>Ga0265292_1002681_pt1 | contig 11956 bp, 12 predicted proteins | sample Munlanlewell296A_FD_189080 | JGI IMG/M metagenome (GOLD analysis project Ga0265292, IMG submission 189080) | Leachate microbial communities from a municipal landfill in Southern Ontario, Canada - Leachate well 296A | ecosystem: Engineered > Solid waste > Landfill > Unclassified | place: Canada...
ATAGAAAAAGTTTTTGTCGGCATCATCCTGGACGATGTACCAGGCTTTTCCATCCGGCCCGGCCTCGATGCCAGTAATCCACTGGATGGAAGTGTAATATAAGCGATAGGTAATGGGGAGCCACCCGTCCCACTGGTTGTAGCGGTAGGGCTGGGCATAAGGGACGGTGAGTTCGGCCAGGAGTTTGGGTTCCGGGAGGCTGGTTAGAGGCGGGTTGTAATGGATACGCACTTTTTGCAGCCGTGCCCGGTGCATGTACCCGCCGAAGACGCGGTACCAGATCGGGTTGTAGGCGGGAGTCCCGGAGTTGACCGTCTCGTAGACGTGGACCAGGTCATCGCGCAGCCAAGTTCGGACGATCTGGCTCTCGTCTGTGGGCTCTTTACGAACGACGACCTCATCAGTTGCCACGCGCACCAGGTCAATATCTTCAAATTCAGTAAATTCCGGTAAGAAAGAAGTGAAGGCCAGACTGGCCAGGGCCAGACCTCCCAGTTTGAGAAAATCACGTCGGGAAATCGGTTTCATAGATGCGAATTGTACCTGAAAACGTCCGAATTGTATCTACAGGATACCATGTAAAAATCTGAACCACAGGGTACTGCGTAATTATTGAACCCGAATCGTCGTTTATTCCTTACTTTTTTGCCGCGTCAGTTCAGAAATTTATGCAAGATGCAGTGAAATCCCGTTATTTTCGAGCCCTTCGATACGGGAAAGTTCATAGATTTATACAGGAAGTAGTAAAAACCTCCGAGGCCATACAGCCTCGGAGGTTAAAGTTTCGTGCTGGTTTTCTCAACCTGCTTCTACGGGGACAGGCACCATGCCTTTGAGGATGTAGTTTGTCAACGACATAGTATGCGTACAAACACCACGTGAGCGGAAATAGTCGCAGTCGCAATCCCATTTGTTGTCTGCAAATTTGATCACATGCGAATTGTTCTCGCCGTCAATTTTGACGGTGAAAGCATCAAAGTGAAAGCGATGAGGTTCTTGTGCGTAACGCTTGGCTTTGTCAATCTTGCCGATCATTCCAGAGTCCATATTCAATCTCCTTATCTAGAAGATAGTGAAAGGCACGCGAAACAGCAGCGTGCCTTTCAAGAAAACAACCGGGAAGTTAAAGAAAACACTCGCATAGGCGGGTACTCTGTAATCAGTATAGTGCGAATTCTTTATAAAGTCAACCGGCGTTCGGCCTTTTTTCAAAATTGTATGGCAGACGTTTAGCAAGCGTAGGGAAAACGTCAACCTGCCGGGGCTTTGGCTTGCAGATGTTCGTCGCCGTTATAGATGCGCAGTTGCGGCCATTTCAGGACTATGAGCGCCGTACCAACGATGCAGCCGATGCCTCCTGAAATAATGGCGGCCGGGACCCCGAACAGGCTGGCGACGATCCCGGATTCTACTTCTCCTAACTGGGGTCCGCCCTGGAAGAAAATCTGGTTGACGGCAGTCATGCGCCCGCGGATGTGGTCTGGAGTGTTCAACTGACGGATGGTATTGCGGATGATGGTGCTGACCGCGTCGGCGGCGCCCATCAGGATCAGGGCAAGCATGGCGATGGCGAAGGCACTGGTAGCGCCGAACAGCACCGTGGCTGACCCGAAAATAACCACCGCGATGAGAAAGATTGGTCCCTGTTTGCGAAGTTTTTGAACCTGCGATACCACAACCCCCGCCGCTACCGACCCAATCGCCTGCGCCGAAGATAGCCAGCCATAACCGATTTCACTGACTTTCAGGATATCTTTGGCAACGATGGGCATCATGGTATTGGCCGAGGCGAAGAACGTGGCGACGAAGTCCATCAACATGGTGGAGAGAATGATGGGTTTCCTGACGATGAAGCGGATGCCGTCATCCATGGCGGCCAGGTTGATGCCCGGCGCTTTGCGGGTATCCTGGAATACCGGCCCAATCAAGGCCAGAGCGAGGATGACAGCCAGGAACGAAATCGCATTGAACAGATATGTGTAACCCAGCCCCAGTGTGGCGATGACGATACCGCTCAACGCCGGTCCGACAATGGAACCGGCATTCATGGCAATCGAGGACATGCTGAATGCATTTGGCAAATCCTCAGCCGGGACCAGGTTCGGAATCATTGCCTGGCGGGCGGGCGCGTCAAAAGCCTGAGCAGTTGCCTGGACGGCTGTCAGAAGATAAATTAGCCACAGGGTGATATGCCCGCTGAAAGAAAGAAGCGCCAGTCCCAGCGCGGTGAGCGCCATGACCGATTGGGTGATAAAAAGGATCCCGCGTCGGTTGAACGTATCGGCCACCGGTCCGCCGATGAACGAGAACAGGACGATGGGCAGGATGCGCGCCAGCCCAATCCCGCCCAGGGCGAGCGGGTTCGGTTCGCTGGTCAGCGTGCGGATGTGCCAGTGCAGCGCGGCCACCTGCATCTGTGACCCGGCAATGGAAATGAGCAGACCCAGCCAGATGTAAAAGTAGCGGCGGTGATGGAGAGCCGGTGGAATTCGAAGTTTCATTTACGTCAGGTGGATTTGGATATGGAGTTACGTTCCCCAGTCGCGCAGGTACAGGAAATCGTAACCGACCGTGCGGCTGCTGAGTTTGGCGATTGGCGGCAGGACGCGCTTGAACTGGTTCTTGCGGACGCGTTCGAAAACCTGACGTACGAATTTCTCGTCAAACCCTGCTTCGACACACTCCTCAGGGCGGTAGCGCTGGTCAACGAGCAGATAGAGCAATTTGTCTACTTCCTCGTAGGTGAATCCGAGTTCGCCCTCGTCGGTCTGACCGGCCCACAGGTCCGCAGACGGAGGTTTGGCGATGATTGGCTCCGGGATTCCCAGCGCCCGCGCCAGTTGCCGCACCTGGGTCTTGTAGAGGTCGCCGATGGGATTAAGAGCGCAGGCCGAATCGCCGTACAACGTGGTATAGCCGAGCAGGATTTCGGTCTTGTTGCCCGTGCCGACGACGAGTCCTTTGAACGCTTCCGACTGGTCATAGGCGACGATCATGCGAGCACGCGCCATGATGTTCCCCTTGCGAATCTCGGACATCCCCGGTTCGCGGGCAATGAGCGGGTCCGTCATTTCGGTGATTGGAATGGTCACTGAGGGACAGCCGGACTGGTCAATCAGCATCTGGGCATGTTCAAGCGAGTCGGCTAACGAAGTCTTGTAAGGCAAACAGATTGCCAGCACGTTCTGCGGCCCAAGCGCTTCCGCTGCCAGCACAAAGGAAACAGCCGAGTCAATCCCACCGGACAGGTTGACTACCGCACGCGAAAAGCCGACCCGGATAATTTCTGAGCGGATGAATTCCGTCAGGATTTTGCGGACAAGTTCAGGGTCAATAGAAAGGTTAATTTCCATGCAGGATCCTTTCTAGTTCACGCTGCACCAATTCGGGGCGCTCGTCTCTCAGCAAAGGCAGGCGGGCGCGTGTGCGGTGCAACTGGTTCAGGTCAATTTCGGTTTTGGTCAGGGCTTCCTCGAAATAAGGAGCCTGGGCGACCAGCTTCCCGTTCGGGTCGAAGACGGTGGAACCGCCCCAGAAATTGAGTCCATCCTCGAAACCGGACCGGTTGGTGTGGGCGACGAAAATGGTGAAAAGGCTGGCGTAAGCCCGGTTGATGTGCTCCACCCAGGTTGATGATTCCAACTTTGGTTCGCCATTCAGCCCGCGCCCCGGCGAAGCGGACGAAAACAGCAGCACGTCTGCCCCGTCTTGCCAGAGGATGTAGGGCGGCGATGCGTGCCAGAAATCCTCGCAGATAAGCATCCCGAAGCGGCCAAAACGGGTTTCGAAAGCCCGCACGGAATCACCGGGAGCGAAGAAACGGCCCTCGTCGAATAAACCATAAGTTGGCAAATAAACCTTGTGATGAACGTGAACGACCTCGCCCTGGGAGAGATACGCCGAGGCAATATAGAAACGGTGACGGGTGTCTTCGTCCACAAAGCCGACCACCAGGTCAATGTTACGGCTGGCGTCGAGGAGCTGCTGAAAAAACGGATCGTCGGACTCGGGCCGGCAGGAGACGGCCGGCACGAGGTCCTGGAGCACGTAGCCGGTCAGCGAGAGTTCCGGGAAGACCAGTAAATCCATGCCGTCCTGACAGGCCTGTTTGACCAGGGTCAGGTGCTTTTCCAGGTTGGCCTGGATGTTTCCAAGTTCGGTGTTGATTTGGGCGAGAGCGAGGTTGAGTTTCATAGATGGTGGAAGATGGTGGAAAGGAATTGACAAACTTGATTATACTTGACACTATGAAAATTAATAAAAGTATTCTCCGCTGGCTCCCCGCCATTGTTGTGATGGCCGTCATCTTTGGCTTTTCGTCCATCCCGTCCCAGGAAATGCCCAGTTTTGGCCTGTGGGACTCGGTTGTCAAAAAGGGCGCGCACATGCTCGGCTATGGCCTGTTGGCATTGGCGTACTGGTACGGCTTGCGCTTCGCCAAACGCCGCTGGTGGCTGGTGCTTCTTCTCACCGTGCTCTATGCCATCACGGATGAGTTCCACCAATCCTTTGTGCCAGGCCGGCACCCCAGTTGGGTGGACGCGCTGGTCTTTGACGGCAGCGGGGCGGCGCTGATGTTGTTTGCGGTCTCAGGGGTGCGAAAAAGGATGCGCTAGAAGGCGCATCCTTTTGTTTTCACTATTATTCATCGCATTCTCCTTGTAATTTGATAAAACCAGTATACAACGAAACCAGCCGGACGAGTATAAGAATAATGGCCTATTCTTCAGGCTATTATTCAAATTCGATTTCCAGTTCTTCGTCGGTCCCCCACTCTTCCAGTTTCTCAATTTGAATATCGCTGAACAATCTTTCCTGCTGGGCGGAAACGTGGAAGCGCTTGACCAGCTCCAGGAGTGCCAGGAAGGTGACCACCACTTCCAGGCGGGTCGGCTTCTGTCCCAGCAGTCCGCTGAAATTGGCGTTGCGGTTCTTTCCCAGACGCTCGGCGATCAGGGCGATTTTCTCGCGGATGGTGATACGCGGCGCTGAGATAATCGTCCCCAGCGCCTGTTTCTCCGCTTCCTCGGCGAATATGTCTTCGGCAGCGGCCGCCAGGTCGGCCAGGGTGATGTCGGAGAGGTCGAGGCGGCCTTCGACTTTCGGGGGTGGGGCGACCCGCAAATAGGTCCGCAGATGACGCCTTTCGCGGTCATCCAGCCAGTTGGATAGTTCCTTGAAGCGCTTGTAAATTCGCAGTTGACGGGCCAGCCCCTCGCCCAGGTCCTCCTCGCCCGCTTCCCGGATCGGGGGCCTGGGCAGCAAAGCCTCGGACTTGATCTGTAATAACTTGGCTGCCACCACCAGGAAAGCCGAAATCTCGTCTGCCGGGACTTGCATCTGGTGGATGTAGGCCAGGTACTGGTTGGTGACCAGGGCCAGCGACACGGCGGTGATGTCCAGTTCGGCGCGCTCAATGAGCTGCAAAAGCAAGTCGAGCGGGCCCTCGTAAACAGGGATCGTGACGGTGTAACCGCCGGTCTGGTGGCTGATTTGGGCCTGTCGCAGGTTCGGTTCCATAGGCAGGCGGGATTATAACATCCCCTGTGGGGATTTCATCCAGCAGCGCAGCGGTACACCCTGCCGCGCAGAGGTATAATCGCTTTCTATGGTTGACCACATTTATCTGGACTATGCTGCCACCACACCCGTTGACCCGCGCGTGCTGAATGCCATGCTGCCGTATTTCAACGAAACGTTCGGTAACCCGTCCTCTGTCCACCGTTATGGGCAGCAGGCCGAGGCCGCCGTCGAATCGGCGCGCGAGACCGTCGCGACTGCTCTCAATTGTCGTCCCGATGAGATCGTTTTTACCTCCTGTGGCTCTGAGTCTGATAATCTCGCCATCCGTGGGACGGCGCTGGCGATGCGCGAAAAAACCGGCGCGAACTGGATTCTTACCAGCCGGGCCGAGCATCATGCCGTCAGCAAGACTGCAGAACAATTGGAAAAACATTACGGCTTCCAGGTCGAATGGCTGGAGACCGACGAAACCGGCATGGTTTCCCCGGAAACGGTTAAAAAGGCGATTTGCAAGGATACTGCCATCGTCTCGGTTATGTACGCAAATAATGAAATCGGCACAGTCAATCCGGTGGCCGACATTGCGGCCATTTGCCGTGCTCACAACGTCCCTTTTCACACGGACGCGGTTCAGGCCGCGGCTTATCTGCCGGTGGATGCCCGGTCTCTGGGTGTGGACTTGATGTCGCTCGGCGCGCACAAGTTTTACGGGCCGAAGGGCGTTGGGGTGTTGTATGTCCGCAAAGGCACGCCGATTTTCCCGCTCCAGACCGGCGGCGGGCAGGAGTCCGGTCTGCGGGCCGGAACGCAAAATGTTCCGTATATCGTCGGTTTTGCTGAAGCGCTCCGGTTGACGGCTGAGGAACGCGAACAACGTATTGCCCACGTTCGCCCGTTGCGCGATCGTATCATTGGGACTGTCCTGGAGGAAATACCCGATTCTCGCCTGACAGGTCACCCGATTGCCCGGTTACCTAATCACAGTTCCTTTACCTTCAAAGGTATGGATGGCAACCTGCTCCTGACACTGCTCGACACGGCCGGCTTTGCCTGCTCCTCCGGGTCTGCTTGCAAAACGGGCAATCCCGAACCAAGCGAGGTGATGACTGCAATCGGGTTATCGCGTGAATGGGGGCTGGGGTCGCTGCGGGTCACGCTGGGTGCGGGGACGACTCCTGTGCATGTTGACGCACTTCTGAAAGCATTGCCCGAACTGGTAAAGAAAGCCAGAGAATTGAATTAGTGATCCTTGCATAAATATCTTAACTATGGTTTGATAGGATACATGAGTGAGAAGAAAGAGAAACCACAAGGTTGGAAATATTCCCAGCGGATACGTGGCTGGGCAAAAAGCCGAGTCTCCCTGGACTCGGATTTTTCTTTATACGATCTGTCATCTGCACTGCGCTGTCCGGATCAGCCCAACAACTTCAATCCATAACAGCGATTTTCCACCGGATGTCCGAACCATTTTGCCCAAAACCGGTCCGGGCGGGCATCCAGCAGGCGGAAACCGATTTTCTCGTATAACCGGCAGGCAACTTCGTTCAGGCTGGTTGTGTCCAGGTAGACACCGGTTATTCCCAATTCACGCAATTGCCCGAGATAGGCTTCCATCAGCCGCTGGCCGAGTTTATACCCGCGCCAGGCAGACTCCACGTTGATATGCAGGTGGGCAGGAAAGGTGTCCAGGTCAACGCGGGTGAACTCCCTGCGCAGCAAGCCTCCCAGCAGACCGCTGAAATAATGCAAGGAGCGTTTCCCAAAATGGTATTTGCCGCGCAGCAGGTTGCCGGTCAGGCGGGGGAGGATCACGCGCAGGAGTTTCCGGTTATGGAGGCGGGTGTTCACACAGCCAGCCAGGAAGCCGACCACCTCCCCGTCTGCACAGGCCACCCAGGCATGCTCCGGTTCCAGGTCGGTGTAATAGGCATAGAAAGCGTCCAGGAAAGCATTGCGGTCTTCCATGTAGGCTTCGATGGGCGCACCGAAGAAGGCGGTGTCTGCTCCAATGCGGAAAACAGGCTGCCGGTCAGCGGGCTGGTAGGGACGAATAACCAGATCAGGCATTATGGCCTGTTGATATAGACCATCTGCCAGCCGGTTTCGTCCTCGATGCGTCCGCCGCCTTCCGTGGTAGCGCCCACGAAGACAGCCCAGGGGTTTTCCAGGTCAGCCAGGGAAACCGTAGCGCAGGCATAGACACCGGAACGATGCAATGGATACCACCCGGTTTGGGTCTGCCCCGTCCGGGCTTGGTAAGCCACGATGCCGCTGTCGGTCAGCGCTTTCAGGCGCAGGAAGTAGGTGATTTCGAGGATTGTGTCCTCCCGCACCTGGGCACAAACCAGCAGGTTGCCCTGCATATCCCGGGCGGCGTAGAGCGCGGTCAGGTCCCCGGCGGGGATGAAACTGCGGGTGGCATAGTCGGCTACCGGGTCCAGTTGGACCGGCGCTACCGGCTGGTCGGAAGCATCCACCCAAGAGGAGGGGGTGTACGGGTCGCCTTGTGCAGCAGTCGCCAGGTCCGCATACCGTACGGGGGCGAAAGTCTCATTGGCGCGCACGAAGCTTTCCATCAGATTGTGCAGCAGCGGCAACTGGCTGCGGTAAGCCTGCACCGCCTGGCCTTTGAGGGTTGTATCGGCAGGGGTCAATTCCAGGCGATACCAGTCGGGGGAGAGCGCATAAAGGATGGCGGGGGGCGTCAGGCTCTCCTGCGGTTTCAGACCCCTGATTTCCGGGAAATCCGGCCGGTGGACGAGATAGGTCAATTCGGCAGGTTTGTAGGATGGGTCGTTGTGACGGAGAAGCGTGAGCGCCAGGCGGGTGAACACGTTCAGCCCCCAGTGGTCAGGATGTACATCCTCGGGGTGCGGGTAAACGATCAGGTCAGGGCGGTAAGTCTCCAGGATGGAGGTCAAGTCCGCCAGGTAGTCGGCACCGGCATAGATCGAATACGGGTTGTAGGTGATTGCATAGGGGCTTTTGGTATCGCCACTGTACGGCGAGCGATAGGGGTTGGTTGCCGCCCAATTGTCATTCCACAGAGCAGGCGTGCCGCGGTCGGGATAACTCAAAAAGGTGACCTGATCCGGCCGCACGCCCAGCGTAGCCAGCGCCGCCAGCGATTCCTGCTGCCGCAGTTTTCCCATGCGGATGAAATCCGGATGAATTGGATAAATTTTCCAGAAATCCTGCATGGTGGCGAACAAAAAGCCATCGCCGTTCGTGGCGATCACCACCCGCACCTGGATGCCGGCCCGCTGCGCCGCCAGGATCAACCCCGCCGAACTGAGTGTCTCGTCATCGCAGTGCGGGGCAAGGATAAGCAGCCGGTGGTACCCGTCGAGCGGGAACGGCTTCAGATCCGCAACCGCTACGCCGGGGTCAGGCAGGGCCAACTGACGGGTCAGCAGGGCAACCGCCGCCAGAAAAAATACGATAAGTACCAGTCTCCCCCAGCGTGCCGGCAATTTTTTAGGCAATTCAACCATGCGGGTTTCCTTTCCGGTCAGAGAGAAATGACGATATTCTTACGGTCCAGCCAGTAGGCCACCGCCGAGATCCCGCCAATAAGGGCGGCCATCTCCAGCAATACCAGCCAGAGCGGCGCGGCTTGATAAATGGCCGGAATACCTGGCAGGAAGAAAGTCCCAATAATGAGATAGTGGAGAAAATATAACACCAGCGGGTTCTTCCCCCAGACGACCAGGAAACGGCCTCTCCAGTTGAACCGCCCGGTCAGCCAGTGGAACAGGAGGAACAGCAGCGCGCTGGCACCCAGGCTGACCAGCACGTAGGAAGTCGAGACGCGGAGTTTGCTGACCGGCGAAAGGAAAGCCAGCGCAATCCCCGCCGCCAGGACGGCCAACGAAGCCCACGGAAAAGCCTTTTTCCAGCGTCCTTCGCCGTGGAACAGGTCCGCCAGCGCCGTGCCGAGGATCAGCATCGCCACCCAGTTGAGCGACCCGAACAATCCGCCATGCGGTGAGCGAACAACAATATCCAGCCATAAATGGTCGAGGGCGACCTGATAGACGACCAAAATCCCCGCCCCGATCATCCAGCGATAAACGGATGGGAGGCGGATGACAACGAGGGTGATCAGCCCGGCCATGCCGATGGCCTGCAGGACGCCCCAGTCGATGCTGCTCGGGTTGAGGCCGAAGGCCGTCTCACCGGCGGAGATGATTGCGCCCAGGCCAATGATCGCCAGATAACGGGTAAAAAATGACTGTAGGTTTTGAAGGCTCCATCACGTTCCAACCGATGACGGAAGGACAGGCCATAGGTCAGGTCAATGGCGAAGATGAAGAACGGGGCGATCAGGTCAATGACCGTAAGGCCAACATCGGGAGCGTGTTTTAGCCAGGCGGGGATGACACCTGCCCCGCCCATGTAGTTTGCCAGCGCCATCGTCAGGATGCCAAAACCACGGAACTGGTCTATGGAAGAAATGCGGTCGGGTTTCATGGTCGGAATTATACGTCACGAACAATAAATTGGAGGGCATTCTGCCTGCCGTGAACTCATCTCATTAACATATTATCATAATTAGGATAATTTGTATCTGTTTTCATTGACATCAGCCCTCCACTGCACTATACTTTATCCAGGAAAATCTTCCAGACAAAGAGGCTGCCTGGATGTGCTCGCAAAGGAGAAGGAAAAATGGAATTCAAACTCACCTACACAACCATGTTCAACCCGCCGGAAGAACTGCATACACAATTCGACGCCGCGCTGGCGAAAGTCAGAGCCGGCCTCGGTAAAGAACATGCCATGATCATCAACAACAAGGATGTGTTCGCAGACGAAAAGTTTGCCGACCTTTCGCCGGTCAACACGGACTGGACGCTGGCAGTGATGCAGAAAGGCAATGAAAAGCACGCCCAGCAAGCCCTGGAGGCAGCCCGCAAGGCCTTCCCCGGTTGGAGCCACACACCCTGGCAGGAACGCGTCCGCCTGCTGCGCAAGGCCGCGGCCTTGATCGAAGAGCGCCTGTTCGAATTGAGCGCGGCAATGGCGCTGGAAGTGGGCAAGAACCGCATGGAATCGCTGGGCGACGTGCAGGAAACCGCCGACCTAATTAAATATGCCTGCGACCAAATGGAGGCCAACCACGGTTACACCGTCGAGATGGGCAAGGACCCGCTGGTGGGCTACGACGCGACCAACATCTCCGTCTTGCGGCCTTACGGCGTCTGGCTGGTGATCAGCCCGTTCAACTTCCCCTTCGCGCTGACCGGCGGTCCCGCCGGCGCAGCGCTGGTGACCGGCAACACGGTGGTCATCAAGCCTGCCACCGACACAGCCTGGATCGTGCGCTTGCTGGCGGAATGTTTCCGGGACGCCGGCCTGCCGGAAGGTGTGCTCAACTTCGTCACCGGGCCGGGCAGCACGCTCGGCCAGGCCCTCGTCACCTGTACCGTGGACGGGGTGACGTTCACCGGCTCGTTCGACGTGGGAGCGAAGATATTCCGCGACTTTTCGACCTGCAACTGGGTACGCCCGATCCTCCTGGAACTGGGCGGCAAGAACGCCGTCATCGTCTCGCGTCACGCCGACCTGGAACGCGCCGCCCTGGGCATCGTCCGCTCGGCGTTTGGCCTGCAGGGGCAGAAATGCTCAGCGGCCTCGCGCGTCTTTGTGGAAGGGCCGGTTTATGATGATTTGGCCGCCCGTCTCAAAACTCTGACCGAAAAACTGACCATCGGCGACCCGACCGACCGCAGCGTCTACCTGGGACCGGTTATTAACGAAGGAGCATATAAAGAATTCCAGGCGTACTGCGGAGAAATAACAGCCGGAGGCGGCAAATTCCTGACCGGCGGCCGGGTGCGGACCAGCGGTCTGTTCGACAAAGGCTGGTTCTGCGAGCCGACCCTGGCCGTTGACCTGCCGCTCCAGCACCGTCTGTGGAAACACGAGATGTTCCTGCCGATTACGACCATCGGCAAAGTCAAGAACCTCGAAGAAGCCATGCAGCACGCCAATGAAGTGAATTACGGCCTTACGGCAGGATTCTACGGCAGTGAAGAGGAAACCGGGTGGTTTTTCGATCATATCGAGTCCGGCGTGGCATATGCCAACCGTCCGCAGGGTGCAACGACTGGCGCCTGGCCGGGCTTCCAGCCGTTCGGCGGGTGGAAGGCCTCCGGCTCCAGCGGCAAGAACTCCGGCGGACGTTACTATCTGCCACTGTACATGCACGAACAGATCCAGACGACGGTACGATAGAAATTTGTGGGGATGGGTTCCTCGCGAAGCAAATCATCCCCGTAGGGAGCATCGTACACGCCGAAGTTCCCCGCGCAGTACCCGCAGGGTGAAGGGGACACGCCCGTCTTTCGGCGGCCTGGGAGCCGATTCTACAAAATTTGCGGCGGGCTGCAAACCCATCCTACAAAAAAAAACTAGTTCGGGCGGC
>Ga0265292_1002682_pt1 | contig 11956 bp, 12 predicted proteins | sample Munlanlewell296A_FD_189080 | JGI IMG/M metagenome (GOLD analysis project Ga0265292, IMG submission 189080) | Leachate microbial communities from a municipal landfill in Southern Ontario, Canada - Leachate well 296A | ecosystem: Engineered > Solid waste > Landfill > Unclassified | place: Canada...
CCGAGCAAGGTGCTGTTGAACAAGGACATCGATGGCGATTCCGTTTTCGGCATGCATCATGATGGTCGCGCCGTTTTCGCTAGCGGTTTGCATCGCCCGCAAAATCTGGGCGTCGTCGCTATAAAACACGCCGGGATAGGCCATAAACAATTTGAAACTGGTGACGCCCTCGTGGTCAACCAAATATGTCATGTCCTTTAGCGCCTGTTCGTCGACGCCGCCAAGAATTTGATGGAAGGCGTAATCAACTGCGCAGTTGCCTCCTGCCTTGCGATGCCACTCGGCAAGACCCTCGTGGACATTTTCGCCATAGCGCTGAAGCGCCATGTCGACGATTGTCGTCACGCCACCCCAAGCCGCGGCGATCGTGCCCGTCTCGAACGTGTCGCTAGCGGCCGTTCCACCAAACGGCAGTTCCATGTGCGTATGCACGTCGATTCCACCAGGTACCACGTACTTGCCCTTTGCATCGATGATCCGATCGGCAGAAATATTTAGCGCCTGCGACTGTCCACGATCCAAGACGGCGACAATCTTCTCACCGTCAATAAGTACGTCTTGCTGATGCTGTCCGCTTGGACTGACGACTGTGCCGTTGGCAATGAGTGTTCGTGACACGAATGTCTCCCTTTTCTAACGCTTCACCAATTCATCGTATGCATCCGGACGGCGATCGCGATAGAACGCCCAACGATCGCGAACCTCCTTGATCTTGTCCATTTCCAGATCTCGCACGAGCAATTCCGTCTTGTGGGGATCGCCGACGCTGCCGACAAACTTGCCTTCTGGATCGACGAAATAACTCTGACCATAGAAGTCATCATCGCCAAGGGGCTCGATGCCAACCCGATTGATCGCACCTACGTAATACATGTTGGCAACTGCGGCTGCCGGTTGTTCGATGCGCCAAATGTATTCCGACAATCCGCGGCTGGTTGCCGATGGATTGAAGACGATCTCTGCCCCGTTCAGTCCCAACGCACGCCAGCCCTCCGGAAAGTGGCGGTCGTAACAGATGTACACCCCAACTTTGCCGACTGCCGTGTCAAATACCGGATAGCCATCGGTGCCCGGTGTGAAGTAGTACTTCTCCCAGAATCCCTTTACCTGCGGGATGTGTTGCTTGCGATATTTACCCAAATACCGACCATCGGCGTCAATGACCGCCGCGGTGTTGTAATACAAACCCGCCTGTACTAACTCGTACATCGGAATCACCATGACCATGCCCAACTCTTTGGCCACCGCTTGAAAGCGCTTGGTGGTTGGACCATTTGGGATTTGCTCCGTATATGAGTAGTACTCGGGCTCCTGAACCTGACAAAAGTACGGACCGTAAAACAATTCCTGAAAACACATCACCTGCGCGCCTTGCTTGGCAGCATCGTGCGCGGCGGCTTCGTGCTTGTCGATCATCGACTCCTTGTCGCCCGTCCAATCCGTCTGCAGCAGCGCCGCTTTGACTACTCGACCCATGCTGAAATCTCCTCTGCGATTCGTGATCCGTAGAAATTACGGTCTGAGATAATCAAGGCTAACGAATGGTGATGAAGCTCAGATACTCGGCACAGGACCGAGGTCTAGTCGAGCGGGTCCACGACTGCTAGTCCGATTTGTTGGGCGGCAAGGACCATTCTTCGGTCGGAGCTAGACACAATGCTTGCTCCAACTTCGATTGCGGACGCTAGGTGTATTGCATCGAGGGCTCGCAAATTTAGATTCGAAACCAGTTCACATGCCTGTGTCGCAATCTGCGAGGTTTGTTCGACCACGATAATTTCATCCCAAAGAACTTCGAGCAGGTCGAGAGCGTTGGACGCCGCAATGCTCGAGATGTGCCCCAAGCGCCTTCCTTGGGCAAGAGCCGCGTGTGCCTCAACCTGAAGGAGTCTGGCCGCCGCAATGTCGTCCGCTTCCGCCCACAGTTTCTCGACTGTCGTAGTTCCATCTTCTAGGACTAACAACTTAAAGAAGGATGACGTATCGATGTATGTGATCATCCGCGCTGTTTAGACACCAGTTCGCTGATTGGCGATTTAGTCCGAATTCGACCGCGAGTCCGGCTGCTCTTAGGTTTCAGTGCAGGACGGATGGCGCCCGAATCGATCAGCTTTTGGAGGCGAGTATCGACCTCTGTAAGGGCAGAAAGTCGCGCGACGGGCTTGCCATGTTCGGTGACGATTATTTCGGTTCCAGCCATGGCTTCGTCGACATAACGGCTCAATTGATTCTTGAGTTCGCGAATTCCAACTTCGATTCTGTGACTGGCCGTAGTTAGATCCATACCTGAATTGTAGCCATAATTTGAACAATTGTGGCTACAATCTACGCCGATACTACGCTCGATTGCCTTGGCAATGAACGTGCTACTCATAACGCTCGACCAGTTTCGGGCGGAATGCCTGTCGATCGCGGGGCATCCGCTTGTCAAGACGCCGAACCTCGATCGCTTGGCCCGCGGCGGAATGCGCTTCGCCCAGCACTACAGCCAGTGCGCACCTTGCTCGCCCGGACGGGCAAGTTTGTACACCGGCATGTATCAAATGAATCATCGTGTCGTCACCAATGGCACTCCCCTCGATCGCCGTTTCGACAATGTTGCGCTCTTGGCCCGTAGAGCGGGTTATGCACCGACCCTGTTCGGATATACCGACCAGGCGTTCGATCCGCGAGATACGAGCGACCAAAGCGATCCACGTCTCTCTACATATGAGGGTGTATTGCCAGGCTTTGACTGCGAGTTGTTCATACCAGAACCGTTTGCATTGTGGGTCGAACATCTTCGGCAAAACGGATATGACGTGCCAATGAATTCGTTCAAGGCGTTGAACTCCGAACCCGACAGACCAGAATCGTTGAGCATCGGCGCATTCGTCGCAGATCATGTCTGCAACTGGTTGCGCAAACAAGACCGGTCTTGGTTTGCTCATGCCAGTTTCCTCAGACCGCATCCTCCATATGCCGCCGCCGGAAAATGGAGCAAGGAATACGATCCGGCGGACGTTTCGATGCCAATCGAACCTTCGCCGATTCGGCACCCATTCCACGAAACGGTGATGCACCTGCCTCAATCTGCCGGACCGACCGAAGAATCGGAGAAGCGCCACATGCGGGCGCAGTATTACGGAATGATCAGCGAAGTCGATTCGCAGGTCGGCCGGGTTCTCGACACGCTTGACGAATTGGGTATGTGGGACAACACGATGATCATCGTCACGGCCGATCACGCGGATCAACTCGGCGATCATGGACTGCGCGAAAAACTTGGCTTCTTCGAACAGAGCTACCACATTGTTGGCATCGTTCGCGATCCTCGACATGTACACGCCCATGGGACCGTTGTCGAGGAGTTCACGGAAAATGTCGACATTGTGCCGACGATTGCCGAAACGCTTGGACAAGAGGTCCCCTTGCAGTGCGACGGATTTCCGTTAACACCATTCCTCGAAGGAGTCCGACCTGACAATTGGCGAGATGCGGCCAGTTACGAATACGACTGGCGGCACATTTTCATTTCCAAGGACGGTCACTCTTGGCCTTGGGATCGAAGGTTGGAGCGTCAGAACCTCGCAGTCCGTCGCTCTCGCGACTCTGCGTACGTGCAGTTCGGAGATGGCACTTGGCTGGCATTTGATTTGGCCGTGGATCCAACCTGGAGGACCACCTTTGACGATCCGGCTCGAGTCTTGCCACTAGCCCAAGACATGTTGACGTGGCGCTCGCGAAATGCGGAGCGAATACTTTCCGGATTTCTTGTGCAAGACGGTGGCATGGGTCACTGGCCGCCTGGAGTTCCGTGGAAGTAGCAAGAGGTTTGTCTATTCTTGTGAGACCCATCTAACTAAGTAAAACCCCCAACGGAAGGCGCAACGTGCTCGTTCGCATCGCTCGTTTTTGTGTTCGTCGTCGTCGTCTCGTCGTGTTTGGAATCTGGATTCCACTTGTAATTATCGTCGGAATCTTGTCGAGCAGTCTCGGATCAAACTTCTCCACAGAGTTTTCGCTTCCTTCCAGCGAATCAAACGATGTCCAAAATCTGCTCGAAGCAAATGCACCTGATCGTGCGGGATTCGCTGGCCAAATTGTGTACCACGCCGATCAGGGCGTCAACGATCCGGCAGTGAAGACGGCCATGTCCACACTCTTTGGTGAAGTTGCAAATTTTGAGGGCGTCGCTGTGACAAGTCCATATGACCAACCGGGTCAAATCGATGCATCGGGCACTACGGCATTTGCCCAACTCGACGTCAGCAACAGGGACCAACAAGAGGTTCTAACCCTCGCCGACGAAATCCAGGATCTTGGCAAAGAGGCCAAAATTGATGGTCTGACAATCGAGTATGGCGGACATATTTTTGCAATTTTTGAATTACCACAAAGCGAAGCATTCGGCCTATTCGCCGCGATCATCATCCTCGTTCTCGCCTTTGGGTCCGTGCTGGCGATGGGACTCCCCGTTGGAACCGCACTGGCCGGACTCGGCCTAGGCACGAGTGCTGTCACGATCATCAGCAACCTCATTGGCATGCCGGATTTCACGACCTCTCTCGTGGCCATGATCGGCATCGGTGTAGGCATCGACTACGCCCTATTTATCGTTACGAGATACAGGGAAGGATTGTCGGCCGGAATGAGCGTTGAAGATGCCGTGGTCGACGCGGTCGATACGTCCGGACGGGCAGTCATCTTTGCCGGGATCACGGTCATCATTTCGTTGCTCGGACTATTCCTCATGGGCATTGATTTTGTCCGCGGTCTATCAATCGGTGCCGCAACTGGCGTCCTATTCATGATGCTGGCTTCGCTCACGTTGCTTCCCTCGCTCCTGGCCATGGCCAAGCGTCGAATTGATGTAACGACACGGGCGGCGTTAGTCGCACTTGGAATATTTGTCTTGCTTTCGGTGATCGCGATCATCGCCAAGTCACTTCCCCTGTTCATGATCGGTGTGGCTTTCGCAGTAGGGGTCACCGCATTGAGTTTCATTTTCAGGTCGTGGCGAACACCTCTGCCTCAGCGAGTCGTCAAACCGAAACCGGAAACATTCTGGTATCGCTGGAGTCGATTCATCCAACGTCGCAGATGGCCGGCTGCACTCGGCGCGGCGGCATTGCTGCTCCTATTGGCAACGCCACTTACTTCCATTCGGCTGGGATTCAGCGACACCGGTAACTCACCGACAAGCACAACCGTTCGTCGTGCCTACGACATGCTTGCGGAAGGATTCGGACCTGGCTTTAGTGGTCCGCTGTACATCACCGTGCAAGGTGATGTGACACAGAGCCCAGGTGCGATGGAAGATTTCGTCTCCGTCATCTCGGCCACGGATGGTGTCGCATTTGTCCACTCCACACCCGCGTCAGAGGATGGCAGTCTGTTTCTCGTCATCGCCTATCCGACTACCTCCCCACAAGACGAAGCAACAGATGCGCTCGTCCACCACCTGCGCGATGACGTCATCCCACCAACGGGCGTCGAAGCAAAGGTCGGTGGCTTCACCGCCGGCGGGATCGATTTCGCCACGGTGATCGGTCAACGGATGCCTTTGATGTTCGCCGGAGTGCTATTGCTTTCGTTCCTGCTTCTGATGACTGTCTTCCGCAGCCTTCTTGTGGCGCTCAAAGCCGTGATCATGAACTTGCTTTCTATTGGAGCCGCCTACGGAATAATCGTCGCCATTTTCCAATGGGGCTGGGGTATCAGCCTGATTGGAGTGGGCAAGGCCGGCCCGATTGAGAGTTGGGCGCCGATGATGCTGTTTGCAATCGTGTTCGGACTATCGATGGACTACGAGGTATTCCTACTTTCCAGAGTGAAGGAAGAATACGATCGCACCGGTAACAACGCAGAAGCCGTTGCCGACGGACTTGCTACAACAGCAAGAGTTATCACCGCAGCAGCGCTGATTATGGTGTGCGTGTTTTCCGCATTCGTTCTCGGCTATGACCGTCAGTTGAAACTGTTCGGGCTTGGCCTCGCCACCGCCGTATTCATCGACGCCACGATCGTCCGATTGGTGTTGGTACCAGCAACCATGGAGCTACTTGGTGATCGAAACTGGTGGATGCCAGCCTGGCTAGACAGAATCTTGCCAAGAGTCCATCTAGAACGACACTAGGCAATGACGCGGACCGCGCACCTGGCCACCGGCCCAGGTGACGGCTACTGGATCGACGAGTTCAAATTCAGGTATTCGCTCGAGCCAAGTCTGTAGCGCTACTCGAAGTTCAAGCCGTGCCAAATTGCTTCCTGCGCAGCGGTGTATGCCCGAACCGAAAGCGACATGGCGGTTGTGCTCTCGGTCGAGAATCACCTGATCGGGATTCTCGAACATGCGCGGATCGCGGTTCGCTGCCGGAAATGACATGATGACGCGGTCGCCGCTATGCATCGGACAGCCTTGAAACTCGGTGTCGTGATCGACAATGCGAGCCATTGTTACCGGAGAGTGCACTCGCAATAATTCTTCGATGGCGGTTGGCCAGAGTTCGTCGTTTTCGCGAAGTTGCCGGCGATGTTCAGGATGTTGGGCAAGGTGCCACAAACTTGAACCGATGGCCGACCACGTCGTGTCGATGCCGGCGACGAGCATAAGATTGCACACCCCCAGCACATAGTTGTCATCAACTTTCTTGCCGTCAACTTCAGCATTGATCAATTCTGTGATCAGGTCGTGTTCGCGAGGGTTTTTCTTTCGATCCTCCAATTGGCCAAGGAAGAACTGGAGAATCTTCATCCGACTAGCCATGCGTAGCTCCGGATCGGTGAGCCCTTGCTCAAGAACACCACGTACCCACGATGTGAACTCTTCGGCCATGTCCGGAGATACTCCGAGCATCGTCGAAATCACACGAACCGGAATATGTTGCGCGTAATCGCCGGCAGCATCCCCAATTCCCTTGTCGATGAACTTATCGATGAGCTCGTTGCAAAAATCACGAGTGCTCTGCTCATACTTGGCCACCGACTGAGGTGAAAATGTCGGCAAAATGAGTCTGCGGTGCCAGAGGTGATCGGGTGGATCAGAGGTAATCGGTGGCGCCGTTACTCCGCCGTATGGACCTTCAAATGCTCCAGGCGGTGGCGGGACAACGATGATTCCACGCGATGTAAATGTTTCGTGCTCGTGGGCGATGGCAACTACATCTTCGTAGCGAGTCGGCATCCACGATCCACCCCAGCGTTCGGTCCTAGCGATCGGACATTTCGATTCGCGAATTTCGGTCCACGCTTCGGTTGGATCGAGTACAAACGCGGGATCAAAAATGTCATAGTCCGTGTGGATGTCTGTCACAGGTTGTGGCGGGGTTGTCATCGATTTACTCCTTGATCACAACTGCCCGCTCCGGGCAGTTGGCTTCGGCAAGTCGCACCTTGGCTGTGAGATGTTGTGGAATTTCATCGACCAAAAGCACCACGGCATTGCCTAAATCGTCGCTGCCGAATACCTCAGGCGCAGCAATCGCGCACATTTGATGACCCTGACAGGAACCTTTGTCCACGAGGACATGCATCACTTCACCATAATCTTGCGCCTTTGGCGCAGCGAAGTTGGAATTAGGCAACCACCGTAAAGCCAAGGTTCATACCCGCGCTGTAGTGATCGGGCAAATTGCACACCAATTGATAGTTGCCCGGATCGAGAGTAACGGTCAATGTTTCCGTCGTTCCCTTGGCGAACTCGCCAATTTCACCGATGACTTCGATTCCATCGGTTGGTTCGGCAAAAATGTCGCCGTCAAGTGGAATTTCGCCAACCGCGATGTCTGTCTTGACCACCAAAAATTCGTGTTCGATAGTTCCCTTATTGGTGATCGTAAATTTGACATCCCCCGCCTTGGCGGTGACGAAACTGGTTTTTACGACCCATTCCTGCACACTGCCGGTGATGTCGTTGCTTGTAGCGTTGCCCGAGTCGTTGGAATCGCTGCCGCACGAACCTAATGCGGCAACCAAAACCACCGACACAACCGCACTTTTTAGTAACTGCGTTCTCATGACCGAACCTCCACGCACATTCGAATAAGTATTAGTTGTACACAGAGAGTACACCGCATCACTGATAATCGAGCGTTAGGGATACCTGACATCGTCTACAGTTTTCCCGTGCCGCCGCTCAATTCGCTCTTTGCATTCGCCCTTGCCTCGATTGCGCTACTCGTCATACCCGGTCCGGCGGTCATATATATTCTCAACCGAAGCGTGGCAGATGGACGACGCGTCGGGCTGGCCGCCGTGTGCGGCCTGGAACTTGGCAATTTCGTTCATGTGATAGCCGCCACCGTTGGACTTTCGGCGATCCTTGCCACGTCGGCCGCTGCATTCTCTACCGTCAAGTGGCTTGGCGCCGGATACCTCATATACGTCGGAATTCGCACTCTCCTGCGACGGCCCGCCGCACTGGGAACCGACGCGGCACGTGTAAGCGTTCGCCGGTCGTTTACCCAAGGTGTCATCGTCAACACCCTCAATCCCAAAGTTGCGTTATTCTTTCTTTCCTTCTTGCCCCAGTTCATCAACCCGGATCACGGCTCACCCGCCTTGCAGTCATTTATCTTCGGTTCGATCTTTATCATTCTTGGATTTCTGAGCGACGGCACGTACGCCCTCGTGGCTAGCGGGCTGCGCGACAAGCTGTTACGCGGTCGAACTCTTCCGGTCGTTCAGCGATATGTTTCCGGAGTTGTGTTTATTGCACTTGGAGTGGTCGCTGGATCAACGAGGCGAAACTGAGTCGAGAAACCTTTCGGCAATGACCTTGCCGGGATTCATGATCCCGTTTGGATCGAGTGCGCGTTTTATTGAGGCCATCACGGAAACCGAGCTCTCGCCAAGTTCGCTGACGAGGTATTCCCTCTTACCTATTCCGATTCCGTGCTCGCCCGTGCATGTCCCTTCCATGGCCAGTGCCCGATCGACAAGTCGCGCGTGGAACGCCTCCATAATCTTTAGTTCGTCGTGATCGCTTGGATCGGCCGTGAGCGCAACATGAAAGTTGCCGTCGCCAAGATGCCCAATAATCGGACCGAAAAGATGTGATTCTGCCAGGTCGGTCTGCGTCTGTTCGATGCAATCGGCAAGTCGAGAGATCGGCACGCACACGTCGGTGGCAAACAATCGACCGTTGCGTTTCAGTGCGCGGCATGCCAGAGCGGTGTCGTGCCGCGCCTGCCATAGTTTTCGGCGCTCGGCTTCGTCGGATGTCTGTTGAAAACCTTCTCCTCCATGTCGCGACAACACTTCTCGTGCTTCGGAGATTTCGGATGCAACAATGTCTGCAGATCCGTGAAACTCAAGAAGCAAAAGCGTTCGCTCGGGCAGATTCGTCTGCGAATACTTGTTCACGGCCATGACCGCGTCGCTATCGAGCAACTCGATTCGTGCCACGCCAATTCCGAATTGGATTATTTCGATCACCGCATCGACGGCGCTACGTACCGATGAGAATTGCATGGTTGCCGCGGCAATTGTGTCGGGAATCGCAAATAGGCGAAGGGTCAGTTCGCAAATGACACCCAGCGTGCCTTCCGCGCCGACGAACAAATGGGTGAGGTCATAGCCGGCAGACGTCTTGCGAGCCCGGCGGGAGGTCGTCACGATCTCGCCCGATGGGGTAACTACTTGCAACCCAAGCACGAGTTGCTTCATTGCTCCGTACTTGACCGTGGTGGTGCCCGATGCACCGGTCGACGCCATTCCACCCAAGGTTGCATCGGCGCCCGGGTCAACAGGGAAAAACAAGCCGTGAGGTGCGAGCACTTCGTTGAGCTGCTTGCGTCGAACACCCGGCTGGATCGTGCAGTCCAGATCCTCTGCGCTCACTCGCAACACCCTGTCCATACGGGATAAGTCGAGGGAGATGCCTCCGTTGATTGGTGTGCTATTGCCTTCCAGCGATGTGCCAACTCCCCAGGCCACGACCGGCACTCTGTGCTCATTACATATTCGCAAGGCAACTACAACATCGTCGGTTGATTCGGCGAAAATGACGGCTTCGGGTTGCACGCGATGGTGAAAACTTTCGTCTCCGGAGTGTTGTTCGCGCACCGTGTCGTTGAGCGAGACTTTCGACCCGAGCGCACGTTGTAATTCGGCAATTCCGGTCACGATTGCCGACTCCGCGAGTCCATCGGCAGTCACTCTACTGCTGCGCCGACGACACGACGGAAGGTGAGATTTACCCGCGGCTCGAGAACTTTCTTTGTTCGCGGAAGTTGGTGCACCCAACAATGCTGGGAAAGTCCAGACATGACGAGCAGGCTTCCGGAATCGAGTTGCACTTGAATCGTCTGCTTTGACTCTCGATGGCGAAAGTCGAATCGCCGTGACGCTCCAAAACTGAGCGAAGCGATTGTCGGTTCGCGACCATTCGATGCCTCGTTGTCGGCGTGCCAACCAACACCATCGCTTCCATCTCGATAGAGATTGGCCAACACCGCGTTGAAGGTTGCGTTCGTGACAGCCGCGCACATGTCGCGAAGTTCCTCCAACAACGGCGTCCACGGTTGTGGAGTACGCAAGACCCCGGAATAGGTGTACGAAATGTGTGGCTCGCTGTGCCATGTGGAAAGTCGTGGTTCGCGATGCTGTTTGCCGAATAGGACGATGTCTCGCTGCTCCCATTGGGTTTCGCGAATTAACTGGTGGAAGATTTCGTCGGCCCGATTGGGAACGATGAAACCAGGATGGATCACCGCACTGCCATCAAATGGCAGTAATTCACGCGGCTCGGTAAAGAGATTTATTCGACCATCCAGGTTCCGTTGGATCGCAACAGTGCGGCAAGGTCGCCGGGGCCTTGGCGTTCATAGGCGGCGGCAACCTGTGCAGAAACCGCGCCCGCATACTCGTGAGATTCAACTTCGCGAAAGATACCGAAAGGCGTTGGTGAATGATCGTCGTGACTCAGTCCGGCCAGAGCGAACGCCAAACCTGGGTTGGCCCGATACTTGTCGTGGATCAGAATTGCGTCTTCGCCGACTTCTGCGACTTCGACGATCTTAAGGCTCCCGTCCTGCGCCGCGGTGACCCCGAGATGTCCGTCGGCTCCAAATCGAATCGGTTCTCCGTGCTTGAGGTCGATGAGCATTTCTTCACGCTGTTCGCGACCGACAATGTCTTTGAATGCTCCATCGTTGAACACGTTGCAGTTCTGAAAGATCTCCACGAATGACGCGCCTCGATGCGCGTGAGCGGCCCTGAATATCTCGATCATGTGTTTGCGGTCGAGGTCGTGGGTTCTGGCAACAAACGAGGCTCCGGCACCGAGGGCCACGGCAAGTGGATTGAACGGTGGGTCGACGCTTCCAAGCGGAGTGCTCTTGGTGACCTTGCCCAACTCCGAAGTCGGCGAATACTGTCCCTTTGTCAGACCGTAAATGCGATTGTTGAACAGGAGCAATGTCACATTGACGTTGCGGCGCAACATGTGGATGAGATGGTTGCCGCCGATTGAAAGCGCGTCGCCGTCACCGGTGATCACCCACACGTCTAGGTCTGGGCGCGCCGTTTTAACTCCTGTAGCGATTGCCGGTGCCCGACCGTGAATCGAATGGACGCCGTAGGTATTCATGTAATAAGGGAATCGACTTGAACACCCGATTCCGGAGATGAACACCGTGTTGGCCGGGCTCACTCCCAATTCGGGCATGAGTTGCTGGACCGCTTGCAGCACCCCGTAGTCTCCACATCCAGGGCACCAACGAACCTCTTGGTCGCTCGACCAATCCTTTTTGGTAGTCAGTGGAACAATCGTGTCGCTCATGACATTCCTTCCGTAAATGCGGTGACAAGTTCTCCTGCGGTGAACGGAATTCCCTGCACCTTACTTATTGACTGAGCATCGACGAGGTACTCACCGCGGACAAGTCTGCACAGGTGACCGGTATTCAATTCGGGAACAAGTACGGTGTCGAACTTGTGCAGAATTTCGCCGAGATTCGCCGGCAAAGGATTG
>Ga0265292_1002683_pt1 | contig 11950 bp, 8 predicted proteins | sample Munlanlewell296A_FD_189080 | JGI IMG/M metagenome (GOLD analysis project Ga0265292, IMG submission 189080) | Leachate microbial communities from a municipal landfill in Southern Ontario, Canada - Leachate well 296A | ecosystem: Engineered > Solid waste > Landfill > Unclassified | place: Canada...
TGATAAGCTTCGCCTGCTGTATTGTTTATCCCGTTAACATCAGTAGGTATTAATGGATGATTTTCATCTACCGGCAGGTAGAGTGCTTTACCATATTGACCCCTTGTACCGGCAAAAAGGATTTTGACATCGAGATTGTTTTTTAAGCATGCATCGAGGATAGATAACTGGCTAACACAATTTACCTGAAGATCTGTAAAAGGATCTCTCATACTGTCTATATGGCTCAATGTTCCAGCTAAATTGAAAATTATGTCTTGTCCTCTGACGAGGTAATTCATTCCATAGCTGTCCCGGATATCAGCTATGTTTACCTTTACCCTGTCTTCAATACCATTGATGTTGAATATATTCCCACCATAGTCTGGGATTAAGGAATCAACAAGAAGGACATCGGACCCGAATTCCACAAGGCGGTGGGCAAGAGTACTTCCTATGAAACCCAATCCTCCCGTAATCATTATTTTTTTCCGAGCGTAAAATTCTTTGAGATTATTTTCCACTTGTGTTCCCCTTTAAAACAACCAGTTTCCACCATAACTGCAATACGTTAATACCAACATTAAATATTCTTCTGAAATTAAAGAATTGTGATTTACCATAAGCCCTGAAATAGTGATTTACAGGTACCTCGGCAAATTGAAAACCTGCATCCTGTATCTTCTTTACCATTTCAAGGCAGATGACACCGCTGTCATAAGTAAGCTGTATTTTATCGAATACATACCTTCTTATAAGCCGGAAATCGCAGTCCACATCACGTATTTTTAATCCAAACATCACTTTCATCATGTAATGATATAACCTGCCAATAACCTTTCTGTGAAGAGGGTCCGACCTCTCTATTTTGTAACCATTGACTACGTCAATTCCGTCTTTCATTGCATTATATAATAGTTCGAGTTCACTTACATCATACTGGAAATCGCCATCAGTATAAAATATCATATCTTTAGATGCAGCTGTAAATCCGGAGCGAAGCGCTCCTCCATATCCTCTGTTCTTTTCATGCAGAATGACTTTCAATTTGCTGTATTTCAGCTTTAATTCATCAAGTATATTCCGGCTGCGGTCCGAGCTTCCGTCATCTACAACTATAATTTCGTAATCGTCAGTGAGTTTCCTGCAGCTCTCATCCATAAGAATAACCATGCTTCCAATAGTTCCACCATCATTGTAGCATGGACAAAAAGCGGTAATACTAAGATTCTTCATTTAGATTCCCCTAAAATCTATTTTAAGGATTTTAGCATTTCTTCTCATGATATAAGAAACTTCTTTTCTCGAGATCTGTATCTGAATTTATCTTTCAGAAAATAACCTTTTTTAAAAATTATGATTTCTTGAATATAAAAATCTTAGGGTGATCAAAAACCTTAAACAATAATTCTGCCTGGACCTCGTCAAAAACCTTTCCAAGAAGATTTGGACTTGAATCAAAAGTCTTTATTAATCTGTAGCCAAGAGTTCCTGAAAATAAATCCTTGTAGAGTCCGTATTGGGCTGGTGCCAGTTTGGATGCCAGTCTGTTAGTATAGTTTTTATAATACCATTCACTTACTATTATATAATCAGCACCCAATAATCTGTCCTTGATATGATTTTTTATATATTCTTGGTCCCTATTATCCGTGTATTCCCATAGTATTTTTTCATTATATATAGGTTTTTTTGACTTCTCAACACCTACTAATCCTCTATTGGAACCCAGTGGGACAGTGTAATGATACTGATTTTCTAAAACAATTACTGAATTAGGTTTAACATTCTCGTATATCCAGTCAGAGGCCTGAATCCTAGTATCAGGTACTGAATAAATATTAGCATAAGACAAAGAATAAAAAGAAGTAGACAAAACAACAAGAATTATAACTAATACAGAAAAGTATTTTACGGTTTTAACTCTTGCTCCTGAATTTATATCTATTAGAAACCGTGCCCCAAGGATAAGAACAAAAGGGATTAGAGGAAGAATATATCTCATTGTTGTCACTTTCCAGCTTCCAACAATCAGGAAGAAAGGAATTACGAATACCAATAAAAACTTATCACTTTTTTCTCTTTTTTTAAGGGAGTAAATTAGTCCAATACCAGAAATAAGTTCTAATGCAATACCCATCCCAAAGAATAAAACATTGTTGATATCATACCAGTATGGGACATTCCCATTGTATGAAAACCTCCAATCATTCCAGTCATAAGCTTTATTTTGATAAAAAGAAAAAAAGTTGCCAAGAACCGTTACTGATTCATTCAATCCCCAGTAGTTTTTAAAATCTAACACAGAATACGGGTTTAAGAATAGATATAATAAAACAGTAATTACACTTAAACAGATAAATTCTTTAGAACATATCTTTCTTGAATTGCTTCGGCTAGTGGTTCCGCTTTCTCTTAGTAAATGTGCTATTATCACCGGGAGAAAAAGAATTATTGCCGTCAGCTTTACAGAGAGAGCTAAACCTAAAGAAACACCCGCAAATATATAATATTTAAAATCTCTCTTCTGGAAAATATCAGCAGCCCACATCATGGTAAGAAGCATAAAGAAAATCAGCACCGTATCAACAGTAAAAAAATGAGATGCCTGGATGAAGCCTACTGTTAAAGCGAAAAACAAGGCTGATAGAATACCGACTCTAAAGTTGTAAAGTTTTTTTCCCAAAACAAATGTTAGATAAATTGAAATACTTCCAAGGCATGCAGAAATAGCTCTGCCGATAATAAAAAGCTCCGGCATATATATTTTTTCAGAAGTTTCCTCATAGCTATAAAAAGCTTTCAGATAATCCGCAAATCCACTGAAATGAAATGTTGTTGTCTGCGCAATGTTCCCTTGAAAAAAATAAGCACTTTTAAAGTAAATCCATTTCACAAAAAGGAAAATATAGAGAGGAATTGTACCATAGGAAGAAAATTCAGGGTTTAGCGAATTATTAGAGAATATATTATATTCCAGCCTCAGGGCCTGCCTTATCACAAACAAATGTTCATCCGCGTGAAATGTATAAGGTAATCCCCATTTTAAACCATAAAATCTAAGACAAGTCCCAAATAGAATTATTATCAGAAGGGAGTAGTTATTTACCATATTGGAGTAGGTGATACAGCAGTAAAGTCTTTAGTCAGTTTTATTATTATGTGAATGTTATTGAATATCACAAAAGCAAATATTATAAAAAAAATTGACCTTATCCAAAGCCTTGTCCTTGAAACAAATATTAATGTAGCGATAATTAACGGCAGTATTATAAGCATCAGGTGCTTAGTCTGCCTCCAGTCAGTAAGAGAGAATAATATGCCGCCGCTAAGAAACCATAACCCCAAAACTGCTTTTTTTTCATTAATTTTAAAAATGCTATAGACAGTCAAAGGCATAGCTACAATCAAAAACGGGAAACCGAGATGATTGCTGAATTCTTTCCATAATCCTGCGATTGAAGGATATTCTAAATTCTTCACATCATTAACTATCTGAGAGCTGGTCATCCTGACATCGTTTAGAGAAAATCTTTGAACTAAATGATAGGTGATCTGATCTTCAATAAATGCCCTGGGATTTACCAGGAAACCATAGAGCCAAAATATCAATATTCCCAGTATAAACCCCTGTATCATTCTGTCATATAGAGGTGATGTTAGCTTTGCAAATAAATTTCCTCTTTCATTAAAGATTCTCATTAATGCAACAGCCATGATAAATACTACTGTTTTTTGATCTATTAAAGCTGCAAAACAACCTGATAGAAACAGTAAAACCTCAAATAATTTCCCTTGATTTTGATTTACGTTATTATGCATGTATAGATAGATCATTATTAATAAGCAAAAGGTATCTACCGCCATATATCCCCCGTAAGATGACCTTACAAAAACTTCGGGGATTGTGAAAAAAATAATTGGTCCGGTGGCAGAAATGATAAATGATTGTGTCACTGTAAAAAGCAAGTAAAACAGAATTATTAGACTTAAGCTGCTAAAGAAGATATTCGGCATCCTTGTTGCCAACAAATGTGGATCCGCAAAAAACTTATGTAAATCACCTCGCCAATTCTTGAAAAGCATTTCTTTAGATTTTTTTTCCGTTAGTTCCTTTTCAGCAGATATGGCTGACTGATAGTAATAGGATAGCCCATCTAATTGATCTAAAAACAACGAAGTATAACCAATATAGAAATGCAGCATTAGCGGATGAGCAAAGAAATAAACAGTACCTCTGTTAGTTACCATATGTGGTTTTAGATAATGCATGATCCCGTAAGCAGTACCTTGAGTTTCCATATCGTGGTCCTCTAAGGGAGGAACATATCTCGTGGCACCCATGTATAGAATTGAATATATAAGAATTGAAAAAATTAGAATAAAAAAGAGATGCTTGAACTGCATCTTCCGTTTTAATAGATTTTCAGTTCTTTTAGGTAAAAAAATTCCTATATTGCTTACAAGGAATAAATAAATCAGCATATTGACTGAAGATATTTTTATTCGAGAAATGTAAAATAAAACGCACCCGGAAATTAATATTAGAGAAGATATGCAAACAGTAAGAAATATAATACATATTATATCGTTTGTTTTTTCCTTAAAGAAAACAGCCCAGCAATATCCGGGAATAATAAAAATCATCAAGTTTATTACAATTGAAAAAGCCGAGTTGGGAATGAAGTGGATAAAGTAGTGAAGGTAATAGGCAAGGAAAATAAGATTGCAGAGAATAAATAATTTTAAGTTCTTTATCATTTTTATTTAAAATAATTTTCGATTATGATTTTTGCTATATTCTCACCAATAAACATTGCACCTTTATCATTGAAATGTACATAATCATCAAAATACTCGAGGGATTGAGGCATAATTTTATCAAAATCTATAAGAGTAATATTCTCTTCCTCCGCTAATTCTTTTACAGCGTTATTATATTTTGTTCTTGCATCTAAAACACCTTTATAAGTCAGCGTAGGTGTAAAATACAAAAGCGCCTTGAACATTTCAGGATCTTTTTTGAGATTTGCATCATTCAAAGGTATTACAAATGTTGAAAGCATGACTTTTATATTTCTAGATTTTGTGATATATATTGTGCTCCTTAAATTTCTTTCAAAAGCTTTGACTCCTTCGACAGAAGCTGAATCAAATCTTTTCAGATCAGGGAAGGAAGAATCCTGCTTCTTTGGAACATATTTTAAAATAAGGTTTGTAAGCTTAGTATAAAATCTGAAATTGTCTAAAAAAGGACGCCCTATATAAATCGGTTCCCGATACCTCCAGTGCGAATAATCACTTTTAAAATTAGGGAACCTGTTTGGTTTAAAATCATTATATCCGTGATAGATAAATATTAAATCCGGAGATAAATCTAAAAGTCGTAATTCTAAATCTATAAGGCTTTCTGCTGTAGTATAACCGGGAACGCCTGCATTAATAACTTCAAACTTCTTACCGGGCATTTTTGAATTTAATATATTCTCTATAAACTGAGGGAAGGTGGTTTTATCTGAGGAAGACCCTATACCAAAAACTGTTGAACCTCCTATACACACAATTCGGAAGGTGCCAGGAGTTTTTATTAATTTAAAATCCTTACCTCGGTATCCTAATGAATTTATAGTTATATTTCTTGGTTTGAAGGATGTGTTTGGTTTTAAAATAATTGGAATGTATGGATGACTGTCATAAATTACATCAGGAAAATCTGCCACATAAGGCTTATTCTTAATAAAATCAATAATTCTTGCCGTCGCTTCTAAAGAAAGAAAAAAAAGAACTATTACAACAATGGAGAATAAAACTTTTTTTTCCAGTGAAATATCTTTTTTATCACTTTGCATATTATTTCTGAGATATAAATCCTAAGAGTAATTTTAATTGCTGATAAAGATATTTTAACTGTCTGTGAAGAATTATAGAAATGATATATCTTGGTCTGAAGTAATATTGGATGTATGCTTTTCTTGTAATTTTCTTCAGCTTCTTAAGGTCAATATTTCCGACATATGCTTCAGGAAAAATATTATCATCAGATAGTTTACCCCCACTTTTCAGAATATCCGCATAAAACTTTGTCCCCGGATAAGGTATTGCAATATGAAAAACAGCATAGGTTGGATTAATCTTTTTTGAAAATTTTATAATATTGTTTAGGTCTTCTTCATTTGAATTAATAGTTCCCATAAGAAAAAAACATGCTGAACGGATATTTAGCTTTTTTACCATTTTCATTCCATGCTCAATCTTCTTAATTGTAAGTCCTTTCCCGAGAGACTTCAGGGAAACATCATTAGCTGCCTCAACACCAAAATGTATAAGTTCACAACCAGAATCTTTCATTTTTTTCAAAAGCTCTTCGTCTATGAGGTCAAACCTAGTCTGGCATGTCCATCTAAAATCATATTTCTTTTTTATCAAGTAGTTACAAATTTCTTCTACAAGGCTTTTATTGAAAGTAAATTCAAGATCCATAAAATAAGCAGTTTTCACATTAAATTTATTTATTACAGTTTCCAATTCATTAATTAACTTTGTTGGAGATTTTACTCTTACTCCTCTACCGTACATTTCCAGCAAACAGAAAGAACACCTCGACACACAACCTCTTGACCCTTCTAGCAGGGTAAAATTTTTTCCCAGAACCTCATAAAAATATTTTTCCATTGGAAGGAGATGAAAGGCAGGCGTTGGCAATAAATCTAAATCTAAAGGCTCTTGAGATTCATTCGAGAAATATTTTCCATCTGATTTAAATGAAATTCCTTTAACTTTTGAAATATCTCCATTTTTGCAAAGATTTGAAACTACTATCTCCGGTTCACCGCAAATTACTGCTCTTGCTTTGGTTAGCTCAAGGATTTCCCTTGGCTTTATGGTTCCATGAGCTCCCATTATGTAAATTTCATCATTAACTTCTCTTAATGTCCTTACATAATTTACAAACGGGTCCAAATCGATCACAGGGCATTGCCATCTGTCCAAAGTAGATGACGTAACGAATATCTTGTCAAACCCTGCTGTCCTCCCGGCGACTTCAGATGGGCTTAGTCTTTCTGCGTTTGCATCAATAATTTTAACCTCATGCCCATCTTTTTCAAGTAAAGCCGCACAGTTTGCAAGACTTAAAGGAGTCCAAATTCTGTTATAGATCTTACCTTTGTTATTGACCAAATGGACTTGAAGTGGGTTTACAAGAACTATTTTCATTATATTTTCATATGTTCATAATTAAAATATCAGCAACAATTTAATGCAGGAAAATTAACATTTTCAAGCAGTTTGAAAATTCAATAGTCCTTGCTATGGTTATAGATAAATTGCTATCATTATCGTTAAATATCCGACAAAAAAAATAATTAATTTTTTATATTTGAAGCATTGTAATTCAACTATAAAAGAATCAGAAAGTTTTTGCCGTAGAATGAAAAATTATTTTAATAAATCCTTTCTATCGATTCCGTAGATTTATTTTACTTAATACTACATTACTTTTTAGAGTGTTAAAGGTCAAATATGAAAATGAATTTTGAAACTTCGGGCGGAATAAAAAAATATAAAAAATACTTAATAATAGCCTCGCTTTTTTTAATTATTATCTTTGCCATCTCGCCAATATTTAAAGATTTTTCAAACATCAGTACTAAAGAAGACTACTTAATCTGCTTTTCTTACGAATACTACAGCATTAAGTCTATATTGGAATTTCATGAGTTCCCATTATGGTCACCATACTTTAATGGAGGTTATCCGATATTCGCTCACCCTGAAGCATCTGCTGCTAATCCATGGTTATTCCTTTTTTTATGTTTTGATGAAGTAAAAGGAATCAAAATTTCTTTGGTATTGTCAGTCCTTATTGGGGCTTTCGGAATGTTTTATCTGACAAAATCAGTACTTAAGTTCAATAATGCTGGCGCTTTTTTTTCTTCCCTACTTTTTACTTTAAACGGCTTCAACATAACCATTTTAACTGAATATTGGTCACAGACTATTTATTTTTATTATTTTTTACCACTAATTCTTGCAGCTTTTATAAAATCCAAAGAAGATAAAAAATTCCTAATCATTACCTCGCTTCTAACGCTCCCTGTTTTAGTATGTGGCGCTCTGTCTTTCGTAATTTTATGTTTATTTTTATTTCTATTCTCTGTATTTGACGCTTTTTCGAAAGAAAACAGCAGGGTTCAGTTCAATTTAACACTTCTTAAAAATCTATTCATAGTTCTGGCGCTTACAAGTGCAATGGGAATGTTTAAGATCCTGCCAATGGCGCAACTTCTTGCTAAGAATATAAGAGCAATTGATAATTATTCTATTCTTGATAGTTATTGTATCGATTTTAAAACATTATTTGACCAATTAATTAATTCACTAAAAATTCTATCTGATTATCCAAACATTTACTTTGGCTATATACCAATACTCTTCTGTCTCTTATCTCTCGTTTTTTATACAAAACAATTATGGCGATATTTCATTTTACTCTTTATTTTTATAATTTTAACTCTTGGCTCCAGAAGCCCTATTAACATATTAAAATTGTTATGGCATGTACCATTCTACCATTCTATATTGGATATTAAGGAATATGCTTATCCTGTAATTGCATTTCTGATAAGTCTTCTAGCAGGAAGATTTCTGCAGATAATAGATGATAAAAAAGGGCTTAAAGTTTTTAAAGCAGTAGTAATAGCAGCAGCTCTTTTGAGCTTAGGAGAACTTCTATTTATCTACCAGTCATCATTCACAGGTGTTTTTAATTCTAAAAGGCCTGAAGTAACATCAAACAAGTTATTTTATCAGGTCAGAGTTATACCTAAAGACAATTATACTATGAGAGCGTTTCTGCAATACAACAATTTATTCAATAATGTTGGTACGATAAACTGGGAATCTGATATTCCTTTACCCACAAGTGCGGAGCCTAAATTTATCCAGGATTCAAATAATAATTTAAAACTTATCCCTAATCCACGCTATAGAGGTGAAGCTTATTTTCTTAACCCTCAAAATAAGGCTTTAATCACCAAAATAACAAGCAATGTAATAGCAATAAGAATTAATGCTAATTCTCTTGATAAACTTATTATCAATCAAAATGCGTTTCCTGGATGGAGGTGCAACGCAGGCAAAATAAAACCTTATAATAATCTGTTATCTGTTGATATTCCAAAAGAAGGAAATTATGAAGTCCTTTTTAAATTCATGCCGCGCTCGTTTTATTTAGGATTATTACTTAGCATAATTTCGTTTGGATTTTCTGTGTTATATCTTTTTTGGCTTTTACGTGTCTAGTGTGTTATGCAGTTACTAGCCTGTAACTTCCTCAAATTATAAAAACTATAGTACACAAAGAATATTAGCGAAAAGACTGTAAATTTTGTATCTTATGGCTATAATAGATAGATAAATTACGGAATACCTAAATATTCAATGACAAAACTTATTATACAGATCCCCTGCCTCAATGAGGAAGAATCACTTCCTGTAACGCTATCCTCGCTCCCAACAAAAATCGAAGGAATAGATAAAATTGAAATCCTCATTATAGACGACGGCAGTACTGATAAAACAGCAGAGATAGCGAAAAAATATGGAGCCCATCACATTATACGATTCGCAAGGCACAAGGGGCTTTCAGAGGCATTTATGGCAGGAATGGATTCTGCGCTGAAACTCGGAGCTGATATAATTGTAAATACCGATGCTGATAACCAGTATTGCGCAGATGACATAGGAAAACTTATCAGACCTATAATGGAAGGGAAAGCTGAAATAGTAGTCGGTGACAGACAAATAACCAAGGTAGAGCATTTCTCAGGAACAAAAAAATTGCTTCAAAAACTTGGAAGCTGGGTCGTGAGGCAGTTATCCGGGACTTCAATTCCTGATACTACAAGCGGGTTCAGGGCATTCTCCCGGGAAGCTGCACTGAAACTAAACGTACTCTCCCGTTTTACTTATACTCTGGAAACCATAATTCAAGCCGGGAAAAAAAACATAGCCATCTGCCATGTCCCGGTAAGAACTAATCCAACAACCAGAGACTCAAGGCTCTTTAGTAGTATATGGAGTTATATTAAGAGATCACTTTCCACGATATTGAGAATTTATACTATCTATGAACCGCTGAAAATATTCATGTATATAGGTGGTTCTGTGTTCCTGGCAGGACTGATATTGTTAGGGAGATTCCTCTATTTTTATTTCTTTAACATCAGGCCATACGGACATATTCAATCAGTCATCATAGCAGGAGTACTTCTGATAATAGGGTTATTAATAGGAGCCATAGGTATTCTCGCAGACCTGATATCAGCTAACAGGAAACTCATAGAAGAATCCCTCTATAGAATAAAGAAAATAGAGCTCCAGCACACCGGAGACAGGGAACGCCCGGGGAAGGATAAATGAGAATAGCTTTGATAGGTCCATCCTATCCTTTCAGAGGCGGTATATCATTAAATACAACACTTCTTTACAGGGCTCTTAAGTTAAAAAATGATGTGTTATTCATATCTTTTAAAAGACAGTACCCCAAAATCCTATTCCCTGGGGAATCTGACAGAGAGCCTGATTTTACTTTCATACAGGAAAAAGATGCAAAACCGCTTTTAGATTCAATGAACCCTTTCTCATGGTTTGCGACAGCCTTTAAGTGCAGTCGTTTCAAGCCTGATATAACTATCATACCCTGGTGGGTTGTCTTCTGGTTTCCGCATTTTATAACTATTATTTATATAATGCGTCTTTTCTCAAAGACAAAAATCATGATAATATGCCACAATCTCTTTGAACATGAAAAAAACTCTATAAAAAAAGCTCTCTCTCTTGCCATCCTCAGGAAGGCTGACTATATTGTCGTCCATTCCTCTGAAGAGAAAAAAAAGATTGAATCACTGAATATGAAAGCAAAGGTTTCAAGACTCTGGCTCCCGGTTTTTGAATATGAACCATGGCACATAACAAAAGAGGATGCCAGAACAGAGCTTGGATTTGACAGTGAAAAGAGGCTATTGCTCTATTTTGGAATCATTCGTCCCTATAAAGGGCTTAATCATCTGCTAAAAGCAATTGCAACAGTCAAAGGAAGATTTGATTTGACTCTTATGATTGTCGGAGAATTCTGGACAGGAAAAGAAGAGTTTGAAAAGGAAGTTAATACACTTGGCATAAAGCAGAACATTCATGTCATTGACCACTTCATTCCAAGTGATAAGATAGGAGTGTATATGGCAGCAGCAGATGCTGTAGTGTTTCCCTATATATCTGCAACCGGAAGCGGAGCCCTCCAGATAGCTATTTCATGCGGAAAATCCGTAATTACCACAAATGTGGGATGTTTTCCTGATATTGTGAAAAATGGGATAAATGGTTTAATAGCTGAAGCCGGAAACCCTCAAGACCTTGCTGATAAGATAACAAAATTTTATAGAGATGATATGGAAAAGGTCTTTACCAATAAGATAACAGATCTATCACAAGAGCTTTCCTTAGAAGCTATAGGAAATGCAATTGATAACATCATCAAAACATAAAAAATAATTTTAAACAGGTAAATCAGATGAAGGGTGGTAAAAAACTTAGTATTGCGAGACGTTTATACAAGTTTGTTAAATACAGGATTCTTAAACTTCTTTTTTTTAGAAAATCGCAACCAACACTCCATAAAATAAGAGGTAGGTACATTGCCGTTCTTCCTGAGGTATTTCACCCGGGATTATATACCACAAGTCCTCATTTGGCAGACATGATAAATAGCTTGGGTATCAGGGAAAATGACAGGGTGCTCGATCTTGGCACAGGCTCAGGGATAGGTGCAGTTTTTTCTGCGCAGTTCACAAAACATGTTGTAGCAGTTGACATCAATCCCAACGCAGTAAGATGTGCAAAAATCAATGCACTCATTAACGGTTATGAAGAAAGGATTTCAGTGAGGTTGGGAAACCTGTTTGAACCAGTA
>Ga0265292_1002684_pt1 | contig 11950 bp, 12 predicted proteins | sample Munlanlewell296A_FD_189080 | JGI IMG/M metagenome (GOLD analysis project Ga0265292, IMG submission 189080) | Leachate microbial communities from a municipal landfill in Southern Ontario, Canada - Leachate well 296A | ecosystem: Engineered > Solid waste > Landfill > Unclassified | place: Canada...
TCGGGAAACGCTGGCCGACGTTTCGGCATGTCAGATCACGCGGTATCCGCCCGGTCTCATTTCGGCATTGGAAAAACTACAAGCCGATACGACGGTTACGCATTCCGCAAGCATGGCAACGGCTCACATGTGGATCGAACAACCACTCTCGGGAGTGAATGACTCCGGCCGACTCGGTTCATTGCATAAACTCTTCAATACCCACCCGCCACTATCCGAGCGCATTGCCTTGCTCAGAGAAATGTAAGAGGAGCCCAATTCAATGTCCCACCTCCGGTCAACTCGTCTCAAAGTTGTGATGGCCAGCATCGTCGCCTTGCTTGGCGCCTGTAGCAGTTCGTCGCCATCCGTATCGACGGAAACCGTCCCGGTCGAAACAACCGTCGTAGATGCAAGCACGACGACGACCACGGTTCCGATCATTGTCAACCCTCTAACAGGCGAACCGGCGCTCGACACGTCAATTCTCAGTCGTCCGGCGATGGTCGTAAAAATCGACAACCATCCAAAGGCCCAACCGCAAATCGGGATCAATCAGGCCGACATTATCTTCGAAGAGAACGTTGAGAAACTGACCAGGTTCGCCGCCGTGTTTCATAGTCAGGGGAGCGACCCTGTTGGACCAATTCGCAGCGGTCGGTTTCAAGACATCAATCTGCTCGGTTCATTGAACAAGCCACTCTTCGTGTGGAGCGGTGGCAATCCACAAGTGAGCGCGGCGATTCGAAAATCCGATCTCGTCGACCTGAGTTACACCGTCGCCAACAAGGACGGTGGATTCCAACGCGATTCGAGCAGGCCCGCACCTCACGACTTGTTCGCCGAGACATCCAAGTTGTGGACGCTTGCACCGGATGGTTCAGGACCTCCGCCAGAACAATTTGTGTATCGAACCGTGAGCGATGCGGTTCCAAGTTCCGCAAAGTTGGTTGACGGAGTCAAATTATCCATGGACGGCGTGAAGGTGAGATGGGACTGGAATTCGTCAGATGCCGCATTCGTCCGTTTCGAGAACGACAAGCCGCATAACGACGCTGATGGCGTGCAGCTCAATGTGCGCAACGTGATCATCTTGGAAGTTGAGTATTCCAATGCCTACAGCCCGGTTTCCAAGACATTGGGCAGCGGCAAGGCGACGGTGTTTACCGACGGAACCGCGATCACCGGTACGTGGGAGCGAAGCAATCGCCTAGTGCCGTTTACCTTGAAGGATTCGAGCGGCGCGGTTATCAAGTTGACGCCCGGACGCACATTCGTAGAAGTCGCCCGCGCCGACAAATCGGCTCTCATTGATGTAGGCGTCGATCCGGGCGACGTTAAGTACCCGTAGAATCAGGATCATGGCTTCGTCTTCGGCGTCACCTCGTCGCACGTCTGGTTCACCAACCACAGGATCGCTAAAAGTCAAACGCGGGCTCGCCGAGATGCTCAAGGGTGGCGTCATCATGGACGTCGTCACGGCCGACGAGGCGAAGATCGCGGAAGATGCTGGCGCAGTTGCAGTCATGGCGCTGGAAAGGGTCCCTGCCGATATTCGCCGGGACGGTGGCGTGGCACGGATGAGCGATCCTGAGATGATCGAGCGGATCAAGGCAGCGGTGTCCATTCCTGTCATGGCCAAGGTGCGGATCGGTCACTTTGTCGAGGCCCAAATTTTGGAGGCACTCGGCGTCGATTTTATTGATGAGTCGGAGGTACTCACTCCTGCAGATGAGACGCACCACATCGACAAGTTCGCATTTGCGATTCCGTTTGTGTGCGGCGCCACAAACTTGGGCGAGGCGCTCCGTCGAATCAGCGAAGGTGCCGCGCTCATTCGATCAAAGGGCGAGGCCGGAACGGGCAACGTGGTCGAGGCCGTGCGCCATTTACGCAGCATCACAGGCGACATTCGAAAAATCACCCAGGCAGATTCGGCAGAATTGTTTGATTGGGCAAAGAAACTTGCCGCGCCGCTTCCACTTGTTCAAGAAATTGCCGAGACCGGTGAACTACAGGTGCCGCTATTTTGCGCTGGTGGAATTGCCACACCGGCAGACGCTGCATTGGCGATGCAGTTGGGTGCCCAAAGCGTGTTCGTCGGATCAGGAATTTTCAAGAGTGAAGACCCGTCGCAGCGAGCGAAGGCAATCGTCGAAGCGACCACACACTTTCGAGATCCGCAGATTATTGCCAAGGTCAGCCGCAATCTAGGCGCACCAATGACAGGTATCGGAATGGATGAAATTCATGAGAAATACTCGGAGCGGGGCTGGTGAACGATTCGAGGCCCCCGGGTGGGCCGTCTAGTCGGATTGCTGGCACTTCAGGGCGCATTCGCCGCACACGAACTTGCATTCGCTGAGTTAGGCGTCGACACTCGTCAGGTTCGTACGGTCGAAGATCTCGTTGGTCTCGATGCGTTAGTAATTCCGGGTGGCGAGTCAACCACCATTTCGATGCTGCTCGAATCGTCTGGCCTGTTTGATCCGGTAGCCAAATTCATTGACGAAGGTCACGCGATATTTGGCACGTGTGCAGGAATGATTCTGTTGGCGACCACAGTTCACGATGCTCGTCCGGACCAGAGATCATTCGGCGCAATCGAAATTGATGTACGGCGTAATGCTTACGGTCGGCAGGTAGACAGTTTTGAGGCCGATATCGAAGTGACAGAGTTACAGACACCATTTCATGCCGTGTTCATTCGGGCACCGCAAGTGGTTCATGCGTCCGATTCTGTTGAGGTGCTCGCTCGACACGAAGACGACATTGTGCTCGCGCGCCAGGGAGCGATCATGGTCGCGTCGTTTCACCCGGAGTTAACTGCCGACACCAGAATCCACGAAATATTTGTCAACAAATTGATGAGGAGCAACTAGGTATGTCTGGGCATTCCAAATGGGCAACCATCAAACATAAGAAGGCAGCCGTCGACAAGGCGCGGGGAAAAATCTTTGCCAAACTTTCCCGCCAGTTAGAAGTCGCGGCTAAGGAACATGGCGGAGACGTATCGACGAATGCCGCGTTGCGCACGATCGTGTTGAAAGCGAAGGCATCGCAGATGACCAACGACGCAATCGATCGCGCAATCAAGCGCGGAACGGGAGTTGGTACGGGAGCCGTCTATGAATCGATCACGTACGAGGCGTATGCCCCAGGCGGCGTGGCCATGCTCATCGATGTGCTCACCGACAATCGAAACCGAACCGCTGCCGATGTTCGAATTATCTTCAGCAAACTTGGCGGATCAATGGCAGAACCCGGAGCAGTGTCCTGGCAGTTTTCCCGTAAGGGAGTAATTCACGTGGCTCGCGCAGTGGATGAAGACGCGCTCATGTCGGTCGCATTGGAAAGTGGCGCAGAAGACATATCAGACGACGGCGACTCGTGGCGAGTCATTTGCGATCCGCATGGACTAGACGGTCTTAAGTCGGCACTGGAGAAGTCAGGGATAGCGGTGACTTCCGCTGCGACGACGATGATCTCGTCACTCGTCGTACCCGTCACCAAGATGAGCGACGCCAAGGCGGTGTTGCACATCATGGACGAATTGGATGAAAACGACGACGTCCAAGACGTGTATGCAAATTTTGACATCGCAGAAGACATCCTCAATCAGGTCGCTCAATGACGAGCAATCCGCACAGGTAGTGGATGAAATGACTAGGATCGAACCTATGTTCGCCCCTCGTCGAGGTCATGATCTGACGGTTCTCGGAATCGATCCAGGGTTGACCCGCTGCGGGTACGCCGTTTTACGTCAAGGTGCCAGTCAAAAACCGGAAGTCATTTCGCTCGGCGTAATTACGACCCGTAAAACAACGGACTTGGCGCAGCGCCTTGCCGAGTTGCAGCAAGAGTTAACGAGCCTTTTTGACGAATTTGTACCGGCGGCCGTGGCAGTTGAGCAGGTATTTTTTCAGGCCAACGTGCGGACGGCGATGAGCGTCGGTCAGGTGAGCGGTCTGGCACTGGCGATTGCCGCAGAGCGAAAGTGCGATGTCGTCCAGTACACGCCAAAACAGATTAAGAGTGCGGTTGTCGGGTGGGGTGGAGCAGACAAATTGCAGGTCCAGCGGATGGTGCAAAAGCGATTAGGTCTTTCCAAGTTGCCAAAGCCTGCCGATGCCGCCGACGCCGCGGCGCTGGCTCTCTGTTATCTGGCGATGCTGCCACTTCGTCAAAGCATTTCGGCGGCCGAATCTAAAGTGAAGTCTGCATGATCGGTTCTCTGCGGGGCAAGGTGCTCGAGCGAAATAGCGACGGCACCGCGCTAATCGAAGTGGCGGGAATTGGCTATCTCGTTCATGTCACCCCGCGCACGTTGGCGGAACTCGAACCGACATCGAGCGCCTTTGTGTATGTCTACGAACACTTACGCGAAGACGCCAACACATTGTTCGCTTTCCTCGAACGTGACGAGCGAAACTCATTTCAAACATTGATCGCTACTCATGGAATTGGCCCTGCGATGGCGATGGCGATCCTTGCAATACATTCGCCTCGATCGCTTGTCGACATCGTTGCCACCGGCGACCTTGCGTCACTCACGTTGGTGCCAGGCGTTGGCCGAAAGACCGCCGAACGCCTGCTCGTCGAACTTAAGGGTCGGTTGAACTTGCCAATGCTCGACGACATTCGCGAAAGTTCTAGTGGCACATCGTTTGTCGTCGCCGATGTTCGGGAGGCGCTGTCAGGGCTCGGTTATGGAAACGATGAAATTCGAGACGTGCTGCGTCAACTTCCGGCGTCCGATTCCGCCGAGCAGCTACTTCGGCTAGCCCTCAACACATTGGGGGTGCGTCGTGCGTGAGGAATTCCTGGATCCAAATGTTGGTGACGATATTGATGCGGCTTTAGAGAACGGTCTTCGTCCGCGCCGCCTGGAAGATTTCGTCGGTCAGCGCGAGTTGAAGGAACACCTGAGCATTGTCTTGGAGGCGGCACGCATGCGCGATCAGCCCGCCGATCACATCTTGCTGGCCGGGCCCCCAGGGCTTGGCAAGACAACGATGGCCGGAATTGTCGCCTCCGAAATGTCTGCGACTTTGCACGTCACATCGGGTCCAGCCTTGGAGCGTGCGGGGGACCTGGCGGCAATCCTCACCAAACTCGGCGAACATGATGTGTTGTTCATCGATGAAATACATCGACTCTCGCGCAATGTCGAGGAAATTCTGTATCCAGCAATGGAAGATTTTCAGATCGACATTGTCGTAGGCAAGGGGCCGGCGGCATCTTCAATTCGACTTACTCTTCCGCAATTTACGTTGATCGGCGCCACCACCCGAACGGGAATGATCACTGGACCGTTGCGCGACCGATTCGGACTTGTGGCACGACTCGATTACTACGAAGTGGATGAGCTTGAACTGATTGTCCGGCGCACGGCAGGAATCTTGGGTGTCGAAGTGGATGCACTAGGGGCAAACGAAATCGCCAGACGATCTCGCGGGACGCCGCGAATAGCAAATCGGTTACTTCGCCGCGTTCGAGACTTTGCTCAGGTTCGGGGCGACGGCACCGTTAGCCAAAGCACGGCACAGAGCGCGTTGGCAGTGTTCGGAGTCGACGACCGCGGTCTAGACAAACTCGACCGCGCAATTCTGTCGGCCATTTGCAGCCAATTTGCCGGTGGACCGGTTGGACTGTCGACACTGGCGATCAGCGTGAGCGAGCAAACCGAAACGATTGAAGACGTGTACGAACCATTTCTCATCCAGCAGGGAATGATTGCCCGTACCGCTCGCGGTCGCGTGGCGATGCCAAGCGCGTGGCGCCACATTGGGCTCGAGCCACCCGATTCGGCACCAGAATTGTTTCAGCAGTAGTGCACATTGATGACATCACGTACGAGCTTCCCCACGAGCTAATTGCTCAAGTTCCCATCGAGCCGAGGGATTCCGCGCGCCTCCTCGTCGACCAAGGACTTGAAAGAGCACTTCATCGTCGAGTTTCCGACATCGGCGAATTCCTGGATAAGGATGACGTGCTAGTCGTCAATAACACGCGCGTCATTCCGGCTCGGCTGCACCTTCGTCGCGGTACGGGCGGGGCGGTGGAGGTTCTGCTACTCGAATCCGTCGGCTCGTCGTCGGCCGAGTGGGAGGCGCTTATTCGTCCGGGTGGCAGGTTGCGAATTGGTGAGACGTTGTACTCGAACGACGGGGAGCCGTTAATTGAGGTCGGTAGTCGCACACTTGCGGGCGACACATTTATCGTCACAATGTTGGTCGACGATGTCGATTCGATGCTCGACCAACATGGCACGATGCCACTTCCGCCGTACATCACCACTCCATTGGCCGACCCTGATCGCTATCAAACGGTGTACGCCAAACTTCCCGGGTCCGCGGCGGCACCCACCGCTGGGCTTCACTTCACCACTCGTCTGATGAGCGAGTTACGTGACGCAGGAATTCAAATAGCAAATGTTGATCTGACGGTCGGTCTTGACACATTTGCTCCGATCAGCGCGGCGAATCCACTCGAGCACAAGATTCATACGGAGTCGTATTCGGTGCCGCTGGAAACACTTGAACGTTGTCAATCGGCGAAACGAGTTGTCGCCGTCGGCACAACGGCTTCACGAGCACTCGAAACCGCGGCCTCGACCGGCCAAGCGAGCGGTCGAAGCAAACTTTTCATCACGCCCGGCTACGACTGGAAGATGGTCGACCTGATGATCACAAACTTTCACATGCCGAGAACGTCGTTGTTGCTAATGATCGAATCGTTCATCGGAAAACGGTGGCGCACGCTGTATCAGCAAGCGATCGATGAAAAGTATCGTCTCTTGTCATTCGGAGATGCGATGTTGTTGGACCGACACTTGAATTGAGCGTTCGTCGGTACCGTGTAACAAATGTTTCCGGTCTCCTTTACTCAAGAGTCGCGAGATGGTTTGGCGCGCGCCGGGATTGCCCAAACACACCGCGGAACGTATACGACCCCGTGCTTTATGCCGGTCGGTACAAGAGGAGCGATCAAATATTTGAGCGCGCAGGATTACGAACAATTGGGTGCTCAAATAATTTTGGGAAATACGTATCACTTAATGCTGAGACCCGGCGCTCGGACAATCGCCGACATGGGTGGCCTTGGCGCGTTCTCCGGATGGAGTGGTTTGACCCTTACCGACTCGGGGGGTTTTCAGGTTTTCTCACTCAATCCAGATGTCGACGATGATGGCGTCACCTTTCGATCCACGTATGACGGGTCGCTCCATCGGTTTACACCGGAATCCGCAGTAGAAGTTCAACAGTTAATTGGTGCGGACATTCAAATGGTGCTCGACGTGTGTCCACCCTTGCCATCTCCGCATGAGGTCATCCGCACCGCGATCGATCGCACCGCGCAATGGGCGGCTCGTGCAAGAACCACGCACACGAGAACCGATCAGTCGTTGTTCGGAATTGTGCAGGGCGGGACGAGCGAGAATTTGCGTCGGGAGAGCGCCGAGCGGACGGCGAGTCTGAATTTTGACGGTTACGGAATCGGCGGGCTGTCGGTCGGTGAGACGCGTGATGAAATGTTGCCGGCTCTGGCCGCCGCGCTCGCAGTTTTACCGGCCGACCGGCCGCGGTACCTCATGGGCGTAGGAGATCCCGCGTCGTTAGTAGAGTCGGTGGCTCTTGGTGTCGATCAATTTGATTGCGTCATGCAAACTCGACTTGGGCGTCACGGGACCGCGCTGACCAGTGAAGGTCGAATCAATCTGAAGCGAGCCGAATTCGCAAACTCAAACGAGCCGATCGATGCATCGTGCAAGTGTGAAGTTTGTCTACGCCACTCTCGTGCCTATTTGCGTCACCTGTTTCAAGTGGGTGAGCCGACGGCCTCGCGCATGGTATCGCTACACAATTTGGCATGGACGTTTGACTTAATGACGCGCATGAGGCAGGCAATTGTCGCCGGCACGTTTGATCAGTTTCGACGCCAAATCCTTACGGTATGGGGCGTGACGACGGAGATCGAACCATAAGTCGCTAGAGTACGAACCTATGTCAACGACCGTTTTCCATGTTTTAGGGGCCAGTTCGAGCAGCGGTGGGAGCAGCATCGTTGGCCTTCTGCCACTCGTACTTATCTTTGTGGCCATGTATTTCCTGCTTCTCAAGCCCCAGAGGAAGCGCCAAAGGGAAGCACGCAATTTGCAGAGCACTCTGGGCGATGGCGACGAGATCATTTTGAACTCCGGCATCTACGGTTTCGTCTCCTCGGTCGAGGACGACTACCTATGGCTGGACATCGCTGAACATTCTCCTGGCAAGTCCATCGAAATTCGTGTTGCTCGCAGCGCGGTCGCTCGTGTGGTGAACAAGGCTGCCGGTTCTCAAACCGCAACCACAACGTAAGCGTCGACACTTCTCGTTACGTAGTTCTCTGATGGTTCGCCGACTCCTCGTTACTCTGATCGGAATTGTTGTCGTCGTTGCTGGACTTCTGGTGGCCAACCTTGTCGCCGGAAACACGCCATCTCTTGGCCTCGATCTTCAGGGTGGCGCATCTGTCACGCTTCAGCCTGAAGGTAAATTCGATGCGGCGGCACTCGACGTTGCGGTAGAGATCATTCGAGCCAGAGTCGATTCCATTGGTGTCGCAGAACCGGAAATCATTCGCCAAGGCGACACAGTTGTAGTCAATCTTCCAGGAGTCGATGACCAACAGCGCGCACTCGACATAGTTGGCCGTCAGGGTGAACTTCTGCTGCGACCGGTCATCCAAGCAGGTCTTCTTCAGGTCGAAACGACGACAACCATTGCTGGAACGGAGACAACGATTGCGGGATCCGATACGACGCTTCCAGCGTCGGGCGGAGGGCCAGGCGGTACACGACGCGTTGCCGCCACGAGTGTTCCAACGACGGTCGCGCCAACGACGACTTCGACATCAACGAGTGTCGCAGCGACAACGACGGTGGCACCGGTGACGACAATTCCAGCTGGCGATCCAAATGACCCAAATGCGACAGTGTTGCTCACTGACGGAAAAGGCACTGGATATTACGTAGGTCCAGCTGCTGCGAGCGGCAAGGTGTTTAACAACGATGCGAAAGCGGAGATTCAAAACGGTTCGTGGGTCGTTGTAGTCGGTCTGCGTAACGGCGCAGACGGGGACCAATTGTGGAACGCGTTAACAACGCTTTGTTACAACCGAGATCCGTCTTGCCCAACTGCGCAGGTGGCAATCGTGTTGGACGGCATCGTCATCTCTGCGCCGGTCGTGCGCGAACCGGTGTTTAGCGGTGGTTCCGTTCAGATCAGCGGCAGTTTCAAGGAGTCCGAAGCGCGCGACCTGGCCAAGATCTTGGAATTTGGCGCCGTGCCCGTGAAGTTTGGCGTGTCCCAAGTGCAGACGGTTTCGCCGACACTTGGTAAGGACTCATTGCAGGCAGCAATACTTTCCGGTCTGCTGGGTGTCCTACTCGTCATTCTCTTCTTCTTCTTTTACTATCGAATGCTCACCTTGGTTGTAGTTGGCGGTCTCGCCGTATCGGCCGGATTGCTGTGGAGCACGATCGCGTTTCTATCTAAGACCAATGGCCTTGCGTTGTCGCTGGCTGGTGTTGCCGGAATCATCGTCTCCATAGGAGTGACCATCGACTCGTATGTCGTGTTCTTCGAACGAATCAAGGACGAACTGCACAAGGGCAAGACAATCAAGAATTCGGCCCAGCGAAGTTTCGACGCCGCATGGCGGACAATTCTTGCGGCGGACACCGTTTCGTTCATCGGTGCGCTCATTTTGTGGAAGCTCACAGTCGGATCAGTTCGCGGGTTCGCCTTCTTCCTCGGCCTGTCCACTCTTTGCGACGTCGTTGTTGCATACACATTCACTCGACCCGCGGTGCTGTTGCTCGCCAGGAGTCGATTCATGGCGGGGCGCAAAGTTCTCGGTGTTGTCCGTCAGCCTGAAGTAACAACAGGAGTCGCCCAATGAGCGGCGGTTTTGGTCGGCTGTATCGAGGGGAGACGACGTTCAACTTCGTTGGCCGTCGCCGATGGGGATTTGGTTTCTCGCTTGCGCTTCTATTGATTTCACTCATTTCCATGTACACCCGCGGACTTAATTTGGGAATCGATTTTGAAGGCGGCGTGGCATGGGAAGTTCCGTCGGCGAATCTGACGATCGACCAGGCCCGATCCGTGTTGGATGACAATGGGATCGAAACGGCAGATGCCAAGATTCAAACGCTCAACGGGAATACCGGCCAAAGCATCAGAATTCAGGTAGGCGAACAGTCGTCGGAAGTGCAGGCAAAGGTTCAAACTGATCTCGCCACGAAGGCGGGAGTCACCACGCAAGACGTAAGCGTCGCAGCGGTGAGTTCGTCATGGGGACGCACAATTACAGAGAAGGCATTGCGCGCGTTGTTCATTTTCTTTGGGGTGGTCTCGCTGTACATCGCCTGGCGGTTCGAGTGGAAGATGGCGTTCTCGGCAATCGTTGCAATGGCCCACGACGTCTTGTTAAGCGTCGGCATCTACTCGCTAACCGGATTTTCGGTAACGCCGGCAACGGTCATTGCGTTTCTTACGATTCTCGGGTTTTCGTTGTACGACACGATCGTCGTGTTCGACAAGGTCCATGAAAATACGAAGAAATATTCTTCGTCACGTGTGTCGTACGGCGACATCACCAATATCTCGATGAATCAGGTGTTAATGCGCTCGCTCAATACAAGCGTGGCGGCCATCCTGCCCGTGCTTTCACTTCTTGTTGTCGGCTCGTGGATCCTCGGAGTCATTGCATTGGAGGACTTTGCGCTTGCCCTACTCGTCGGCATGCTGCTCGGCGCGTATTCGTCCATCTATATTGCAACTCCGCTGCTTGCAGTCCTCAAACAACGCGAACCAAAATACCGTCAACTCATTTCTCAGTTGTCGCTCGGTCCAGACATGTTGCGCGTGGCCGGGATCACGCCCACTGGAACCGCAGTCAGTTCCACAACGCAGACACAGACATCCGTCGCGCCGACACTTGACGCGACTCGTGAGAAGACAACCGTTACCTCAGCACTCACGCACCCACCTCGTCCACGGAAGAAGCGCAGCCGCAAATAGTTCGCGCAAATTGCCCATAGACTTTAAGCATGGGTAGCTCGCAATGAGCACAACTTCGAGGGTCCTTCCTTGGCGTAGACAGCACTCCGTAATTGCCGAAGATCTCGTTCCGTTGCTCACCGCATATAAGGCACGCCACCCCAAGGGTTCGATAACCCATATCAATACCGCGTACGCGATGGCCAAGGAAGCCCATCAGCACCAGCATCGAAATAGCGGCGAACTATATATAAGCCACCCTGTTGCGGTCGCCCGGATTGTGGCGGATCTTGGGCTTGACGAGGTTTCAATCGTCGCGGCGCTGCTTCACGACGCAGTGGAAGACACGGAAATAACGCTTGCGGATGTCGAGACTCAATTTGGTGCAGAAGTTGGTTCACTCGTCGACGGTTTGACGAAACTCGAACGCCTTCACTTTGACTCGAAGGAGGCGCAGCAGGCCGCAACCATGAGAAAAATGCTCGTGGCGATGGCTCGCGACCTTCGAGTGTTGATCATTAAGTTGGCAGACCGATTGCACAACATGCGCACCCTTGCGTCACTTCCGATTGACAAGCAAAGGCAGGTTGCGCAAGAGACACTCGACATTTACGCGCCATTGGCTCACCGACTTGGGATGCAAGATCTCAAGCAACAGTTGGAGGATCTCTCGTTTGCCGCGCTGTATCCAAAGCGCTACGCCGAACTCGATCATCTTGTCTCGATTCGCGCACCGGAGCGCGACGTCTACCTCGCGCGCGCGTTGGGCCAGGTTGGTGCGTGGCTGAAGGAAATAAAAATCGATGCAGAGTTGACGGCTCGGGGCAAGCACCTGTGGAGCCTGTACGAAAAAATGGTGCAGAAGGGCAGGGACTTCAACGAAATCTTTGACCTCATGGCCGTACGAATCGTTGTCGATTCGG
>Ga0265292_1002685_pt1 | contig 11947 bp, 12 predicted proteins | sample Munlanlewell296A_FD_189080 | JGI IMG/M metagenome (GOLD analysis project Ga0265292, IMG submission 189080) | Leachate microbial communities from a municipal landfill in Southern Ontario, Canada - Leachate well 296A | ecosystem: Engineered > Solid waste > Landfill > Unclassified | place: Canada...
GGGCTCGCCGCCGCGGACGGCGGCCGCCCTTCGCCCTGCCGCTCTCATATTTCTTTTTTGGCGGGGGAGGATTTTTTTGAATAAGGAATGGCGGCAGGGTGAAGGGCGTTTTTTGCAATCCACTTGTAAAATTATCATAATATGGTATTGTTTCCACATGCCTCGCCCATACCAGAATCAAACTCGCATAACAGGCTATTTTGTAGTTTTAACTGCATATAATGAAGAGAAAACATTAATGAGTTCTTTTTTGGCAACCAAAAGAGCAGTCGATTTTTCTTTTGCTCAAAACGACGAATTGTCTTGGGTGAAAATAGTCATTTGCCACAATGGATGTACTGACAAAACACCTCAAATTGCACAAAATATAGAAAATAAATTCTCGAATGAGAAAATCCATATCGAAGTAATAAGTAGTGAAAAAGGAATGATTCTCGCTCAAAATGCGTGCATGAGATATGTACGAAAATATAATAATATAGATTCCCCGATTATGTTCATAGACACTGACGCGCTCATAGATGAAAAAGCAATTGATATTTTTCTTAAACAATTCGAATTACATCCCGAATTAAAAGTTGTTGGTGCTCATCCTGTTCCAATACCTTATAATGGCACGTCAATCGTCCGGAAGTTTCTGGATAGAGTACTTAATTGTCGCGGATATTTCCCAAAATCAGAAGTGACAGTTTATTACGCACCAGAGTTTCATCCTTATGCAGAAACAGATCCTCAACCAATAGGAGTGGAATTTGAAAAGCATTCAAAGATATATTTCCACGGCAGATGTTTTGCGCTACGAAATGAATCTATTTGGAATGTGCCAGATAACGCCATTGCAGAGGATATTTTCTTAGACAGAGGTATTCATTTCCGATATGGCCCAGGGAGTATACGGGTCATGTATAATGCCAAAATTAATTTTTACCCAATAAATCAGTTGAGCGATTTTTCCAGAATATTTTTTAGAATTTGGTATGACCTACGCACCCTAAAACACATGCATCCCGAGTTTAACGGTCTCAGAGAATATTCGAAAACAACGCTTGACTGGAGATATATACACCGACTTGCAATACGGTGGCAAATAATTTTCGTGATCTATTCTTTGACGAGAAAATTTTATCACTTTCTTTATAAGCACAAACTGCTTTATTCAGGAAAATCCGTTTTCGAGGTATGGTCATACAATCAGAAAAATAAATATACGAATGTATGAAAATAGCCATTCATCAACCAAGATTAAGCTACTACTATGGAGGAGGAGAACGCGTACCTCTTGAACAGGCAAGTTATTTCTCGAAATTAGGAAATGAAGTATTTATCATAACAACGAATGTCAAAAATAAATCCAAATTATTCTTAGATTTTCAGAAAAATAATCCACGAGTAAAAATCATCCGTTTAAAACCGACTGATAAACTTAAAGCGATTTATAAAAAAGAATTGGGACAAAATCGTTATCGCATTGATGCGGAATCTCTCGAATTTGGACGAATGACAAAAAAGTTCTATTTGAAAAATCAGTTTGATATTGTGGCCACTCACTATTCAGTGGATTCGTTATATATTCCGAGAAACCAATATGTCATTCTTGAATTGCACGGTTGTCCGAAAAATAGACGCAATATAGACGGACATTCTCTCAAGCGCGCAAACGCACTTGTTTGCGTAGCAAAATATGTCGGCGATTATTGGAAGCAAATGTATTCAATCAAAGAACAAATTTATCTTACATATAATGGTATTGACAATAAATATTTCCAGCCAAAAAAATTACAAAAAACATATGATGTTTTGTATGTTGGAAGATTGATAAAGATCAAAGGCGTTGACGACTTGTTGCAGTCTCTAAAATATGTCATTCAACAAGGCACATCCACAAGAATAGCAATAATTGGAAATGGCCCAGAAAGTAATAATTTGCATGCCTTATCTAAGAAATTAAAAATAGATGGTTATATTGATTGGAAAAGTTCAGTTTCGGACAGTGAATTACTAGATTTGTATAATGCATCAAAAGTGTGTGTTTTTCCTTCCACAGCAAAGGAGGGTGTTCTCACCACCCTGCTTGAGGCGGCTGCTTGCGGATCCGCAGTGGTTACTACGAAGTGTTGCGGCATGCCCGAATTTATTGAACATGATGTAAATGGTCTATTGGTCAAACCGCATAATCCTAAAGAACTTGGAAATTCAATCGAGCGTCTTTTGGAAGACAGTCAACTTAGAAAGTGCCTTGGCAAAAATGCGCGTACCAAAATTAATCGCCATTGGACATGGGAGAAACGAGCAAAAGAACTTGTTAAAGTATATGAAGAATGTGTAAAAGACCAAGCGATTTAGTCACAAAGTCGTCTTTTTAAATGGTCGGTGATTTGAGTGCCATCTTTATTTTTGAATTGTTTGACAAGAGTCAGCAACTGATCTGCGGGAACAAACATTCTTTCACTCGTTTCAAAACCATTTTTATGCGGGATAAATTTTTCCATAAAATCTATGTTGCAGATGTATCTAGCTTGTTGCATCCTAGAAACCAAAACATCTTTCAGAAAAAATGAAACTAGTATAGTTCCAAAAATCCTAAAATTCTTTCCAATAATTTGAGCCTCCTCATTTAATTCTCTTTTTGCACAGTCTAATGGAGATTCAAGAAGTTTCCTACCTCCCCCTGGGAGACTATAAAAATCTTCATGACCATCTTTAACTACGCATATTCTTTTATCATTGTCAGCGCAAAAAACCATAGCGGATGTTACGAGAATATCTTCCGGCATTTCGTCGGGCAAAAACGAGAATTCCATTCGTAAACTATTCTTGATTTGATCGTGTACACACAAATATACTTCCAATAAATGTCCGTCATCATTTCTTTCCGCCAGTCGTTCCTTCACATTTGAATGCGAAAATATTTCCCTGTTTTCTGTTTCCTTTGGAATCCATTTAAAATTTATATCCTTGCAATAGGAATAACAAACTGGAGAAATCGTTTTAGATAGTGAGAAATTGTTTTTATTATTTTCAGTTATAATGTACCCACATAAGATAAGTCCATCTACTGACACACCGATTTCCTCTTGAGTTTCTCTGATCATTTCTTGTTCCCAATCAGCATCTCCTTTTGATTGGCCGTGCACTGGACCCCAAAAGCCATCTTTGTCTTGTGTCAAAATCACCTCACTTCCTAAATGAACAAAATTCATTGGCGTAGAAATCGGAATACCCGTTGGCAAACACGCAGACTCCACAAACTGGGATTCAGCAGTACCATCTTCCGTTTCTTCTATGTATTTTTTATATTTGTTATCCATGTTTATCTTTCGAATTCTCGACCTTTCCATATTTTCCTTCCAGAAAATGTACTTCTTCTCTCAACATATCAACGAATTTTTCATCTTCCAGTAAATCAATCTGGACTTCTGAAAAATCTCCGTACTGGGATTTATGCTGGCTGTCCTTGTCGTCATTATAAATATCCCAACAAACTTTATAGATGGTACCTTTTTCAAAAGTGAATCCCTCTTCTTTTATTTTTCTAGCAACTTCTGCCAAGTGCTTGAATGTCGCGTAAGGCAAGCTGTGAGTTAACGCTATATTTAATATTTTTTCAGAAAATATTCTATCCTTGGCGTTATAAGCGTCGATTATTGCTTTGTAAAGTCTTAAGTTAATATCGATTTGCGACTCTCCGAATTTTGTAAAATAACCGGAAAGAGCAGGATAAGAAGCTTTTCCATCCTGATTTATTTTTGGATCCCCAAACCTATAGTTTGGATTATCGTTGTCAAAAGACTCGGTTAAGAATGCATCCCACGCAACTTTAAATGGTTCATATTGATCGCCAACTTTATAATCTTTTGGCAAAATATATTCCCCATGATCTAGGTCTATCAAATTAGAATTTGGAGAAACGATTATTTTTATTCCTGGCTTTACCTTTTTTAAAGTCTCAGCTATTAAATTTGCACTTTCTATCGATCTTCTTTTGGTAGATGTAAATAGTATAATAATCTTTGCGTTAGATTTCTCCGCGTCGGATATTATTCTTTTGGCAATTTCTTCAGCCTTACTTTCCTGCCCAGACTCAATGCCAGAGTCCCGACTATCTCGAAGGTCGTCAATATCCTTTAGATGTCTAAGTAACTCAAGATGATTTTGTCGAGGGATATTCCTCTCCATTTTTTCCATAACAATATTTTACCACGATTTAGTTAATTCATGTATAATCAGCCAATGTCCGAACCAAGAATAGACAAAATTGTATATTTCGTGCGTCATGGACAAAGCGTGGACAATGTTTCGCCAGTGTTTCAGTCGCCAAATTCTCCACTGAGCGAAAAGGGGCGGGAACAAGCCGAGAATATTGCCGAGCGCGTCTCCAAACTTCAATTCGATGCGCTTATCGCGAGCCCTCTTCAGCGCACAAAAGAAACTGCCAAAGCAATCGCAAAAGCGACCGGCAAGGAACCCGAATACTCGAACCTTTTCGTCGAACGCACTCATCCGACAAGCATTAGCGGCAAACCTTATGTGGATGAGGAAGCAAACAAAACGTGGCGAGAATGGGAACAAAATATCTATTCATCGAACACGCATGTAGAGAATGCTGAAAATTCTGATGACCTAATCACACGGGCAGACAAAGCACTCGCATTTCTCAATAACCGTACCGAGCAGTCACTTGTCGTTGTGACTCACGGTTATTTTTTACGAACTATTGTCGCTCGAGTTTTACTGGGCAATCTGCTTTCTGGTGAAGCACTTAAAAACTTCCAAAAGTCGGCAACCATGGAAAATACTGGCATCACAGTATTGCGATATCATGATTCTTTTGAACAAGATCCGAGTTGGCATCTTTGGATTTACAATGACCATTCACATCTGGGCTAATTGAACCAGCCCCCGCTGGGCTTGCGCTTTTGAGAGAGTCGTGCTATAGTCGTGACTAGTGATATTCGGGGTGTATTCCTGAATACCTTGGTCTTTTAACGCAGTTCAACAAATAATCAGAAAGGAGGTGCCAGATGGGCATCAGTCAGTTGTTGCAGTGGCATGTCGCGGCTGGCTTTGTTGCCGTCGCGCTCGCACTGGTTGCCTTCTGGATCTATAACCGGAACGGCAGCAAGATTAACACGGGCACATGGGTCATCCTAGCTATTGGGGACACATTGGATCTCGCTTCGTATGCCGGAATGACAGAGACGTGGTGGAAGGATATGGTTCCTGCGACCTTCGCCGTAGCGAGCATCATTACCTTCGGGTATGCGCTCGCTCGGAAGAGATTCGCCTGGCCCGATCCATTTGACTGGGTCATCGTTGGATCGGATGTGTTGATAACGACGATATGGTGCCTGTTCACAACTGCGACAGAAGCGAACCTGATGTATCAGGCGACGACTTTAATCGCGTTTGTGCCCATGTATCGAGGCCTTATCAACGGCACGGGAAAAGAAAATTCTCTGCCGTGGCTACTCTGGTCTTTGTCGTTCGTATTCTTTCTGCTTTCCATAGTTCTTCACTTGGGGAAATGGGAAGAAGCCGTATATCCGGTTGTGGGGCTGTTGACACACTTAATTGTGTATGTTCTTGCAAGAAGAAAAGCCTGATGCTCGCGCACCAGGCTTTTTTGTGTCTATACGGTTGATATTACTGTGGTTGGAGTATACTAAACACCAATGACAGCCCATTTTGGCGAGCACATTACCATCGACGGCTACGGTGGGAATCCTGAACGTCTTGATAGTGAAGATGCAGTTTTCTCTGCACTTATCGAAATCTGCGACGCGCTACACATGCGCCCGCTCATGAAGCCAACTATCATTTCTGCACCGGATAATCACATTAAGGATCCTGGCGGTTGGAGTGGTTTTGTTATTATTGCAGAAAGCCACATCAGCATCCATACTTTTCCAAAGCGTCGATTTGTTTCTGCCGATGTCTATACCTGCCAGAATGGCATTGACCAAGATTTTGTAGTCGATTTTTTCAAGAAGAAATTTCAACTTGAAGATGTCGAGACGCATTTTATAAAACGAGGAACTCATTATCCAGAAAAGAATATCATCCCATGAAATCAAAGGTATTACTCGCGCTTCTTTTTATCGCTATCGCAATTTCGGTGTACCTCACCTACGACCGCACTGTCGTGCGACACGACTTCGAGACATTTGATTCGGCAGCACTCTAGAGCGTTTTTGCAAGTGATTTTGACTTACGCTTCTTCCAATTTCCTTGGTGGTACACATAACTCGCTATGAGCGGGAGAACAGAAGTTGCTTCCGCGAATACCATTTGCTCTTGGCTCTTATCAACCTTGCCCCACGATCCGGCTTCCTTAAGAGTCGAACTTGAGCAAGCGCCGTCTCGTGAATCTGCGACAGTGATTTGAATCGCGTACTTGTGCATGGGAACATTGTGGCCGAGAACTTCCGCGCACACGACCGTATCTTGTGCGAAGTTTTTCGGAGTACCACCACCGATAATCAATAGTCCAGATGTCTTGGCTGCGATTTTTAGATTGGTGAGTTCAACGAAATCCTTTACTGAATCTATAGAAACATGTTCCTTTGGATGCTTCACTTGATGAAGAGCGAGACCAAATCCGGCACTGCTATCAGAGAACGCCGGACAGAAAATCGGCACATCATGTTTATATGCCATCTCAACCAGCGAGTTTTTCTTTTTTGAATGTTTGGTAAGATATTTGCCCATCGCACTGATGAACTCTCGAGAAGAATAGGGACGATGTTCCAATCCTTCTGTAATCTGAAGAATGGCTTTATCGCAAACCTGCAATTCCTCTTCGTCTATGTAGGTATCGTAGATACGATCAATATAGAGGCTTCGCAAGAGAGAGTCATCAATAAAAGGAGTTCCTTGATAGTGTTTAAAACCAAGCGCCTCAAAAAAATCCATGTCAACGATGCTTGCTCCGGTGGCAACAATCGCGTCAACCATGTTATAGCGCACGAGGTCGGCATAGAGTTGCATACACCCCGCCGAGCTCGTGCTTCCGGCGAGCGTCAGAATAATCATGCAGTCCTTGTCGCGTATCATCTGATCGTATATCTTTGCTGCGCGTGCAAGGTCCCGTGACGTAAAAGACATCTTTCCCATCGCCTCAATAATCTCGGTAGAGTTGATCTTTTTTATGTCGATGTGCTCTATCGGAGTTTTTAACAAGCTTCTTTTTGTTATTTTTGCCATGGATTGAAGAATTGGATTTGATAAAAGTCAATACACGCCTTATCCCTGAATCTATATGCTATCATTCCACTATAATACCCAAATGGCAATAAGATATGGATGAAACCTTTAGTTCCATTGACCTCATAACGCAATGCTTGACGGATGAAAAACGTACGCTCAAATTCAAGCAAGCTATTGAAGAGACGGTGAAGCCCGGAGATGTTGTGCTGGATTCGGGAACTGGTTCGTCTGTTCTTGCGCTTTTTGCCGCTCGTGCTGGAGCGAAGAAAGTCATTGCAGTTGAATTTGATCCCTATGTCGCAAAACTTGCACAGCAAAACATAGTCAACAACGGTTACGAAGATATCATTCAGATAGTTCTTGGTGATGTGCGCCAACTGCATCTTGAGAAGGGAATTCAATTTGATGTCGTGCTTATGGAAATGCTCACTACCGGCATGGTGGATGAATATCAGGTTTGGGCGATTAACAACTTGCACGAAAAAGGGTTTATAAAAGATTCAACAATTTTCATTCCGAAACGACAGGACACCTTTATTGCTTTGACAGAAATGGATTTCACTGTTTATGGACTTATGATGCGCATGGTTAGACATCTCTGGGAAGGATTTCCTGCGGGCAAATTAAAACTCTTGACTAGCACAGCACCTCTAAATTCAATTTCGTTTGATAAGAAAAATCCAACGACTTTTTCGTGGAAGGACACTTTTGAGATCAAAAAATCAGGAACATTGAACAGTTTATACCTTACGAGTAAGACGATTTTGAACGATATGATTAAGATTGGTGATACATTATCGTTGAATGCTCCGGTCGTCGTTCCACTTGAAAAGGACTATGTTGTAAAGAAAGGCAATCGTGTGGAGTGTTCTATCAATTACCAATTTGGGAATGGTTATAGGAACTTTGTAGCGGAAGTGCGTGTGCTATAATTCCATAAAGTATGGAATGGCTTTGCCCATGGGAATCAGCGCGATATTTCATTTTTTCAAGTAGTGTCCCGACACTCCTTTATTATTCGCATCTCATCGCAATTTTAGCAGCGATTATTTTTGCCATCGCGCTTATTCCTCGTGTTCGAGAATCCCTCCCTGTTAAGTTGTTTCTTGCGACAATATTCTTTTTTATTATATGGACAGTTATTGATATACCTCTCTGGGCGTTGAATCGACCTGATATAGATTTATTTCTCTGGAGCGTGCAAGTTTTAACTGAGTTGTTTGTGTATGTATCAGCGTTTTATTTTGCTTATGTGTTTATTGCTCAAAAAGATTTAAAATTCTTATGGAAAATCGGTCTCGTTGCTCTGCTTTCTCCGATTATCGTGCTACTGCCGACGGCATATTTATTCCCAGGCGTTGACACCTCATGCGTCGTGTCGGAAACTTCGTTTGTTATTTATTTCACCTATGGCGTTGAAATATTACTGAGCTTCCTTGTTTTGTTTACCAGTTTTTGGGGTATTCGCACACAATCTACACGAAAATCAGAAATTGTTCTTTTTACGACTGGGGTTATCGTATTCTTGGTTGCTTTTTCTTCCGGAAACATTATCGGAAGTTTAAATGGTAACTGGGATCTAGCGCAGGTTGGACTATTTGGGATGCCGGTGTTCATTGCTTTTCTCACTTACACAGTCGTTAAGTTCAAAACATTCAATGTAAAGCTCATTGCCACTCAGGCGCTTGTTGTCGCAACTATGTTGCTCCTTGGTTCTCTATTTTTCTCCCCAAACATCTATGTTATAGCAGCCACATTCGTAGCATTCTCTATAGGCGGGATTTTCATTATTCAAAGCGTGAAGCGAGAAATCAAGTTACGCGAGGATCTTGAAATCTCAAACAAATGGAAAGAAAGTCTTATCCACGCGATGAATCACCAAATCAAGGGGTTCCTCGGCGTTGCGCGGAATGTCTTCGCCGAATTGCTAGGTACCGACTATGGTCAGATTCCGGAACAATCAAGACCTCTCGTGACACACGGTCTTGAGGAAATGGGCAAGGGAGTTGAGTATGTCCAAGGAATATTGAATAGTATTAGCGCCCAGAACGGTATGTTGCTATACAATATGAAACCAGTGGATCTTAAATCTCTGATTTCTGATTTAGTATCACAACTGAAAGACGTCGCAGAAAAAGCCGGTCTGTCGTTTGAATCAATCATTGCTGATGGCGACTACACCGTCAGTGGCGATGTCACCAAGCTTGAAGAGGTGTTTAAGAATCTCATTACCAATGCCATTCTATATAATAATCCGCACGGGGACATCACTGTCTCGCTCTCGCACACGGATGGAAAAGTTCTTTTCGCCGTGAAAGATACGGGGATGGGCATTTCAAAAGATGACCAGAAAAGGTTATTCAAACCAGGCGGAATGGGGAAGGATTCTATTAAGCACAACGCAAACGCTTCGGGCTATGGCCTCGCCTTCGTTGAACCAGTTATTAAAGAGCACCAGGGCAAGATCTGGTATGAGACAGAAGTTGGGAAGGGCACGACATTCTTTGTTGAGTTGCCGGTGAATCAGTCTGGTACTGGTGGACAAGCAGTTGCTTCATAATGCCGTTGGCGTATTATAGAGGAGGTAAACACATAACTTATGTTTAAAGCTTTTGATAAACTATCGCTTCGTGCCAAGACCTACCTTATTGTGATTGCGGGTTTTGTTTTTGTCTCGTTGCAAATTTGGCAAGTATTGTACGAATCTCGTCAGGGTGTTCAAATTTTGTATATAGTTATTGCTGTAGGTTTTGTGGCGATGATGGGCATGCTTTTGTCGAGTGTTCATTCAATTGATAAGAGTAATACAGAAATAAAAAGAATTAAGAATGAGATTCATGAGGTGGAGAATCAAACAGAGGAGAAACAACTTTTTGTTAAGAATGTAAAAGAAGTCATAGGGAGAAGGTTAAAAGAAACGAGCAATATGAGCGATAAACTAGAAAAACTTCTGGTGGCTCAAGACGACGAGCAAAGTAGAAAAATTCTAGCGGCTCTCAAGGAGCCATTCGCTGAAAATAAGCGTGTCCTCAAGGAACTCGAGAGTATTTGATTAATAAGAGGTGGACGTGAACTTCTTTATTCTAGCCATCGTCGCCCTCGCCGGAATCGCGCTCGGGATGTATCTCGCGCGGCGAGGCAAGGGTGATTTAATTTCTGAACAGAGCGAAAAGAAAGCAGAGAACAAACAGAAGATTCTAGAATTTGTGCAGGCGAACGAGAAAATCCAAAATAACGATGTAGAAAAACTGGCCGGAGTATCAAACGCGACTGCCGAGCGGTATTTGGACGAGCTAGAAAAGGAAGGGCAACTGATTCAGCACGGCGATATCGGCCAAGGTGTGTTCTATACCGTCAAGTAAATAAGCCATAAACGATTAACTCAACGGGATGAGCCATTCGCCCAAGGAGGATTTTATGCGCTAAAATATGCTTATGCCCCCAGAAGATAGTTCGACAAGCTCACCACAAGAACCCGCACTAGACGCATCGCAACCCGCCACGGAATCGCCGAGCCCTGTTGTTGAAGTCCCTGCCGAAACTCCTCCACCCGAGGCGGTCCCAAGCACTCCTGAACCGTCTCTTGCTCCCGCAGAAGCTCCAGCACCGGATTCGACAGGCTCACCGCAAGCCGAAACGGATCATTCCTCAACCCCAACGGGTCAAATAGGGGGAAATGACCCGTTGCCTCCGAAACCTGACCCGATTCCGTCCACTCAACCTGCTCCCGAGCCGTCGCCCAGCGTCCCTTCGGACGTCCCGATGCGGGAGGCGGCTTCAGCACAAACCGGCATTCTGCGCACTGCGCGTGACCTGCTCGTAAAAGCCCGAGTCACCATGCAAGACCGCAAACGCAAAAAGCGAGACAAGATTATGGAAGCACTGACGAAGAAAAACAAAATCACCAACGACGAAGTTGAAAAACTCCTGCATGTTTCAGACGCAACAGCGGAACGGTATCTCGCAGTGCTCGTGAAAGAAGGAAAGATAAAGCAAGACAGAAAAACTGGAGCAGGAGTCGCATACACAAAGATTTGAATTGAAGGGAGTCCTCGCATGCGCGCACGGGTGGGAGAAGTCCGCTCGTCTTCGAGCGGACTTGGGGCAAGCATTTGCATTTGCCTCGGGCTATTTCCGCTATGAGCGTCCATGCTTAAGGACGAGCGCCGACCCTCAACGAAGTCACGGGGTTTCGAAGCGGAAGCGACAAGATAAACTCGCAAATGAAAACGAGGAAGGGGGTTGTGCGAAGGGCGGACTCCGAAGGAACGAGGAGGAGCCCGAGCTGGGGGAAGGATTTCTTCCTTCCCCCAAACAAGAGCCGCCCCGAGCTCCTGCCGAGCACGGCAGGAATGCGAGGAACAGGCGGCACGAAGGAATCTAGGCGCTCGTAGCCATAGCGGAAATAGCCCGAGGCGGATGCCGAGGGCTGAATCTCTTATGCAATGGACAAGCTAATCTAGCGGAAAAATAGCCGGAGACCGCTAAAGGTATTTGGGCTGAACGGGTCATTTCCTCCTATATGATCCGTTCCTCGGAGGAAATGACCCGTTTCCGCCCGAGCCCTGCCGCCATTCCTTATTCAAAAAATCCTCCCCCGCCAAAAAAGAAATATGAGAGCGGCAGGGCGAAGGGCGGCCGCCGTCCGCGGCGGCGAGCCCGCGAGTCTGCGAGCGGGCGAGTAATCATTGGGTCGGGTGTTGGCTGAAATGGGTTCTAGCGTGTTTTAATAGATACACCA
>Ga0265292_1002686_pt1 | contig 11932 bp, 10 predicted proteins | sample Munlanlewell296A_FD_189080 | JGI IMG/M metagenome (GOLD analysis project Ga0265292, IMG submission 189080) | Leachate microbial communities from a municipal landfill in Southern Ontario, Canada - Leachate well 296A | ecosystem: Engineered > Solid waste > Landfill > Unclassified | place: Canada...
GCGCGAGCTGGCGAATGCGTGCCGCGCCACCAAGAAGCACCTCATCGTGGGGGCGCCAATGCGCTCGCCGGTCCGTGGCGTCCTGCACAACTCGCTCCTCTACTTCACGCCAGAGGGATATCAGGGGCGCTATGACAAGGTGTACTTGCCAACGTTCAGCCTCTTCGAGGAGGACCTGTTCTTCAAGGAGGGCGACGCGCTGCCAGTGTTCGACGCGACGCTTGGGGGAGAGCGCGTGAAGCTCGGGCTCACCATCTGCTACGACCTCTTCTTTCCCGAGGTCACGAAGACGCTCGCGCTCAATGGCGCCGACGTCATCATCTGCGCGAGCGCGAGTCCCACGCCATCGCGCACCCACTTCGAGAGCGTCTTCGCTGCCCGCGCGGTCGAGACGACGTGCCACGTGCTGTACACCAACCTCACTGGAGCGCAGGACGCGGCGCTCTTCTGGGGCGGCGCCCAAGCCTGGAACGCGAAGGGCGGCATGATCGCGAGAGCGCCATACGACGACGAGAATGAGCTCCGCGTCACGTTGGACATGGCTGACGTGGCCGAAGCGCGCCGCCGCAGGCCGGTGCTTCGCGACACGCGCGCGGAAGTGCTGCGGATGTTGCTGGAAGCGAGGGCGGAGCCGGTGTGCGAGTCGCTGCTCTGATATCAGGCGGCAAGGACAGTGTCCTTGCGGCCCACTGCGCCGAGACGAGCGGCTGGGACGTCACGCACGTCGTCACGGTCCGCTCGCGAGCGCTCGATAGCTACATGTTCCACGTGCCAAACACGGACCTCGCCCCGCTCATCGCGCAGGCCATGCGCAAGCCCCTCGTCACCGTCGAAACGCGCGGCGAGAAGGAGGCTGAGGTCGCGGACCTCGAACGCGCCCTCGCGGAGCTTGATATCGATGGATTCGTGAGCGGCGCGCTCGCCAGCGAGTACCAGCGCACGCGCTTGGAAGGCATCGGGCACCGGCTTGGGCTCAGGAGCTTCACGCCCCTCTGGCACAAAGCACCCAAGGAAGTGCTTGCCACGGTCGCTGGCCCAGCGTGGGACGTGCGCTTCGCCGCCGTGGCCGCGGAAGGATTGGGCGAGGAGTGGCTCGGGCGCCGATTGGATGCGACAGCAGCGGGCGAGTTGCTTGAGATCCACGAGCGCTACAGCGTGCACCCTGGCGGCGAAGGCGGGGAGTATGAAACGCTTGTGCTGGATGCGCCGTGCTATCATGAGCGCATCGACGTGGTGCGGGCCACTTCCGAGTGGCGACGCGATGGCGGGGTGTGGAGCGTCGAGGAAGCGCGTCTGGCGCCAAAGTCTGGGGGGTGAACCCCAAGGCCCCCCTCCCATAGCGCCCTATTTATATGGCTGGGCGGCTCGCCGCAAGCGTGCCGCTTGACGCGAGCGAGATGGACCACATCTCGACTGTCACGAAGGTCCCCCTCACGCGCCTCGTTGACTGGAAGAACCAAGCCGGAACCCCCTTCGAGCTGCGCTGCAAGCCGCAGGAAGGCGGTCGCTTCGCGCTTGAGTTGAACCTTGCCCAACCCGTCCTCGTCGAGGCCTCAGTACCAGTCGTGCACGGCGATTACGAATCGCGCAAAGAAGAGTCCGGCGACCTCGTTTACAAGGGGCTCCCCGGAAACACCCTGGGCCAGACGGCCACGCCCGACGGCCGCCCCGTCTTTGGAGTCGCGTACGACCTCACCGAGATCGACGCCGAGGGACGCCCGCTCCTGAAGGTGTATTTCGGGTCCGCAAGCGAGTGGTACGTGCGCAACCAGTACCACGCCAAGTGGAACGACCTACGTGAGGTGCGCCGCGAGCTTGAGCCCGATAGCGCTCCAGCCAGCGCGCCGCAGGACGACCGCGTGGGCAAGGAACGCGGCCGCAACCCGCGAGACGCCGCCCGCGCTGAGCAACGGCAAGGCGGCGGTGGCGGCGCTCGTGGCCGACGCGGAAGGCGCGGCGGGCGCGGACGCGGCTGAGCGACGCCAGTCCGTCTCACCGCAAGCCAGCCGAACTTGCCACACGCTCTGCCGCCTCGTTCGCCCGCGCTATCACCCGCTCCGCGTCCAGCGTCTTGTGCTGGCCATCGAGGTAGAGCACGCGCCCGGCCACGATGGTCGCGCGCACGTCAGCCCCGTTCGCGCAGTAGGCGAGCGTGCTGACGGGGTCATGGAGCGGCGCCATGTGAGGCGCCCGAGTGCTGACGAGCACGAGGTCTGCTGGTGCTCCGACCTCCAACGCGCCGCTGCCAGTGTGCAGTGCGCGCGCGCCGCCGCGGGTGGCCGCATCGAGCACTTGCTGCGCATTCGCGGCGCGCGCGTCCCACCGGTGTTGTTTCTGCACGAGCGCCGCGAACTTCGCGGTCTCGATGAGGTCGAGCGTGTTGTTGGACGCGGCGCCGTCCGTGCCAAGCGCGACGTTGAGTTTGGCGTCGAGCATCTCCATGAATGGCATCGTGCCACCCGTCGCGAGCTTGAGGTTCGAGACGGGACAGTGCACCGCGTGGGCGGCGTGCCGGGAGAGCGTTTGGATCTCTTCCTTCGTGACCCAGCCGCAGTGCGCGAGGACAGCATCCCGCAGCAGGTCATGCTTCTCCAGCACGCCGACGGGCCGCGCGCCGCGCTTCTGGAGGACGTCTTGCACTTCGAAGCGCGTCTCGCTGCAGTGCGTGTGGATGCGCGCGCCGGTCTCATCGCGAAGCTGTCGAGCGAAGTCAAGCGTCTCGTCGCTGCAAGTGTACGTCGAGTGCGGTGCGATGGCTGGAGATATCAGCGGGTGGCCGGACCATCGCTGCACGAACTTGCGCGTGGCATCGCGCAGACTGCCGTACTTGTGCTCTGGCGTGTCGAAGTCCACGAGCGTTCCCGCGATGAGCCCGCGCAGCCCAGCTTTCTTGGTGCACTCGGCCGTCGCGTCCGCGTAGAAGTACATGTCGGCGAATGCGGTCGTCCCGGTGCGCGTCATTTCGAGCAGCGCGAGGTCCGTGCCGGCTTCGATGTCCGAGCGCGTGAGGTTCTTCTCGGCTGGCCAGATGCGCGTGCGGAGCCAATCCTCCAGCGGCAAGTCGTCGCCAAGGCCACGCAGAAGCGTCATGGGCGAGTGCGTGTGCGCGTTCACGAGGCCAGGAAGGAGGATGTCCCCCTTGGCTTCGATGACCACATCAGCGTGCTGGGGAGCAATTGGGCCCACATGAGTGATGACACCCTCCTCCGCGCGCAAATCGCCCCGGACGACGCGGCGCTTTGCGTCCTGCGTGACGATGGTGGCGTCCTTCACGAGCAGCGTGGGCACAGGGGCCCATCGCGGCGCCAGAAGATGAACGTGTCCGGCTCAGATGACCAGCATGTCGGGCGTCTCGTTCGGCTCAGCGCAGACCTCATTGTCGTCGGGGACGAACGGCGAAGTCCCTCCGCGGTGAGGATGATCGTCGCTGCCGAAGTAGACGTGGACGTCAGTCGTGCCGTCATCGTTCACGAGAAAGACGTTGTACCCAAGGACATCGCGCGTGCCGATCGTCACATACGTGTACGCGGGGCAGTCGTTCGTAGCGTCCTTGTGCGAGACACTGACGGGGTCCGCGAGGGCGGTCGGCAGGGTAGTGAGCAGAGCGAGCAGAACGAAGGCACTTCGCAAGGATAGCCTCTCCCGACCTGTCGATACGTCTCGTTGTGTATAGAGACTTCGCTATGCAGGGGCTGCTTGGTTCAAAAGCGTGAGTCTGTCCGCTTCGACGAACGCGTAGCCGTTCTCGCGATGCATGCGCCCCACGACGCGTACAGTGCCCCCTTGGAATTGGGAGACGTCCTGCTGCTTCGTCACGACGCCGACTTGCACCTTTCCGTCAGAGAGGCGCAGCATCTTGCGGCCGCGGAACTCCATGATCTCGATGGCCTTGCCCGTGACGTCCACGACGCGCCCGTCCTTCCCTGCCAGGTCCGCGATGCTCGCGACCTGTTCGACGTAGGGCGTGCTCTCGCTCCACATGCGTTGGAAGTCCGTCTGGAGCAAACGCACTGTGTGCTCGTCCATCGTGAAGACGGCGAACGCCTTTGGCGTGATGTGCCCGCTGAAGACGAGCGCGCGGTCCTTGCCCACGGCCGCATTCACGCGGACCTCTGGGTGCATGCGGACCTCACAAGTCGAGAGGACGTTGGCGGCGACGCTCGCGAGTGCGCTTTTGGGCACGATGACCTTCGTGCCTGGCGGCAAGTTCACTCCTTCGAGGCTTTCTGCGAGCACCGCTGGCACCATGCCGGGCGCAGTGATATCTTTTAGGCTCCACAGCGCGGTCAAGCGCGCGGTCTCGGGATTCCTGACGCTTCGCTGCGAGAGGTTCCACGCGATGGCCGTCGCAGCGACCCCCAGCACGAAGCCGAGGAAGATCGAGAGCAGGCTCAGTGGCATCGCTTCACCTGGTGGACCATCCTTGCGAGGAAGTATTTGAAGCGCGCGAAGTTGAACTGACGATGGCGAGCGAGGGCTGCTGGAGGACTCGGCGCCCCTTCGCGCCGGCGCTTCCTATCGCCGTCTCGCGAGGGCGATCGCCACCGCGACGCCGCCGCCCACAAGGAGCGCGGCCGCGACGGCGAAACCAGGAACGAGGGAACCGTTGTCCTTTGCGGGGCTGAGCGTCTGTGGGCCCACAAGCGTTGCTGGCGCCGCGAACTGGAGCGAGTACTTCATGGGCACCGTCTTGGCGGGGCCCGCGTTCGTCGCATAGACGCGCAGGTAGTAAGTGCCGGCTGCGGTGGCTTTCTCGACGACCTTGCCCCCAGCGTCGGTCAGTTCGGCGCGACCGCCAGACACAGTGACGTCGGCTTTGGCAGTGGGGTCGAGGAACGGGACCGCGTAGATGGCGAGGAGCGACTCGCTGGCGGGGGACGTGGGCGCGTTGGGCGCGTCCTCCAATGGGAACGTGGTCGCCGTGACGCTCGTCAGAGCATCCACGCTGAACGTGAAGGCGCGCACGACCGGCGCGAATGGCACGCCGCCCGAAGCAGGCTCCGCGTACACGAACGCGCGGTACGTGCCGGGCGCTGGCGGGGTGAACGACGACGGGCCGCCGCGCTGGCCCGAAGCGTACACGAGCGTGCCGTTCGCGTCAACGATGGTGGTCGCGTACGTCATGGCGCTCACCTTGTCGATCGTGGGCGTGATGTCGCTGACCTTCCAGGCGCCAAGCCCCTCAAGCGGGAGAGTGAAGTTGCGGCCAGCGCGGGCGAGCGTCGTGGGTGTGATGTCCGCAGTGCCGTCCGCGCGGTTGCGTGATTGTGGCGCGACCGCGTAATCCACCTCGATGCGCGCGTCGTACGCGGCGACCGTGGGCGCTCCGACACCGCGGAGGCGCAGCGTGTACCAGCCTTCCTGCGGCACGCTTCCCGCGCGCATGGCGAACTGTGGCTTCGATGGGTCCACGCTGGAGACGCCAAGCGAGTTGCCGTCCGGGTCCAGGATGGAGAACTGGATGTTCGCGGCGCCGCGGCCTATGGCCTCCGCGCCTGGTGTGAGGAGCGTGACGACGGCCGAGACGCTTTGCGCTGTGTCGAACGCGAAGAACGGGACGTCGCGCTCCCACTGCATGGTTGGGTCCGCGCTGTTGGCGATGGGCGCGGGGACGATGCCAGTCTGGGTGGCGATGTATGTCTTCGGATACACGAAGCCTTCCGCGTTCGACTCGCCCACAAGGATGTCGAGTGGCAGCGTGACGGGCGGCGTCCTCGTGCCAGCGGGCGGGAGGAGCGTGACGCCCAGCGTGTGCAGGCCAGGCTTCGCGAGGGTCACGTTGAACGCAGCCTCGCCGACGTTCCCGTCGAGGGGGCCGTGGATCGCTTCGAGGTTGCCCCACTCGTCGTGGAGTGCGAGCACTATGTTCCCGCCGGGTGGTGGTGATAGTTTGACCTTCCATGACCCGCTCTCCCACCACTTCGCGTCCGGGGGTGGTGTGACGCTGATGGTGGTGGGGCCGAACTTCTTCTCGAATGGCTTGAGGTCGAGCGCGGGGAGGGCCTCGGTCTTGAAGACGTCCTTCGCGCCGGCCACGTCGGACTCGTGCACTGCACCTTCTGGCCTCACGCGCACTTCCTTGATGCCGTAGCCCGCCTGGTAAAGGCCAGACTCGGTCGATTTGGCGAAGACTAGGAGCTTCGCATAGTCGAACCCGTCGCGCAGGACGGCTTGTCCCGTGAGGGTCGCGTGGACGGTGATCTTGGCCGTGAAGCTGAACGTCGCAGTGGGCGCGTTGGGGTCCGGGCCTGGCGTCAAGTACGTTGGGTTGTTCACGTCCACGGGGATCGTCTCGGGTTCCACCTTGAGGTCCACCCAAGCGGGCTTGCGGGGATACTCGAAAGAGATCTTGACGGAGTCCGTCGGCGGCACCACACTGTAGCCGTCGTTGATCGCGTCGAAGCGGTACGTGACGGTGAGGGGCACGTCGAGCGTGACGCCTTGCTTGAGATCGAACTGCTTCGGGGCTCCTTCCACCGCAGCAATGAGCAGGACGGGGTAGATGCGCCCGCACGGAACGCTACAAGCGGTGGCCGGCATCGGCAACGCTTGGGCCGCTAGGAGGAAGAGCAGCAGAAAGGCGAGGACGCGTTCCTTCAAGACGGCTCCCTGGCTCGACCCAGCGGGGCGGGCTACTAAAGGCTTTCCTGCACGCCTCTTGTCGCAGCGGGAGCTGGCGAACCCGCGTTCTACAAGCGCCATACCAGGGACGTGGGGAGCCGCACTCATGCGCTGGCTGACTCCCTGCGTGATGCTCGCCCTCCTCACTATCGGCTTGCCCCTCACCCAGGCCGCGGCAACGTTCGAAACGCCGGTCCAACCACGCTACACTCCCGCTGAGGTGGAAGTATCGACGCCAGTTGGGGATGCTCGGATCGTGAGAGCAGAGCTGCCCGTCGGTGCACCGCAGACGAATCTCCGCGCGCCCTGGAACCAAGTGGTCGTTCCCGGCATCGAGGCGGAAGCGCCCAAGTCCGCCGCCACGGTCCGCTCGAACACCTTCGCGGTCAACGTGTCCGACCCATCACGGACCACTCCCGGCTTGGACGTCACAACGAACGACGTCCGACTCGTTGGCAAGGGCCTGGCGCCCCAGCTGGGCATCGCCAGCCTGCGCGTGCACGTCCAGGGCGACGGGGGCGCGCTCACGCCCGAAGACCATCGGGACTCCCGCCAAGCGCTCCTTCAGGACGCGCGCGGTGCAAAAGCGCGCGGTCTCATCGAGCACGCCTCTTCCACGCCGATAACCCCCCCTGTGCTCGAAGCCATCATCGCCCCGGCTCGTGGTCCAGACCACACGTCGGGCGACACGCCCGTCACCATCACGGCCACAAGCGTAGCGAGCACCAACATCGCGCCGCCACCACCCACGCACCCGTGGGTCCGTGTGGCCGCGTACGCCGCCGGTGCCGTCTTCATCCTCCTCGTGCCATGGGCGCTCTATCACCGTCTGCGCGGCAAGCGCACGCTTGAGCAGGACAAACGCGCCGCCCTCACCGACCTGCTGCGTGAGCGGCCAGGCATCTCCCAGTCAGACCTCGCGCGTGCTCTGGGCCTCGACCCAAGCACCGTGCGCTATCATCTCCATCGCCTCGAAAAAGAGGGCCTCGTCGTCCAGGAAGGCACCGGCAGCCGCCGCGCGCGCTACTTCGCGCCCGGCAGCACCGTCCCCGCGGACCGCCCCGCCATCGCGGTCGCGCGATCGGTGGGCTCCGCGAGCGTGCTCCAAGCCGTGCGCGACTCGCCAGGATCGACCATGACCGAGCTTGCTCAGCGCATGTCGGTCTGCCGCACGACGGTGGGCTGGCACATCCGGAAGCTGGCGCTCGCCCGCCTCGTGTGCCTGGAACGCGACGGTCGCACTGTGCGCGTCCTGCCCATTTCCACGGACGGCGCCTCAGGGTCGACATGAAGCCTTTATCCGAGCGGCCAGCCTAGGTCCGAAGCGCCGCATGTACGTCATTCTGGGTTGCGGCTCTGTCGGATTCAATGCGGCGCGCCTCCTGAAGAGCCGCGAGGAGGATCTCCTCATCATCGACCGCTCCAAGAAGCGTGTCGAGGACCTGCGCGACGCGGGCTACACCGCCGTCACTGGAGACATGGAGCACCTCGACCAGTTCAAGGAGGACCTCGAACGAGCAAGCGCGTGCCTCCTGCTCTCGTCGAACATGGAAGCGAACCTCACTGGTCTCAAGTACCTCAAGTCCTCGTGGCCTGAGTGCTTCGTCATAGTCCGCGCGCTGGACCCGGTGAGCGCGGAGGCCTTCGAGAAGGCCGGTGCGGACCGCGTCATCATGCCAAGCGACGTCATCGCGCGCTCCGTCCTGCGCGAGCTCGCGCTCTTCGAGGTCCAGAGGACCGGCAGCACGCTCACGGGCATCATCCAGCAAGCCAAGAGCATCGCGGTGTTCCTCCAAGACAACCCCGACCCCGACGCGCTTGGGTCCGGACTCGCCCTCAAGGCCATCTGCGAGCACCTGGGCGTACCCGCGACGCTCTATTACGGCGGCGCCATCGGGCACCAGGAGAACCGCGCGTTCGTGAACCTCCTTGAGATCTCGCTCGTGCAGGTGGGCCCCCGCGACGACGTGCATGACATCGTCGCGCAGCACGGCAAGGTCGCGCTCATCGAGGCCTCGATGCCGGGCAAGAACAACGTGCTCCCCCCAGATATCATCCCTGACATCGTGTTCGACCATCATCAGGTCGAGGATGAGGACGTGAAGGCGCCCTTCCACGACATCCGCGTCGGCATCGGCGCGACGAGCACGATCCTCACGAAGTACCTCCAGCAGCTTGGCGTGCCGGTCACGCACGAGCTGGCCGTCGCGCTGCTCTACGGCATCCGCACGGACACGAAGGGCTTCACACGCGGCGCGACGGCCGAGGACATGGAGGCCGCTACCTTCCTCTCGACGTACGCAGACAGCGATCTACTTGAGAAGATCGAGACGCCGCCCATGAGCGCTGAGACCGTGGACACGCTCGGGAAAGCCATCCGGAACCGCGAGCAATACGGCAGCTTCGTCCTCACGAGCGTGGACTTCATCCGCGATCGCGACACCCTCCCGCAAGCCGCAGATTTCCTGCTGCAACTCGAGGGCGTGAACACGGTGATCTGCTTTGGGATCGTGGAGGACGTCATCCACATCAGCGCCCGCACGAACGACGTGCGCGTGAACCTCGGCGAAGCCCTCGAGAAGGCCTTCGGCAAACAAAGCGCGGGCGGCCACGCCAAGAGCGCTGGCGGCCAGATCAAGCTGGGCATCTTCGGCGACGTGGACGAGAAGGAAGCGCTGCTGCGCCTGGCGCGCGATGCCGTCCGCAAGCAAGTCCTCAACGTGCTCGGGCTCGAAGAGCGCAAGCGCGAGGCAGAAGAGTGAACGCTGGAGCGCTCCATCCCCCGCTGCGGGCTCGCCTTTGCCCCCGTCAAAAACTTTATGGCGAACCCCTTCGGTGCGCCCGAAGTGACCATGAAGTCCATCGGATTCATCCTATTTTCGGCTGGCCTCATCCTTGCTGCGGTCCCCGCGCAGGCCCAATCGTCCGGCCAGACGTCCTTCGACCTCGAAACGCACGGAGACGGCACTGCGTTCTACTTCACGCTCAAGGGGGCGACCGAGCACAACCCCACGCTCACCGTACCCGCGGACACCGAGATCATGGTCACGATCACGAACACGGGCGACGTGCCCCACAACTTCTGTGACTCGTTCGACGGCGAATGCTCCGACTACGTCCAGACGACGGGTGAGAAAGCCACGTTCATGTTCAAGTCCGGCTCCACCGCTGGCACTTACTACTGCCTGCCCCACCGGCCCACTGGCATGGTGGGCACGATCGCCATCGCCGGGCAATCCTCGACGCCCGAAAAGAAGAGCCCCGGCACGGAACTAGTCGGCATCAGCATCGCCCTCGTCGGAGCAGCCCTCGTGCTGCGCCGCAAGTAAGCAGTCCGCTGCGGCGGACCAAGTGGCCTGCGGGCCCCATTCCTTCTACCGAACACTTATCACTGGTTCGACGGCTCGCCGCGCCGTGCTCGTCGAGCTGCCCGGGATCACGCTCGTGGGGACAGCCCATGTCTCCGCAGAGAGCGTGAAGGAGGTCCGTGAGGTCATCCAGCGGGTGAAGCCGCAGGTCGTCGCGGTCGAGCTCGACGCGAACCGGAAGCTCGCCCTCACTGACAAGAAGCGCTTCGAGGAGACGCCCATCACGGACCTCCTCCGCGGCGGCAAGTCCAGCTTCATCCTCGCGCAGTCCTTGCTCGCGAGCTATCAGCGCCGCATGGGCGCGAAGCTGGGCGTGGAGCCTGGCGCCGAGATGCTCGCGGCCATCCGCGAGGCGGAAGGCCTCAACAGCGAACTGGCGCTCGTGGACCGCGACATCGGCATCACGCTCCGTCGCGCCTACGCGATGATGGGCTTCCGCGAAAAGATGCGGCTCTCGTGGGAGTTGCTCAAATCGCTGGTTGGTGCCGATGACGAGGAAGAGCTCGATGTGGAGAACATCCTCAAGGATGACGTCCTAACCTCCATGATGGCCGAATTGGCCGAGATGGCGCCAAGCGTGGCGCAGGTCCTCGTGCACGAGCGCGACGCCTACCTCGCCTCCAACATCCACGAGGCCGCAAAGAAGGGCACTGTGGTCGCCGTGCTTGGCGCGGGCCACCTCAAGGGCGTCGAGCAGTACCTCCGCAACCCCGAGACGATCCCCGACAAGAAGGGCTTCGAGGCCGTCCCCAAGAAGAAGGTCCGCTGGGGGCTCATCCTCACGAGCGCGTTCTCTCTTGCGCTCCTTGGCCTCTACGGCTACTTCGTGTTCCAGGGTTTCCGCACTGGAAACTTCGCCAGCGTGCGCGCGCACCTCATCGAGTACGTGCTGTGCACGGGCGGCGCGACCATGATCGGCGCGATGATAGCGCGCGGCCATCCGTTGACGTGGCTCACGGCATTCGTCGCGGCGCCACTCAAGCCGCTCCACTTCTTCGTGGGCAGCGGCATCTTCCCCGGACTCGTCCAAGCCAAGGTCCACAAGCCCACAGTGAAGGACTTCCAGGGCATCACTCACTTGGAAACGATGAGGGACCTCTTTCGCAACAAGGTCACGCACATCCTGATGGTCACGTCTCTTGCGCAGCTTGGCGCGAACATCGGGTTCTACGTGCTGCTGCCGCTGGCGCTTGTGTATGGGATCCCGTTCGTGACGCGCTGACCGAGCGGCCTCTGGGCGCCTGCGGCGCCAACGCGAACGCGCGACGACGCGAACACGCGAAGCAAGAGAAATCCTTTAAACTGCCCCCGGGTGTGCCCGCCCCGGGAAAGCCCAGTGCGTCTCCTCCTCGTGCTCGTCGGTCTCGCACTCTTGTCGGCTCCAGCCGTGCTAGCGGAAGGCAACGCGACGACGAACAGCACGAACGAAACGACGAACACGACCACGACGAACACGACGGCGACGAACGCCACCGTCAACGAGACGAACACGACGCCAACTGCCCCCGCCGGCCCCATCGAGATCTCACTGGACGGCCACGGCGACGGCGCCGGCTTCTATTGGACGCTGAGGGGGGCGACCGAGCGCAACCCCACGCTCAGTGTGCAGCCAGGCCAACACGTCACCTTCCACGTGAGGTCGGTCACGAGCCTGCACAACATCAAGATCGGCGACGACAAAGTGTCAGCCATCATCAATGAGGGCGATAGCTTGGACGTGGAATGGACAGCGCCGACTGAACCAGGCACTGTCACTTACATCTGCGTCATCCACGGCAAGCTCATGAGCGGCACGATCCAAGTCGGCGCCCCCAAGAGCGGCGGCAGTGGAGCTGGTACCATCCAAGGCGATTCGATCGACCTTGGCGACTACGGGTTCCCCGACTGCAAAGGCACCATGGTCCCTGCCATCGTGGCGAAGCAAGTGGCCGGCGGGCCCACGC
>Ga0265292_1002687_pt1 | contig 11931 bp, 10 predicted proteins | sample Munlanlewell296A_FD_189080 | JGI IMG/M metagenome (GOLD analysis project Ga0265292, IMG submission 189080) | Leachate microbial communities from a municipal landfill in Southern Ontario, Canada - Leachate well 296A | ecosystem: Engineered > Solid waste > Landfill > Unclassified | place: Canada...
AATTTGTAAGAATCACTAATTCAGGGATTATTGAAAGTCATCCTCATGATGTTTCCATCACAAGGGAGGCTCCTAACTATAGCAGAAAATCATTTGAATAACAGGTATCCGTTAATCCTGATGAAACCCACATGATTGACCCAAATCGCAAACACGTATGAAAATAATTTTTCTCAATCATGTGCGGTTCCATCCGACCTTAAATTAAAAATTATATACGGATGAATATCAGAAAATCTTTATTAATAATTATGATATTTCTATTGCCGGTTGTTTGCCAGGCACAGGATTTGAATAATAAAGTATTGATGACCACCAGGAATACCTCGTGAGTGAATGGATAAGACAATTAAAGGAAAAATATAGCGTTAAGATTGACAGTTTGGTACTTGAAGAAGTGAAGAAGAAGTTGAACAATGAATAAAACAGTAATTATACTATCAGCCATTTTTCTTTTAGTTGGTTGCACGAATAATAAAAACACGACTAAAAGAATTGCTGTTGCAGAAGTTGGTAAAGTTATCCTATACTACGATGAGATGCCAAGGTTCATCCAGCGAGGTATAAATGAGACTGACAGCGTCGCTATAATTCAGAATTATATTAATAAATGGGCAAAAAGAGAGCTCCTTTTGCAGAAAGCAGAAGAAAATTTATCCCCTGAATTAAAGGATGAAATAGCTAAGCAACTCGAAGAGACCAGGGCAAACCTTGTTATCTATCAGTACCAGCGGCAGATGATGCTCGAAAAAATGGATACGGTTTTGACCGAAACAGAACTGGAGAATTATTATGTCGCCAATGAAAAGAGTTTTATTCTCGGTTCAAATATTGTTAAAGCTCTCTTCATTAAACTGCCGGTTGAAACACCGGATCTTGATAAGATAAAATTACTGGCACGTTCAAATGAACAGGACGACCTTCAGCAATTTGAAAGTTATTGTTATCAGTTTGCAGAAAAGTTTGACGATTTCAATGAAGAATGGGTTCCGATGGAAAGACTTTCAGTAGAACTGCAGGAAGATATTGAAAACGAGGAAAATTTTCTTAAAAGAAATACCTTTTTCGAAACAAGCGACTCCATTTCAGTCTATTTGATCTCGATAAGAGATTACAGGCTCAGATCTTCGCTCGCCCCATTCGAATATGTAAAGAATGATATAAAGAGAATCATCTGGAATTCAAGGAGATTAGAATATATTCAATCTCTTGAGAACGGAATTTATAATGAAGCACTTAAAAAAAATAGTTTTAAGATATATTAATAATGATGAAGAGAAAATTAAGATTTTACCTGGTTATAATAGGTTTGTTTCTGCCCGGCGTATTGACAGTAAATTCTCAGAAACTGGTCGAATCAGTTGCAGCGATTGTAGGGAATGAGGTTATCTATCTCTCAGATCTGGAGAATACGATCGCCGATCTGAGACGAAGCGGTAACAAAACTCCTGTCGATCAACTCAGGTGCAATGTGTTTCAGGAGATGCTGGTGTCGAAACTGTTTATTGACCAGGCCAGGATCGATAGTATCACTGTTACTGATGATGCAGTTGAAGGTGAACTAAACATGCAGATGAATGACGCTATCAGGCAGGCAAAAAGTGAAGAGGCCCTTGTTGCATTTTTTAAGAAGAGTATGGTTGAAATACGAAGGGATATTAAGAAAACCATGTTGGAACAGGAGGTTGTCAGAGAAGTTCAGAGCAAAATTGCTGAGAATATTACAGTTACACCAGCCGCTTTAAAGAGATTCTATTCTTCACTCCCAAAAGACAGTCTTCCTGTTATTCCTGCAAAATATGAAATAAGTCTGATACAGGTCGATCCTCCCGCTAATGAAGATAATAAAGCTGAAGCCCGTCAAAAACTTCTTGACATCAGAAGTCAGATCCTTGCAGGAAAGAGCTTTAATGTGTTATCGGTTATGTATTCTGAAGATACCGAATCTGCAAAAAACGGAGGTGAAATCGGATTCCTCACAAGGGGTGAACTTGAAAAAGAGTATGCCGATGCTGCATTCAGTCTCACTAAGAATACCGTCTCCAAAATAGTTGAAACTAAATATGGATTCCATATTATTCAGCTTATTGACCGCAAAGGCGAAATGGTTAATACCCGTCATATTCTTGTCAGACCAACAGTTAAACCGGAACAGTCAGTTAAAGCAATTTCAAAACTCGACAGCCTGGCCAACCTGATAAGAAAAGACAGCATCAAATTTGCAGATGCTGCTTTACGGTTTTCAACCCACAAAGACAGCAGGATAAACGGTGGCAAATTGGTAAGCACAAATCCTTCCGAGAGGGTCACCTGGTTCACTCTCGAAGAGTTGAATCCGGAGATGTATGTAAAAATCAGAGATATGAAGGTTGGCGAGATATCAGAACCTTTCAGAACAACCGATGAGAATAATAATGTGGTTTTCAGAATAGTTAAACTCGATAACGAATTACCGGCACACACTGCGAATCTGAAAGATGATTATCAGAACCTTTACAATGCAGCTTTAATGAATGAACGGACTAAGGTTTTTGATAAATGGGTCAAAGAGAAAATTGAGATCACCTATCTTAAAATAAGTGAGGAATTCAAATCATGTGAATTTTTGAAAAAAGGATGGTTAAAATAAAAATTTTTAGGTACCTGTTCAATATATTTCCTGTCAGACATATACTTTATGTCGCGATTTTCCTATTATTTTCACCTAATATTCAGTCACAGATCACCCCTATTAAAAAACCTGAGAGAAAAAAAATAGAACTTAAGTATGCTGATGAAGATATTATTACGAGAGATCCACAAACCGGAAAAGACATACACCATTTTCTGGGGAATGTCCTCCTTGAACACAATGAAATAACATTGTCATGCGATAGTGCTTATTATTCGCCAGACAAAAATCAGGTAACTGCATTCAGTAAGATACATATCGAACAGGGAGACACTCTTGATCTTTTTGGTGATTACCTGTTTTATGATGGGAAAAGTGAAAGAGCCCTTGTAAATGGTAATGTAGAACTCATTGATAAAGAAACTCACCTCTATACCGATGCAATCGATTATGATGTAAAAAACAGAATCGCCCGTTACAATACTAAAGGAAAGATAACGAATGCCGGGAATACTCTTACAAGTATAATAGGTATTTATTTTGTGTCAGAGAATTTCTTTCATTTTAAGGATAGTGTGAAAATTGTAAATCCCGATTATGTAATGACTGCTGACACAATGGATTACAATACCAAAACAGAAACTGCATTTTTTACCGGTCCGACAGAGTTAAATGGCGACAGTCTATATCTTTATTGTGAAAAAGGCTGGTACGACACAAAAAATGATGTTACCCGTATCTGGAAAAATGCTGTAATCGACAACAGAGAACAGATCATTTACGGTGATTCATTATTTTTTGATAATATAACAGGCTATGGCCAGTCATTTGGCAATGTTGTAATTGAAGACACAACCAACAACCTGATCGTACAGGGAAATTACGCATGGTATTTCAAACAACCCGAAAGATTTATGGTTACTGACAGGGCTATGTTCATACAGGTTTCAAGAGGTGACTCACTTTTTCTTCATGCCGATACTATACGCGCAATAACTGTATCTGATACATCTGCAAATGGCTACAGACTGATGAAAGCTTACTATGGATGCCGTGTATTCAGTAAAAATCTGCAGGCCAAATGCGATTCTCTCTCCTATTCATTTCAGGATTCAGTTATCCGGTTTTACAGCTCACCGGTAATCTGGTCGGGAGAGAACCAGCTAACCTCCGATTCAATGGCAATATTTACTAAAAACCGTCAGACAGACAGGTTGGAATTATACAATTCAGCTTTTGTGACAAGCCAGATAGACACATTAAGATTTAACCAGATCAAAGGCCGGTCACTTACCGGCTATTTTAAAAACAATGAATTGTATAAGATAGATATCAAAGGAAACGGGGAATTAATCTATTATCTTCTTGATGGCGAAGATGTTGCAGGGGTCAACACATCAAAATGCGCAAATATTGAGGTTTATGTGGAAAAAGGTAAAATAACAGAGGTTTCTGAAAACGTGAATCCTGAAGGATTTATTGATCCGCCTGAACCGGCCAAACCGGATCCTATACGTCTGAAAGGTTTTAACTGGTTCGATAGTCTGAAGCCTAAGAAAAAGGCTGATATATTCAAGGAATAAAAAAAAGGCTGATCTCATAAGGTCAGTCTCTTTTTTAATATTCATCTTCATTAAAAAAGAAGTCGTCTTTACTTGGATAATCGGGCCAGATATCTTCAATACTTTCATAGATATCTCCCTCATCCTCAATTTCCTGCAGATTTTCAATAACCTCCATCGGGGCACCTGACCTTATGGCGAAATCAATCAGCTCATCCTTAGTGGCAGGCCATGGAGCATCCTCAAGTTTTGATGCTAATTCAAGTGTCCAATACATATTTTCCTGATTAAGTTAAGCTTTAAACAAAGTCTGCAAATATATATATTATTTTACTTAAAAAGCAATACCTTTTTTAAGATTTTTAACATATTAAACAGACCACTTAATCTCTTCAATATCAAGCTCTAAGCCTATTTTTCGGGATAATACGAATAAATAATCGGAAAGCCGGTTCAGGAATTTATTAACTATTTCAGGAGATTCTTCAGCTTCATTCAGCCTTAAAACTGCCCTTTCTGCCCTGCGGCATACACATCTGGCTATATGACAATATGATACGAGTATATTTCCACCTGGTAAAATAAAATTCCTCAAAGGAGGAAGTGCATCTTCCATTCGGTCAATTTCTTTTTCAATTACTGATATGCAGTCAGCATCGGGCAATAACTTTTTGCTGTTACTGTTTTCGCGGTCGTATGCGAGTGCAGCAGCACAAATCATAAGCTGACTCTGGATATAGATCAGCAGTTCTCTTCGTTTGAGGTTTTCTTTGTGATCCCTTAACAGGCCAAACCATGCAATAAGTTCATCGACAGAACCATATGCTTCCACACGGATAGAATGCTTCGGAACCCTTCTGCCTCCCGACAAGGAAGTAGTACCATCGTCACCTGTTAGGGTATAGATCTTCATGGTTCAATATAAAGGAAAAACCATCTGTAAATAATGTCAGATGCAAATCATTATGCTTTTACATACTTTTCATTGCGATAGTCATGAGAAACCTCTCCGTCAAAAAGCCGGATGATACGGGCAGCATGTTTAGCAATTTCCTCCTCGTGTGTAACAACAATCACAGTATTTCCCTTTCTGTGGATATCATCAAGAAGTCCCATAATATCGATTGATGTCTTACTGTCGAGGTTACCGGTTGGCTCATCCGCAAGAATAATTGATGGTTTGTTTACCAGAGCCCTGGCAATAGCAACACGCTGACGCTGTCCTCCTGATAATTCATTTGGCTTATGAGTCATCCTATCGCCAAGCCCTACCTGTTCAAGGGTTTCAATAGCCACTTTTTCCCTGTCGCCTTTTGATACTCCGGCATATATTAATGGTAATGTTACATTCTCCAAAGCAGAATACCGTGGAAGAAGGTTAAAAGTCTGAAATACAAATCCTATCTCCTTATTTCTTATTTCTGCAAGAAAATCATCTTCCATTTTGCTCACATCGGTACCGTTAAGAAGATAACTACCACTTGACGGCGTATCAAGGCATCCAATAAGGTTCATCAAGGTAGATTTACCTGACCCTGATGGCCCCATGATAGCAACATATTCATTTCTCTCAATATTAATGGTGATTGACCTTAAAGCCCTCACTATCACCGATCCAACCTGGTAATTCTTAACAATATCGTGAATCTCAATTGCTTTGTCCATAATGTTTAAAATTTGAATTTTCGAAATTATATTAAATAAGTCAAATAATAAATTATATATTCTTAATTTTTGTTAATATCTGATTATATAGTCATTATGATTTATCCCTTCCCTGAAAAAAACGATTCCCAGCCTGAAGATATCAACAGTAAGGGAGACCGTTTCAATATTACAGACAATATCAGGATCAGTTTTATTCCGGAAGATACGGGATACAAGATCAAAAACGAACGGACTGTGTACACCATGCCCATTCCTATACCTTGATAGAAGAATGTATTTCAGATATTTGGTTGCCCTGAAAAAAATCATTTCAGTATTGACATTTATAATTAGGACAGGTTTTCAAAAATACGTATTTTCGGATATCTTTTGCAATTATTTTTTTCCGGAATGATAGTACAGGAATTTCTCGATACAAACATTACTTACCTGCCGGGTGTTGGTCCAAAAAGGGCAGAACTTCTTAATAAAGAGCTGAATATCTTTACTTTTCGTGATCTTCTTTACTATTTTCCTTATAAGTATATTGACCGTACCAGATTTTATAAAATTGCGGAACTTGATCCCGACCTGCCATTTGTACAGATAAGAGGTGTATTAAAGGGATATTCTACAGAAGGCCATGGACCGGGAAAACGGCTTGTTGCTGATTTTCAGGATGAAACAGGCACTATTAAACTGGTCTGGTTTAAAGGTGGAAAATGGATAACAGGAAGCTATAGCCCGGGGGTTGAGTTCATTGTGTTCGGGAAACCAGGAGTTTTTAACGGAATTATAAATATTATCCATCCCGAAATTGAAGAGGCCAATAAAATGGCAGAAAGACTTAACTCGGCACTCCAGGCACAGTATAGTACTACTGAAAAGCTTAAAAACCAGTTTTTAACATCCAAAACAATCAGTAAGCTTATAGGCAATCTCCTGAAACAGTTAAAGTTCAGATTGCCGGAAACATTACCTGCATACCTTGTTTCTCAATATGGGCTTTTGGATCTGCATGAATCGCTTCACAAGATTCATTTTCCTTCTAATCCTGATGAGCTTGAAAAGGCCAGGCACCGGCTGAAATTCGAAGAGCTGTTTTATATACAACTGAACCTTTTAAGATTTAAAACCAACCGGAATCTTAAATTAAATGGATTTGTTTTTTCAAATGTCGGTGATAATTTTAATAATTTCTACTATAAAAATTTACCATTTACTCTTACTGATGCTCAGAAACGGGTGATAAAAGAGATCAGGAAAGATCTGGGGTCAGGAAAACAGATGAACCGTTTGCTTCAGGGCGATGTGGGCAGCGGTAAAACCCTGGTAGCATTAATGAGTATGCTCATTGCAATTGATAACGGATACCAGGCTTGCATTATGGCTCCAACCGAGATCCTTGCCAACCAGCATTATCAGACGATATGTAAATTACTTGATGGGATTGATATCAAAATTTGCCTCCTGACCGGTTCATCAAAAAAAATCTCCCGGAAATCAATATCGGAGTCGCTTCTCGACAGATCACTTAATATATTGATCGGAACACATGCTCTCCTCGAAGAGAATGTTCAGTTCAGTAATCTTGGATTGGTAATTATAGATGAGCAGCACAGGTTCGGTGTTGCACAGAGGGCACGACTCTGGCAAAAAAACCTCAATCCGCCTCACATCCTGGTTATGACGGCCACCCCAATTCCAAGAACCCTGGCAATGACTCTTTACGGAGACCTGGATGTTTCGGTAATAGATGAACTTCCCCCGGACAGAGTTCCTATAAAAACAATGCATTTTACTGATTCAGAAAGGAATAAGGTCTTTGGATTTATCAGGAACCAGATTGCTGAGCATCGTCAGATTTATGTTGTATATCCACTCATCAAGGAATCTGAAACGATGGATTATAAAGATCTTGAGGATGGATGGGATACCATTTCAAGAGTTTTCCCGTCCCCGAAATACTGCATAAGCATAGTTCATGGAAAGATGACACCGGCAAACAAGGATATTTCAATGAAGCTGTTCAAGGATGGCCATGCTCATATACTGATCGCAACAACAGTTATCGAGGTTGGTGTCGATATTCCGAATGCAACAGTTATGGTAATCGAAAGTGCGGAAAGATTTGGCCTTTCCCAACTGCATCAATTAAGAGGTAGAGTGGGCAGAGGCGCCGACCAGTCATATTGCATCCTTATGAGCTCAGATAAATTATCAAAAGAAGCGGCTAAAAGGATTGAAGTAATGATCAGAACCAACGATGGCTTTGAAATTGCGGAAACCGATCTTCAACTCAGAGGACCCGGCGATATTGAAGGAACACAACAGAGCGGAATACCATTTGACCTGAAGATTGCTAACCTGAGTAAGGATGGACAGCTGATAGAATATGTCAGACATATTGCAGAAGATATTCTTGCAAAAGATCCTGTGCTGGAGAATAATCAAAATCTTTTATTCAGAACAGAATTAAAACGTCTTTTCAGTCAGAGACAATCGTGGAGTAACATTAGCTAAGAAATTTAACCATTCTCCCAGCCCCTTCTTTCTATTTAAGTTTACATGAACTCACCCCCTTTTATTCCCCCTCTCTACTTCGTAAAGAGGGGGAAATCAACTGATATTAAATGTATTGCACCCCCTCTTTGCGTAGCAGAGAGGGGGATGGGGGGTGAGTTCATGTAATTTGCAGAAGGTAAACTGAGAGGATGAGTTCAGATAATAAAGATAAGATGTAAATGATTATTTAAAATCAGAATAAATGATATGACGTAGCCAAAAACTGACAAAAAACATCCTTCAATTCCCCTGTAATTGTAATTTTGCTGTTTAAAATTTTCAGGATAATAATGAATTCAACTAATCCCGGAACCATTAATCATGAAGGTATAGTGCAAAAGGCAGATGATAAATCTGTTATTGTGAGCATATCAACTGCGTCAGCATGTTCCGGCTGCCATGCTGAAGGTTCCTGTACTTTATCCGGCAAGGAAGAAAAAATCATTGAGGTATCCGGCAGTTATAATGTAAAACCGGGAGACACGGTTACTATTCTGATGAAACAATCGATGGGTTATACTGCCCTGTTTCTCGGATATCTTCTGCCTTTAATTGCAGTGATCGCAATCCTCATAATTCTGATCTCAATGAAAGTACCTGAATTAGGTGCCGGCTTGATTTCTCTTGCAATGCTTATACCTTATTATATAGTCCTCTTTTTTTTCAGGAAACGGATTAATGAAAAATTTACGTTTACGTTAAAAGCTTAACTAATGAGTCCTACTATTCTGATAACAATTATAAGCCTCAGCCTTCTTGCCCTGATATCGGCTGTAATACTATATTTTGTTGCACAGAAGTTCAAAGTACATGAAGATCCAAGGATTGACGAAATACAGGCAGTGCTTCCGGCAGCCAATTGCGGAGGTTGTGGTTTTGCCGGTTGTCGTAATTTTGCAGAGGCCCTGGTTAATGCCGACACTTTTGAAGGACTAAATTGTCCTGTTGGTGGTGCTGAGGTTATGGATATGGCGGCAAAAATATTAGGAAAAGAAGCTCCGGTTGTTGATCCTCTTGTTGCAGTTCTGCTTTGCAACGGAACGCCTGAATACCGGCCGCGTACATCAAAATATGACGGTGCATCAGATTGCAGAATATCTCATAATCTTTATATCGGAGAAACAGACTGCAGCTATGGCTGCCTGGGTAATGACGATTGTGTCAGAGCTTGTTCCTTTGATGCTATGTACATGGACACCGCAACTGAATTACCTGTGATCATTGATGATAAATGTGTAGCTTGTGGCGCCTGCATGAAAGCATGTCCCAGAAATCTTATTGAACTTCGGAAAAAGGCAAAAAAAGACAGAAAGATATATGTTGCATGCTCCAACTGTGATAAGGGCGGTCCTGCACGAAAAGCCTGTAAACTAGCGTGTATTGCCTGCAACAAATGCTTTAAGGTTTGTGAGTTTGGTGCAATAGTAATCGAAAATAATCTTGCTTACATTGATGCGAAGAAATGTACATTCTGCAGAAAATGCGTTACAGAGTGTCCGACCAACTCAATAATAGAACTTAACTTTCCGCCAAGAAAGCCTAAGGTTGAGGTTCAGACTGAGACTGTTAACGGATAATTAAATAACTTATTCTAAAAAATAAAATAGTGTTGAAAACATTTCCCCTTGGAGGTATTCATCCACCCGAAAACAAGCTTACAGCCAATATGGTTATCGGGTATCTTCCTATTCCTGAAAACGTTACAATTCCTGTTTCTCAACATATCGGGGCTCCTGCAACAACAATTGTCAACAAGGGTGATTATGTAAAGACAGGACAGGTAATAGCTAGCATTAAAGGTTTTGTGTCGTCAAATATTCATTCTTCAGTATCGGGAAAAGTCAATAAGATTGATACAATAATCGATACTACAGGTTATAAACAAGAAGCTGTTTTCATTGATGTTGAAGGTGATGAATGGATCGAAACTATTGATAGAAGCAGTGAAATAGTTACGGAGATAAAGCTGTCTTCTGAGAAGATCATAAAAAGATGTCTCGAATCAGGTATTGTAGGTCTGGGGGGAGCGACATTTCCTTCGCATGTTAAACTGACTGTTCCCGCCGGCAAGAAAATCGACCTGCTTATAATAAACGGAGTTGAATGTGAGCCATATCTGACGTCAGATCACCGGCTGATGCTTGAAAGAGGAGAAGAAATTCTCATCGGCGTAGCAATACTTATGAAAGCACTTAAGGTTGATAGTGCAAAGGTTGGAATTGAAAACAATAAACCTGATGCAATCGACCATTTGACAAAACTTGCCACCGGATTTAAAGGAATAACTATTCATGCTTTGAAAGTTAAATATCCTCAGGGTGCTGAAAAGCAGCTTATTAAAGCCCTTATTAACAGAGAGGTGCCCTCGGGTCATCTTCCGCTGGATGTGGGTGCAGTTGTTCATAATGTTGGGACAGCATACGCAGTTTACGAAGCTGTACAGAAGAATAAGCCGCTGTTCGAAAGAGTCGTAACAATAACCGGCAAATCGCTTGCCCTGCCAGGAAATTTTTTCGTAAGAACTGGAACACCGATCAGGAAACTCATCGAAGCTGCAGGTGGCATGCCCGATGATACAGGAAAAATTGTTAATGGCGGACCTATGATGGGAAAAGCAATTAATAATATTGATATTCCGGTGGTAAAGGGGACATCAGGTATAATTCTTTTCCCACATAATGAATCAGAAAGGTCAGAGATCAATCCCTGCATCAGATGTGCAAAATGCATTTCTGCCTGTGCCCTTAATCTTGAACCATTTCTGCTTATGACACTCTCTGAAAAAGGTCTGTTCGAAAGAGCTGAAAAAGAGAGGATAACCGATTGTATGGAGTGTGGTTCGTGCAGTTATACTTGTCCTGCCGACCGGCCATTGCTTGACTATATCAGACTAGGCAAGTCAACAGTTATAAAGATGGCACGTGAACGAAATATGAAATAACAAGCTAGAAAATCATACTCATGAGTAATCTACTTAATATATCACCGTCGCCCCATACGCACGGAAAGGAGACAACAAGAAAGCTGATGTATGGCGTAGTCCTGGCACTTATGCCTGCACTATTCACCTCAGTTTTTTATTTTGGAATAGGTGCTGTGATTGTGACAGCCACTTCTGTTATTTCCTGCATAGTTTTCGAATACCTGATTCAGAGATTCATTCTTAAAAAGCCAATCTCAATTACTGATGGATCAGCTCTGGTAACTGGTCTTCTACTTGCTTTCAACCTGCCATCAAATATTCCTGTTTTCATCATCATAATTGGAAGCCTTGTAGCAATTGGCATCGCAAAGATGACCTTTGGCGGTCTGGGAAATAATCCATTTAATCCTGCATTGGTCGGACGTGTTTTCATGCTGATCTCTTTTCCTGTACAGATGACGAGCTGGCCAATTCCTGCCGGATTAAAAACCGGCTATACTGATGCTATTACAGGAGCAACACCTCTGGCAATAATAAAAGAGGGTATTAAGAACGGGGAATCTCTGTCTCAGCTGATGGAAAAAGTACCGACAACCCTTCAGATGTTTCTGGGAAATATAGGA
>Ga0265292_1002688_pt1 | contig 11930 bp, 13 predicted proteins | sample Munlanlewell296A_FD_189080 | JGI IMG/M metagenome (GOLD analysis project Ga0265292, IMG submission 189080) | Leachate microbial communities from a municipal landfill in Southern Ontario, Canada - Leachate well 296A | ecosystem: Engineered > Solid waste > Landfill > Unclassified | place: Canada...
GCTGCAAGATGCAACCAGTTTGCGCAGTTTGCTGCTTTACCTTTACCTGATTAATTTTGCAAAAAAACACGGGAAAAAAGTCATCCTACTGGCACAGGGAATCGGCCCAATCAAAAGCCGGCTGGGCCAATATTTTGCACGCCGCGTATTAAACCAGGTTGATCTGATAACCGTACGAGACAATTTTTCATATTGCGAACTGACCCGGCTCAAACTAAAAAACACCGAAAAAATATTTACCACGGCTGACATCACTCCAGTTTTATTTTCCGCCGTTTCCAACCAGCTCCCAAATGATCAATCTGCCAACAAAGAGCCAACCAAATATCTCCAGATCGGCATCGCCGCCCGGACCCCATTAAAAAACGGGAAGTGGCTGGCACACAACCTGGCAGCGGCGGCAGACCAACTGATCGAGAGCCACCGCGCGCAAATTAGCTTTTTACCAATGCAACCGCGCGATCTAACTTTTATCAACCAAATCCAAAAACACATGAAAAATCCCAGCCGGATAATTAAACTGGATATGGAAAATTTGTTTTCCAAAATCAGGGGGTTAGACCTTTTACTGGGGATCCGTTTGCACGCTTTAATCTTTGCCGCCCTGTCAGGGATTCCATGCATTGCCCTGGCTTATGACCCCAAGGTGGCCGCTTTTGCTAATTTTATGGGAATACCTTCCTTGCCGCTGGACCAGCCCGCAACCTCCAAGCAACTATCGGCAGAACTGCTGCAAACTATCGCTGAAACCTTAAACCATCAGGACGAGCTTGGCGCAAAACTGCGCTCCCGCTCCGAAACGTTAAAACTCAACGCCGGGTTGAATTTCAATTTATTGACCAGCTTTTTGCAAGCTTTCCCTAAGGTGACGATTCTGGGAACGGAAATAAACAAACTCACCATGTTTGATGCAGTGAATTTTTGCCGCACCGCAATTGAGAACCAAAACCCCAAGATCGCCCACCAAATCATCACCGTCAACCCGGAGCTGGTTTACCAGGCAGCGCACGATCCGGCTTTGCGCACCTTTATTAACTCAGTTGAGTTAAAAACCGCGGACGGAGCCGGCCTCCTCTGGGCCGCTAAATATTTAAAAAGACCCCTGCCGGAACGTATCACCGGCATTGATTTGCTCGGCCAAATATTTGAACTGGCCAACCGACATGGCTACCGCATCTTTTTGCTGGGCAGCGCCAAAGAAGTGGTGGATAAGGCCGCGACCAATCTCCAGCAAAAATACCCTCAAATTAGACTGGTTGGATGGCACGACGGTTACTTTACTGATGAACCCGCACTGAAAGAACAAATTAAGACCGCCCGGCCGGATATCTTAATTGTGGGGATGGGCGCGCCTAAACAAGATTACTGGATCTCGCAAAATAAGGACACGCTGGGCGTGCCATTATCGATTGGGGTGGGGGGTAGTTTTGACGTGATTTCCGGATTAAAAAAACGCGCGCCCAAATGGATCCAAAAAATACGGGCAGAGTGGGTTTATCGCCTGGTTAAGGAACCATGGCGGATAAAAAGGCAGATTAATCTGTTTAAGTTTATGTGGCTGGTGAGGAAAGAGAAAAAATCCCAAAAAGGTGGAGTATAATAATTTTATGGCCTCCTCAAAAACCATCCAAATCGGCAAAGTTAAAATCGGCGGCGGCAATCCCGTTACCGTCCAATCGATGACCAATACTTTGACTTCAGATGTGGCCACAACCGTAGCTCAAATTAAGCGCCTGGAAGAAGCCGGCTGCCAAATTATCCGGGTAGCGGTGCCGGACGCAGCCGCGGCGCTTGCCATAAAATCAATTAAAAAGCGCATTAAGATTCCTCTAATCGCCGACATCCATTTTAATTGGCGCTTGGCAATCATGGCAATTGAAAACGGCGCCGATAAAATCCGAATTAATCCCGGCAATATCTCAAATCCGGAAAAGCTCACCGAAATCATCACCGCCGCAAAACGCGCAAAAATCCCCATCCGCATCGGGGTTAATTCCGGCTCGCTGGAAAAGGATATCTTAAAAAAGCACGGACATCCTACCGCCGCCGCGCTGGCAGAAAGTTTACTGCGCCACGTCAAGTTTTTTGAAAAGCATAACTTTACCAACCTGGTCCTGGCCATTAAATCAACCAGTGTGGTAGACACCATTCAGGCCTATCGACTCATCGCCAAAAAGACGCCTTATCCTTTGCACGTTGGCATTACCGAGGCCGGTATTCCCGAAATCGGCATCATTAAATCTGCAGTTGGCATTGGCGCCTTGCTGGCCGAAGGAATAGGGGACACCATCCGGGTTTCACTTACCGCCGAACCCGAAGAAGAAGTGCGCGTTGCCTATGAGATATTGCGCGCGCTGGGACTCCACCGGGGCGGCGTCGAAGTAATTTCCTGCCCAACCTGCGGCCGCCAAAAAGGCCCGGTCGAAAAAATCGCCCGTGAAATATACTTAAAAACCCGCCACATCAAAAAGCCGCTGAAAATTGCGGTAATGGGGTGCGAGGTCAATGGGCCGGGGGAGGCAAAGGAAGCGGACATTGGAGTGGCGTTGGGAAAAACCCAGGCGCGGTTATTTCGCAATGGAAAAATCACCAAAAAAATAACCAATAAATCGGTTACTAAAAATATCTTAAAACTTATTTAAAACCGTAAAAAAAATATCGTTTTTCTGTTTACAAACTTTTTCATAATGTTAAAATCAATAAAGTTTACAACTAATTTCACGGGAGGAAAAACATGCAAAAACACACTGTATGGTTTCTGGCTTTAGTTTTAGCTTTTACCGGGCTGGTTTATTGCGGCTGCGGAAGCTCGGGTGGGGGAGGGGGAGGCGGCGGCGGCTTAAGTTCGTTAACCATAAGGGGCACACTGCAAACCGGCTCAATTACCCCAAGGGGAATACAATCGTTTGGGGTGGCGGACGGGTGGACAGTAGTTGTAATTCCCAATACCGCTTCGACCACCTACGAAATTATTCCCGCACCAGTGGTAAACGGTACTTTTGAAATACCCATTAGCGACACCTCTAAAACCTATACGGCATTACTTTTGGATGAAGCAGGAAAAGTTGTCTGTCCGATCGATTTTGATCCCAGTACTTCCACCGCAAAAATCGGGATTGACACAACGGTCATCACTACAACCGAAAACAACTTAGGCACCATCACAGTAGATACAACCAATAAGCTGGCGGTTGTCGGCACCGCCCCGACATACGTTAGCAATGCCCTCTTGCCCGAAGTTGATGCGGCTACCGGTGCAGTGGTTGGAGCCGCCAATGACGGAGTAGTGATTGGCGGTACCGGCACCACCCAAAACAACGTTGACAAAGACAACGACGGAATCCCGAACACTTATGACCGTGACGCCAACGATGATATGATATTAAGGCCGTTTGATGCCGCCGAAGCCGGTCGCAGTACGCCGGGTGAAGGCAGCATTACATATACTGCCACCGTATTCTACAACTTAAAAGTGAATATTACCGATTCTCCCAGCAAAACTAACCAATGGATAACCATCGGTCTGCAAGCAAACGGTATAACACCTTCTCCAATTAGCAGCGGCACGCTGATTAACCTAAGTGAATTTAGTTACCTCGCTAACGCACAGATCAGAGAGTCCCACGCTCCTTTTGACGGAACCATAGCCGCTGGCATAGCAGTGATTGATAACATTGACATCGGCGCACCGGCGGCCGGCGAAGTTTGGAAATTTCAGGTTTTAGGTGCACCCGCCAGCAGAAGCAGCAAAACTTTAGCTACCAGCCAAATCCTGGCAACCGTTGAAGCTCAAATGGATGTTGTCTTTACGGTTCCTCCCCAAATTAAAGCTTTTAAGTTTAGCGATGCTGAAGGATGGATAAACGCAGACACCACGCAAAACTTCCAAGGAACCCTGCATACGCCAACTTTTGAAGTCCGGTGGGAGAGACCAACCCCCGAAGACAGCTTTGACATTAAGGGTGCCAGATACACATTGGAAATGGAATCCGGTAAATGCGTTTCACCTGATGCCCAGGAAGCAGTCATCATGGATTTTGGCGTAGACGACGGCACCTCAACCACGCTTGAGGCAACGGTTAATTTGACCGGTTTCCTAATCGATGGCGATTATGTTTTCAATTGCGGGCTTTGTGCACGTAGCCGCAACAATGATAACATTGCCACCAATATTCAGTTGGGTAAACATTACTAACCGTAGACTGTTAAGAAGGAGCTATTCATGATCGATCGGTACACTACGTCAGAAATGCGCCAAATCTGGTCTGAAGAAAATAAATATCAGACCTGGCTGCAGGTTGAATTGGCCGTCTGTAATGCTTGGGGGAAACTCGGAAAAATCCCGCTCAAAGCACTGCAAACCATTAAAAATAAGGCCGCATTCAACATCAAACGCATCGAAGAAATTGAAAAAACCACCGACCACGATATTATCGCCTTTTTAACCGCGGTTGCAGAAAAAATCGGGCCCGATTCACGTTTTATCCACATGGGGCTGACTTCGACCGACATAGTAGATTCATCGCTGGGACTTTTATTGCAGCAATCGCTCAATCTAATTGAAGATGACATCAAAACAATTATCCAAACACTTAAAAAACAGGCCAAAGCCAATAAAAATACGGTAATGATTGGCCGCAGCCACGGCGTCCATGCCGAACCCATTACGTTTGGCCTAAAGCTAGCGCTGTATATGGAAGAGATGAAACGTAATTTAGCGCGCCTACAGCAAGCCCGCGACATGGTTTGCGTTTGTAAGCTATCCGGCGCGGTCGGTACTTATTCCAATATTGATCCGCGGGTGGAGCAAATCGCCGCCAAAGAACTGGGGCTCAACAGCACCAAAATTACCACCCAAACCCTCCAGCGCGACCGTCACGCCGAAATGATGTGCACACTGGCAATCATTGCTGGCACAATTGAAAAAATGGCGGTGGAAATCCGGGGCCTGCAAAAAACCGAAATTGACGAGGTTGAAGAACCGTTTAGAAAAGGGCAAAAGGGCTCTTCTGCTATGCCGCACAAGAAAAATCCAATAACTTGCGAGCGTTTGACTGGCATGGCCCGGATGGTACGCGCCAACGCTCAAGTTGCTCTCGAAAATATCGCTCTCTGGCACGAGCGCGATATCAGCCATTCTTCCACCGAACGCATGGCCCTGCCGGACAGTATCATGCTGATTGATTATATGCTCAAGAAAATGGATTACATCATGGCCAATTTAGTCATTAAAAAGAAAAATATGCTACGCAACCTGGAATACACCGGCGGCTTGATCTACTCCCAACGTCTGCTTTTGGCATTGGTAGGGAAGGGCTTAACCCGCGAACAGGCCTATAAAATTGTGCAAAAAGATGCCCTGCAAGCCCGTGATACCGAAAAGCGCTTTATCGACGTGGTAGCAGAAGACCCGGAAATTACTAAGCGCTTGAGCTTTGACGAATTACACGAAGTTTTTAACAGGGATTATTATTTGCGGAATATTAAGACAATTTATAATAGATTGGGAATATAAACAACCAATCCTTTTTAGTGTAAAGCTCAAGATTGACAAATATAATAAGAAACTATGACAGTTAATCCAAATTCAGACGCCATCATCAAAGCCAATCTTCCCGGCCGTTCCCCCGATAAATCCGGCAAGGTCCGCGACCTTTTTGATTTGGGCGACAAATTACTTTTGGTGGCAAGCGACCGCATCTCGGCTTTTGACTTTATTTTGGGTTCGCCCATCCCGGGCAAAGGAAAAATCCTAAACCAAATTTCGCTGTTTTGGTTTGATTTTGTAAAAGATATCATCCCCAATCATATTATTACCAACAAAGTCAGCGAGTATCCAGCACCGTTCAACCAATATCCGGAAATTTTGGATCAGCGCTCGGTTTTAGTTAAAAAAACCAAAGTCATTCCAATTGAATGCGTAGTGCGCGGCTATTTGTCCGGTTCTGGGTGGAAGGATTACCAAAAGACCGATTCCATTTGCGGGATCAAACTGCCCGCCGGATTGAAAGAATCAAGTAAGCTGCCCGAGCCGATTTTTACTCCCACCACCAAGGCCGAAGCCGGCCACGACCTCAGCATCACTTTTGATGAAGTGGTTAAAGCCGTTGGTCAAAAAACCGCGGACACAATTAAAGAAAAAACCATCGCTATTTACAAAAAATGCGCAGATTATGCTTTAACCAAAGGCATCATCATTGCGGACACCAAGTTTGAGTTTGGCAGTACCAGTGACGGCAACATTATCTTAATTGACGAAGTTTTGACCCCCGATTCATCGCGTTTTTGGCCATTAGACCAATATAAAGAAGGGCAGGGCCAGCCCAGTTACGACAAGCAGTTTGTACGCGATTACCTGGAAGCCATTCAATGGCCCAAAGAACCACCCGCACCAAACCTGCCAGATGATATAATAGACAAAACTTATAACAAGTATTTCGAAGCATATCGCAAATTAACCGGAAAAAATAGTTTATAGTAGTAACGACATACGTTAACCAGAAAGGATAAAATTAATGTTCAAAGCCAAAATCAAAGTAACCCTAAAAAAGGCAATTTTAGATCCGCAAGGCAAAGCCATAGAAGGCGCGCTGCATGCGCTGAAGTACATTAACGCCGCCAACGTCCGCATCGGTAAGTACATTGAACTTACGTTGAAGGAAAAAGACGAAAAAGCGGCGCGGCAAAAAATTGAAGAAATGAGCAAAAAATTATTATCCAACCCGGTAATGGAAGATTTTACGTTTGAATTGGAAAAAATAAAATGAAATTCGGAATCGTAATTTTCCCCGGCTCAAACTGCGAACGGGATTGTTTTCATGCCATCAAAAACGTCCTGAAGCAACCGGTCGAATATATCTGGCACGCAGACACCGCGCTCGATGATTTCACCTGTATTATCCTGCCGGGGGGGTTTTCCTACGGCGACTATTTGCGCGCCGGCGCCATTGCGCATTTTGCCCCCATCATGGAAAATATCAAAAAATTTGCTGAAGGCGGCGGTTATGTGTTAGGAATTTGCAATGGCTTCCAAATTTTAACTGAATCCGGCCTGCTTCCTGGAGCGCTCCAGCGCAACCAAAACCTCAAATTCATTTGCAAAAACACTAAACTGCGGGTGGAAAACATTAAAACACCATTTACCGCCCGCTATAAAGAAGGCCAGGTTATCACAATTCCTATTGCTCATATGGAAGGCAACTACATTGCTGATAAAGAAACTCTGGCAAAACTAAAGAAAAATGAACAGATTATATTCCGCTATTGCAATGAAAAGGGCGAAGTTGATGCCGCCTCTAATCCTAACGGCACACTCGAAAATATCGCCGGCATCGCCAATAAGCGCAAAAATGTCCTCGGCATGATGCCGCACCCGGAGCGGGTTTCAGAAAAGGTATTGGGAGGGGAGGACGGTGTGCATATTTTCAAGTCGGTCCTCGAGAAAATGCTGGCGGGGTAGGGGGAAATACCTTCCATCTTAACAAGGCAATAATTTATTAAATGGCTTATGCTCATCTCCAAAAGTACGCTGGCTTAATACTTCTGCTTCTTTTAATAAGTTTAGTCTTTTTGGGCTGTGGGGTGCAAACACCAACCAACAATGCTGCCGGCAATGAAATTCCTTTCGGCTTTTGGGGCTTGAATGGTTATCATAGCACAGAGGGATTTGCGGAGGTTAAAAGCAGATTTGGCATTACCGTTTTTCAAGTTACTTCAACTAATCCTACGTGGACGGTAGGAGTATTTTTGCCTCTCATTAGAGATTCAGGATTAAAAGTCACGCTAACTATGGTTCATCCTTCCACGATCATAGACCCTACTGGTAACTTTAGTCGGGAAGCGTGGAAGGCAGAACTTGACGCTTGGGTTGATTCTGGCGTTGAAGAATTTATCGATGATGGAACCCTTATTGGGCACATGCTTTTGGATGATATTTATAACTTTACTGGTACCGATCCCACCGCCGAAGATTTGGATGAAATGGCAAAGCATAGTAAAACGCTCTTTCCTAAGCTGTTTACCTTTGTGCGCGAACAAGCCAGCCATGCGCCAGTGCCGGCGGTTGCCGATAGTCCATCCGGTACCTACAAATATGTGGATGCGTTTGTGAATCAATATACAATTGACGACGGCGATATTGAAAACTATATTGCAAAAAATGTAGCTTCAGCCGAAAGTTTGGGTGTAGGTATTATGATGGGCCTTAATCTTTGTGATGGGGGAGACAGCTCAAGCGGCCAACGCGGATGGCGTACCGACCGTATAACTTACGCTATGTCCGCCCAAGAAATTTTAAATTATGGCACCGCACTTTTAAATGTGCCAAATGTTGCTATGTTTCTCATGTGGGAATACGACGGTGAAGAACTGTGGAGTGACGGAAGTATCGGCGCCGACTACTTTAATCGAGACGATCTGCAAGCGGCCTTGTATCAACTTGGCCAACGTGCAGCCGCATATTGATGAAGGCCTCAATTCAGTTTTGGAAAAGATGTTGGCGGGGTAGCCCCTTTCTGATTTTACTGATCTAACTCTCTAATCATTGCCTCAAATGCCTGTACAACTATTGGGAAATGGTTATGATACTGTCGGGCCAAACGCAATGCCGGTAGGGCGTTCTGTCCTAATTTTCTGAGAACCGCCTCACATGTATTTCTTAAAAATTTAGGCGGTTCTGTGCGAGTGTCATCGGCTCTAATACTTGGCAATGGCATCACGGCAGCCAATAATCTCGCTGTCCATAAAAAGCCCTGGGCCTGCGCTCTTCCAGCTTTAGTTGTAGAAATATCTATTAAGGCCTCTGCTTGAACTTCCCACATATGAAACTTTTCTTCCGTTACATCATGATACAATCGTTGAGTTAAAGCATCTGCGGCTGCATTCCCACCAATTCTGCCCAATGCATAGCAAGCCGCATAGCGCATATCAGGAGCCTCTTCTTTACAATTCAATATGGCAACCAATGCAGGAACCGTACTGGCATCTCCAATTACCGCCAGGGCTTTTACGGCATCTAAGCGATGCGCCTGCAACTCATATGAAAAGGGTGCTTCTCTAAGTCCCAGAATATTTCTCTGCAGAACAATAGCAAGATAGTGTGTTCTTAATCCTTGGATATCAAAAATACCACCCAGTTTACCCGGGGAGGACGCGCCTAAATATCTGCCCGCCGCATTAGCAACCACAAGGTTGACGTTTCTGCCAAGGCATTTTCTTGTTGGAAGAAACCTATGCGCCTGACTGGCAACAAACCATTTAGCAAATCTCGATTGTGGCACTTGAGCTTCTGCAGTTAATAAACTACTCATGTTTTCCTCCTAAATTATTATTTCTTATCATTGCATCGCTTACGTTTATATCGACATCTCTGTGGGAAAATTTCAATAAATAGCATCTTTTTCAGTCGGCTCTGGCAAAAACTGGCGGGATAGGGGATAAATTTTCGACTGCGATATTATATAAGCCCAGATGCCGCCCAATAATTTGATATTTAGATCTTTTGCAAATAAGCAGGGTTTTTTCATGCAAGTTTGGATTGACATAAAACGATATTATATCTAGAATAGGGTATCTTATGAATCCGGAAAACTCGGCAATGTCTTATTCTCCAGGTTATATTTTATTGAAATTTTTTGCTTTTTTTGACGATACTAAAAAAAGAATGGAAACGAATTGATCGTAGGAAATTAAAAACGAAAATTTCAAAACTTAAGACAAAAGGAAGCCGAGATAATGCCTACCACTTTTAATATATCTTTTCCTAATTGGTTTTTAGCTGTTTTTTCATTGACGTTTATTGGCTTTGTTTTTTATCTTGGAGGACTTTATATTAAAGTAAGAGATATATGCAAAGACCATCCCAAAATAAATCAAGCATTGATTCGTATTTCTGAAATACTTGTCCTAAAGAAAATATCAACTGAATACGTTTATTCGGCAAGCCCTATGTCTTTATCAGAAAAAGGAAAGGAAGCATTAAAAGAAGCTAAATTTAATGAATTTTACCATGAGAATAAAGATGTTTTGCTAAAACGTATAAAAGAAAAAAGCCCAAAAACGATGGCTGATTTAGAGGATGTTTGCAAAAGTATTATGTTGTCAATGGAGGATACTTTACCTAAATTTGAATCTATTAAACAATTTGCATATTCTCATGGTGAGCCAATATCAAATATTTTATTTGCTTGTGCTATTGCTTTGAAAGACCTAACAGTATCAGAATTAAATATTAAATAACTTCTTTACCTTGCCAACGTATGAGGGATAATTAAACTTTGATTCTCACGGCCTGCAAACTTTACACGGCCGCCGGCCACTATTTACCGCTTCTGCCCGCGACTTAAACCCAATTAGGTTATAAGACCGTATCCGGCCGACGTAATGGCACCACGAATGATGAAACACGTCTGAATTGACGCTTGCCGCATAGGCCAGGGTTTTAGCTTCGGCGATATGTGACTCAAAAGTCAACTGGCCCTGGTGGATACAAGGATCACCTGTGAAGCCGACGGCAAGAGGGAATAATAACGCTAAAAGTAGGGCGAGTGCGAATTTTTTCACCTTTCCTCCAACTTTCAATGTTAATTTGAAACCCAAATTGCATCACTGGTAGAGGATACCTTACTTGAATCATCGATGGTTGCTTGCCCCCGGCCACTAACACCAATACTGTATATGACAAAATGTATTTTGTTTGGAGAAAATACCAATTTATAAGGGAAATTTGAAAACGGATCATTTAACACAAAATCAATTATTTGAGGTTTTGAAGCTATTAAGGCATCCTGATAATTTTGAGAATCAGGATACTTCCCGTTGTTTTTGAAGTAAGACATCAATGCAATTTTCAAAACTCGAATATCTCCGTCTACTTGAATTTTGGTTGATTCTATATCTGCATAAAATTTTGGCGGTACAACTTCAATAACCATCTTTTGCGGGGCCAAGTTCTTATATAAAAGAACCCCCAAAATAGCAACCAATAAAATAATTATGGCTGCGCCAATCCAAATTATTGACCTATTACTATTCATAACGCAACTCCTCCTTCATTTATTGCTGGTTTTATATTGACCACATTCTTTGCAAAACTGAGCATCTTGTTGTAATTCAGGGCTACCAGTCGTATTTACTGTAATGTACTGGATACTTGAACCTGGTAGTTTTTCCGGGGCAACGACATACTTCATATCACCAAAATTTGGACATTGGGGCGTACCAAGATATTGACAAGATTGCATTCTATCTATGAGATCCATATTTTACCTCAAGTAAGCCATGCCAATCGCGCATTAATATTCATGTGATTAGTATAACATAAAGCATTACCAATATTGCCGATAACCTTAAAAAACACTGGTTCGGCCAAATTATCGTCATCATCAAACAGGATTATCCACATCCTATCCCCTCATCAACTTGACATAATGTATATTATGCGACATTGGGTGTGGATAAGAGGGTGGTTATTAAGGTAATTAAGGAATTTCTTTAAATAGCTTTTGCCGACTTTTTAGTCATTAAAACTGCTTGTAACTAACACTGTGACCGATGCAAAAAAACCAAACAAATTTAATGCCAAATACATGCAAGTTTTTGCCTCTTTAATACGATATATTATCAGACGGGGAAATCTTCGCCAGTAGTAATACAGAGGAAAAATGACTAACGAAGTAAACCATAATAAACCAACTGCCGCCCGGTACGCCTTTCCAGTAAAGGTTGCCAGTGACTCCCCTAACCGCAATTTACCTGGAACCCCGGCCGCCAAAGAAATAAATCCAGAGGAAAATGTGGCCACCGGAATTGCCTTGGAATTTACCGAAATTGGCGTCAGAGTATCCCTCAAAACCTCAGATGGCGAAAAAGTTATCGCCAACCACACTTACGATTCCATTGCCTAAGCTTGGTCACCGTAAGCTTTATTTACT
>Ga0265292_1002691_pt1 | contig 11924 bp, 9 predicted proteins | sample Munlanlewell296A_FD_189080 | JGI IMG/M metagenome (GOLD analysis project Ga0265292, IMG submission 189080) | Leachate microbial communities from a municipal landfill in Southern Ontario, Canada - Leachate well 296A | ecosystem: Engineered > Solid waste > Landfill > Unclassified | place: Canada...
ACGATTTCAAAAGACATTGAAATGGTGATGGTTCCCGGGCTATCTCTCGAAGAGATCGTACCCGCGACAGTACAAGAACGTGCCACTGTCCTTGCTCAGCTTGAAGCAACTGAGGCTGAAATGAAGGCGGGCACATTTGAAACCTATTCTCCGGAGTGGCTTGATCGTCGTTTTGTAAAAATATATAAGGAAGATTCCGCATCGTAGTATGGAATACCGTGTCGACTTCAGCGTCGAATCAATCGCGCAGATTGATGAGTACCTTGCATATTTGAGACGCTATAGTCTTGCAACAGCCGAAAAATACAAGAACGCTTTGCAGAAAGCTATCGAGACATATCTTGTCGAATCGCCCGAGGCGTTTGCATTTGATTGGGAGATGGGCGCACCGTATCGAGCCTTTCTTTTCAAGATATCGCCACACACGAGCTACTGGGTCATCTATCGTGTATATGATGACGAAGGTGTGGTGCGTGTCTTGCGTTTCCGTAATGCGGCCAATGAGCCAGGTACACATAATTTATAAAATATGGCAAAAGAAGAAACAATAGTACGATTCGAAAAGGCGTCGTTTGAATACGGCCCCCAGAAACCCATTCTCGAAGAGGTGGATTTCAATATCCGCCGCGGGAGCAAGATTACGATCATGGGTCAGAATGGGGCAGGCAAGAGTACGATCTTTGGACTCATCAATGGCACTTACACACTCGAAGACGGTGAAATGCACTTGAGTCGTGGTGTAACGATCGCGACCTCGCGCCAGGTGATCCCGCGTGTCGAGATGGACCTCACCGTCCGTGAATTCTTCCAGAAGTGTTTCGACAAGAAAATGTACGACATCGATCCGCGGATCGACGATGTACTCGAAGTGGTCAATCTCAAGGGTCACGAAAAAGTCCACGATCGTATCATCCGATCATTCTCCGGCGGTCAGCAGGCACGCCTCTTGCTCGCCTCCGCGCTCATCCAAAATCCCGATCTGCTCCTGCTCGACGAGCCGACCAACAATCTTGATCATGCGGGGATCAAGCATCTCACCGAATTCCTCATGGAATACCCGAAGACCGTCGTCGTCATTTCGCACGATGCGGAGTTTCTCAATGCCTTTTCCGACGGCGTACTCTATCTCGATGTGCGCTCGCGCAAGGTCGAGCAATACACCGGCAATTATTTTGACGTGGTCGAGCAGATCGCCGCGCGCATCGAGCGCGAGAATCGCAAAAATGCACTCCTCGCCAAAGAGATCCAGGCCAACAAAGACAAGATCAACTACTTCGCGCACAAAGGCGGTAAGATGCGCTTGATCGCCAAGAAGATGCGCACACAGGTCGAAGAGATGGAAGAAGAAAAAGTCGATGTGCGCAAAGACGATAAGACCATCAAGGCTTTCATTATTCCCGTGCAAGACATCAAGGGTGAGATCTTGCATATCAATTCATTTAATACGATCAAAAACCACGCACCCAAATCACACAAGGCCAACGTCTCGCTCAAGCGCGGCAAGCATCTATTATTGAAAGGTCCCAACGGCATCGGCAAGAGCACCTTGCTCGAATCGATCGCGACAGGTACCGCGACTGGTGCCTCGATAGGAGAAGGGGTCAAGGTCGGCTACTACCGACAAGATTTCTCGACGCTCAATTTTGAAGACACGGTATACAAATCTCTCGAAGACGCAATGCCAAAGCCCGACGAAGAAAAGATGCGTGCGGTCGCCGCCGGATTCCTCATCACTGCCGACATCATCCATACGCGCATCGGCCATCTCTCCGAAGGTCAAAAAGGTCTCGTCGCATTTGCGCGCTTGGTCCTCGAGCGCCCCGGCCTCCTCATCCTCGACGAGCCGACCAATCACATCAACTTTCGCCACCTACCAGTGATAGCCAAAGCCCTGAGCGAATTCGAAGGCGCCATGGTCCTCGTAAGCCACGTCCCCGAATTCGTCGCGCAGATACGGATTGATGATGTGCTGGATTTGGAGAAGTAGGGAGGATGGATTAAAATATAAACACAATGCAGAATTTCCCAAAATGGGCCTACTCTGCTAGTTTTATTCTTATCGCTTTGGCAATCGGGTATTCTTTTCTTTTTATTCCGCTTCACAATAAGTATTGTGAACGTTATGTAAATAGAATAAAAAAAGAAAGCAGTAAGGCTCTCGCAGAAGCCAGTGTTATTTTCAATGAGAGAAAAGGTGGTGGTATATATGAGAAAGAGTTGTGTCCAGAGAATCATGATAATCGATATAAAGATATTTTTAATGACATTGAGTCAGTAAATTACGATTCATCAGCTTTAAAAGCAGATTGTAAAACAGAGTATAGGATTATTCACGAAATTGCTGAGGGTCTATATCCTAAAATGGACGAGAGAAATCAAGAAGAGATAATCAAAGAATGCAAGAATCGTCTCTAATCTCGATTAATATTGGAACGCTGGGGGGCCAGACCCCCAAAAGGTAAAAATAAGTTGTTTGGAGAAATAAAAAAACAGAGGTATGGTACCTATGTGCCTGTGGGCGACCAATTTTACTTCGCGGTAATCCGCGTTAGTAAAATGGAAATGCCCTTGTGGTGCAAAAGCCCCTTTTCGGCTAAGGCTTTCCAAAGCTGAAGGTAGGTACACCAGCATAAGCTACCCAAAAGGTGGCTTTTTTGTTTAGTCCTCATACACAAGCAAGGTCCGACCTTGCTGGAAGCGCAGTTTACTCTCTAAGTGTGGAGAGAATACCCCGCGTCTAAAAAACGCGGGGCTCCTTTTAACTGAACATGAGCTCGTTCTCCATGGGGTAAGGTCCGACCGTAATGGTCGGACTTTACCCCTGAAATACTTGCTTTTTATTACATCATATTGTATTGTATTTTTAGCGTAAAAACCTGGAGGAAGCCCGTGCAAAATGACATTGACCACTGCGATCAGTGCAAAAGACCCCTCGTTGAGTGTCTTGCATTCGAGACACTCTCGTCTTCGGGTGACGGCGTTATACTTGCATGTCATTTCTGCTGTAAGGCATGTGCGGCACAATATGAAGAAGAGCACGATGTGATTCTTTATCCACCAGTACAGCAGTATTAATCGACGGACCAGTTCGTAAATAGCGAACTGGTCCCTTTCCTCCTTACGTCTTTCCCGAATTCGTGTCACAGATACGTATATAGATGAGGTGCTGGATTTGGAGAAATAGGGGAAATTAGTAAAAGTTGCAAGGGGGGGGCATGGGCATGATAAGGTGTTCTCGCACAACAACGTTGTTGTGCAGACTGATCTTTCAAAAACTGGAAAGGGTAGACAATGAAGACCGGAAGAGTACTCAATTTACTCGGTGTCGTAGCCTTTTTGGCTGTTGGTATCGGGCACGTTCAGGCTCAGGATGCCGCCTTCGAACAAAGAATTGTAAGTGCGCAAGAGAAGTTTGCGTCAGTGCTTACACAAAATCCGCAACAGACGGTCAGTGCGGCAATATTCTTTACCAACGACATGTCCATCGCTCAAATCAAGGAAGCAATTGGTGGAGAACGTTTTTCCATTAAAGCCTTTCGGCATGGCACGCAATCCTATAGCGGTGGTTATATGCTCAACTCGGGCGAGACGCTAGATCAGGCAATGAACAGTTATGTTCGTGACCATGTCTTGTTCCTAACCCGTCGCATGCAGATGGAAAACAGGTTATTGAACACTGAGAAGGATCCGAAACTACTCGAAGCCGTTTCAGCCGATTTGCGTGCGGCGGTGCAGATGAAAGCAGACTTTGATCGGCATGGCCTGCGCATTATTGGCATCGATGTCGTTGGCTCCGCGGCGGATTTGCAGAGCTTTAAGACAAGGAGGCCATTCGTTCGAGGGATTGAACTCAAAGAAGATGGTCGTCCACAACCGTCAATCGTTCCAAAACAATAATCCGACTGATCTAACAAGATAGGAGGTATAACATGTTACATCTAATCAGAGTCGCTGTTTTGTCATCTGTGGCAACTATCCTCGCTCACGTCAGTGCATATGCCGCTCCATATGCGGACGGCACAATCGATTGCTCAACGGCAACCGATACCCAGTTTGTCCCAAGCTTTGGCATGATAAACATAACTGCCGATTCATATTCTCGTTACATCGAACAATACATATACTGGGACAGTTTGAGCCGGCTTACGTGGTTCATTAATAACCCTGACAGTACATTCGAACCTGATGCGTTCTTCTACAATTACAATGGCACAGCTTACGGTAATGCGCCAAGTGGATATTGGACGTCTACCTTGCCATATGCATATGTCGACACTCAAGCTTTTGATTCTGATAGCGAGAAAGCAATTACTATCGGATCAGGATCTTCTGTGTATATCAATGCAGGACAGATGTACTATTCTGTCACGAGAATGACGAGTGGTGGTGGAACGTCGAGCTGGCTAAAGCTATCTGCCCAACGAGGAAAACAATGGCCAGTGGGATACACTGGTACATGGAACTCGTTTGGTTGCAGACAAGCACCGAATAATGTCAAGACAATACCGTTCAACTCACCAATTCGGCCGACAAACCGAATCTTTACTGCGCCTGGTTGCGCTCGATATTGGTACAACTGGCAGTATTTCCCTAGCCCCTTCCTCTACGACTGTTAATAAACAGACGTTAGAAAAAGTTGCAACAAAATGCCCTCCGCGTATGATACATATGCGGAGGGCTTATTTCTTAGCCTGACTATAAATATGAACAAATACGTCATCTCACCTATAAGTTATTTCTTTTGTGCAATCCTAGTTGCTTTTCTAGTTGGTTGGAGTGTTATGTTCGTTGAACATTCAGGAGGGCTCCATACCTTTTTGTTTACAGGCGACATTGATGTGGTCGTCGCACTGTTATTTTGGGGAGGAATTTTATTCACTCTTGGAAACAAACTTCTATTTTGGGTGGAGAAATCAGAAAAGCAAAATTGGTTGACGCATCTTAGACAGAGTGCCTTATTTTACCTGGTGTTTATTATTCTCGGTGTTCCTGTTCTTGAACTTGTTTATAATTCTTTCACAGTGAGTAGTTATTCAGTGGGTATGGGCACAATTTATTATATCCTCCCTGTCTTGGTTGCATCTATGGGAATCATTGTGAATGGGGTGGTCACATTCATCAGACATAATAAAAATTAATGGGGACAGGCATGCTCCGTAGAAAACACGCTACAATATAGCAATGCCACGCACATCAAAATCGCCCACGGCGATCGCGACGGTCGCATACGCCGTCGCTTTACAAACCTTCCCCCTCCATCGACATCTGAAGAGTCCCAAGAAGTTCACGCAACCGCAACTGGTTGCATGTTTGGTACTGAAGGAGTTCTTCAAGACGGACTACCGCGGCATCGAGGCCATACTGCAAGACTCATCCGATCTACGAAAGGTACTTCAACTAGAAGAAGTGCCGCACTACACGACTCTGCAAAAGGCAGCCGCACGATTTACCAACAAACAAAGCATGGACAAGCTTCTGGTCACGATACTCAAGGGTGCGGTAGCTACCAAGATGATGAAGAAACATATCGCCCTTGCCGCGATCGACAGTACCGGATTTGAGTCCCATCACACAAGCGCCTACTTCGTCCATCGCAAGAGAAGCACACAGCTCACCGGCTACGAATCCGTGTGGTATCACCGTTTTCCGAAGGTCGGTCTGGTGGTCGATTGTGCATCGTACCTGGTCCTTGCCGGTGTTCCTTTACTGGGCCCGAGCCCTGATATCAGACACTGGAAGAAAGGAATACACGAGATGCTCAAGAATATGCATCCGAAGATCCTTCTTGCTGACGCTGGCTACGACAGCGAGGAGTCGCATCGTTTTGCGCGTGAAGAGCATGATATCCGCACCATTATTCCGAACCGCGTTGGACGGCCAACAAAGAAGCTTCCATCGGGCAAGTACCGCAAGATCATGGCGACACGCTTCAACAAAACACTCTACGGACAGCGCTGGCAGATCGAGACCGTCAACTCCATCATCAAACGACGACTCGGTTCCTTCCCGTGTGCGAAGACCTACTGGAGTCAGATGCGCGAGATGATGTTGCGTGTATTTACCTACAACGTGATGGTTGTTCGGTGTGCTTGAGAATGGGGTGTTTTCTACGGAGCATGTCAGACACAGTTTCGACGTGTGTCATTCGTAGGGGCACTCTCAAAAATGCTACAATCAAAAAGTGAAAAAGGGGACACTTATTTTTGTCATAGCTGTCGTCATGCTCCTGATCGGCATTGCGATACCCAAGCTCACAGTACATGATGCGGTCGCGCTCACCGATGCCGAAAAGAACTGCGCATATGGCATCTTCACTCACATTGCGGATGAAGGTTGGCTGGATCGCGTCGCGCTCATGCTTGGCAAGGGCACGATCATCGAGAAGCAGGGACCGACAGACTTCGGCGGGAAGGCATACACGATATTCCGCATACCCATCGGTATTTTGCATGGTCAGGCGGATGAGTCGTATGGCATCAGTTGTCTTCTCCCCGCACCTGCCGGCGTGGTGAGTACGACGAGCGGACCGATCATCACTCCGGCGGATCTCACCGACGGTGAGAGGGTAGAATGGCTCGGTGTGTATCACGCATCGGACGTGATCGTAAACGGTATGAAGTCGTATATTTCGGATACACTCGGTATGTCGCTCAAATATCCCGATGGGTACCTACTCTTCGATAATGAGGGAGGTGAGGGTGCGAGTGCATACCATAGTCTCGTCATCGGGCCAGACGGACCGATGCGCGAGACGATCGCGCGTGCCGCGGCCGGATTCGCCGGTGAAGGGCCCGAATCCATTGTCGTTTCTTTCTATAATAATCCCACGTCGCTCTCACTCGAAGCATGGCTTCGCGCTCACGAAGTGCAGTCGAATTTTCATCCATCGGTCCCTTCCGACCCGTCGCTCAATGCGGTCCTCACCCCGACGACAGTCGGAGGCGTTTCTGCTTTCAAATACCACTCCGCACTCGGTCTCTACGATAGCGACTATGTCGCATTTCAGTACAAGGACTGGATCGTGATCGCCTCATCGGCCAGTGATTTAAGTAAAGATTTCAATGCCGTGCTCACGAGTATTCAATTGAAGAAATAATATGAAAAAGTACATGTTTACAATCTTTGCTGTGGTCATTATTTTGGGTAGTGCTTTCTTTTTCTTTCACACATCGAAATCCGGTTGTCAGATGTTGCCTGATGGGATGGGGCAGATGGTCGAGGTGTGTCCGGTAGAAATGCATGCACTTATTGGAACACTCTTGCCTCCATCGCAGATGGGACACGGAGGGCCGGGTGTGATCGCGGGTATCCGCGTAACGGATCAATTTCCCTCTGGCATCTTCTCACTCAATAGTAATGCAACCACGACGCGTGCACGGACTGCCGTTCCCGACACTGATCTTGATCCGTCTACGATGCGCGTCGTGAGCGTGCAGTATCCCGTCTTGGTGCAAAAGCCTGACGGCGTTCATGTGGAATATGTCTACAATGCCGGCATCGTCGCACCCGAGGATGCGGCAGGTATCACAGAGCCGCGCTTGGTGTCGGGCGGCGTAGTCTTTCGCGATGAGAGTGGAACTGCCCGCGTCTTTGCACTCGGCGACGGCGGCACTATCGCCGGACTTCCCGCATCAAAGACGCTCACATTCGTGGCGAGCAGTACGCGCTATCTCTCCGATGCACGCGGTGTCTATTTCTTCACGTATGCGCGGCGTGATCTTGTCGAAACGGCCAAGGATGTGACGGCCCTCACCGTACAGGGCGCGGATACGAAGACATTCACCGTGCTGTATGGGGATGCGAATTTTGCCAAAGATGCCGATCATTTCTTCCTGAACGGCAACATTGTGCCGGACATAACGCCACAGAGCGTGCGCCCGCTCCCTCATCGCGACGACGCTTCGTATTTCTCGGGTGTGGACACTCGGTATTATGATGCACAATGGCTGTATACGATCGGATTCGCCATGCTTCCGGAAGAACAGTATGCGGGTCGGCGGTATCAAGATAAGGGGACGATCGCAAAAGAATCTCTCAAAAATATGTACTATCGTACGGTGGATAACGTCGACCCAAAAAAAGAGGAATTCACGCGGTATACTGTCGTATCCGGCGGTGTATCATACAACGGCGCAAAGATATCCGGCGCAGACGGCACTCACTTTGAACTCATTGTCGGTCTTCTTGATCTATACAAAATGAAAGGAGGAATGTCTTACGAATACGCGCGCGATAGTGCGTCGGTATATTATGGAGGAGAGCGCATACCCAACGCTGATCGAGATACTTTTCTTCCACTGCCGCTTAATCCGGCGTATGCGACCGACAAATCACATGTGTACTTTGGTGGGCAGGTGATCGCAGATGCGGATCCGACTACGTTTGAATCATTATGGTTCCCAGTATACGAAGGATGTACGCTCGGTATGTATGCACGAGACGCGTACCATGTTTACTACAAGGATCAGATAGTGGAAGGTGCAGATCCCAAATCTTTCAGGGCACTTCTCGAAGATTATGGCCGTGATGCAAAAGGTATTTATCTGAAAGGAATCTTTCACAAAGAGGTTAACCCCCATTCATTTACTGAGCCCGTGTGTAATTATGGGTGATAAAGATCGACTCTAATTTACTATCAACACCCCTATAAAATGCATAAGGACTCACATGTTACATTTAATGTGAATAATTTATTACAAAAAGTATCCTACGCATCAGATTGATATCTATGGTCAAGAAATCGATGGTGAACATTATTGGACTGGCAGTGGTGGTGATAGTCATAAGCCCGCTCGCGCTCTTTGCGCAGAGTGTAACTTTGCATATCGGTGATCGCGTCACTCCCACTACAAACACGACGATACGATCGGCGCCGAGCGCGACGAGTACGGCACTCGGGACCGCATATGTGAGAAAGAATGGGACGGTCACCAATGGACCTGTCAGTGCGGGCGGCCATGTCTGGTGGAACATCGACTATGACTACGGTTTCGATGGATGGAGCGTAGGAGACGGCCTCACTACGACCACGACACCCGCTCCCGATCCTATTTCAGTGGGCGGCCGCGTCGTTACTACCGGTATATATGTAAACACCCGTGTGACGCCTGCGTACGGGACGCTTCTCGGTACGCACGGTATGGGAGTAAACGCCACAGTCATCGGTGGCCCGACCATCATAGCCAATGGCACGTGGTATCAGTTGGACTATGATTTTGGTCCTGACGGGTGGAGCGATGCGTACTATCTCAATCCCACCACTGCGGGAGTACCCGCACCGCTCGGTGTCGGCAAGCGTGTCACGGTATCCACCCTCGCTCATCTTATAAATGTATACGACATGCCGTCGCTCTCGGGGAATGTCCTCGGCACCGTTCAGAAAGGCGCATACGGTATCATCGCAGGGGGCCCCGTCGTCGCATCCACGACCGTGATTACCGCCAACGGCTTCACCTGGTGGCAAGTCAACTTTGATGGCGGACCTGCTAATGGGTGGGTTGCCGAAAATCTCCTCACGGTGGTACCACCTCCAGTCGTTACATTGACGGCGACACCTTCGATAGTAAACGTATCAGCATCATCCACACTCGCGTGGACAAGCATGTATGCGACCTCATGTGCCGCGAGCGGCGGATGGACGGGTCCTGTGGCGACTTCTTCTGGTATGCAAATCATCGGAGGTATCACGCAGACAGCGAGCTATATATTGTCATGCTCCGGTTTCGGAGGATCGGCGAGTCAGTCTGTCACTATCACCGTCGCTGACACCACGCCTCCGAGCGCGCCTGCGTCGCTCTCAGCTGTCGCGACCTCTACGACACAAATAAATCTCAGCTGGAAAGTATCGACCGATAATGTCGGAGTCGTCGGATACAAAATATTCCGCAACAGCAAGCAGGTGGGGACGTCTACCACTCTTTTCTTTACCGATTCGGGACTTACGGCGGCTACCACCTATTCATACACGGTCTCTGCGTATGACGCCGCGGGGAACACATCGACTCCATCCATTGCGGCATCAGCCACCACGCTCGGGGCGATCACCAAGATCGGGGCAGGAGCCACGATCCGCCTCAGTACATCTTGGAAGTTTGCGACTGATCCTCAGAATGTCGGCGAAGGACAGCAATGGTATGGCGATTCATTTGATGACAGTGCATGGAGGACGCTCCTCTCCGGCAGATCATGGGAGAGTCAGGGTGTCGCGTATGCGGGGTATGCATGGTATCGACAGCAGTTGATCATCCCCGCCGCTTCCGCCGGCGTGCCGCTCAAAATCACACTCGCCACATCCACCGTCAACGAAGATTTGTATTTCAACGGCGTGCATGTCGGCGGCATACACGGGGGATATGTTTACAACAATCTCCTGGTGCGCACCTACTACGTCCCCGCGTCGCTCGTCCGATATGGCGCATCAAACACCATTGCGGTCCATATATGGGGCGGCAAGATCAGCGGTACCGCAAACAGCGGTCTCATTGCAGGTACCTATACTGTCAAGATAGATCCATACGGAGTGTCGGCGCGCGATGTCGGCGCTCCTATCTCGGCAGAACAGCCAGTCCAGCTCTATGATCTCAGTGCGGCACAACGAGGCAAGCCATTTGAGCTCGTGTTTCGTTTTCCGCAAAACACGATACCCAGCGGTGGAACTGCCAATCTCACCTACACGATCACGGATTTCTACGGCGGGGCGATCAAGTCAGGGACCGTGCCGCTCAGTCCTAGTGCCGACACGGTCGCACGCGGCGTCGTCAGTATCGACGCCACAGCATCACAAAAAATATACATGCACGGGCGATTCAAGGCGACTTTGGTCGTGAAGAACGGTGCGACATCTGCGACGATCACTTCCACCTCTACACTGATCGACAATCTTTCGTTTGCTCGTCGCGATACGACCCCTCTCTCTGCACTACCCACTACGTACGAGGATACGCCATACGGATCTCTCAAACTCGTCGACATTATCAATGCAGGCACGTCACTTACGACAGAAATACACCCGTACTTGCAGGGCGGGTTTAGCGTGCACGCAGGAGATTACATGACGCCGGGTTCGACGGTCAACGTAATGGTCAATTCGATCCTCGGCAAACAAGCACGCGAGTCCGCGTACGGCTGGTTTGCATATCGCATCGGCCGCGGCACGCTCACCCCCGGCAAGACCTATCTGGTGCGCATCGAATATCCCGAAGACAAGCCGCGCTATGCCCCGATCGAGATTCAAAACGGCCAAAATTACGTCGACGTCGGGTGGAAGAACGGCCTCTCGCCGACCGATGTATATGACAATTGGCCATTGAGCAATACGTATCAATACTACGATGTCATCGTGCCGCTCGGTAAGGAGACGGTAGGCACCGGAGGTACGGAGGATGCAAGTACCGCCAACGGTTTCTGGATTTATTTCATGAACAAAGAAAAGCCGGGTTATTACTTTTCTATGTACACCGGTGGTCCGGCAGTCGCGACCATCAAGCTGTACGAGATTGATCCGATCGTTAATGCACCAAAGATCACCTTGCCGCCGCCGGCGCTCCCCCAGCGTGTGATGGATTTTGATTGGGAACGACAGCCGACTGCGCTCCCTGTCGATATGGTTCACTATGCAAAATTGATGGGATACAGCGCGATCTCTCCGGTCATTTTGAAGTGGGCGTTTATGAACTGGGCGGATCCGGTCCCTGGATTTGATTCTGTAAATGTCGACAGTACGGATCAGTGGGTGACGAGAGGTTATGCGGTCGGGTCTGGAAGGGCACCTTCTGCCCCGGTGCCCGGAGTGAGCTCGGTCAACGCCCAATATCTGGCGGCCACCAAGAGTCTCGGTATTGATTATATTCCGCGCGTCGAATACGGCGGATCATACGATCTCCCGACGGCGGCGCGTGCGATCGGTGCGGACGGCACGATTGCCA
>Ga0265292_1002692_pt1 | contig 11922 bp, 11 predicted proteins | sample Munlanlewell296A_FD_189080 | JGI IMG/M metagenome (GOLD analysis project Ga0265292, IMG submission 189080) | Leachate microbial communities from a municipal landfill in Southern Ontario, Canada - Leachate well 296A | ecosystem: Engineered > Solid waste > Landfill > Unclassified | place: Canada...
ACCCCCACCCCGACTGCGCGGTCTGCGGGGGCACCTCGTGGATCGGGGGCCGTCCGCCAGATCGTGCGGATAGGCAGCTTGCGGATTCCTTCGATAGGCCTGGACGCCCCGGTGTTCGAGGGCGGGGAGAGTCTGGCCGTCCTGAACTACGGACCGGGCCACATGACCGGGACCGCATATCCCGGTGAGATGGGTAACACCGTGTTCGCGGGTCACCGCGTCACCCACACCCATCCGTTCTTCAACTTGGACCGGGTGAAGGTCGGAGACCCGATCATCGTCTCCACGGACGCCGGAACCTTCACCTATCGCATGACCGAGCAGAAGGTGGTTAGGCCGACGGATACCTGGATCCTCAACCAGACCCAGGAGTTCAAGGTCACGCTCTTCGGTTGCCACCCCAAGCACTCGGCCTCCTACCGGATAGTGGTGATCGGCATCCTGGAGAGCTGAGGCGTGGAGCCAACCGTAGCGGTCGTCTGGGACGAGCAGCTCTCCGAGTATGACTTCGGGCACGGCCACCCGCTTCGACCGGAGCGAGCCGACCTGGCCGTTGAGATGATGCGCGCCGTTGGCCTGTTCGACTGCCCGCGCGTCAAGCTCGTTCCGGCTCGGCCCGCGAGTGACGCCGAACTGGTGCGCGTGCACGATCCCGACTACGTGCGCTGTGTCGCGGAGGCCTCCATGGGGCTTGGCGGGGGCGCGATGTTCTGGCAGTACGGGCTGGGCACCAGCGACGACCCCGTGTTCGCGGGAATGCACGAGGCCGCCGCGCGCGTTGCCGGCGCCACCCTGGTGGGGGCGGAGCTGATTCGCAAGGGCGAGGCGCTTCACGCCTTCGTCCCCTCCGGCGGGCTGCACCACGCAATGCGCGCCAACGCCTCCGGATTCTGTATCTACGACGACCCCGCCGTGGCCATCGCCGCTCTGCTGGATGCGGGGGCGGAGCGGGTGGTCTACGTGGACCTGGACGTCCATCACGGTGACGGAGTGCAGGCGGCTTTCTACGAGAACCCCCGGGTTCTGACCATCTCGATGCACCAGACCGGCGCGACGCTCTTCCCCGGCACGGGCTACGTCGACGAGATTGGTTGGGGTGCGGGTCGCGGTTACGCGGTCAACCTTCCGTTGTGGCCGGGCACGACCGACCGGGTGTATCTGGCCGCCTTCCGGGCTCTGGTGCCTCCACTGGTCGGCGCGTATCGCCCCGAGGTCATCGTCACCCAGCTCGGCTGCGACACCCACCACTCGGATCCCCTTGCCGCCCTGGCGTTGACGACCAACGCCTATAGCGTGCTCGCTCGCGAACTGCACGGCCTGGCGCACCGAGTGTCCGAAGGCCGCTGGCTGGCCACGGGAGGCGGGGGTTACCGGTGGCTTCAGGTGGCCCCTCGGGCCTGGACGATCTATGCCGCGGAGATGGCCGGTCTGGAGTTGCCGGCCGCAGCGCCAGAGGAGTTCCTTCTGCGTCTCAGGGAGCGCTTCGGCCAGGAGCCCCCCCGGGAGTTCCTGGACCCGCCCGTGGTGCCGGGCCCGGAGGAATCTCACGCACTGGCTGCCGCCGAGGCCGCGCTGGCTTCTCTGCGCTCCACGGTTTTCCCGGTGCACGGCCTGCCGGACGCCGCCGCTCCACTGACCCTCGCCGACGGCGAGAGGCCTGCCCCGCCTGTTCGCTGATCAGATCTTCAGACAACGGGTGCCACGTTCTCCTCGCGCCTGACGTCCTCTATCGCCGGTGGGCGATGCCTCGTGTTAGACTGGCGTTCTGCGAAGGATGGTGAGGACGTGCTGGGGAAGACACCCCTCTCCGAGGCTCGCTTTGTCACGGTTGGTGAGGTGGCTCGCATCATGCGGGTCTCCAACATGACGGTCTACCGACTCATTCGGACGGGCCGCATTGCCGCGGTCCGGGTCGGAAAGAACTATCGAATCCCCGAAGACGACGTGCACAGCTACCTGGAGTCGCACTACGTGGCGGCGGGGTAGGTCGCCGGCGGCATCAAGCGGGGGGATTCTTGGAGCGGGGGACCAGAACCGGGCAGTAGCGAGCCGTCCCGAAGGGGCGGCTTTCTTGTCGTCCGCCGGTAGAGCAGGAGTCGCTGGGGGCGACGAACGTGGACAAATACGAAGCACTGATCGAGCGGATCGTTTCCGAGCCGGGCACGGTGCTCATCCTTGGAGGCATCGACTCCGGGAAGACCACCTTCGCTCACCGTCTTCTGGAGGCCTCGGTTGCGGCCGGGACCGGCGCGGCGCTGCTGGACACCGATGGAGGCCAGGGCACGGTGGGCCCGCCGACCACGATCGGCCTCAAGCTCATCGGATCGCTCGATGATCTGGAGCCCGCAAACCTTGCGCGTGCGGACGGACTTTACTTCGTGGGGTGGATATCGCCACAAGGTCACCTGCTGCCTTGGGTGGCCGGCACCTACAAGCTCATGAACCGGGCTATCGAGGCGGGACCCGGCTTGAGGGTGGTGGACACCACCGGGCTGATCGCGGGCGTGTACGGCCAGGTGCTCAAGTTCCACAAGTTGGAGAGCGTTCGTCCCGACTATGTGGTGGGCTTCCAGCGTGGGGAGGAGCTGGAGCCGCTGCTGGGCATTGCGCGACGGTTCACTCCCGCGCACGTGGAGTCGCTGCCCGTGCATCCGGCCGTGGTTCCGGTATCGGCCGAGGACCGCGCCGGCAGGCGCCGGGAGCGGCTTAGCGCCTGTTTTGCGGAACCGCTGCACCGCTGGCGGGCCAAGCCGACGGTGTTCATGCCGAGCTTCCCACCGGGCTCGGAGCTTGTGGCGCTGGACGGACTGATAGTTGGCATGGAAGATGGCAAGGGCAACTGTGTGGGTCTGGGCCTGCTCGAGTATCACGAGGAAGAGCAGGTCCTGCGTATACTCTCATCCGTCTCCGAAGGCGTCAGAGCCCTGCGTCTGGGATCGACCAGAGTGGGGCCCGGTTGGGCGACCAGCCGAGTGGATCTGCGCCAGCTGTTCGGTACGGAGTAGGGCGACACCGAAGGGAATGGGATGAGCTCAGTCGTCAAGAAGCGCCGTAAGAAGATGGCCAAGAAGAAGCACAAGAAGCTTCTCCGCAAGACGCGCTGGCGCCGCCGGCAGCAGAAGTGAGGCCCTCGGGGCCTCACTTCTGGCGGGAGTAGTCGCGTACGGCAGCGCAACCGGCCGCGCCTGGTTCAGCATCACCCGGCCGGCCTGAGGCGCGGAATGAAGGTGGGGACGCGGTGGGCACTTACCGGTTCGTAACCTTTCTGTCGGACTTCGGGGCCGAGGGCAGCTTCGTGGGTGTCTGCCGCGGAGTGATCCTGCGAATCGCGCCTGAGGTCACGGTCGTCGACGTGACTCACGCGATCGCGCCGCAGGACGTGCGCCAGGGTGCGCTCGTGCTGGCCCAGTCCGTGCCTTTCTTGCCCGAAGCGGTGCATCTGGCCGTGGTCGACCCGGCGGTGGGCACTCACCGCCGTGCCATCGCGGTCGCCACCGGGTCCGGGTCGGTGCTCGTGGGTCCCGACAACGGGTTGCTCTGTTTCGCCTGGGATTGCCTGGGCGGGGCGGAGCGCGCCGTCGAGCTGACCAACGAGAGCTATCGACTGACCCCGACGGCGCGCACCTTCCACGGGCGCGACCTGTTCTCACCGGCCGCCGCGCACCTGGCTCTGGGTGTCGCGCTGAAGGATCTGGGCCGCAGCGTCGACCCGGCGAGTCTGGTGAGGCTGGAGGAGCCGGCCTCGCGCGTGGACGGCGATCACGTCCACGGTGAGGTGTTGCTCGTGGACCACTTCGGGAACCTCCAGCTCAGCGTGGGCCGCGCCGAGTTGGAGATTGCGGGCATTTTCATGGGAGACCAGATCGAGCTGCGTGCCGGGGGCCGCACGCACACGGCTTGCTTCTGCGAGACCTTCTCTGAGGTGGCGGTGGGTGACCTGCTCGTCTACGAGGATTCCTACCGGCGCCTTGCGGTGGCTGTGAACCGGGGCAACGCATCCCATGTACTGGGCGCGGTGTGCGCCGAATCGGTGATCCTCGCCCGCCTGCATCACAGGTAGTCTCCTCGTGGTCGTGCGGCACTCAGGTTTTCGTTGACGCGGTCGTAGCGCCTCCGTAGTCTGATATTCGACGCCGCGCTCTTCCCTCGCGGCCGGATCGTTTGGGGGGCTCGCACGCCAATGGCCAAGCGCCGCGTGCTGATCACCGGAATCTCCCGATTCCTCGCGGGTCACCTCGCTCAGCGGCTGGAGTCCGACCCCGACATCGAGTATCTCGTCGGTCTCGACATCGAGGAGCCGAAGGTCGAGTTGGAACGGACCGAGTTCGTCCATGTGGATGTCCGCAATCCGTTGGTGAGCAAGGTCATCGAGGCTGCCAAGGTCGATACCGTCGTGCATCTGAATGTCATCGCTCAGCCCGCTTTGTTGGGCGGGCGCGCGGCCATGAAGGAGACCAACGTCATCGGGACCATGCAGTTGCTCGCGGCCTGCCAGAAGGCCAAACGAGTGCGCAGGGTTGTGGTGAAATCGACGACGGCCGTCTACGGCGCCGATGCAAGGGATCCGGCCGTTTTCACCGAGGACATGGGCCCGCACTCTTCACCCAGCACCGGCTACGGCAAGGACGCCGTGGAGGTCGAAGGCTACGCTCGCTCTTTGATGCGCCACCGGCCGGACGTGGCGCTGACCCTGCTCCGTTTCGCCAACTTCATCGGAGCGAGCATCGAGACGCCCCTCACCCGCTACTTCGGGTTGCCGGTGGTGCCCACGGCGCTGGGGTTCGATCCCCGGCTGCAGTTTCTCCACGAGGAGGATGCAGTCGAGATTCTCGTGCGGGCCGCCAGAGAGGACCACCCGGGCATCTACAACGCCGCCGGCCATGGCGTGTTGCCGTTGTCGCAGGCGGTCCGCCTGACCGGACGCCCCTTCCTGCCGGTGCCCCTGCCGTTCGTCAACCTGGCGGCCGGCTTGATGCGCAGAACCCGCGCGGTGGATTTCTCGCCCGAACAGATCCGTTTCCTGGTCTACGGCCGAGTTGTGGACTGCTCGCGACTGAAGAAGGAGTTCGGGTACACGCCTCGTTACTCTTCGCTCGAGGCTTTCCGGGACTTCGTCGCCAAGCGGCGCATCGCTCGCTTGATCACCCCCGAGAAGGCGGCCCGCTGGGAGCGGGAGGTACACGAGTTCTTGCGCCGCTACGGCCAAGAGCAGGGAATGAGCGGCGCACCGGAAACGCGGTGAGACGGACCGGCACAAGGACGTGTACCGCGCCATGTGGCTCCGGAGGGAGGTGAGCGAAGTGGCCCAGGCAAAGGTGATTCGGATGGAGGGACGGCGGGTCTCCCCGGGGCGGGGTCCCGTTGCGGTTCCGCGTTGCCGGGCGCTTCGTGCCGACGGCTCCCGCTGCCGGCGCTCGGCAGACCAGTCGGGTCTTTGCCCGACCCACCGCGAGGAGTTGGCTGCGGCAGTCGTGTCGCCCGAAGAGGTCCCCGGCTGGCAGCGTCACTTGCGGGAGGCGACCACCTTCTTGCGCCGGCGCCTGATCGGCGACTATCAGGTGGACGAGTTCGGCTTCGACCCCGAGTTGGCGGTGAATCTGCTGGCCCCGCTGTTGCGTCCCTTCTACCGCTCCTACTGGCGCATCGCCTCAGTCGGCCTGGCCGAGCATGTTCCCTCGGAAGGCCGGGCGCTGCTGGTGTGCAATCACGCGGGCACGTTGCCGTTCGACGCCGCCATGGTGCGGCTCGGGGTCTTCGACGACCATCCGGCCCACCGGCATCTGCGCATGCTCACAGCGGATCTTGCCTTCGGGTTGCCCTTCATCGGTCCGCTGGCTCGGAAGTCGGGGGCAACGCTGGCTTGTCCGGAAGACGCCACTCGACTGCTGGAAGCCGGAGAGCTGGTGGCGGTCTGGCCCGAGGGTTTCAAGGGCATCGGCAAGCCCTTCAGCGAGCGCTATCGGCTTCAGCGCTTCGGCCGGGGCGGCTTCGTGCATGTGGCCGTCGAGACCGGCAGTCCGATCATCCCGGTGGCGGTCGTGGGGAGCGAGGAGATCTACCCGCTCGTGTTCAACTGGAAGACCGCCGCGCGATTGCTCGGATTCCCCTACTTCCCGATCACGCCGACCTTCCCGCTCCTGGGCCCGTTTGGCGTCATCCCGTTGCCGTCCAAATGGGTGATCGAGTACGGCGAGCCCATCGAGACCGCCGGGTTGGGCGCGGAAGCGGCGTCCGATCCGATGCTGCTATTCGACCTCACCGACCGGGTACGCGACGCCATCCAGCAGACGCTGTACAAGAACCTGGTCGCGCGCCGGCACGTGTTCTTCTGAGTACCGTCCCCTCCGCTGGAGCGCTCGGGCCCGCGGGTCCATCTCCCGCGCTTCCCGATTGCCGCATTCAGTCGGAGTTCGCCTGAAGAGGATCGGTCGCCGGGTCCCCGTCGGGTGGTGACCTGGGTCTTTCTCTCGCGGGATCGCCTGAAGTTGTGCGCGGGGAACCCCAATGCCAAGTCAGAAACGAAGAGGCGGGCCCTTGGGCCCGCCTCTTCGTTTGGAGATGAGTCTTGCTGCTTACCGCTCCGGGCGGAACGAGATCTTCTTGAGGCCGAAGGCGCCGGCCATCATCATTCCGCCGAGCAGGACCGCGGCGGCTGCGCCACCGGTGCGCGGCAACTGGTTGGCGGCCAGCAGGGTCGTGGGCAACTGCGCGGCGTTGACCGCGGCGGCTGCGCCGGGAAGCGAGAGGGAAACCATCAGGGAGTTGACGTCCACCGGGACCGTGCCTTCGCCGACCGGCAGGGCGCCAATGGCGGCCAGCGGGCGGACCTTCAGCGACAGCGAGTTGATAGCGGCCATCGCGGACTTGCCATCCGGGGAAGCCTGGGTGGTGGGGTTGAGCAGGGTGGAGATCTCCACACCCAGCGTGGTCAGGGCCCCGCTCAGAAGGCCGGTAACGGTGTCGACGATGTCCTTCGTCGCGACGGGCAACTCAGAGCCGGCGATCTTGATGACGCCGTCCGTGATGTCCAGCACCTCGGTGTTGCCCACCTTCAGGCCGAGGATCTTGCGAACCGTGGTGGCCTTGGCGGATCCGGGGACACCGGCCGCCTCAGCCGCGGCACTCAGGCTGATGACGTCGGCGTGGATGACGCCCTTCTGGCCGGGAGCCGCGAGGATGTCGAGGCCCAGGACCTGGGAGGTGGCCTCGGACTTGACCAGCGCGCCGTCACGCAGCACGGAGCTGGTGGACACCAGCTTGTCGATGCGCACCAAGTCGACCTTCAGCGGGTTGGGAAGCGTGCCCAGGTCCAGCTTCAGGGTGGTGCCGAGCCCGAGGTCGTTGATCCCGGTAGCCACCTGCTCGAGAGCGTCGTTGACCACCCCCAGGATCGTGTTGGCGCCATCAGCGATCGCCTGGACGTTATCGGTGATGCCAGGGGCCTGTGCGTCGATGAGGTCGGCAACGGGCGCCAGGTTGACCTTGAGGCCCACCAGCTCTGACATCGACACGGCCTTGGGAAGGGCGGTCGCGCTTGCGGTCATGGTGCCCACGCCCAGGTTGATGCCCATATTGTCGAGGCCGAGCATGGAACCGGACTTGTCCTCGCCGATCTTGGCCTCGATGGCCTGGTTGATCAGCGTGCCGGTACCCAGAATCGACTTGCTCAGGGCCGTCGGGGTGTGAGTTGCCTCACCGACGGTCTGTGCAATTGTCTGGGTGACGTTGATGAGCGGCGTGACGACCGCCAGCTCCAAAGCCGAGGCCTTGGACTGACCACCGAACACGTCGGGCACCTTCACTTCGGCCGCTCCGCCGCTGGCAGCCATGGCGAGCACCGCCACGATTGCCAGGGTAACGGTGGCCAGCGACCGCCCCCACCTTGTGCGCGTCCTCATCTCCACACCCTCCTTGCCTGTCGGATAGGTCCGACACTTTGCCATGGGGCACAAAGCCCAAGAGTCCACTCGCCGCCCTGCCGAGAAAGGCCCTATCTGGCACTCGCTATAGTACCCGCTAGCATAGTCCCTTTTCCGGCTGTTTGGTAACTAGCCCGATGCAACTACGGTTGCCGACTCGGACAGCTACCCAAACAGGCGGTCACGCCCATTAACGATTGCGCTCCCGAGAAGTAACGGCCCGTTGCGCTGGAGTGGGCGGGTTTTTCTCCGGTCCCCCCCGCGAGCCCCCCGATGGGCAACGCAGGCCCGCCATCCCCCCTCCGCTGCTTGCAGTTTCGGCTCAGGTGAGCTGGGCGCGATGTCCGGCGCTCTGGCCTCGCGGGAATCGGCAACCATCGCGGCGGGCTTTAGCCTCCAGCAGTCCCGGCCGGCAGTCCTAATTTGGTGCGCACAACGCCGCCATCGGGGATGCGGGGTGCTCGGATGACACCGTATTTGCGGGGGCGGGCACTAAGGCAGCGGCTGGGGAATGGGCAAAGGCGAGGGCAGGACCCCGAGCAGGCTGTTGACGACCTCGTTCACCAGGTCCCCCACGGGCTCCAGCGGAGGCGGTAGCGGCGGCAGTGGACCGGTGGGTCGCGACGTGCCGGTAGGGGTTGGCGAGGGCGCGGGCGTTGGACCGGCCGGTGAAGTCGGCTCTGAGGTCGGCGACGGCGAGGGTTCGGGTGAAGGTTGGGCGCACTTGCAGCGTCCGGCCTCACTCCCGGTGACTCCCGCGCTGGGAGGTCCGGGCTCGGTGCCGGGGGTCTGCGCGACGGGCTGCGGCTCGGGGCTCGGCTCGCCGACGCACGCTCCGCACAGGCCCAGCAGGTTCGAGGCGTCGGTGTTGGCCGCGGCGAGCGTCGTCAAGGAGGCGTCGGCGGCCGTGGCCGTCGACGGAGGAAGCGAGGGCTTCAACTGCTCCAGCCTTCGGATCTGTGAGGCGGTGAACCGGCGCAGGATCTGCAGGGGCTCTGCCCGGGCGCCCCCCTTGGAGGCCTTGATCAGCAATCGGGATCCGGCCCTGACCTCGGCGTTCATCAAGGCGAGAGTGTCGATCACGGTGTCCGGGTCGGCTCCGCCTCGCCCGGCCAGCATGGCTCCGGCCATTCCCAAAGCGATCGGGCCACGCGGCAAGGCCTTGGGAGCGCCGACCAGTTCGGCGATTTCCCTGAGGCGGGTGTCGGCGATTGCCAGGTGGAGCTTGCCTTTGGCCAGGTCCCCCCGAGCGACGGCGAGCTGGATCCTCTCCACCCCGCGCTTCAATGAGTGGAGGGGTTGGCCGGGAAGTGAGCGAGAGCCGCCCGCGAACACCGCGGTGGTGCCCACGATCAGCAGGGTCAGCGCGGTGGCCGTCGCGAGCGCGAGGCTGTGGCGCAGTTGAGCTGTGCGCCCCCAGAGTCCTTCGCGCAGGGAGGCAAGAGAAGCGCGGCGCGAGCGCGCTGTGCGCGCTTCCTCGACCAGCCGGCGGCGGAGATCGGCTCGGAAGTCGGCCGGCGGAGCGCCCGACAGGGTCCCGAGCTGGCGGGCCAGGCTCACCAGGGAACCCAATTGAGCGTCCGGTTGGGCCTCAACGACCGCACCGGCGTCCAACCAGGCGGCAAACTTCTCTGATAGATCGCGTTGTCTCATGTCTTATCCCGGTGTTCTAACGAGGAAGGGGGCGGATGGTCGCGCCCAACATTCCCCTTGCCCTTGGTCATGATACGCAGCAGGGACTGCATTGCCCGGTATTGCAGGGCCTTGATCGCGCCGTCGGACTTACCCAGGACCTGGGCGACCTCGCCCACCGACATCCCCTGGATGAAGCGCAGGAACACGACTTCCCGCTGATCCTGCCGAAGCTGGCGAAGTGCCCCGTAGAGGACATCGGCCTCGGCTCGCCGGACCATGATCTCGGCGATGTCGCCGCCCTCGTCCCGGCGGTCCGTGGCCCCGAGAATCCGCTCTGTGCTGACCTCCAATCGGAAGCGGCTGGACTTGAAGTGGTCGGTGACGAGGTTGCGAGCGATCGTGATCAGCCACGCGCCGACGTCGCGCCCCGTCCACTGGAAATCCCCGATACGGCGAAGGGCGCGCAGAAAACACTCGGAAGTGAGGTCCTCCGCGGTGGCCCGGTCCCCGACACGGAAGAGCAGGTATCGGTAGACGCCGTCCACGTAACGGTCGTAGATCAGGGCGAAGGCCTGGGCACTCCCGGAGCGTGCTTGCTCGACCAGGGCCGCGACCTCGGCGAGGCCGTCGGTATCCGCCACGTCTTGGGCGTGTCCCGGGTGGGGAGGCGAGTGCTTTGGCACCGCGTGACGCTCCTTGCGTGCTCGTGTCCGCGCCAATCCTATCGGTGCTGCCGCCGCGCAAGATGAACCGGCCGGAAGCAGTCCGAGTTCGGTCGATACGCCGCCCCCGAGTCGAGAGCTGCCACCTGGGGGTGTGCAAACATGGCACGGTGTCACCACGACCCCCCGCGGGAAAGACACCCGGACAAGCGGAGGATACTCACCCCCCTCCAGACGGGGCAACCCGGCTGCCGACAGTCTAGTGCCGGCGCAAGGCGCCGGCTTCCAGGTGCTCGGCGCAGAACTCCCGGTTGCCCTTGAGCAGATCAAGAAGACGTGCCCGGTCGTCGAGGTAAGGACGGACGTCGATCTCCAGGGTGATCGCGCCCAGGTAGCCGGAAGCCGACAGATGCTCCAGGAACCCGGCCACCGGCAGCACGCCTTCCCCCAGCGGCGTGTGGCTGTCACGCCCCTTTCCGCGATTGTCGGCAAGGTGGATGTGGACCACGCGGTCGCGTAGCTCGTCGTAGGCCTCAATGAGGTCCAGCCCGGAGGCTGCCAGGTGGCTGGTGTCCAGGGTCAGGTAGGGGAAGCGCCCGAGCTGGTCCGGATCCATCCAGCGGTGGAAGCGGAAAGCCTGGGAGCCCAGGCGCACCGGATACATGTTCTCCACCGCCACGACGACGCGCTCTTGCAGGCAGATGTACTCGACCCATTTGGTGAGCCAGTGCGCGTAGCGGACCTGCCAGCGATACGGCGGGTGGATCACGACTGTCGGGATGCCGGTCTCCGTTGCCAGAGCGACGGAGCGGGCGATCTTGCCTCGAGGGTCGGTTCCCCAGACTCGGCGGGTCAGCAGAAGGAACGGCCCGTGCAGCACCTGTATCGGAAGGCCGAACTCCTCGGAGAGCGAGCGCAGGGACTCGGCCGACTGGGTCTGGCGATCCTGGGTGACCGCAACCTCGACCCCGTCGAAGCCGGCCTCCGCGGCCAACTCGAAGGCGTTGGGGAGGGGCGAGAGGAAGAAGGCCCCGGTGGATAGCAGTACGCGGATCGGGGTGTCCAAGGCGTCGGGCTCCCCCCGGACGGGGTGTTCAGGACGCCCGCATCATAGTCCTTGCGCGCCGGCCGCAGGCGCGGCCCTATCGAGTACGCCCATTCGAACCAGGGGACGAACCTAGTGCAGTGCGTCCGAATTCGCCGTACACACCGAGGGCGCGGGTGCGCGCGAAGCGCAAGGCGCGAGGAGGGCGCATACCTGTAGGTATGTAAGCGACGAGCAACGCCGCGATTCGGGATGCGGACGCGACCGAATGTAGGAGAACTTCGGACGCGCTGCACTTGCGGCGCAAGAGGCCATCCCCGGGTTCGACAAGGCAATAGCGACCCCCCGGGGGCTTCCCCCACGGGGGGGCGGGTCTGGAGTCCTATTCAGTTGGCACCGGGCGGCGTGGCGCCTAGTTGGACGAGGCGGCCAGGGTCCGGTCGGCTGCACCGTCGAGTGCTCCCAGTTGAGTCAGCACCAGAGACAACCGGGGCGAGATCACGATGGGGGCAGGCGCGGGGGCAGGCGCGGCAGCAGCGGCAGGCTGGGCCGCGACCGCGGGTGTGGTGGCGGGTGCGGTGGCGCTGGACTTGGCCACCGCGGCAGGCTTGGCGGCGACGGGTGCGGGTGCGGCGGCAGGCTTGGCGGCGACGGGTGCGGG
>Ga0265292_1002693_pt1 | contig 11920 bp, 9 predicted proteins | sample Munlanlewell296A_FD_189080 | JGI IMG/M metagenome (GOLD analysis project Ga0265292, IMG submission 189080) | Leachate microbial communities from a municipal landfill in Southern Ontario, Canada - Leachate well 296A | ecosystem: Engineered > Solid waste > Landfill > Unclassified | place: Canada...
GAGCGCCCATTGAACACGGTTTTCGCCAACGACGGCAATATGACTTCGTTCTTTTAATCCCAGCGACTGCAGTGCAGCACCGAATTTCAATATCTGTTTCATTACGGCTGAATAGGAAAGACGGGGGATGGGAGTTTCATTCAAATCTTCAAGTGCAAGTTTATCGCCGTAGGTGTTTGCGGATTTAATGATCATCTCCTGCAATGAAGAAATGGCAGGAACAGGATAGAGTTTCACGGGAGATTGCATACAATACCTTTTTAAGAAGAGTGAAAAAGAAGACGCCAAAAGGTAGCGCAATTTCACACCATGAACAAGACAAGAAACGTGGAGTATGAGACAGAAGAGTCCTTTTTAGATAGGGTAAATGTCAGAACAAAAAAAACCCGAACAACCAATGTTCGGGGATTTTTTTTCGGCACGAAAGCAGTCAAAAAAAAGTTTTTTTATTGCACATCCAATCCTTCCAGTGTACCGTTGGTGGTAACGGCTGCGTGACCATTCGATCCGTTTTTTCGGAACCGGTTAAACATTTTTGAAGGACGCTTGAAGAATGCCGGTATTCTTGTTTTCCATTCGTCGATCTTCATATATACTGCAGGCACCAGCAGCAACGTAAGGAACATTGAGCTAGTTAATCCGCCCACAAGCGCCCAGGCAAGACCGGTTTTCCATTCGCTTCCTGCCGCTTTGGAAAGCGCGATCGGCAACATTCCGAAAATCATCGTTAATGTTGTCATCAGAATTGGACGAAGGCGCGATTGGCCCGCTTCAATCAATGATTCGTAGACGCTCAACCCTTGTTCGGTGCGAACCTGGTTCGTTCGATCAACGATCAGGATGGCATTCTTTGCCACCAGACCGAACAACATAATGATACCCAGCATGGAGAAAATCGAAAGTGCTTTTCCTGCAGCAGCCATTGCAATGAAAACTCCGACCATCGCAACCGGAATAGAAAAGAGAACCACAAATGGATAGACATAAGAATCATACAGCGCTACCATAATCAGATAGATGAATATGATGCCAGCCAACATGGCTAATCCCATGCTGCCGAATCCTTCCTGTTGGTTCTTTTCGTTTCCGAGATACACGATGCCGATCGATTTCGGCAATTGAATTTTTGCTAATTCCTTGCGGAAATCCTGGACGATCGTGCCTGAAGGGCGTCCAACCGTTTGGGCGTTCACATACACGACGTTGATTCGATCCTGCCGCTGGAGTTTGGTCGGACCGGCAGAAGGGTAAATTGATGCAAACTGACTCAGTTCAATCTGTTGACCGCGCATGTTCATAAATGTGAGGGATCCGACATCCGATGTGCGCGAACGGTTAAACTCATCCAGTTGAATACGAATATCGTATTCAGTATTGCCGTCACGGAATTTAGACTGATCGTCGCCGGCAAGCGCTACCCGGAGTGTCTGACCGACCTCTGCTATTGAAAGGCCGAACTCGGCGAGCTTGGCGCGGTCGATATCAATCTGCAATTCCGGTTTTCCCGACTCTGAAGAAAGCCGAACATCGTCCGCACCCTTAATATTGGTCAGAATTTCCTTTACTTTTTCCGCAGTTTCCTGCACCGTCTTCATCTCTGTACCGTTAACAGCGATCTGAATCGGCGCCTGGTCGGCAACGCCGAAGATTCCGATGGGGGAAACGAAGACTTTTAATCCGGGAATCTCTTTTACGCGGCGTTTAATTTCTTCACCGACCATGGTGGTCGATTTTATCCGTTTATTTTTTGGAACAAGCGCAACGTTTAACTGAGTAATATTGTTGCTGGCAATGCCAATGAAACCGTCCTGCGAAATGCCGACGGTCGTAAATACTTTTTGAATCTCTGGCATGGTGGCAAGAATTCGTTCCACTTCCAACGAGGCCTGGTTAGTTTGTTCCACGGTTGCTCCAGGAGGAAGTTCGATGGTGACGCCGAACTCACCGCGGTCCGATTGTGCGATAAATTCAAAACCAATCAATCCCATTGCGACGAGTGAAAACGATCCGATCAGCAGTACAATCGTACCTGCGGCGACCCATTTTTTATGGCTTAAACTCCAACGGAGCATCCATAAATAATGTTCCTGAAAGAAGTGATAGAACTTTTCGAAGGCCAGGGCAAATTTCCCCATCAATGTTTTTTCCGTCAACCGTTCAAGCTTTGCAAAACGGGAAGCGAGCAACGGAGTGACCGTGAATGAAACAAATAAACTCATTAACGTGGCGGCAACAATGACCAAAGAAAATTCACGCATGATATTGCCGATCAATCCGCCCACAACGGAAAGCGGGAAGAACACCACAACGTCCACCAGCGTAATAGAAAGAGCGGCAAAACCGATCTCGTTACGTCCGCGCACCGATGCGGTACGTTGATCTTCTCCTTTTTCCAGATGATGATAGATATTTTCTAATACGACAATGGAGTCATCTACCAGGATGCCGATAACGAGCGACAATGCCAGCAGTGTCATCAAATTCAAAGAGAACCCGAGGGCATACATCACCACAAAGGTGGAAATAAGCGACGCGGGAATGGCAATGAGCACGATGAAGGAATTGCGAACACTGTGAAGAAACAGCAGCATCACCAGCGCCACCATACCAATGGCAAGCAGCAGATCGAAACCGACTGCATTTGCCGCTTCAATGGTAAAGAGCGAACTGTCCTGTGCTATATCGAAAACAATTCCCTGTTCTTTAAATTCATCCTGAATTTTTTGCAATTCCTGGCGAACTAATTTGCTGACCGTTACGGCGTTGGCATCAGATTGTTTTAAGATCTGCAGACCAAGCGACGACATTCCGTTTACCCGGTTGGTCTGTTCCATGTCCTTAATGCCGTCTTCCACTTCTGCAACATCATGCAGATGGATGTCGCCACCCTGACGGGAACTTCCGACGACGAGATTTTTCATGTCCTCAACGGAGTTGAATTTACCGGCAACACGGACGATAAATTGTCCGTCGGCATCCTTCACTTTTCCCGTCGGGAAATCCATATTGGCGTTTTTAATAATCTGAGAAACCTGCAGGAGGGACAAATTATAAGCGCGCAGTTTGGTCGCATCTAGGTTCACTTTAATTTCACGCTGTTCGCCGCCGCTAATAACCACTTGTGCAACACCGGCAAGTTTGGAAATTTTTGGCTGGACACGGTCTTTAAAAAATTGATAAAAATCCCGTGCAGGCATTTGGCTGGTCACACCGATGCGAAGCACGGGAGTTTCGTCCAACGCAATCTTGGAAAGTGTTGGTGGTTTTGATCCGTTCGGCAGCAGTGCGGAAACCTGATTGACCTTGCGTTGTGCATCCTGCAGCACGATGTCAATTTTTGCGTTCTGTTTGAATTCCACGAACACAAAAGAGATGCCTTCGAACGAGGTTGACCGGACGGCATCGATTTTGTCGATACCAGAGACGGCGTCCTCAATCAGTTTCGTCACATTGTTCTCCACTTCGTAGGGAGAGGCGCCGGGGTAAATGGTGCTGATAGTGATGACCGGCGGTGTGATTTTCGGCAGTAATTCATAATTCAGCTGGGTGTAACTGAAGATTCCCAGAACGCTCAACACTGCGAAGATCACAACGATAATCGAGGGCCGTTTAATAGCTAATTCAGTGATTGTCATGTAAAGTTCCTTTTATCATGCGAACCGGCGGGTGACCGCCGGCTCAGAAGGTAAATTATTTATTCCGCACCACAACCGATGCGTTGTCTTTTAAATTATTTTTTCCGTTCACCACAATCACTTCGCCTTCGGATAATCCGGAGACGATTTCTACATTGGTGCCGCTTTCGCTGCCGACAGAAACCGACCGCAGTTGGACAATATTGTTCTTGACAACATACACCTTGGCATTCTTTACGCTTCCAACAACAGCTTCGCGGGGAATGATGATATTAGAGCGCTGGTTCTTTTGTGTGAAGTTCACGCGGCCGAACATGCCGGCCTTCAGCGGATATTGTTTGCTGTTTTCCATGCGGACTTCGACGGGATACGTATGCGCCTCATCCCCTTTGGCAGCAATGCTGGCAATCTTTCCTTCAAACGATGCGCTCGGATACACATCCGTTGTAACTTGCACTTTGTCTCCGATATTCAATTTGAACACATCCTTTTCACCAACGTTAATTTTTACTTTCAATTTAGAAATATCCACAACGTTGGCAATCACGGTTGCCTGCGGTGCACCCATCACCATTGAACCAATGTCCACCAAACGCGAAGTGATGATGCCGGAAATCGGCGTGGTGATTTTGGTGTCTTTCAATTGTCGCCGTGCGACAATGTATTGTGCTTCCGCTGCCTGAAAGCTCCAGCGGGCTTGTTCAATTTGTGATTCTGAAATGGAGTTATCTTTATACAACGATTCAAAACGCTCCAGATCCTTTTTTGCCTTATCATACGACAGCTGCGCGGTCTTATAGTTTGCCTCTTTCAATTCTGCATCAACTTCAACCAGGATTGAACCTGCCTGTTTGTACTCACCGATTTCGGCATTGACTTTAATGACACGTCCATTCGTTTCGGAAAGAATCACGACGTCATTGTTTGCCGCGATCGTGCCAATGAGGGAAAGTTTGTTGGAAACGTTTTGCTTGGATGCGGTCACAACGGAAACGGAATACGCTGTTGCGATATTACTTGTTTTCGTGGCCGGTGTTTGCGTTGTTTCACCTTCTGCAGCCTGATTATTCATGATAAAGCCCAGCGAAACGCCGAGGATGACGATAGAGATTGATAGTATTCGATATTTAGTCATTTTTCAGTTCCTTCAGATAATGGTGAAAGTTCGAAATTATTCGCCAACCGATTTAGACAATCGAGCGGCGGCAAGTTCATAATCCACAAGGGATTGTGTATAATTTAATTTGGCAGTTAACAGTGCCACTTCAGAGTCAAGAAGATCGGAATTGACATTGAGACCTTTCTTATAGCGTTCATTTGTTACCCGGTAATTTTCTTCTGCTTGTTCAACACCTTGCTTTGCCACACCGGAACGTTCTTTCGCTTGATTCAATGCAAGATAACTTTGAGTTACTTCCAAGGTAATTCCATCTTGTAATTGCGACAATCCTTGTTCTGCCTGAGAAAGCTGGGCTTCTGCTTGTGTTGACTGGCTACCGGAAGTATTCCAATTCCAGAGATCGTATGTTAATGACAGGCTTACATCCCACGTCCCTTTAAATTCATCCTTTGTAGGGAATATTCGTTGATTGGGTCGGAGATAGTTGTAATTTCCAACAAGGTAGATCTGCGGATACCATCCTGAACGCGCGACGGAAAGATTGGATTCGCTTGCTTTCAGGCGTGCATTCATTCCAAGAATTTCCGGACGATTTTCAACTGCTTTTTTCACCAGTCCATTGATCTCCTGCGAAGAAATAGCTCCTGGCTGAAGAGGGGACAGGATATCAATTTCTGTGGAAAGGGGAAGACCAAGCGTGTTGTTCAGCGCAATGGTTGACAGCAGGACATTATTTTTTGCATCAATTTGACGAACGAGCGCGTCGGAAAGTTGCACCTGCACCTTTAACAAATCGTTATTGGTTAATAATCCCTGTTTCATCATATTCTCCGCATCGGAGGCATGGGCTTTAATCTGTTCAACATTTTCATCTACAACTTTTCGAAATTCTTTTGCACGATAGACTCCCCAATACGCACTTTTAATATTATAGACCAGATCGGATTTATCTTTGCTAAAATCTTGTTTTGTTGCTTCATAGGAATACTCAGCAATATCTCCCGCACCGGAGATTTTGTTTCCAGTAAAAATCGGCTGCTGCACTGTGGCGCGCAGGGTATAATTGTTGGTAATGTTATCCCCGAGTTGTGCGGCAACAGTACTAAAGAGAACCGTTTTATTGTCCGCCTGTACCGTGCCATACGCAGGAAAATTCAATTTGAACGGATCGACCGCACTCAATTTTGTGTATGCCGCATTTAATTTTACCGAAGGGAGTCCCAGAGCGTTGGTCTCGCTTGTTTTGGCTTCTGCTGCAACAACTTTGAGCTGCGAAACTTTTAATGCTTTACTGTTCTCTAATCCTGTTTGGACTGCTTGATCTACCGTTAATGTTATTTTTTGCTGACCGACCAGTGTGCCGAACATCAGCAATATCATGATCATGTTCTTCATTATACTGTTCCCTCTTCTTTCATTGGTTCATGGAGTTTGGTTCTATATTTGCTTCTTCCCTCTTCAGTCATCATGCCCTCAAAAAATACTGTCACGGCGGATTGATATGCCTGACTGATATTAATTGGAAGGTGGGAGAGAACTTCCGGATTGATGATGCTTCGCATTGCCGCAGCATACATCAAAACAAAAACCTGCACATTAACATCGGTGCGAAAAATTCCTTTATCCACTCCTTGCTTTACCATCAAGGCAAAATCGTTCATCACTTTTTCATTTCGGAAGTTGTCCACTTCCTTCCAAAGGTCCGGCATAGTGCGCTGTATATCCAGATAGAACTGCGGTTTCATTTTCTGCATTTCTGTCGTCAGGTAGCCGATGGTTGATTTAATTTTGTCGATGAATTCCATGGAATCATCTGATCGGAAACATTCACATTGATGATGAATGTTCTCTAATTTATCATGGGTAATCGCTTTGACAATTTCATCCTTGCTCGGGAAAAATTTATAGATGGTTTTTTTACTCATCCCCATGCTATGGGCAAATTCTTCCATCGTCATTTTACTGAACCCGTTTTCAAAAAAACTCTCACGGGCTGCTTCAAAGATTCTTGTTCTCAACTCTAAATCGGACAAAACATTCTCCTTACTGGAAACCTGCAACGTTTTTATAGTTTCCTATGAAACATCAAAAAATGCAGGTTTCCCGCATTAGTTGACGCATGACAGATAAAAATATTGTAGGAAACCTATTTGGTTTCTACGGTTTCCAATATACGATTGTTTCATCTTTTTTTCAATTTAATGAACAATTTTTAAGGAACTGTTGAAACTATGCTATTTTTGTCTCATTTGCCCCAAAAAATACAGTTACAATGGGAAAAAAAAGACCCTTTTTCGGTGAGAGGAGGATTCTTTTCGGTTAATGAACCTGTGAGAGGGCGATTGGAAGAGTCTGACGAGAAATACCATTCCGGTCAAGGGAATGACCTTGACCGGAAAATAAGGACAGTTACCGTATTACCATTTTTTAAAAATGAAAAAGGCAGCAGCAACGATCAACAAAAAACCGACAACGTAATTCCACCGCAGTTCCTCATTAAGATAGACTACGGAAAAAACGGAAAAGACGATCAGCGTAATTATCTCCTGGATAGTCTTCAGTTCTGCCGCATTAAACTGACCGTGTCCGAACCTGTTTGCCGGCACCATGAGGCAATATTCAAAAAAGGCGATCCCCCAGCTTGCGAGAACAACCTTCCAGAGGGTGACCTCTTTAAATTTTAGATGCCCGTACCATGCTACGGTCATGAATACGTTGGAAGCGGTCAGCAGAAAGATTGTCGTCATGTGCTCCTTTTATTCTTAATGTTGTTTACCAATATCATGATAGAATCATACGAAAATATTGAGAGTGGATAAAGTTCACCGCAGACTCTCCTCCAACGCAGTCTTCGCATCGGTCCGTTCGTCGCGATACTTTACGATTAATGGAGTATAGACTCCCAATCCATGTTCTTGTGCAAAAGATGAACGGATCGAACGGCTTCCGGCCACAACAACGGCATTTTCCGGTATCACGAGTGAACCTTGATGATCTTTGCCGATGATGGTGTTGTTTACCAAATCGTACACTGGTGTGGATGCATTTAAAATTACACCGCTGCCAAGCACCGCCCGCCGTTTTACAATTGTCCCTTCAAAGATACCGCAATTTCCGCCGATCATTACATCATTTTCGATGATCACCGGCATCGAGCCGACCGGTTCCAATACTCCTCCCAACTGAACGGCTGCGCTCAAATGGACCCGCTCGCCGACATACGCGCACGATCCGACAAGTGCATTCGAATCAACCAGTGTATTCCTCCCCACATAAGCACCCACATTGATAAATGCCGGAGGCATGATAATCACTGAAGGGGCAATATACGCTCCTTTTCGGATCGATGTCCCTCCCGGCACTACGCGAATATTATCGCTCATCGTTATTTTTTTTATCGGGAATGTATGTTTGTCAAAATATGCGAACGGCTTTGAGCCCGGAATCGTTTTTAATGTTCCCAGCCGAAAGCCGAGCAGGATTCCTTTTTTTACCCACGTATTCACGCTCCATGCGCCGTCGATATTTTCCACCGTGCGGATTGTTCCGTTATCCAGCATTGTCAGAAACATTGTAAACACACTGGCTGCTTTGCGTGTCGGTTGATTGTACTCCCGTTCAATTTCATTGCGCAGCGTGCTGATCTCTTTTGTCATGCGATATTCTCCACTAACGATAATTCTTCCATTGCCCGCCGGAGCAAAAATTTATGTTCCACCGACATCGGTGTGAGGGGAAGGCGATACGACTCGTGAATCATCCCCATAATAGAAAGTGCCGCTTTGACAGGGATCGGATTGGAATCGATGAAGTTCAAATTCATCAAATCCAGTAGACGGTGATGAATTGTCCGTGCTAGTTTAAAATCACCGGCAAGACACAGCTGCACCAAGCGGGAGAATTCCGCGGGGACCTCGTTCGAAACCACTGAAATTACTCCATCTCCGCCCAACGCGATCATCGGCAGCGTAAGTGCATCGTCTCCGGAAAGGACGGAAAAATTCTTCGGCCGATGCCGTAAAATTTCCATCACCTGCGGGATGTTTCCCGATGCTTCTTTTATTCCGGCAATGCCAGGCAGTTCCGACAGGCGCAACGTCGTCTCGGCAGAAATGTTGCTGCCGGTTCTTCCTGGAACATTGTACACAAATACCGGAATGTCCACCGCTTCGGCGATGGCTTTATAATGTTCAAAAAATCCCTTTTGAGTCGGTTTGTTATAATATGGTGCTACGGAAAGTACTGCGTTGGCACCAATGGCGCGTGCATGCTGCGTCAGGGAAATTGCTTCGCGGGTGGAATTACTCCCCGCGCCGACAATAATCGGCACTCTTCCGTTGGCTTGTTCCGCGACGATATCCATCACATGATGGTGTTCGGGATGGGAGAGCGTGGCGCTTTCTCCGGTTGTGCCGCACGGAACGAGTCCGTTAACGCCGTTGATGATCTGGAATTCGACTAACCGTTGCAGCGCTTCCGTATCGATATCGCCGTTGGGAAGCATCGGAGTGACGAGTGCGGTGGCCGTTCCGCGAAACGAGAATGATGATGACATACAGATCCTTATGAATGGTGAATAAATGATTGTTGAAAAATGAGTTCGTCAAACACATGAACGCCGGTATACCGCTGCGTCATTTCCGCGGCAAGAACGGCGCCGGCAGCGAAGCCGGAACGGTTATGCGCGCGGTGGACAAGTTCGATTTCATCCGCCGGTGACCGGAAGAGTACGGAATGCGTTCCACTAACATTCCCGACTCTGGCGCTGGAAACGCCGATTTCATGTGGCATGAGTTCACCGGCCGCGGGGGCTTTTACGGAAGTTTTCCGATCCAACTGCGCTACGAGTATCTGAGCCAGTGATAATGCTGTTCCGCTGGGGGAATCTTTCTTCTTCACATGATGAATTTCGTGGAGCGCTACATCGTAGTCGGTAAAGTTGTTCATTAATTGTGCGGCGGTGCGGATGATGGAAAAGAAAATTTGTGCGCCGACAGAAAAATTATTTCCGTAGATCAATGTTCCGTTGTTGTTCCGGATAAGATCTAAAATCTCTTGGCGTTCATTCTGCCAGCCGGTTGTTCCGACGACAATCGGAATTCCAGCGTTGCTGCAGATTCGAGTATTTGACCGGACGGCGGAAGCGGTGGAAACATCGATACAACAATCAATGGAATTGGTTTGAAAAAAGCCGGAATTTGGCTCTGGAAGAGGAGAGTGCGAGGTAAAAATGGCAGCGATGTGATGTCCGCGCTGTCGTGCAGCGGATTCGACCTCGCGGCCCATTGATCCATAGCCGATTAATGCAATGTCCATATCCATTCCTTTTTTCAGCGTTGACAATTCAAAATCGATTGTCAAAACTATTGCTCTGGTTTAAAAGAGAAAAACGTAGAGGAGTGCTAAGGACTCTCTACGTTTGAATGGAATTTACCGACTGAACTACGGCATCAAAAAATTCGCTGCAGATCGTCATTAGCGCTTTGTTCCGGTATTCCGGAGCAACAGTATACAAGTCGTATTCTTGCATCCCAAGGAAAAAACGTGAACGCGTGTTTCCTTTCGGCGGTACTACCTGCAAACCTTTTCTTCATGTGTCGTCAAGTTGTTCGACTCTCGGCATGAATACTCGTGTGCACCGCTCCTCTAAAGACTACTATAATAAACAAAATTGTATTTCAGTTGTCAACAGATTTTCGTATTTTTAAAGAAGTTTAATCACACGAGCACAGAATATATTGTCACTGGCGGTGGCATAACGGAACACCATGATCGCAAAACTTGCATTAGAAAACGGAACTGTCTTTACCGGCGAACACTTCGGCGCAGCAGGGGAAACAGCAGGGGAAGTTTGTTTTAATACCAGTATCACCGGGTATCAGGAGATACTCACCGATCCCTCATATGCGGGACAGATTGTGACGATGACCTATCCGTTGATCGGAAATTACGGCATCAATACAGACGATATGGAATCGGTGAAACCGCAGGTGAGCGGATTTATCGTCAAAGAATATTTCGATTTTTACAGCAACTGGCGTGCAAACTCATCGCTCGGGGATTGGTTGAAGAAGAACAATATCCTTGCGATCCAGGGGCTTGACACCAGAATGCTGACCAAGATTATCCGCACACAAGGTGCGATGCGTGGTGTGATCTCAACCGTTGATCTAGACGACGCATCCTTGATTGCGAAAGCAAAATCCTCCCCCGATATGAACGGGCTTGATCTGGCGAAGAACGTGACAACACAGAAACAATACCGCTGGAGCGAAATCGACCGGACAGAATATGCACTGAAGACGAAGAACGGTGAAGCGAACGATGCCTCATTTAAAGTGGTTGTGTATGATTTTGGTGTAAAACAGAATATCCTCCGCCGCCTTACAACGTATGGATGTGACCTAACTGTCGTTCCTGCAAACACCACCGCCGAAGAAGTGCTGGCGATGAATCCAGACGGAATCTTCCTCTCAAACGGACCGGGCGATCCGGACGCGGTGAAATATGCCATAACAAATATTAAAAAACTCATCGGTAAGAAACCGATCTTTGGCATTTGCCTCGGCCACCAGCTGCTCGGACTGGCATTAGGAGGAAAAACATTTAAACTGAAATTCGGTCATCGTGGAGGGAATCATCCTGTAAAGAATTTGAAGACGAATGTTATTGAAATTACATCGCAAAACCACGGATTTGCCGTTGATTGGAATTCAATGAACCATTCCCAGATTGAACTAACCCATATTAACTTAAACGATCAGACTGTGGAAGGCTTTGAACACAAGCACCATCCCGTGTTCTGTGTTCAGTATCATCCTGAAGCTTCTCCAGGCCCGCATGACAGCGACTACCTCTTCTCGAAATTTATCACGATGATGAAAACAAATAAGAACTGAAGAAAATAAAAAAAATCCGCTGAGCAGCGGATTTTTTATTTCGTAGCAGCACAGTCTTTTCAAGACTATACACAAAGCATTTATTTTTTTTTCGCTGATTGTTCAAAGATCTCATCACTCAATCCTGTATTCACGTGATAATCGGAATAGATCAATTCGACCATCCCCCTTTTCGGCATACGATTCGGGCTGTATATTTTCTCTGCAAGGGAATCGGTATTCTGCTCAAAATCGAATTTTGCTGTAATTTTTTCCGGAAGGATGTA
>Ga0265292_1002694_pt1 | contig 11918 bp, 6 predicted proteins | sample Munlanlewell296A_FD_189080 | JGI IMG/M metagenome (GOLD analysis project Ga0265292, IMG submission 189080) | Leachate microbial communities from a municipal landfill in Southern Ontario, Canada - Leachate well 296A | ecosystem: Engineered > Solid waste > Landfill > Unclassified | place: Canada...
TTTTTGTTCTAAAAAAAGTCACGTCATGCTGACGAATGTCAGCATCTATTTTAGTTTTTAGATGCCGAAACAAGTTCGGCATGACGTTTCTTCACAAAAAAAGAGTGCGAAGAATTTTGATACGGGAAAACAGCAATGAATAAAAAAAATATCCAAGTATTGCTCATCGAAGATAATGCCGGAGATGTTCGCATTATTCAGGAAATGTTGCGCGAATCAAAACAACAAACATTTGATACGCAGATTTGCGGGACACTTGCCGACGGCTTTACTATTCTTAAAAAACTAATCCTTGATGTTGTTCTGCTCGATCTTTCCCTTCCTGATAGTATGGGATTGGAAACTTTTTTAAAACTTTATAAAGTGTTTCAACACATTCCCATTGTTGTGCTTACCGGATTGAACGATGATGAAGTAGCATTGAAATGTCTGCAAAACGGAGCGCAGGATTTTTTAACGAAAGGCTCTATTACCACCGAGATTCTTGTTCGGTCGGTACGCTACGCCATTGAACGCAAACAGACAGAAGAAGAGCTGCACAACAGTGAACTTAACCTGCAAGAAGCACAACGCGTAGCCCATATCGGCAGTTGGCATATTTCACTTCAAGATGGAAGTATGCAATGCACCGATGAAATGTTTACCATTTATGGAGTTGACAAGAACGCATTTACACACTCGTTTGATTATTTTCAAACCGTTATTCTTCCAGAAGATAATTCACTAATAAGTACATGGATTACCCAGTGTCTTGACAAAAAAAATCCCTCATCAATTGAATTTAGAATTCTCCATCCTGGCCAAACAGTACGTTGGATTAAAGGAGACGGGGAATTAATTAGCGATAAGTCAGGCATTCCGAAGTACATCATTGGTACGTCGCAAGATATTACAGAGCGCAAAAAAACGGCGGAGAAAATTAAAAGTGCAAACGAAGAATGGGAACGAACGTTTGATGCAATCTCTGATCCAATCATGATTCTGGATACCGAATTCAAGATTGTTAAAGCAAACAAAGTAATGACCGCTGCATTAAATTCTTTATCAGAGAATCCATTCGGACTTTCGTGCTACGAATCTGTGCACGGATTGAAAGCTCCTCCGGCATTCTGTCCGCATGCGCTATTGTTGAAAGACGGAAAATCCCACTCAAAGGAAGTATATGAGCCGCGGCTTGGCGGATATTTTATTGTTACTGTCTCACCCCTTTTTACACCAGATGGCACTTTGGTTGGTTCAATTCATATTGCCCGCGATATTTCTGAGCGAAAGAAAATGGAATTAGAGCTAAGCACATCGGAATTACGAAACAGGAACCTGCTCGAAACCGCAAGAGATATTATTTTTACTATCTCGTCCGAAGGAATAATCACTTCGTTGAACAGTGCTTTTGAAACAGTTACGGGCTTATCTCGAAATGAATGGATTGGCAAAAGTATTGGTGCAGGACTTGTCCATCGCGACGATTGGCCTCGTGCTGGAGAAATAGTCCAACGCACCCTGCTTGGAGAGATACCACCGTTAACAGAAGTACGTATTCTCTCACAATCAGGTAAATATCTTGATGGCGAATTTATTATGTCGCCGCAATTTCACAACGGCAGCGTGACGGAAATTATGGGGATTGGACGAGATGTTACGAAGCGCACTCAGATGGAGGAATCACTCCGTAACGAACGAGCACTACTGCGCATGGTTATTAATAATATTCCGGATTCAATTTATGCTAAAGATATTGCCAGTCGCAAAACGCTTGCGAACGTTACTGAAGTACAATTCACAGGAATGAAATCAGAGGATGAAATTTTAGGAAAAGATGATTTTGCGTTTTATCCCAAAGAACTTGCGGAAAAATTCTTAGCGGACGATCAAAGAGTGATACAAACCGGCAAACCGGTGCTGAACAGAGAAGAATTTATCTATGACAAGAATAATCAGAAACGATGGCTGCTCTCTTCTAAACTCCCATTAAAGGATACGGATAACCGGATCATCGGTTTAGTAGGGATTGGTCGAGATATAACAGAGCGCAAACAGGCAGAAGAACAATTGCAATTGTCTAACATCACGTATGAAGGTATTCTTAACAACATTACCGAAACAATATACATCCAAGATGAACAAGGAATTTTCTTGAAGGTGAGTTTAGCCGCAGAAAAAATGTACGGCTATCCGCCCGAATATTTTATTGGACGCACACCAGAATTTATTTCCGCCCCCGGAAAAAATAACCTTGCCGAAATAGCAGACTATATCCGGCAGGCATTTAATGGTCAGCTTAAGAAATTTGAATTTTGGGGTATCAGAAAAGACGGTACAATATTTCCCAAAGATGTTATTTTGACGCCCGGAAAATATTTTGGGCAAAACGTTGTCATTGCTGTTGCGCGTGATATCACTGAACGCAAACTTGCTGAAGAAACGATGCGTGCAAGTGAAGAACGGTACCGCACACTTATCGAAAACGTTCATCAAGCATATTATGAAGCTGACAGCCGTTCGCTGTTTACATTTTGTAATCCGGGTATGGCAATTATTGGCGGGTATAATAAAAATGAATTGTTAGGCACAAGTTCATTTCGTCTTGTTGCAGAAGAACACCGTGCTCGCGTTATTGCAGAATACCGGCAATGGTATACCGAAAAACGGAAAAACATGTCTACAGAGTTTTTGGTACAAAAGAAAAATGGCGAAAAACTTTGGGTCGAGCAAATAACACATTCCAGTTACGATGATCAGGGAAGATTAATCAGTCTGGCAAATTTTGTTCAGGATATTTCTGAACGAAAACGCGTAGAAGAAAAAATTGTCATTGAAAAAAACTTCAGCACAACCGTTATTGACAGTTTGCCGGGCTTATTTTATATCTATGATGACAAAGGAAAATTTTTGCGGTGGAATAAAAACGTTGAAATCATTTCCGGATATTCCTCTGACGAAATAGCAACGATGTCGCCGTTGGATTTTTTTGAGGAACCGGACAAATCGTACATTGCAGAAAAAATTCAACAAGTATTTGTTACTGGCAACGATACAACAGCCGATGTAGATTTTGTTTCCAAAGATAAAACAAAGAGACGCTATACGTTTTCCGGTAAAATTTTTATAACCGATGGGAAGCCTTGGCTTATCGGTATGGCAATCGATATATCGGAACGTAAACGGATGATAGACGAACTCCGTCGTTCCGAAGAACAATTCTCGCAACTGTTCAACCTCTCTCCGGATGCAATGAATTTGTGCAGTTTACCTGACGGGAAATACGTCGCTGTCAATCAACGTTTTGTTGAGTTGTCTGGATATTCTTTTGAAGAAGCTTTAAACAAGACATCACCCGAACTTAATTTTTGGGTAAACGGTGAACAACGGAACGAGTTTGGGAAAATGCTGGAAACTGGAAACGCAACAATTGAAACACAATTACAAACGAAAAGTGGAAGAATTATTGAAGCAAGAATGTCTGGAAAAATAATTGAAATTGAGAAGGTACCGTATTTATTGATTGTTACCCGCGACATTACAGTACAAAAACATAAAGAAAAAGAAATTTCCATGCTGGCACAAACAATTAAAGGGATAACAGAATGTGTCAGCATTACCGATATGAACGACCATATTCTTTTTGTGAACAAGGCGTTTGAAGAAACGTACGGATATTCCGCTGATGAATTGATCGGTAAATCTATCACCATTGTCCGTTCACCAAAAACATCCGCAACGGTCGGGCGCGAAATTCTTCCGGCAACATTAGGGGGCGGTTGGAAGGGTGAACTATGGAATATGAGGAAAGATGGAACAGAATTTCCGATACTTCTTTCTACTTCAGCAGTGAAAGATCAACAAGGAAATATCACCGCACTTGTGGGAATTACAGAAGATATCACCAAGAAAAAGCATGCGGAACAACAGTTGAATCTTCTCTCAACATCAATACAGTCTGCTGCAAATGCTATTGTCATTACTGATCGAGACGGGATTATCATTTCCGTTAATCCTGCATTTAGTTCTGTTAGTGGATATGCTGCTGAAGAAGCGATAGGTAAAAAATCGAGCATTCTTAAATCCGGCAAGCAGTCTCCGGAATTTTATAAACGGTTATGGGACACAATAAATTCCGGTGAAGTATGGAAGGGAGAGGTTGTGAACAAACGCAAAGATGGAAAAGAGTACACGGAGGAAATGACCATCACTCCTGTTCGTCAAACGTCCGGAGATATTACCCATTTTATTGCCATTAAACAGGATGTTACAGAACAACGAAGTCTTCAAAATCAGCTTTTCCAATCTCAAAAAATTCAAAGTATTGGTACATTAGCGGGAGGTATTGCCCATGACTTCAACAATATTCTTGGAATCATTTTGGGATATTTATATATAATGGAGCAAGACAATATCGAAAAGCAGCAGTTTAAAAAGAGCGTTCTTGCTATAAAAGACGCTTTAACCCGTGCAAAAAACCTTGTCAAACAAATTCTTACCTTCGCACGCCAGACCGATACATCACTTGCCGATCTGAATATCCCCAATCTTGTCAGGGAAATAGTGTCGATGCTTAATGAAACATTTTCAAAAATCGTAACCATCCAAACAGATATTGAATTACAAATCCCGGACATTAGTGCCGATCATACACAAATTCATCAGGCAATATTAAATCTTTGTGTGAACGCCCGTGATGCCATGCCTGATGGAGGTGAAATTATTATTGCTGTTACAACGGCACCTCGAGAAGATTTGATTTCACACTTTAACAACGTTGATCATAAACAGTATGTCTGTGTTAGCGTAACCGATACCGGCACCGGTATGGATGAACAAACGCAAGCAAGAATATTTGATCCGTTTTTTACAACAAAGGAGAAAGGAAAAGGAACCGGCTTGGGTCTTTCTGTTGTCTTTGGCGTAATGCAAAGTCACAAAGGTTTCGTTCGGGTCAACAGCTCACTTGGTGTTGGAACAACATTCTATTTGTATTTCCCTGTTCAATCAACCACGGGAAATAGTGAACAAGTACTTCGTGAACAACAAAAATTAGTTGGGGGTGCCGAAACGATTTTGTTGGTTGAAGATGAAGAGCCTCTTCGTACTGTTACCAAGGCATTATTAGAAGCATTCGGATACACAGTGTTAACAGCAAACGATGGAATGGAAGCGGTCGAGATCTATAAACAATATCAGCATACCATTGCCCTTGTTCTTACCGATGTTGGGCTGCCGAAGCTTACCGGTTTTAATGAATTTAAGCAGCTCAAAGCCATTAACGCAGATGTGCGTGTCGTTTTGGCCAGTGGATTCTTTGAACCTGAAAGTAAATCTGAAATGGTGAAGGCTGGGGCAAAAGGATTTATTCAGAAGCCATATAACATGGATGAAATTCTTATAAAGATACGAGAGATACTTGATCATTAATGCTGGTCATACTTGTCCAAAATACATCATACAAGAGAAAAACTTATTCCTTCTTTTCTTAACGGGGTTCCGAAGGAATGCCGACAATGTATAAAGATTTGGTCGGCACAAGAAAAGAAGCACAAGAACCCCTTTCGAAATGTAACGCGCTCACTGAATCCCGTTCGCACGTGCCCATAGATGGCAAAAAACGCCATCAAAAGTCCCTTCATGATTTCATGACCCCCTCTGTATCTCCCTCTTGGTAGGGGAAGAAAAATCTCGCTCAATCCTCCTACATTTCGTTCCCTCCCACATCTTATCCAACACTGTAAGAAATGTAGGAGAAGGCTTACTTTTCTCAACATAACATATCTTCCATACATCCACTTGTTTCGATAAATTTTTGCCAATAAGGGTTTTATTTTGGACAGCTATGATATTCTCGACAAGTTCTTCCCTGAAAAAGAATAAACGTCTAAGCGTTACCAAGTAATGTATGTTATTCGGTGATTATTCCTTCCCTCTTAACAATTCATTAACTCTCAGGTTACATAGCATCTATATATTACCACATGTTTGTGAATTGACCTGAGAGTGAAATGAATACTGATGTAATAACTCTGAACACCATTGTCGACCGCGTTTCACCGCTGGACCCTGCCGTACTGTGTGAAGATTTGCATAGCATTTTTGTACAGCGGAAAACAGATTCCCTGGTAGTTCTCAACAATGGAACTCCGATCGGGTTTCTTTCTTATCGAAAAGTCGCCGATATTTTTTCCGGACAATACGGTTTCGCACTATATCAAAAAAGGCCGGTTGTAGAGCTGATGGAGACAGATTTTCTTATCGTCGATCTTGACTACTCAATATCGGAAATTGTTGAATTAGCACTCGGGCGTGATAAAAATTCGTTATACGAAGATATCGTCACTGTTTCCGAAGGAGAATATATCGGCCTCATCTCCATCTCCCGTTTGCTGTTGGAACAGCGGAATGAAATCCGGAACCGCGCCAGGGAACTGGAAGACAATAAATGGCACCTCACGCAAAGCAATGTTCAATTGCAAAACGCATTGGAAAATTTGCAACAGACTGAATCGCAATTAGTGCAAATTGAAAAACTCGCCAGCATTGGCACACTTGCCGCCGGCGTTGCTCACGATTTTAATAATATGCTCTCCGCCATCCTCTCCAGTTCACAACTCTTACGCAGAAAACTCGATCCACAATCACCTCTGTTGAAATATTGTGATATTATTGAACGTGCAACACTTCGTTCATCGCAGTTAACAAAACAACTGCTGCAATTCTCACAAAAACATTTTGTAAAATTTCAAAAAATTTCCATCAATGCGTTGGTGGAAGAAACCCTGAAGATTCTGGAACGGTCTATTGATAAAAATATTTTAATTCACAAAGACCTGACGGAGGATCTTCCTTTTATTGAAGCCGATGATTCACAAATTCAACAAGTGATTATGAATCTTGCCCTCAATTCGCGGGATGCCATGAAAAATGGCGGGGTGTTAACTCTCAGTACAGATGTGATTGTTTTGGATGAACAGTATTGCAGGAAGCATCTCACGGTCAAGCCCGGACGGTATGTTCGATTAACTATTCAGGATACCGGAGACGGCATCCCTGAAGAACATCTTCCCAAAATATTCGACCCATTTTTCACAACAAAAGATGTCGGGAAAGGAACCGGTCTTGGCCTTTCTGTGGTCTACGGAATTATTAAAAAGCATGAAGGGAACATTACCGTTTATAGTGAACCGGGCATAGGCACAAAATTTTCTATCTATCTAATGCCGTCCGAAGGACACGCGCAGTACGAAACAAAACACCAGGAAGCGCTCCACATTAAGGGATCCGGAACAATTCTGATGATCGACGACGAAGAAATGCTGCTGGAGGTCAATGCCGGCTGTATTCGGGAACTCGGATATACCGTTCTCTCTGCACAAAGCGGTGCAAGCGGACTTTCGATTTATCGCCAAAAGAAAGAGACGATCGATCTTGTGCTGTTGGATATGATGATGCCGATGATGAGTGGGCAAGAAACATTCCGTCTCTTAAAGATCATCAATCCGGAGGTAAAAGTATTTTTTATCAGCGGCTATACGAATGAGGATAAATTCAAATCGGTGATCGACGAAGGTGCCCTTGGCCTGATCCGGAAACCATTCGAACTCTCTCTTATTTCCAAAAAGATCAATGAAGGTATGAACATGAATTCGAAGCAACAATTGCTTTCCGTATAAGTATTTACTCTTCCACTTTATTTCAGCACCAGTTTTCATACTGTTTTTCTCTGCAGTGAGAAAATAGAAATCGGTTAGTTGCTATACGCTCACTTCTTCACTACATTTGTGCAGTGAATGTCATCACGAGAATTCTTCCTCTCACTGCTATGCATACACCGTCGACGATATCGTTTCCACCAACATTGCAGACATTGCCGTCTACTTCTCTCACCGTCTGTTCTTAGATTTTCCCTTCTCTCGCCTTGATAAAGGAGGATGATATGAAATCTCTTCTCAGAATTTTTCTCTGCATACCGGTATTGTTGCAGGCACAATGGATTCAACAGGATGGCAATACAACAGAAAATCTTGTTGGCATCGCTATACTCGATTCTCACCACATTGTTGCAATCGGTGATCGAAATGCCATTCTTCGAACAACGGATGCCGGAACAGTCTGGGTGAACCAGACAATGCACATCAGCGCATCATATGATTGGAATGATCTCTCATTTTCCGATTCCGTTAACGGTGTATTAGTCGGCGATCGTATGATCATGACGACGACCGATGGAGGAATTTCGTGGACAGTTCGCAACAATCCATCATTGCAACAATACCTTTCTGTCATCCAAACCGGACCGGGTACGCTTATCATCGGCACAGATTCCGGTTATGTCCACGCATCACTGGATACCGGAAACACATGGACTTCTGAAAAAATCAGTGAATGGCCTATCCAAACTCTCTTCCCGTGGCGCGGCACGATTGCTCCGGGATTACCGGTCTATTATGCACTTACACCGTATTCTGTTTGTGCAAAAAGCATACTTCCTTCCCCGTCATGGAAGGAAACAATGCTGCCCATGTTTGCCGCACTGGGTTCAGGAGGAGTCGATGCAGAGTTTTGCAACGGCGGAGAGACTGGATTTATTGTTGGCGTGTTCGGCGATCTTCGTGCTCAGCCGGCAATTCTTCGAAAAACTGTTTCTGATACTGCCTGGATGAATGTTCAACTTATTTCACTGCAGGATGGAGTACTGTGTGGTATTTCGGCGCCGTCTACAGCTGTTGCGTACGCCTGCGGCAGCGCGGGCATGATGTTCAAATCGACAACCGGCGGCGATTCATGGTCAGCAGTTTCCGTACCGACAAAACGAGGATTACGCGCGGTCCATTTTTACGATGAGCAGCATGGATTCGCTGTCGGCGATTCAGGAACGATACTCTATACATCGCAAGGAGGCACAGTAGACGTGAAGGACAAACAAACAATTCTGCCTGATGCATACGAGCTTCTTCAAAATTTTCCTAATCCATTCAATTCATCAACAACCATTCGCTTCAAAATTCCTGTGCGGACATTTGTTACCGTCTCCATTTTCGATCTATTGGGACGCAAGAGCGAAACACTTGCTCATGCAACGATGGAAGCCGGCGAACATTCAATTCAATGGCAAGCGCGCGATGCATCATCCGGAATGTATGTCTATCGTTTAACGACAGAGAAGGCCTGCATCAATAAAGCGATGGTATTGCTACGTTGAACCTTGAATCCAAAATCTTGAGTAGTGTCTTAATTTGAAGCATAATAATCTCGTCATGCTGACGCCTGCCTGCCGGCAGGCAGGAATGTCAGCATCTTTCATAATGATTTTAGATGCCGAAATGCCGCTTAAAGGCATCCCGTACAGCGGGACAAGTTCGGCATGACGTAATGTTCTAAATTAAGACACTACCAAATCTTGCATTGATAGTATCTCGCTTCTTGCTTACATTCTAGCGGTACTGAAAAATTTCCGGACTTCACTATTTTCCGCATGCAGCCACAACCTACCGACCTGCAATCGCTCTACGACCGACTCCGCGAAAGCGAAGAGAAGTACCGCCGTTTTGTAGAAAATGCCGCCGACATTATCTACCGTACGGACGGAGAAGGCCGTTTCATTTATGTCAACCCCGTCAGCTTGAAGATGTTCGGCTATACGGAAGAAGAGTTTACGGGAAAACATTATCTGGAACTGTTCCATCCTGATTTCAGAAACAAGGCGCGTCAATTCTATGCCACACAATTCTTCAACGGACAATTTACCTCCTATCTGGAATTTCCCGCCATTAGCAAAGAAGGAAAACAGTTCTGGCTGGGACAAAATGTTCAACCGTTGATGGAGGCGGGACAGATCATCGGCTTTCAGGCGGTTGCGCGGGATATTACCGTACGTGTCAATGCGGAAGAAGCATTACGCCGATCTGACGATGAGGTGAGAAAATTGAATGCGGAACTGGAACATCGCGTGGCAGAACGAACAGCACAATTGGAAAACGCGAACAAAGAATTGGAAGCTTTTAGCTATTCCGTCTCTCACGATCTCCGCGCTCCGCTGCTGACGATCAACGGATTTACACAGTTTTTGGGAATGCATTTGGGAGATAAACTGGATGACGAAGGAAAACGCCTCCTGGGTATCATCCGCACCAATACGCAAACAATGCAGAATCTTATCTCCGCCCTCCTGATGCTATCGAAAACCAACAAAAAAGAGCTGGAAATGTCGCAGATCGACATGCAGGAACTGGCGAAAGAAACATACGGTGAAATCGTTTCGCCGGAAGCGCAGGGAAACATCGATGTTTCCATTTCGGCAATGCCGGAGGCAACGGGAGATAGACTGCTGTTACGGCAGGTGTGGAGTAACTTGCTTTCCAACGCGATTAAATTTACTTTAGCGAAAGATGAACGGATTATTATCATCGGCGGACGAATCGAAGAACACCGTAATGTCTATTTTGTGAAAGATTCCGGCGCCGGATTCGACATGAAAGATGCCGGAAAACTGTTCGGTGTTTTCTCGCGTCTGCATTCAGATGAAGAGTTTGAGGGGACCGGAATCGGCCTTTCCATCGTTCGCAGAGTAATTCACCGTCATCAGGGAGAAGTTTGGGCTGAAGGAGAAATTGGGAAAGGAGCAACTTTTTATTTTGCCCTTCCGCAAGGATAAAACAACGCCGGATTATGCAGTACATTATTCTGAAAGGAACAACACTATGTCAGATCAGTCCGTAAATATTCTGCTGGTAGAGGATAATCCTCATCACGCAGAACTAGCCATGAGAGCGTTAAAAATACACAATCTTGCCGAAAATTTCGTCTGGGTGAAAACCGGTGAAGATGCCACAGATTTTATTTTTTGTCGCGGTGAATTTGCTTCGCGCAAGATCGACCATGCCCCGAAGGTCGTGTTGCTGGATTTGAAACTCCCGAAAAAAAGCGGATTGGAAGTGCTAAGAGAGATCCGAGCGGATGAACGAACAAAAAATATTCCGGTTGTGATGCTGACGACCTCACGCGAGCAAAAAGATATCGTGGAAGGACACAATTTGGGATTGAACGGATATGTGGTGAAGCCAGATGATTTTGAAAAATTCGCCGAAGCGATCCGTAGCGTCGGATACTACTGGCTCGTGCTCAACCAGCAACCAAAAAAACAATAACTAGTTCTTTACAATCGGATCTCTGTTCTTTCAGCCCGCCCACAGTAGCGGGCTGTTTTTTTTAACATTGTGAATACGCTCATTTCTCTCACTAAATTCAGATATCCTCCGATGAAACAGATTGTTCACATCTCTGCCTGTGCTGGTATCGGTATTTCTATCATTAAGGCTTAACACTTTCGTTTATCACCGGGCGATACTCTGCATTCCATTTCCATAGCATCCGATGGGAAAACCTCTTTCCGCCGGATGCATATCTATACGCCGCCGGGATATGAGATTGGATGTAAAAAATTTCCCGTACTGAATCTATTTCACGATACATTCGATTCTGATGATTCATGGACAAGCATAGTTTAAATATTTTCGTACAGCATCTGTCAGAGTATCATATAGCGGCGTCTTCAGTTCCGAACCGTTTGAATTGGAAGGAATAAATATTGGCGCTGTACCCGGTCAATCCTAGAAAAAACGAAACATATCGTTCCTGAAAAGCACAACAGTAAAGCAGGGGCTTCGCATAGTCAGGTTCGCCATCGGAACAGAAGATTTTTTGCTGGATGTCTCTCGTAACACAGTTGAGCTTCAAAAAAATATGATTTCCCTGTTGTCTAAAAAAAAACCAGCAGTGGACACACTTGGGCAAACTGGCGGGCGTATTTGAATGAGTTTGCTCCGATGCTGTTTCGATAGTTCTATGTGACCGTCTCTTTGAAAAACACAGGAATAAGTGACGGTCACATTATACTATACGTAAACCCTTACTTCCAGAGCTACAATAGATCC
>Ga0265292_1002695_pt1 | contig 11914 bp, 12 predicted proteins | sample Munlanlewell296A_FD_189080 | JGI IMG/M metagenome (GOLD analysis project Ga0265292, IMG submission 189080) | Leachate microbial communities from a municipal landfill in Southern Ontario, Canada - Leachate well 296A | ecosystem: Engineered > Solid waste > Landfill > Unclassified | place: Canada...
CCCGAGTCAGCCGCGTTCGATGGAATGCCCCAAAGTGCTATCAGCACTCGCTTAGCCGACTTGATCCTCCGCGTCGAAGACATCCCGAAACGGCTCGTTGAGTTCGCCCGGCACTTGAATGATGGTGCCATCATCGAACCGCATGCACTGCACGAAGAAGGCCTCCAAGGCGTGTTGTCACTGGTGCGAATCCGTAACGGTCACGACTTTCGACCATACAAAGAGAACACGCTCCTGCGACGCATCCATCGCCGCATGGGGCTCAAAGGCAAGAAGCGCATGGACGACTATTCCCAACTCCTGCGGAGTGACCCAAAGGAGTTAGAGCAACTCCGGACGGACCTGCTCATCAGCGTCACGAGCTTCTTCCGTGACACCGCGGCATTCAGCCAATTTGCGCAGGCCATCCGGCCAACCTTCGAAGACAAGTCCGCAAAAACCCCGGTGCGCGCGTGGGTCGCCGGATGCGCGACAGGGGAAGAAGCCTACTCCGTCGCGATGACGCTCCTCGAAACCAGAGACGCAGCGGGCGCTACTGTCGACTTGCAGATCTTCGCGACCGACGTGAGCGAAGAAGCGATCACGACCGCGCGCACGGGCACATATCCCGAGGCCGCCCTCGCCGACGTCTCCGCGAAACGGCGCGACCAGTTCTTCGCGAAGACCGACTCGAACCATTATCGCTTCAAGAAGGAACTTCGAGACGTGCTCGTCTTCGCGACGCACAACGTCCTCGTGGACCCGCCATTCTTCAACCTTGATATCATCACTTGCCGCAACGTCCTCATCTACCTAAAGCCCGAAGCCCAGAAGAAGATCCTCGCGCTCTTCCACGCTGCCCTCAAACCCAACGGCATCCTATTCTTGGGCACATCCGAGACCGTCGGCGCCGACAGTGGTTTCGAGCCTCTTTTTCCAAGCGCACGGATCTATCAACGAGTCGGACCCGCGCGCCGTGCTCAACTCACCGACACAAGCACCGATCCAGAAACCGCAAGTCGCCCACTGCCCAAGCCCGTGCCGCTAACCAAGGTCGCCTCCGCTCGCGAGCCACCCAAGCTCGTCGATGCCGCTCGCGAGTGGCTCCTCGACGCCTACGCACCCGCGACCGTCCTCGTCGACGACCAAAATCACATTCTGTACGTTCACGGCCCCATCAGCAAGTATCTCGAATTCCCTCGCGGCGAACCGAAGCTCGACCTCATGGCGATGCCAAGACAGGGACTTGGCGCGCGCTTGAGGGCCGCGCTCTACAAAGCGAAACGCGAAAAGCGGAACGTCGACATCGAGGGCGTTGGGATCACGCGGGACGGACGCACCTATGTTATCAATGTCCACGTGAAGCCCGCACCAAACCCGCCATTCACAACGGGCTCACTCATCGTGACGTTCGAAGACGCCACTGAGGCGCCCCCCGGCACGAGGCCAAAGACGGCACGCCGACACGCCGTCAAAGGGGAGGCACTCGCCGAACAATTGGAAGCCGAACTCTCCGCGACCAAAGCCGACCTTCAAGGCACCATCGAGACGCTGGAAACCACGAACGAGGAAATGAAAGCCAGCAACGAAGAAATGATGTCAATGAACGAAGAGTTCCGCAGCACGAACGAGGAACTCGAAACCTCCAAAGAGGAACTCCAATCCCTCAACGAAGAGGTCATGACGGTCAACAGTCAATTGAAAGACAAGGCCGAGACCCTTGAAGCCACCAACGACGACCTCCTCAACCTCCTGCGAAGCACTGACGTCGCCACCATCTTCCTCGACCGCGATTTCCGCATCTCGCGCTTCACGCCCGCCACAAGAAAATTGTTCACCATCATCCCCTCTGACGTGGCTCGACCGCTCAGTGATATCTCGCGCAAATTCACGGACGAAGACCTCACAGGCGACTTGGAGATCGTGCTCCAAGACGGATCCAGCGTCGAGAAACTCATCCGCGCGAACGAGGGCCAATGGTACCAACGACGCGTCCAACCCTACCGCACACAAGACGGACGCATCGCCGGGATCGTCGTCACGTTCGTGGACGTGGACGCACTCAAGAAGGCCGAACTTGCGACGAGCGCGGCCAAGAAGTATGCGGAGAACATCGTCGCAACCGTCCGCGAGCCCCTCCTCGTCCTCGACACGCACCTCCGCGTCATATCCGCGAACCCCGCCTTCTACGACGTCTTCCAGACCGCGCCCGACCAAACGATCGGGACCTTGATCTTCAACTTGGGCAACGGACAATGGAACATCCCCAAGCTCCGCCAACTCATCCAAGAGATCTTGCCACACGGAGACGAAGTTAGAGACTTCGAGGTCGAGCACACATTCGAATCCATCGGCCCCCGCACGATGCTCCTCAACGCAAAACGCGTCAGCCCCGCGCAAGAGCAGAAGGAGGAACAAGACGAGCTGATCCTGCTCGCGATCGAAGACGTCACCCAACGCAAGACAGCAGAAGCAGCGGTCAAGGACCTCACCGACGGGCTCGAGTTCCGCGTTCGAACGCGCACCGCCGAGCTTGAAGAGGTGAATAAGGTGCTCAGCCAAGCCAACGAATCGCTCGACGCATTCGCCTACGTCGTGGGCCACGACCTCAAAGAGCCCGCGCGCGCCGTGGAAACGATCCTCACCGTCCTCGAGGAGGACCATGCTGCCGATGTGCCAGAAACGGTTCGGGCTCTTCACTCGAAGGCAAGAGCCGCGAACCGGCGCTTGGCATCCCTCGTCACTGGCCTCCTCGAATTCAGCCGCGCGTCGCGCGCCGACGTCACGAACGCCCACCCCCTCGCGCTTGACGACGCGCTTCGCATGGATGATTGCACGACGCGCTTCCGCGACCGCCTTGCCGAACGCGACGCGCGCCTCGAATACCCCGGGCACGATGTCATCGTGCACGCGCATCTTCCTGCGGTTTGCCAGATCCTCGGAAACCTCGTCGAAAATGCAGTGAAACACAATCCAAACCCGCACCCCCTCGTGCGCGTGAAGGCTCACGGCGACGCGGACGGCAGAATGATCGAGGTCATCGTGGAAGACGATGGACCAGGCTTTCCCCGCGACGTCATCGCTGGCATCGAACGCATGAGCACGACCACGCGCGGATTCGGGCTCGCGATAGCAAAACGCACCGTCGAACTCACGGGTGGCAAACTGTGGCTTGGCCAAAGCCCCGAAGGCGGAGGCGCCGTCCACTTCACGCTTCCTGCGCGCGCCCGAACGGCAGACACCGCGCAGGAGACCCCGCCTGCGGGCCCCAAGACGTTCAGCGAACACGCAGCCCAGCTTGGCGCGGAACAACGCGTGCGCGACCGCGCAGATACCATCTTACGCCTCAGTGAAGCGAACGCGAAACTCGAGAAAGCCAACAAGGCGCTTGCGCTCACGAACGAAGGGCTCGAGAGTTTCGCGTATGTCGTGAGTCACGACATCAGGGAACCCGTCCGGGCCATTCAAGCCATTCAAGCCCTGATCGAAGAGCAAGATATCAATCCGGAAACTCGCGAGCTTCTCGATCGCAGCCGCGAGAGCACGAAACGGCTCGCGCACCTGCTCAAAGGTCTTCTCGACGTCAGCCGCGCGTCAATACTTGACCCACACGATCTCCGATCCATCCGCGTGGCGGACGTCATCAAGAGCGAAGCCTGCATGACACGCTACGCGAGCTATCATGAAGCCAACCACGTCGAACTCTCGATCCAAGAAAACCCACCGGGGCTCGAAGCCTACGGGACGCCCGAGCACATCAGCGAGATCTTGGGAAACCTCCTCCTCAACGCCGCCAAACACAACACGAACCCAGTACCCCGCGTCCACGTTTCCATCACGCACGCGCCACAGGACCCGAGTTCCATCCTCATCTCGATCGAGGACAACGGCTCCGGCTTCGATCCCAAACTCATCAATCAGTTCGACCGCGTCAAACCGGGCCGCCCGACCACACTGCGCGGAGGATTCGGCCTCATCATCGTGCGACGCGCCGTCGAAAAGCTCGGTGGAAGCATTGCTATCACGCGGAGCGAACGATTGGGCGGGGCCGCAGTCAAGGTGGCACTGCCCAGCGCGCTTCCCGCGAAGCAAGACGTTACGTGACACCCCCGACGACATTGCGCAAGACGCGCGGCGGCGTGCTTGGACTCGCCCGCATCGACCCCATCCAAAGCCAGTTCCAGTTCGTCAGGGTTGGCAACATCGAGGGCAGGATGTTTCACCCAGATCGCGACGTCACGCTGCTCAGCCGCGAGGGCACCGTCGGGACGAGCATCGACCCGCCCGCGACTCGCATCATCGCGGAAGCGTGGGCTCCGGGCACGGTCATGATCCTCCATTCTGACGGAGTCGCCATCAGTCACGACTCGGTCATGTACAACGGGCTCCTCCAACGCGACCCCGCGGTCATCGCTGCGGTCGCCATCCGAGACGGGTTCCGCGGCACGGACGACGCGACGGTCGTCGTCGTCAAGGACACACGAACACCAACTTCGTGATGCCCTGTGATCGTGCGATCGACCAACCCCCGAAACCAACCGTTCGCCTTGCATTTCGCCGCACTTGAGGCAGCGAAGCACGATATCGAAGAGCGGCGATATCGGATCAGGATTGCAACACGATAAACTACCGCATGGTCTGACCGGAAGATGCTCCACCGGCCATGACCAAGTTGACGCCCCGCTTCACGAGGACCTCCCGGAGTTTACTCTCAAGTTCAGCCATCGTCATGGGTTTCTCGATATACTCGTGGATCTTTGCACGCTCGCGCGCATGTTCAACCGCCCGGGCATCAGCAACGCCGGACATGAGGACGCGCACCGCATCAGGCTGCGTCATCGACGTGAACATGAGCACATCCGTCCCATCCGCCCCGCCTAACCGAAAGTCACTCAAGACGACATCGAACTTCTGGTGCTGAAGGATGGCAATAGCATCCTCGCCACTAGCCGCCTCCACCATTTCGAGCTGTGGATCGCACCGCGCGAAGAAGCGCCGGCAAACGAGCAACATGCTGGAGTCGTCATCAACGACAAGGATGCGCTTCACCAAATGACCTCTCAGGCAGTCGCTTGAACCGCCGCAACGCGGCATCAGGCGGGGAGGGGGAATATACGTTGGGGCAAGCGCGGCCAATAGATCACACGCGGTCGGCCGGCGTGAGCCCCTCGCTCTGAGACTGATCGTTTCACTGCGAACCGTCCACATGGTCCTTGCCCAAGTCATTCCGAGGACGAAGCATGGCCGAACCCACCAAGGAAAAGCAGCCTGAGAACGAACTCGCCAACGCCAAGCGTCCGGAAGCCGCCGAGAAGCCCAACTTCCCCGCCAACGAAGCGCCTGCCGAGCCCGAAGCGGACGAGGAAGCCGAGTAGAAGAAGCAGCTTCCTCCACCGGGAGGCGATGTCAATCACCTCTCGGTGGACGGCCGCCTGGCTCTCCGAATCCGGAAACGACGGCGGCTGACCAAAGACCGGTTCGCGCGAATCGGCCTCTCGGCCAAATCCGTCTAACCCTCGGACGCGCAATGTTCAACCAATGGAATACCTCCGCCTTGGAATCGCGCTCCTCATCATCGGCATCCTGCTCAGCCTCCTCCCCGTTTTCGGCGTTCTCGCCGGCCCACTCATCTACATTGGTTGGATCCTTGTCGTTGTCGGCCTCGTCTTCGCCGTCCTCCACGTCGTAGGTCGCTCCGGCAGCGCGCGCCACGGCGGCGGACGGACCCTGTAATTCGGCCACAACGTCCGAGAACCTCCTGGACGCTTCCCGCCAAATGACGAGACTACCTCGCCGACGCTCGCCTGACCACATCCACATGGCCCACGAGACTCTCAACACTCCGAGAGCCACTCGTCCCCGGCCTCCCGGGGATTGACGAACGCGTTTCCGGCTGTGGCACCTGACGAGTCCATAGGCGTCACGCTGAAGTATGACCCACGAAATGAGGACTCGGCTGTTCTGATGACGAACGTTCAGACGATCCCCGCGATCTATGTCAAGCTCCCGAACCGACCTGGCGCGCTCGAGCACGCGACGCGCGTCTTGGGCGAGCACAAGATCAACATCGACAACATCAGCGTCGAGACCATTGGCTCGACCGGCTATGCCCGCATCTTGACCCCGAAGTCACACGAAGCCCTCGCCATCCTCCAAGCCGCGAGCATCGACGCGCACGAGACTGAACTCGTCACCGCGCAGATCGCGAACAAGCCTGGCGAACTCTCGCGCGTGTGCGCCGAACTCGCGGCAGCGGGCGTGAACATCGAAGCCATCCTGGCATCCCCCGCGGATGGGCGCGTCACCTTCCGCACGAACGACAACGCACTCGCGGCGCGAGTCCTCAGCAACTTCGCCAGCACGAGTCGCGTCGTGGTCGCGGAAAAAGTGCCGACACACGCCGTATAGGGGAACGACGAGCGCGAGAGCCAGATGCTTGCTCACGGCCGCAGATCGAGCCGCCGCGCGTCGATGCCCAGACTCTGAAGCGCCTTTGCGTCGCCACCCTTTCCCGTCGAAAACGTCAGTCTCTCCTTCGGCGCGATCAGGCAAGAGTCCACGCGGCAAACTTCGCACCACCTGCAGAGCCTGCGCGCCAATAGGCGGCGGTGGTAAGCATGGCTCGACGCGCTCATGCAACCTCTTCTCAACGGTGGCGCGGTAGTTCCACAAGTCCGCGAAACATCGGTCAACATCCGCAACGGCGGGCCCCTCGACACGCACCGCCAGATCGTGGACAGGGCGGGAGCCAACGGCCGTGATGCCCTTGCCGCGGCGCTGCTCGACGACGGAATGGGTCGGCAAGTCCCAGTAGGGTTGCTCGAAGAGCGAACCATACACGAACGCGACTTGACCATCGACCACCATGGTCTTGGCGTGTTGAAGTTCGGCGCGAAGGGGAAACGGCCGAACTTGGACGCCCGCGCACTCGTCGAAGAAACGCGCAGTCCTATCGTAGCCCAACAAGTCCACGGGTTCGCTTTTTGCTAGCAGCACCCGCACGTCGACCCCGCGCGCCCCTGCCTCGCGCACAAAGTTCGCCAGTGGCGGGCTATCGCCGTCGCGGAACGCTGCGACGAAGTCGACCTCGAAGCCCATCTGGAGCACGCGCACGTTTCGTTTCGCGCCTGCTATCGCAGTGGCCGTCGCGGCAAAGGCAGCGTGGCCATCCACGAGCGCCTCGACTTGGTTGCCTTCGCTTTGTAGTGTGCCGCGACGCGTCGCCCAAGGGTGGACACCGGAGTGACTTTCGATGTCGATGTCGGCGGGGGTGGCGTTCCGGTGTGCCCAACGCCGAAGTAGCGCGAACGGGCGCATCGGAAGGAAGGGAGGTGGGCTCAATGGGATGACTCACGATGCGTTGTTTTGCGCTGCTTTTCAGCTTCCTTGGCCGGTGGCCGTCGGGCCGGAAGCGGCTTGGTGGGTCCGCGCAGATTGCTTGGTTCACTCATTTCGCGATCCACCGCGTCCCTCGTGGGGCTGCTCGTGGGGAAGTTCTCTTCTTCCATCGGGTTCTCGCCCGTCTTGTTGCGTCGTCGCGTGTTCACACGGGGTGTTGAACGGCTCGGACCATGTCAGGCGTGGCCGACTCATCGGTGAAGAGCGCCTGTCGCCCGGGGAAATGTTCGGAGTGGCGTCCAACACCTTGCGCGGGGTTCGCATGGGCGCGCTCTCTGGAATCGATGTGTTCGCGTTCGCCAAAAAGGAACGCCCAAAGGCCGTGCGAATCGTTGGATCCTTGTGGCGGGTTTATCCACACTGGCGCAGCCGCGCGCTCGGTCAACCGTAGCGCTCCCGCGGATTCGCGCCGGAATCGACCTCGCTGCCAGAACACGGTTAGGGCTTCTACCAGACCAGAGTGAGGCCTGAGGGTGATTTCACGACTCCTTTTGACGACGAGAATCATGACGACGCCGCGCAGCAACCGGCCGACAGATCGACCAAGTCCTCACCAGATCCGGCCGATGGTGAACGGGCTCCAGCGAGCGCGGAGGACCGCGCACGCAATTTCGCCGCCGCGCTCGGTGGCGCCTTGGAGGCATTCGTCGAGGCCCTCGATGACGATGTCCTCGATGATGCTGCTCAGGGCGTCGAGGCCGCTGGTCAAGTCGCGCGGGAAGGTGGTGATCACGTCATGGCCGCTCTTGATTCACCGGAGATACAAGCCGTCGGGGAGAAGCTCGGCGAGGCAGGAACGGCCGTTGCGGGTGTCGCTTCTCGCGCGACTCACGCAGTCACGGACGCGGCTCATGAGGTTCAGAGCGGCGTGCGGCACGTCAAGGAAGGCGTGAAGGTCCGCGCCGACGCAGTCAAGGAGACATCGCGTCGCGCGAAGGGCGCGCCTCGACGCATCGGCCACGAGATGACCGAGGCCGCGAAGGCTTGGTGGCACGGCCTCATGGTCGCGCTCTCCATGAGCGTCGCGATCGGCGTATTCGGAATCGTCACGCTCGTCGTCGTGACCATCGCGCTCGTCGTTTCTCTCAATCGCCTCGTGGGTGACCCGGGTGGAACGTGGATCACGGCGCTCATTTACGTCGTGTTCGGCGGCATCGCGTACGCAACGATGCGCTCGCGAAAGGCAGCCGCGCAAGCCAAGACGCACAAGCACATCGAGAACTCGAAGATGGAAGCGCGTCACGTCGTCGCGCCAGTCAAGTCCGCCTTCGGTGGACGAGGCCGAGCGGGATTCTGATCCAAGGAACAGGACTGATTCACATGGAAGACAACAACTACGAAGAAGCAGGAAATGCGAACACCGACAAGAAAAGCGAAACCGAACCGGAGACGGAGTCGCAAGGTTACGATGAGAACAAGTCTCAGCCCAACAAGAGTGACGCAGCCTCGCCCGACGCCGCGGAGAAGAAGCCCGAACTGACGGGCGCCGCAGCTGACGCGAGCAAGCGCGCCAAGGGCAAGGTCCAGCGCGGCATCGCGACCGTCGCGGGCTCGCTGAAGGGCTTCGCTGAGGGTGCTGAGAAGAGCGACCTCGCGAAAACGACGGGCGCTGCTATCGGGAAGGCCGGCGAAGCCATCCGAAAGGTTGGTGGCGCGGCGACGCAGGAATTCCAAAAGACGAAGGAGCACTTTGCGAAAGGCGGGGCCGCTGCCGAAAAGCCGTCTTCATACGGCTATTCCACGTCCGCGCCCAAGATGGGTGAAGAGGAAGACGAAGACGCGTCGAAAAAGGACGCAGCGGCGGCGAAGGACTCTTCGAGTTCGGACGACAGTGGCTCATCCAGCAGTGCCACGGACAAGTCCGGGTATTAGGCGTGACGAACGAGCCATAGGGTCAATACTCGAAGTTGACGAGGTTTGACTCATATGCAAACTCTCGGACTCGGAATTACCCTACTCGTCGTCGGCCTGATCTTGAGCGTCCTTCCGGTCTTCGGCGTCTTCGCCGGGCCGCTCATGTACATCGGCTGGATCCTCGTGCTCGTGGGCGTCGTGCTCGGCATCTACCACCTCGCCACGGGCCGCGGACGCGGCCGAACCATCGGCCCCGGCAGAACGCTCTAAAACTGCCGGACCCACGATTCTATCGATCGCGCCCCGCGCAGGCACATGGTGCTATCATTGCACCATGTGCCCAAAGCGAGGCCCCCCCATTCTTTTTTGAACGAAGGGACTTCGAGGCACCGATCAGCTTGGTGCTGACCGCCGAAATTTGCACTTCAGCCGCAATCGTCAAACGCTCACACGGCGAGAGTCAAGAGCATGTCGAACGACAAGCCTTCGAGCGGGACATCGGACAAGATCAAGGGCAAGACGAACGAGGTCGTCGGCCACCTCCGCGGCGACAAGAGCCAAGAACTCAAGGGCAAAGCCCAGAAAGTCATGGGTGACGCCAAGCATGCCGTACGTGATGTCGCGGACAAGCTTCAGGGAAAGTAGTTCGCACGGGCCTCCGGCATCCCTCGGGGGATCATCTTCGTTTTGCCCCGCGATCGCAAGCTGGAGTCGCAGCAAAGACAGCGTGCCCATCTACGAGCGCTTCCACGTGGTTGCCCTCGCTTTGTAGCGTGCCGCGACGCGCCGCCCACGCGTGGCCCCCCGGTTGGCCTTCCGCATTCACTTCGTCTGGAACGGCGTTGCGATGCACCCACCGCTGAAACAGAGCGAGTGGTCGCACCGAGATGAACGGAAGGGGCCCGGCCAAGACGCCATCATGTGGCGCCGGACGCTTAGCTTGAGCGCGTCCTGAACTATGAGGCGAAGCTCCAAAACATGCCGACGACGGCGAGACTCATCACGGCGACCGTGATCCACCCGATGATTCGAACGCCAATGCCAGCGCGCGTCTCTCCCATCACGCGTTTCGAGCCAGCCATCAGCATGACGATCGCGATGAGCGGCGGCGCAACGACCGCGTTGATGACGGCCGTCCAGATGAGCGCGTGGATCGGGTTGACTCCTATGAAATTGATAAAGATGCCGATGAGGACTCCGACGATGATGACTCCGTAAAAGCCGTGCTCCCGCTTTGGCGGCTCTTCGAGGCTGGCGCGCCATCGAAAGCTCTCTGCGACGCCGAAGGCCGCGCTGCCAGCGAGGACGGGGATCGCGAGGAGCCCCGTCGCGATGATACCTAAGGCGAAGAGTGCCCCGCCGAATCGACCCGCGATCGGCGTGAGTGCTTCGGCTGCCTTGTTCGCGCTATCAATGTCGTGGACACCCGCGACAAAAAGCGTCGCTCCGGTGCTCGCGATGATGAACCACGCGATGAGGTTGGATGCGAACATGCCACCGTACGTGTCCAACTTGATCCGCAGAACCTCGTTGATGGCTTCCGGCGGGTCATCCACGAGCGGTTGGCTCGCGGGATCCACCGTGATCTCCTCGACCTCTTGGCTCGCTTGCCAGAAGAAGAGGTAAGGGCTGATGGTCGTGCCCAAGACCGCGACGATCGCGATCAATGTGTCCTTGTTGAAACTGATGCGCGGAACGAACGTGGAGATGATCGCACTTCGCCAGTCGAGGTGCACCACGAGCACGGTCCCCACGTAGGCGAGGAGCGACAACGTGAGCCATTTCAGAACGCTTGAGTACCGATGATACGGAATGAACAGCTCTGCAAGAACGCAGACCACGCCAAACAGCATGACCCAAATGATCGCTGGGCCCCCGACGACGAGCGTCATGCCCGCGCCCATCGCGCCCAGGTCCGCGCCGATGTTGATGAAGTTCGCAACGACAAGCGCGACGACGAGCGGATACACGAGCCAACCTGGGTGGTACTTGCGAATGTTCGTCGCGAGTCCGTGCCCCGTCGCGCGCCCAATGAGCGCGCTTGCTTCCTGCACGCTACTCATGAGTGGCAGCGTGAACAGCATCGTCCACAACATGCCGAAGCCGAACTGCGCGCCGACTTGACTGTACGTGCCGATGCCGCTGGGGTCATCATCCGAAGCGCCCGTCACGATGCCGGGACCCACGCGGCGCAAGATCTTGCGCCACGAACGGCGCGCACTCGCGGGCCGTGCCATCCGCCGCTTGCGCGCCCCGACGCCGTCAGGACGCTTCAAGGAGGAGATCCTACCGAGTGAATCATGAGCTTCTGCATCGGCAGTGCATGCATGAGGCTTCGCCCAACCGGCCCGCGCGCGGATCCCATGAGCGATGAAGCACGGGAGGCCGAGTTCACGCGAAGGGCCAGCGAGCCGCCAGCGTTTTCCGCTCGCCCGCTATCCCATGCCTGATGATCGACCCCGGCGAACAAAAAGGCAACCCTGGCGGCATGGCAACCGAGAATGCTGAGCTTCCTGCCAACTCGAAGCGGCACGCGCTCCAAGTCGAGCGTGAGGCCGCCAACGTCATGGACGCGCCCGCGGCTGCGGCACCGGCCATCGCGAGAAAGACGCGGCCCGCGGCGAAGAAGGCACCGACGAAGAAGCGCACAGTGACGATGCCCGCCAAAGAGAGCACAAAGAAG
>Ga0265292_1002696_pt1 | contig 11908 bp, 9 predicted proteins | sample Munlanlewell296A_FD_189080 | JGI IMG/M metagenome (GOLD analysis project Ga0265292, IMG submission 189080) | Leachate microbial communities from a municipal landfill in Southern Ontario, Canada - Leachate well 296A | ecosystem: Engineered > Solid waste > Landfill > Unclassified | place: Canada...
CTCGTAAAAATTGTTCTAAAAATTTTGATATGCGGGAATAGCTCAGTTGGTAGAGCGCAACCTTGCCAAGGTTGATGTCGCGGGTTCGAGTCCCGTTTCCCGCTCCACCAATCCCGATAGCAATCGGGATTTCTTTTTTTACGAAACAAATTGACATTAATTGCTGGACGGTTCTAAAAATTATCGTATGTAAATTTTAAACGCAGAGAACACAAAGAAAACGCAAAGTCCGCAGAGAATATTGATATTTTTAGAACTGCCCTGCTAAAATTGGTGCTGTACCCAAGTGGCTCAAGGGGAAGGTCTGCAAAACCTTTATTCGTCGGTTCGAATCCGACCGGCACCTCAAGTATTAAGCTCTGTCATTACGGAGCTTTTTAGTTATAAAATATATTCCTTACTAATTTGAGTACTTTATTCATGCATAATTCTAATCTCCTTTTTGAAAAATATATAGAAGTAAAAGAATCTCCGGTTCACGGGAAAGGCTTATTTGCAAAAATCGATATTCCCGAAGAAGAAGTCCTATCAATTATAAAAGGAGAATTTATAGACGGATTTGAATGTGTACGAAGAGAAGAAGAAGACAATAGCTACATCTTTTGGCATTGCGATGATAATTATATTGATGTAAAAAATGAATCAATGAAGTTCATCAACCATGATTGTGATCCTAATTGTTACGTGAATGATGGGGACGAAACAACTTTAACTCTTATTTCAATTAGACAAATTAAATCCGGTGAAGAGATTTCAATAGATTATGATTATGAAGAAATCTACCTAACGTGCAATTGTTTTTCATGTCAGACTAAAAAAGCAGTGTGAAAGAAGGTCATCGAATAAATATTCGTAATCATATTATTTACTTCACTCATGTTACGTAAAAAATATGAAGGGTCTCCCAAAGGGATGCCTTCGACATTGATCTAGCTCTTAATCCTAATCTTAATCCGCCGTTAGCCATCAAAACGAGTGAAGCAAAGTGATCTCATTTTGTTGATGGATATTCCGTACTAGAATAAAGCAAGCTTCGGGGTATTGAACCCGAAAAGGAATAAAATGAGGTTGACTCAAACGTCAGAGAGGCTGTCATTGCGGGTATAATAGTCAAAAAGTGTTGCTAAAATTACAGTAACCTATTATATCACAAATAATTACAAGGAGTAAACTCAAAACAAATGAGTTTCTGAATTATCTTTCATTTAATATTTAGTTTTACTCCTTGCTTTTTCGTGGCGTCTTTATTATATGACATCGATCTTGAATACTGAATACTTGATTATGGATTCTCGATTCTGGGGAAACATTGATTCAGCAGCTTGCATTCTTAGTATATAACTACCAGTTAATGATTCAATACTTTCCATTCTACACTCTGCACTCTACACCCATCATTCTACACTCTACACTCAAAGAGTTGTCTGGTAATTCTAGGTTTGTAGAACAGAATCGTATTCTGTTCTGTGTGCGCAGAATACGATTCTGCGCTACAAAAAAATGATTGAATAATAATTTTTAAAGCCAATATTAGCTAACTTTTTTGTTTTAAAAACTATTTCATCAATGTCGAACTCTTGCAGATTTTTACAACCCGGTTGTAATGCCGAATAATTGAATAGACGCGCAAAATAAATGATGATGACGTTGATCAACATTATCGTAAAGAATATTTCACCACCGAACTAAACCGATGAGAATACCTTTCCGTACTCTATAATAAATATATACATCCGCTGATAGGGACTGAGAAGAAGAAAATAAAACTGAAGAAAACTTGACTAACTGTTACAACTTCACTTCCAAATACAATTTTAATTTCAGTTCTTGTAGCTGCAGTTCTTGTTTTTGGAATTTACTTTTCACCTTTGGTTAAAGCCGCAAAGAGTTGCCTAGTAATTCTGGGTTTGTAAAACAGATTTTTAATCTGTTCCTTGTGCGCAGATTAAAAATCTGCGCTACAAAATGATTGAATAATAATTTTTCAATGGGGGTTCTCGATACTAAAGGAATAAGGGCAAGTTCTCTTATAAATTGCTTGCTGCATTCAATTTTCACTTTTCTTTCGGCAGCTTTTTATAAAATTCTTTTGCCTCCCGGACTTCAAGTCTTTCACCATCATCTTCTTTCATCAGTTGAACCAGCGCATAGTTCTCCAGCAAGTCTTCCAATTTTTGATATGTTTCTATATCAATCTGGACCGCTATCTTATTGTTGTTTTCATCAATTATATATTTCTTTTTTATCGATTCCATTTTCGCTCTATTTTATTCCGTTTGAAAATAGTGATTTTTATTTCTTGACACAATCTACATTCAGTTGCGGTTATTGCTCTTTTGAATTCTGTTGTTTCGCTGCACTCTACACTCAACATTCTACACTCTGCACTCATTTTCTTGTGTTCGGTATCTATTTCACACCTTTGGTTGAAGCCGCAAAGAGTTGCCTGGTAATTCTAGGAATATAAGTCAATAATCGTTATTGTGTTTTCGACACGACAAAGCAAAAATGCCATTCGTTTTTAGATTTATTACTTACAAGGTGAGGAATAATGTGGACATGGAACTGGGGATTAATGTGATCCTAGAACTGGGGAATCATTTGAACTTTTTTACCTTTTTACTGGGGAATCATATGGTCGCTGACAATCAAAAGGTAGTAGTTAATGTAAATGTTTTGAAAATCAATGGGAATGATAATGTTTACGGGGTAAGTGCTAAAATCTTTGTTCGAAATTAGATTACTTGAAGGGAAATAAATTCTTACAAAGAAAAAGATTCCGACCTATCTTTTACTACTTTTATACACTAAAAAGAATACGATAAACCTAAAGATGGAATTGTAGGAAGAAGAGACTCCTCAAACCTTGCCGGATTTCCTTTGTTATCAAAAGAATATCTATATGATAAAACATTCTCCTTCCCGAGTATGTTTAAAATATCTATGTAAAATTTTAACGGATGATCAAATAATTCAAAAGTCTTACCTAATCTCAAATCAATACGTGTGTATGGTGGATAGTGATCCGAATTTTTATCTGATGGTACCCAGACATACTTTTTATCTGAAGAGGAATAAATAAGATTAGAAGGAGTAAATGCGTAGCCGCTACCATAAAAATAACGTACACTCGATTCCCACCCCAAACCAAGATCGATGCTCACAACCGATGAAATAGTATGTTTCTGATCGGTATAGCGTGGATAGTAATTGGTCTCCGAGTACAATTTTTCTTTAGCAACAAGAAATCCATAGCTTAACCAAACATCGAGCGAAGGAAATCTTGCAATAAATTGAAAATCAAAACCGGTCGCATAACCCTCTGTATTGTTCTCTTTTGTTCTATACTGAAGCGTACTATTAGTTACGCGGCTAACAGGAAGAAGATCGGAATATTGTTTATAGTAATACTCAAGTTTGCATGAAATAGCGGAAGAAAAGTTTTTTTCTAATCCGGCTATATAGTGTGTAGCTTTTTGAAAGGAAGTATTCTGATCGGTAGCTTCGCTGAAACGCAACTGTTTGTACGTTGGCGGCTGATAAAAGATTCCCCAGGATAATCTTAGAATCACATCAAGAGGAAGGTTATAAGACAAGCCAATTCTTGGGGATATTTTAGTTTGTTTATTCATATCAAAATAATCTAATCGAGAGCCAGCGTTTACAATAAGATTATCGGAAAACTGGAGAATGTTTTCAATGTAAGCTTCGTTTCGGAATGATGAAATGTTAAGATTAAGCGTATCGTTGTATGCAGGATTTTTGGGATAATTTGTTGTGATAACATCCGGATATTTCGAAAGGTTTTCAGAATAAATTTCATCTTTTCGCTTATTTTGATCAACATTGTAAAAAATTTGTTTATAAGAAATACCCGCTTTTATTGTAAAGAACGGTGATAAAGCAACCATAAAATTTTGCTTTAATGATAATGTTCTTATTTCCAATTTGTTCTTTAAATAGAAAGCGGCATTATATTTAATAAAGCGATCTGGAAATGCGCTGAATGAGTGGTCTATATTATTTGTTTCATAATTATATTCATCCTCTAATTCATTATATAAGGAAAGAATTGTTTGCGATGAAAAGAAGGAAGAAAAAATTTTATCGTACCTAACAGCTAAAAGGGAATTATCATAGCTGAACAACCCGGTTTTAAAATAATTTCCATTTGCAAATTCATAAGTTGGTTTTTGATCAATCATAGAATTGAATTTGTAAGAAGAAATAGTGTTTTCCGGGTCCTGTGACTGATTATCTTTTGAATAAATAATGGTAGCTGTAATGATATCGGAATTACTAACCTCATAATTTAAGATTGATTGTATATCATAATAATCAGCACGAACCCCCGAAGGTGCGCCCATTCTTAATAACAGATCTAAATAACTTTTTCTTACTCCAAGTGAGAAAGAACCCTTTGAAGTAATTGGACCTTGGACTAATGCAGAGAGATCAATCATGCTTAAGTCTATTTTGGCAGCGTATTCATTTCTATTTCCTTTAGCATATTCAATGTTCATTATCGAACTAAGTGCATTACCAAATTCAGCACTGAAACCACCAGCAGAGAAATTAATATTTTTAACCATATCAATATTGAAAATGCCTACTCCCATCGGCGTAAAAGCTTTTAGATGGAACGGACTATAGATTTCAACACCGTTAACAAGAACAAGATTTTCATCATAAGTACCGCCGCGGACATTTATGAGTGGAGATCCTTCATTATTGTTACTAACGCCGGGCATAAGTTGAACGGAACGGAGAGCATCTTTAGTAAAACCGGCAAAGTTTTTAACTTGTTCATTTTGTATTGAAGCAACGTTCAGTTCATTGTCCCGTTGTTTAGAGAATACACTTATTTCTTGAAGCATATATGAGGTTGGCTTCAATAATATTTTTAAATCCAGAGTTTCTTTATTTATAATTACTCTTTCGATTTTGTAACCAATATTAGAAAATATAAGCGTTTGAGGAATAGATTTAAGAATTATTTTAAAATTCCCATTATAATCAGTGGTGGTTCCCAATGTAGTGTTTTCAACACCAATGTTAGCGCCTATTAAAGGATCGTTATTGGAAGCATCGAGAAGTTTTCCTTTTACCGTAATTTGCTGTGCAGATACTCCGCTCGCAAAAAAGATCAACAACAGGATAAAAATAATTAGTTTATACATTTACTCGCTCACAGATTGTTAGTATAAAAAGAATTCTTTCACTTGTAATGACATATTAATTAATCCAAAACCAGTTTTTAATATGAACCCAGCAGCAAACGATGGATTTTAAGAATATCTAATTTTATTATGCGAATACGATATTGTTACAAAGAACATAATTAAACTTTGGAAACAAGAAATTTTTTGAAAAATGAAATTATCTTGATACTAAATCGGAAAAACATCATTCCAGACATTATTAAAATAAGAGTTGGGAATAAAATTATTTTTATTTCAGGCAAAATAGCATTAAAATTCAATGTAGAAATCGCTTGACTAATTCCAGAAAGAAATTGAAAAAAATGCTTAGGATAATTAATTATAAGAACTGGCAGATAGAGCATAATATGATAAAATATTACAATAAAAAAGAGATTACTCAACAGAGAGTAAGCAAGAAGCAAGTATTTTACCTTCCCCTTAATATTAAGCTGAGGTGGGATATTTTCTGCTTTTCCAATAACCCGCTTAAACAGGTAAGCTAAATATTCTCTAGACCGCATTCTAAGATTGGGAATTCCAGTAAGGTCTGAGGCGATCCAATATCCATCAAAACGGAACAAAGGATTAAGAGAACCAATCAACGAAAGATCCAGCATATAAATGAGATAGATAAAAATGAGATTGTTCGTTGCAAGATAAAATAAATAAATAAAAGGTATACAGATAAGTTGAAAGTAGATACCTCCGAAATCAACAACCGCTCTTTCGAATCTATTTAATCGCCATACATCTGTTACATCTGCGTAAAAAACGAAGTAGTATAAATATAACCCAATACCGATATCCCCATGCTTGGCTCCGAAATGGTGACATGCTGAAGAGTGACCTAATTCGTGAAATACAGTTGTACATAATAGAAGAAAGTAAGCTCCCAACAGCAGGAATCCATCGATTGAATTTAGGCTAATTGAGGGTCTTGGAAATACTGTATAAAAGAATAAATGAAATAGTGCTATTAAGATAGTGATTGAAATAAAAACATTTTTATTAAATAGGACGTGTAATATTCGCGTAAGAGGATTTAACATTTCTTGAGTGAAAAGACGTATTTTAAAGTAAACATACGAACGCTGTTTTTTTTGAGGTTTAATTGGTTCATTACCAATTACTATTTCTCTTGGGATAAAAAAATCTTTAACAATCTTTTCAATATCTAATGCAGTACATTCCTTATTAGAAATATGTTGATATTCTTGCGCAATATCTTGAGTTGTACGTTCTCCATCAATAAGATCAAGGATTTGATAAAGTGCAGTAGATACTTCAAACCTTCTATCCCCATTTACAATAATCAAATACTTCATCTGAGATGAAGAGTCGATAGGTAAGATTTCAAGACTTGGGTTTAAGATAAATCGTGAAAAAGAATTTACTTTGCTTCGCTCATCAATCACAACAGAATCCCTACTAAAATTTTATATATTTTTTTGAAATTGCTTTAGCGCATCAACTACAGTAGCGGTTGTAAATAATCGTCTAGAATCTTCGGTTAGTCTGTATAATATCGCTTCATTTTTTTTATTAATTTCTTCCCACGGATTTAACTGATCTTCATAAGGAACTCGCATTATTGGAATTGATTTCCAACTTCCATCGTCCATCTGATTATCGAGTAACCATTTAATACCTTTTTCGCAATTATATGAATACTTATTTTTACCAAACTTAGAAAGTAAGCTTACACATAAGGCAGTATTAAATGCAGAGCTTTCGCCGAAGTTTCCATTATTCCAACCTCCATCAAGTTGTTGCACGCTAGATAACCAATCCATTCCTCTAATTATCGCTGAATCAAATTTTACTCTATCAAACATACTTAATGCTTTTATTGAGTTTGCTGTACCATATATTCTTCCGTCCCACCAATAGGACTCCCAGAAACCTTCCTTATTCTGATTTTCTTTTATATAATTGATATCTTTTATTAGAGAAACATCATCTTCACATATTCGTTTTTCAAAACAAAATGCTTGAACTGCTACAGAAGTTACACATAGGTGAGGAGAACACCAACCTATCATTGATTTATGTGACTCACTCAAATATTTTTTATTACTAAATATTTTATACTTTTCAAGACTTTGTGAATTAAGTGTTGCTTTATCTTTGCGATATGTACTTATTCCACCGGTATCCGAATGTCTATGTGATCTAAGCATATCAAAATCAATCTGTAATTCATTGTAACTGGTTCCTCTGGTTAATATAAATAAAATACACCATGCCGTAGAATCGGCATCAGAGATTACGTGCCTATTAAATCCCCAGCCACCTTCAGATTCTCTAGATTTTAATAGAGCTACACGTGCAGAGTCAAGATTTTTTGATATTCCGGATTGTTCCCTTAATGCATAACCAATATATCCGGTTGTCCAAAAACACCCTATAGAATTAACCATAAAATCACGCCAAAAACCATCTTTATCTTGCTTTTGAATTAGATATTCAACCGCTTTAATATTACTATGATTGATTGCATCTTCAAAATTCTTAGAAGAAGTGTTTTTGATAGTAAAACTTGTATTTAGTTTAGTTCTTTTGTTGATATATATCTTCGACAACTCTTTCTCACGAAGATATTTTATATCATCTCTATACCTTTCTGCCATTGAAGTACAAGACTCGATGCACGATATCCATGTTGGACAATTTATTTCTTTTACATCATTTTTAGCAAGATCAAAATATTCTAGTGCTTGCGAGAGAAATGCTTCAGCGTGACCAGAATAAAAAAAATATTTTGCAATATCCTCTTCACTTATCTGGTTAGCAATGATACTTGTTTGAAGATTATTTTTTGAAATTACAGTCATGATTGGATATGAGAAACGTTTATTTAATAAATCTTCTTTCCAATCTTGAATATCATCAATTAATTGCCGACCTAAAGCAAAATTATCATGGGACTTTTCAAAAGAAATAATATCTTCTTCATTTCCAATTAGTATCCCTAAAGTGGCCGGGGCTAATTTAGCTAATGAAGTTTTACCTATAGAAATGGTATGAAATTCATCTTCAGTATACTCTTGGCAAACATTTAAATGATTTCTACGCTCAAGTAAAATACCTTTGATATACTGATTGTAATATTTTTCATGGTATTTCCAAAATTCAGAATTAAGTGGAAATACATCTTGTAATATTCCCATTACTTTCCTTTGTATAACATTTAAAAACAATATTAAGGTACCATTTGGTAATTCTCGGGTGTCCAAGACTTTGTCCATTAATAAAATATATGTGTAATAAAAGCTTAGTGCTTTTGATAGAATTCTTATTGTCTTAACTTCGATCTGCTCAAATGCTTCAATAAAAATGAATGGATAATATCTATATACATCACGACACATAAACAGTTTTTCTTTAGATAACAAGTGGTTAACATTATATTCATCCACTAATTCTTTTAAAGAATCACAATAATCATTGAATGAGCGTTCTTTTTCTAACTCAATATTTTCAATTTCTCCCATGTTATATTTCATTTTTAATAGTCTTAAAAGTTATACTATATAATCGAGATTACATGTCGAGAACAATTACTAGCTTGCACACGGACAGTCGAGACCGAAATCAGTAGATAAAGCATGACAATTGGTTATGCATTCTGAACATGCATTTAGAAATTCACAATCGTACAAAGTAACTATTCAACAACCCACCATCATCTCAAGTCTCTCTTCTAATTCAGATATAGAAGTATTCTCTAGCAAATTCTTATTAAAAAGAAACGAGTTCATTTTTTATATCCATTGTAACCTCCAAGCATTCAAGTGAATGTAAATCACCGAAGTTATTTACTAACCCCACAGAAAAGATAATATCTGTGGGGTTAGACTAGAACGTTACTATTCGGAAAAAGTCTAACAAGCACAAGGGCAGTCGTAACCACAACCCTCTAATCCACATAAAGTTGAGCATTGTGCACCGCAAACATTAAATACTTCGCAGTATCCCCCGCAAATCACGATCCAGCATTGTGCTTCCAACTCAAGTCTTTCTTCTAACTCAGAGATGGAGAGATCGGCGAACAAATCCTTGTTGAAAGAAACGAGTTCTTCTTTTTTTTCTTCCATAAGAGCTCCTTATAAAAGTTATTGATTATGAATTAGATTTATTAATCAGTAAAGGAGGAATCTTCTCATGTATTAAGAATCAATTTTTTGAAGAATTTGATTACATGTTTCTTTTTCTTTAAGGTATTGCTCGTATGCAAGAAGAATATAGTTTTTCAGCCCTATTGGAAAACCATCACAATGCGATTCAGATAAAGTACCATGTTTATGATAGACAAAAGCTTCACATCCACCTCCACAAAAAAGTGCATACTTGCATTCACTACATTTTGGTGTATTTCCTATATGCCTATTTTGCCATCTATTCAATATTTCTTCATTGAACTCAAGTTTAGGAAAATATTTACCTAAGCAAGTTTCTTTGATTCCAACAGTATCCCAACAACTATATATATCTCCTTCTGGATCAAAGATATACATACCGCTACCAACAGAACAAAAAACAGAGCGGAAAGGAAAAGTGCTACCGTTTTTAAATATCGATTTAAAAGTATTTACCAATCCTCCATCATTATCACCAATTTTTCTCAAATCCTCTCTGTTATACTTTTCTTTAATCCATTCTTCAGCAAATTTACCACGTGAGAAAAGATTTTCTGGATCACTTCCACAAAATCTGTTTTCCTCAGAAGTTATAAGGTATTCATCGCTCTCTTTCATATGATGTACAGCTGCTACATGGGATTTGAAATTCTCATATTTTGTCCAACCTTTTGTTTCAAAGATTTCTGCTAGTACACCAATTTTATCGAAATTTGTTTTATCGATATTCATCCTTACACTTACCGAAACACCTTTATTAAGTGCTAATGAAATATTATCAGCAATCTTGTCAAATGTTTCAATACCATCACGATGAGTACGACGTTTATTGTGTATTCCGGGTGGACCATCAATAGTTATTTGCAGTGCTTCAATTTTTCCTTTTCCTAGTAAACTTTCAAATACTTCAAGATCGAAGGCATTTGTTACCGCATGGAAAGTGTTACCTCTCTCAATACCTTTGTCCACAATGTATTTAACTATCTCAAAATTTTCTGCCATTAGAGGTTCACCACCATACAGATTGTGACGTTTATAACGTTTTGATTTGTCTTCAGGTTCTATCTTTTCTATCGCTTCATAAGCAAGATCAACTTGTTCTTTAGTCATCCGTTTTCTAGGCCAATTTTCTCCTTTGGTAAACCAACTCTCAACACAATATGGACATCGAAAATTGCAATCATATGCAGGTATAAAAAGAAATCCGTTTGGTTTTTTTTTGAGTCCAACTCTATGGAGAACTTCAGCTATTTGTTTTACACGTTCACGTTCTTGATTCACTGACATTTCTGTGAGATAACCCCGCTGTATTAATGCCTTTTTTGTAGTATCAGAAACTAGATTTTTTGTTTTACTTTCGGAATTCTTCTCTTGATCTTTAAGAAATTCAACTACGTTTGAAGTAACAAGATCAACCGCACCAGTATAACTATGTAAAAGTATATATTGATCAGAATTTGGGATTTGAGTATAAATAGTATATTCGCTTGTACGCATCATGGACTCCTTATGTGTTAACCATAATTTTATTAGAGCACCAGAAACAGCTTACAGTAATTTTTAGGAATATATTAAGTCCATCTCTAAAAAGTGGTTTTTAGAGATGCCCTTAATATAATTAAATCAAATTTTCATGTTTCATTTCAATTGGTAATTTGCTAAATACACCAATAGAAGGCATTAACAATTATCAATCGTTGATTATTAATTGCCTTTCGGCGTTTCTGTATTAGCCGGCGGATTCTCCTCTTCCTCTCCGCCCGCGCCGCCTCTACCTTTTGGTATCGGGTTAAACTGAACAAGAATTTCCGGCTTACCGGAAAAACATGCCTTTGCAAAATTGCGGATCTTAAATATCTGTTCTTTCAATTCTTTTGCAGCGGCATCGCGTTCCAGCGTTTTACTCTTCTGTATTTTTTTAGCGCTCTCCTGTACATCATCGGCAGTTTTAAGTTGTGCCGGTGTAGCTATAAGCGCGTCTATCTTAGTTTGCTTTAGACCGTTCTTCAATAAAACCGCTTTTCTTTCCTGCACCTGTTCAATCATATAACTGCATAGCGGAATCAAGCTTTTAACCGACTTCGTTATATCTTCGCCGATTTTGAACATACTTAAATTGCGCTTATCCCTGCCGTATGCGCTTTTAGCAGCCGCTTTTACATCGCTTATAAGCTTTTGTGTGCCGGCAACAATTTCATTTTGAGCGGCTGTTTTGTCCCCGGCATCCTTTACCGCTTTTTCCTGTGCTGTTTCTTTTGTGTTAAGATCCTCAATAGCTCCTATGAACGAAATATAAGATTCATCGGAAAAACCGCCTTCATTCATGCCGGTACGGTTCAGATCAATTGTACTTTTAAGAGCGCCGCTGTCGCGCAATAGATAATTGATTGCAGCATCCATACTTCCTCCTTTTAATTAAAAAATGCGTAATTAATGCTAAAATAGCCGTTTTTTACATTATGCGGATCATTTTTTGTCTCCCGCAAGTCATTCCTTCCTTCCGGCAAGTCATGTCTAACCTCCGGCAAATGATTTCTTGTTCCCGGCAAGCCATTCTTGCCTTCC
>Ga0265292_1002697_pt1 | contig 11903 bp, 9 predicted proteins | sample Munlanlewell296A_FD_189080 | JGI IMG/M metagenome (GOLD analysis project Ga0265292, IMG submission 189080) | Leachate microbial communities from a municipal landfill in Southern Ontario, Canada - Leachate well 296A | ecosystem: Engineered > Solid waste > Landfill > Unclassified | place: Canada...
TTCATCGAACGCTCCTATTTTGCCGGTTTTTAGCTGTTCCATCAGCCTTTCCTGCAATTTAGAGCGCCGATAAAAAAACGCAACCCCTTATTTCAAAAAATGTTAAATTGTTTTTCAGGGACGACTACTTAAAGTTCGGATCGGCGGCATTGTGAGTGAGCGTTAAGTCATTGAACGGCTTTGTCATTTTCTCCTTTCCAAGAAATTTGTGCAATGTATCTATTATTAACCTCCGGATCGAAGCCGAAGCACAATATGCTTTCGTTCATCCGCGGTTCAAACGGTGCTTCAGGTACTCAATATATTCGATGAAGTTCGACCAAGAGACATCTGGCGGCACCGAATGGTCCAGCTCCGGGATATAACCGCCGTCCTCCACCAGCGGCATGAGCCGGTCAATTTCCCGGCGCATCACCTCGCCGCCGGGTTTCAGGGTACGCTTGTCGATTCCTCCCATTAAGATGAGGCTGTGCCCGTATTCCTTTCGGACCGCCCGCACGTCCATCCCGGACTGCACTTCAAACGGCCAGAGCATGTTTAGCCCAGAGTCCAGCCAGACGGGAATCAGACCGTCAATGGCGCCGTCGCTGTCCAAGCCGATGTACTTGATCCCCCGGCTCTTGAGCCAGTCGTTGACGCGCCGATAATACTTCAAGGCGAACTTGCGGAACAGGTCCGGGGCGACGAGCGGTCCGTGGTTATATGCCATGTCTTCCCAGTACCAAAAGGCGTCAAACGTCGTATATTTAAGCACTTCGTTCGTGATGCGAATGATGGATTCGGCTCGCTCGTCCATCATGCGCTCGACGAGAACGGGGTTGTCGTAAAAGGCGTAGCTCAAGCCTTCCAGCCCCAGCATGTTCCGCAGCGGACCGAAAAAGCCGCCCCACCGGTCCGCCCAGCACAGCCGCGGATGTTCATCATTGACCGCCAATTTACCGGTTTCCCGACCGGCCGTCGCCAAATTGACTCCACCGGCCACGCTAGCGAGGCCGCTGCTGGCCACCGCGGTTTTCCAGCTTTGGGGAAAGCGTTTTTCCGGATTAAGCGTCAGGTGCTCCGCGACGAATTGCTCGAATTCCTCCGCTGTCTCCACGGGAAACTTCACGAACTGAGGCATGCTGGTGTCCGTGTGCAGCTTGAGTTCCCGCATGAGGATGCCTTCATGGTTGATGTAGAGCCGGGTCGTGTCGTTTTCTTCGATCAGTTTGTATTCAAATTCCGGTACCGGACCATACCACGGATCCACGCGCAGCAACCGGTCCAGGCCGAATCGCTCCGGCAACCCTTCGCCGTGCCAGCCCAGGTCCGGCCCATCATAACCCTGCGTTCGCCAGATCGCGCCGGTCTCCGGCCAGATAAACGCGAAAGCCCTATTCCAGGGAAGGTCCACGGTTTGAAAATCAAGGGTCTTAAGGAAACGTTCTCTCTAAGTCATTTTTCCTCCAGCTTACAAAAGTTCCCGCCGAAGCAAGGTGTTCTTCAATCTGCCCAAACCATTCCGACAATCGTTCATTTCGTCAGTATTTTCCGTATCGGTGGATCGCATTGATCATGGTGATGAAATTATCGTGGGGGATGTAGTTGACGATGGAGTGGCTGGAGCCAGCGATCCATCGACCGCCGGGCTTCAGAACGTCCATGTGAGCCTTGACGTCTTTTTCAACCTCGGCGGGGGTCCCGGTCGCCAACGGCCATTGCAAGTCGATGTTTCCGTGGAGCGTCACCCGATGGCCGTAACGTTTTTTAAAATCCCGGTAGTCCACGCCCGAGGTGTCCATCGGTGTCACACAGCTTACACCCATGTCCAGGAGCATCTCCATCGCGTCGTCCACTTTTCCATCGGAATGAAACAGGATGGGAATATTTGCCTCCCGGGCCGGGGCCATGATCCGGTCGAAGTGAGGCCGCCAGAATTTCTCAAAAAGTTCGGGCCGGACAAAGAGCCCCGTGTTGAAGGCAAAATCGTCGGCCAAAAAGAAAAAGTCCACCCCTTCCCGAACCGTCCGGCGGGCCAATTCGGAAAAATAATCCGCGGATTTGGCCATCAACTCGTGGAACAGGTCCGGTTCTTCCACCATCAGGATCATACAGTCGTGCATGCCGATGACGAATTCGTAGAGGGTTTGGAAAATGGAGCAGCCGCAGAAAATGACGCCGATCCCGGTCCCTTTCGCGGCGGCCACATACTCACGAACGTACTGAAGGCGTTCCTCGATATCCGCCTCATTGGGCCACATCACGCGCTGGAGGTCTTCGCGGGACTTGAAACTCCGGTCATTCAAGAGACCGATCGTTCCGTCGGCTTTACGGGTTTTGATCGGCGTCCAGAGGTTTTCCAGGGCGATCGCGTCCTGGCCGATGATCTTGCACAACTCGATGTAATCCTTCGGATACATCGGGCGCACCCCCTCGGCGGCCTCAGAGCCCTTGCCCGGATTGCCCCCGACCCCGAGGGTGTTGCCCGCCTTTCGGCCGAGCAGCTTTTCCACGTGCTGATCTTCGATCAGGATTTCGAAGTTCGGCACGCGATCCGTATTCTCACCCCGCAAGCAGGCCCGGAGACGGGCTTTGTCCGACTCGCCCACAAACGGTTCCAGTTTAGCCATGGATCACGCTCCTTTCTGAATCCAGTGTCTCACGCCAAGTAGAAGTACGGTTCCAGCCAAGTCACTCCGCCCTTCTTCAAGTCTCCGCCGCCTTCAATGAACTCGGCCATCTTCTCCTGCCAGCGACGGTTGACGTCGGTTTGGCACATCCGGCGAAGGGCCTCATCGGGATCGTCGGCTTCGAAATACCCGACCGCCAAACCGTCCTTGCCCATGAACAGCGAATAGTTCCGAATCCCGGCCTCGCGAATGGCTTCGAGCAGTTCCGGCCAAACCTTGTGGGCCGCCAGATACGCCTCGATTTTGTCTTTTCGGATCCGCAACGTAAAGCACACTCGTTTCATGTCAGAGCACCTCCCGTAGAGCTTTCAGAAAACGGTAATCACAGAAATCTGACCGCAGCAGCCGGTCCACCGGGGCGTCGGTCGAGTTGGTCAGCGCCTGTGGATCGATGTTGATATATTTGTCCATTCCTGAAACCTCCAAAATTCAAAACGTTCCCCGCGGCATATCAATACCCGGTTTGTTGTTCAAAAAGTTCTTTAAATGTTTTGTATATGATGGCTTCTGCTGTTTCATCAGGAATGGCAAACTCCTTCTGGACATTCATCTTTCCTGATTCGTTATCCCTTTTATGCTCATGTGCGGGCATCAGGTATGATAGTTCGTCGTTACACAGGGAGTCCACCCATGTATGTTTGAAAGGGCTCGCCTGTCTCAGATTTAAAGCAATCTCATTAAATACCTCTCCGCAGAGTCCGAGAATTGCAAAATCTCCGATTCTAATCAGCTGCAATTCCGAAAAAACGCCTTTTTCATCCTGTTTGCCTCCGGTAACCCCGCGACCGTGAAGATAGGTTTTTGCACGTATAGGCAACGGCTGTTGCAAGGTGAAATATACCTCCTTAATTACTGAAGAAACCACATCCGCCTTAAACGGTTCAAGTTTCCGCCATATTTTTTTCATCCCGTCATAAAGCATTTTCCCCGCAACTGGGACCAGCGCCGCCGCTTCATCCGGCGAGAGAGCGTGCTCAAAGAGGCCCGCTGGATGTACATCGCCTTCCGTACCCGCCATAAGAGAAAACACAAACCCTTTTCCCATCTCATGTTCTATATTTTCCGCCGCCCACCCGAAGAAATCGCTGTCCAGCGTTGTTCCGCACATGGCCAGTGCATTGTGGCATCCGAAATTCCCCAGCCCGCATATCGGCTTACCGTCCATATCTTCGAATACAGCGATGCGCAGGGCGTCGTCAAAAGGTTGCTGTGATTCAATCTGGTCCTGACGTATATCCTTGATGCCCAACTGGACGTTCAAGCCCTCTACGCTTCCGTCTTTCATTCTGACACGGGGATTTCCAATCCCGGGCACGGAGATTTGGCCAATCTTTCCCCGTGCGGGTTTAAGTCGGCTGTCCGCGAGAAATACAGCGCTTGCCGCGTAACGGTAAAGCATATCGAGATATGCCTGCGTTTCATCGCTCAGCTTTTCGTATTCTATCATCACGCCGCCGGTATCATACGGGTCGTCATAGTCAATTACTTTTGCCGACGAATGGGTATGGGTGGCACATATCATGATGTTTTCCGCCGGTATATCGGTCCACTTGCTGGCCAGATTTCTTATGCCCGTTGTGATATTGGGAAAGAACTCGCTTATGTCAAGCAGAACGATCGCCGCTTTGTTTTTGCCGTCGCTAAACACGGTCGCCCTGGCGCACAGTTCTCCGATAACGTCCGTGGCAAGACCTTTGGCCCCCAGCCTTCTTGCCTGGTCCAGAGGCGGAGTAATATTGTACTGTGCAGATCCAATTTTTAGGTTTGTTTCCATGCGTGTTCCTTTCTCGAACGAAATAATAACTTTAAACTCAATATCCGGCTTGTTTGTCTACCAGCCCTAAGAGCGTTTCGCCCCGGCTATACCGACGCAGGTTTTCGCAAAACGTTTCAATACTGCGTTCCATCTGCTCGCGCGATACGGTGCGATGAAACGAAAGAATCAGATTGTCCAAATCCCATAACGGCGAATTCACCTCCGGGACCATCTGCAAGCTGGCGCCGGCGATCCGCCGCGATTGCAAAGCCCGTGTCAATGCTGTGAGATCATAAATGGCTGGCCGACCCGAGACATCAATAAGATAAGCGCTCGGTTTCATCGTAGTCAGCTCATGTTCACCGATCATGCCGTGGGTCAGTTTCGTCAGCGGTACAGCCACCACGATGTAATCAGATGCGGCGAGCAATTGCACAAGCCGGTCTGACGGGTACCATTGATCCACCAGATCGACGTCCTTTCGCGGTTGAGAAGCCATGGCGAGGACCTTCATCTGGAAACAGCGGCAACGTTTCGCAATTTCGACACCCATGCTCCCCAGACCGACAATGCCTACCGTTTTCCCGTATAGTTCGGTCGGTTCGGATGCCACAAAAGTCCTTTGCGGTCGCTGACGGATATCGTACTCCAGTCTCCGGGAGAAGGCAAGCATCACGCCCATCGCATATTCGGCGGCGGGAAGGCTGAAGTTCCCCTTCAGAGACGTGAGGGGGATTGGACTGACGACGAACTCAGGGAATAAAAGACCGTTGATCCCTCCTGAAAAAGCCTGCACCCAGCGGAGTTTTTTTGCCACCCGTAGCATCTCGGCATTCCAATTAGCCACACAGACGATCTCGGCATCCGGCAGGAGCTTTAAAATCTCGGCAGGATCGTCGGAAACCTGGACTTTTAACCCTTCGACTGCGTTCTGAATACGGTCGAGGCTAAAAGGTGGTTTCCAGGTAAACAATAGGTTCGTCATCATTTCCTCCTCCGGCATACTTTTTTCCCAGGATAAAACCTGTCCAGTTTCTTGATTGCGGTGTGAACGAAATTGCCCACGCCAAGCCCGGGTGAGTCGGATAGCTGCAAGTAACCGTCTTTCAACACGGGAGGATACTCCACAATTTCATAGTTGTTCAACCAGATTTCATCGTATAGTCGCTTACTCCCGCCAAGCGATTCCATGCAGGGATACTCGATCATATCCCCGTTTTTCAGCGTGGCCAGGAGCTGGATGTGAGATGCAACCGTCATTGCCGTCCAGGGTCCGTGAGGCACGCATAGAATACCGGCGTTGCCCGCTTGTTGCGCCACCTCGTGAAACTGTGTAATTCCCATCTGTGCCGCATCCGGCTGCACGATATCCAACGCGTGGCATTCAATAAACGAATTAAATTGGTACGTAGTTGTCAGACTTTCGCCGGAGGCGATTTTGATGGCCACCGCTTCAGACAATTCACGGAAACCGTTAACGTCATGCGGTGGTAACGCTTCTTCAAAGAAGTAGACGTCGTATTTCTCGAGGATTTGAGCCGCATGGATAGCTTTTTGCGCGTTCCAGCCTTCGGTCCAGTAGGGAGGCGAGCCAAAATCCATCATTAATCTTGTATGCGGACCGATCGTCTCACGTATAGCGGCGAGGTTTTCCTCGTCCTCACGCGCGAAGTAGTTGCCCCAGCCGTATTTAATCGCCTTAAACCCCTGGTCAAGACACCAGCGACACTCATGCACCAGTTGTTCCTTAGTCTTCTTGACCCAACAGGAATAATCCGGTCGTGCCTCCGACTCCACGGTGAACAACGTTGCGCTGGCATAAGCCATAACCTGCCGTTGCACCGCCCCACCCAGCAACTGGTAGACCGGTTTTCCCTGCGCCTTGCCCGCAAGATCCCATAACGCCATGTCAATCGCCGACATCGTGTTGACGGCAAGACCACCCTCAGAACCGCGACCACACCGGGCCTGCCATTGAATGAACATTTTCTTCCACAACCGCAAGGGATCGCAAGGGTCTTCTCCGACAATCAAACTGCGCAGCGATGGATCGCCGTGTTCGATGATCGGTTTCACAATCACCGCCGGAGCACTCGTGGAACCGATACCGACGAGCCCGTCATCCGATTCTACTTCGACATAACTGAGATAACCATTCTTGGGTCCCAGCACCCTGATATCAGCTATTTTCATTTAACCTCCCTTACAAAAAAATCGACCGCTCTCTAAATACTTACCGTCTGTCGCCATTTCTTAAATGTTTCTGGCCGCTATTCGTCAAATTTGAAGGAATAGATGTCGGCGTCGCTCATGATTATTTCCATTGTAACCGGCTTGCCGGAAAGCGATGCCGCGTCGCCGTTGTCAAAGACGACCGTTCGATCAAGGCTGTCACCGAACATCTCCATGGAGACAAGCTCGTTATCTTCGCCGGTGAGTTTAATCTTGACGTACCCGGCGGAGGAAGTCGCAAAGTTTATCGATAATTTGCTGCCGTTAAATACAAACGGCTTGGTAACCACCTTCGAAGAAGGGAACCATCCCGGTTTGTATGTTGCATGGTAAGATACGAATCCGTCTATTCTCATGGTGTAGCGTCGCAGCTTGGCGGGTATCATGCCCCACTGATTTTCGGCCACATACAACGAAAACTCGTTTGGAGCGTGCGGCAGATCGCTTTCGGTCTCGATCAAGCCAAGCGCCGGAAAACAGTCCCCGTAAACCCAGTTATACTCGCGCTCCGGCCCGGGCGTCATAAAGGCTTCGTCCCAGCGATTCCATTTCTTGCCGTCACGCGAGGAAATAAAGACGCAGTCAGTAACAGCGAGGCCAAAATGTCGCCAATCCCTGCAGATATCCGGCTCGGGATCGTCCTGTCTCATGCGTTTCCTGCGCCTGTCCGCGCCGGGAAGCTGGTCAAAGTTCGGAGTCCATCTGTTCCTTTCCACATAGCGTGATGGGAAACCAATAAGCATGTGGTCTGAACGATAATATCGCTGAATAACATTGGTATAGAGATCATAATCCTCTACGTCGCCAAAATCGAGCATGATCGGGACAGACCAGTTCTTAAAGTCCTTCGATACCATCCGACGAATATCCCTGATGCCATCCGGCAAGTCTTTATCTGGTGGCGCTTTATGATAGTCGCCGATATAGCATACATACTGGCTTGTATCGTTATCCCAGAAAGCGCTATTAAGTGTGTCGAATTTGCCTTGTTTTGTCATGAGCCATGCTTTTTTAAAATTGATACCGTCCGGGCTTGTAAAACACCACAGCTCGCAAGTGGTCATCTTTTCATTGCATTCAGCAGACACGCCTTTATAAAGTTCATCCTTAAGGCAGTCGGGATTCGTGTCCTTGAACACCGGAAAATAGCCGGGCCCTATGATATTGTTTTCCTTTGAGCCATTAAATTCGAAGATGCCGAGCGTGGGTTTTACCCAGTTTTTCCCGTCGGTGCTCTCGGCGTAGCATAAAACTAGCGGGTGTGGACTCAGCTTTGTATAACTCGGATCAAGAACTTCGCAACCGAGGTAATACATGCGGTAGAGTCCGTCTTCCTTGAGGATGCAATGAAAAGTACAGCCGTCGCCTTCCCACGGCTCATTGTGGTCGATGACCACTTCTTTGGGCTGAGGCTTGTGCAGCTTCACTTCCGCCGTGGTCTTTTCGGTATCGATCAGGTACTCGTCCCAGAACAATTCTCGCTGGCTTCCGATAGGTATGACATTAGACATTTCCATTTCTCCTATTTATATCCGTTTATCTATGTAGTTGTAACCGTTTAGGCCAACACTGTCCGCAGGAAACGAGAGGTTTCCACGGCATCCCCCAAGTCGATTAATCGGTCCAGTTCCTTTTTGTGTTTCCGCTGGATCGAGTCGAATTTCACGAGCCATTGGATACTCTCACCGATGGCGCCGGCCGCATCCTCGCGGTAGGGGTACTGGTCCATCGACAGCCAGCCGGTATATTTGCACCGATCCAACCAATAGAGCATCTCAATGTAAGCCACGGAATGCACCGACCCGACCATCATGTCGTCGTCCCAACTGGTGAAGTTGTCGTTAAAGTGCATATGGAAAAGCCGATTACCCGCCCGCTGGGCCAGGACGATCGATTCGGCCACGACCTCGCCAGCCACGAAGGCATGGCCCGTGTCAATGCAAACCCCGACGTTCTTGCAGCCGGTCTCCTGGGCCAAGAGCAGCGTGTCGGCCATCCGCGCCAAGTAGGAGTGCGTTCGCGGCTCCTTGGGCTTGTACTCCAAGGCAAATCGGAGCTTGGGATAGCTTTGGGCCAATTTCCGGACAGCCTGACATTCCCATTCCCGCTCCCTCGCGTAATCCGCCGTTAGAAGGTAGTCGTAACCGTCCTGCCCAGGCCAGAGATTGATGATCTTGCAGCCGAGTTCTTCGGCGGAATCGCACATCGTTCGGGTATAATCGAAAGCCTTTTTTCGCACGGCCGGGTCCTTGCTGGAGTAACTTCCTTTCCACCAGATCGGGTCGGCGAACAAGTCGGGGATAATGGAAACACAACGAAGCCCCAAGTCGTCCAGAGCCTTTTTCATCTCCTTGACGTTGTCCGGTCGGATGTCCCACGTGCCCGCCAGTTCGATCCCTCTCACCTTTGGTATCGCGGCAACAGCCTTCAACATTTCCAGGGTTGACGGATTCGTCTTGTACCCGCGGCAAAAGCGATCGCAGGTATTGCCCAGATTGCCCAGAATGGCGGAATAGGAGCGTTCGGTTAGCATTGAATTATTTCTCCAAATTTAAACACTTCATTTGCCCGCGGCGGGTATGGTTTTGACCAGCCGCAGTCCGATATCATGATTAAAATGCCACGCGTCGAATCCGCTCCGGTTGGCGGAGCGGCACGTTCGCGCGCTGAAGGCAAACGATCCCCCGCGGACGACCTGATACTGGTTGCCACCGGCATCGCCACGGAGACAGGGGTCCAAAAGCGCCGGCCCGTCCTGGATGGAATAAGGTTCCCCGGTGAACTGGTCTTCGCACCATTCCCAGACGTTGCCGTACATGTCATAAAATCCCCAGAGGTTGGGTTGCCTTGTTCCGACCCGGGAAGTTTTTTCGCCGCCGTTAGATTTGTACCAGGCATAGGTGTCAAGCCCTGCTGCCGCATCGTTCTCGAAGAAATAGGCAGTGGAGGTACCGGCACGCGATGCATATTCCCACTCCGCCTCTGTCGGCAAACGGAACCCGCCACCGTCCACCAGCAGGTTCAGGCGCGCCAGAAATTCCTTGGATTGACGCCAGCTGACGTTTTCAACGGGTCGCTGCGGGGCGACAAAACTTGAGGGTCTGGAATTATCGGTAATATCAAGAGCGTATGAACCGTCAAAGTTGTACGAGCCCGACCAATATCGCTTCAAGGGATCGGATTTGGAGTCCGCATTGGGCATCTTCGCGGTCATAACCCGCTCCCAGACTGCCTGGGTCACTTCGTGTTTGCCGAGGTAAAACGGTTTTGTGATGCGTACGGTGTGTTGATTCTCGTTCTCCCGGTGTCCTTTCTCATCAAGCGGGCTGCCCATCGTGAAGGTTCCGGGCAACACCAGTATCATGTCCATGAATATACCGGCGCCAAGGTCTATACTGATTTCCCTGGGCAAGCCGCCCGTTTCTCCCGCGGAAGCCTTTGTGGAAACAGGAAATTTCGCGCGGCTAGCCGGCAACGGATAATAAAACGGCTTGTGCACGATTTCTTTTATACGCTCGTCTTTAATTGCCGCCGGTGCAGTATTGCAGCTCTCAAAGAACCGCCCGGCCAGCTTGCCCTTCGCACCCGGCCTTACCGTCACCATCATCGCAGGGAACGGCCAGCCCCAGTTACCGCGTAACGCGATAAGAGCGGGAATTTCTGCACAGTCTACAACCGTGATGGGCTTGCGTTTGCCGGTAAAACTTGCGTATATCATGAGCCAGCTGTTTTGTATCAGCACCTCGCCCCCGGCGGTAAAGTTCCTGACCATGGGTAAACCGCCTGATTCTCCGCCAAACCGGCAACGGTCGATACAAACCTCACCGTAGTTATCAACCCAGCGCTGGTCCGTGTCTCTCGGCACGCCAAGAAGGGCTTTAAGATGGAAGAAACCCTTGTTTACGATTACGCCGGAGTCGACAGCGTTCGGGCTGGTGCTAATCCAGGGGTTATCCATCAGTGCGTGCCGGGCGTTATGTAACAAGGCACTGTTGCAGAGGGAAAAGTTGCAGTCGCTCATCCGCAGCGTGGTCTCGTTGAGTTCGGCAATGGCACCGGTTCCACTCAGGCAGGTTATGGCCTGCCGGCTGATTTGGTAAAAATTGCAATAGTCTACCAGGATGTTGCTTTTGCTTTTTCTCTTGGTGGTTATTTCCATGGCTTGCTCGCAGTTGAAGAAATGCAGGTTCTGTACTGCAATATGCTCAGCTGCCGGTACGGTGAAAATCGCCTCTTTACGTTCGGAAAGAACCGTCAGAGCGGCAAGGCCGACCCCACGCACCACAACCCGCGGCGGAAGTTCAACCGGCCGGCCCATGCGATAAAGGCCGGCAGGAACAATTACTTCTACCAACCCTGATTTCTCGCCGGCTGCCGTAAATGCCTTCTGGAAGGCTGCGCTGTCATCCGTGGTTCCCTTTCCGCCCGCCCCGAAATCCATAACGTTTAATTGTGTTGTAATGCCTTTCCGCATATGCGAAAGCGTGACCGTTGTCGGTTTCACCTCAAACCGCTGCGCTACCTTTTCCGGAAGCGGCTTGTCGACGAACGCTCGCATTGTTTTCGGCAGGTTGGCTATCAGGTTTCGGTTATTGTCATCCACCAAAAACGAAAACACTTCAGGACTGTGACGATGGAAATAGTCCTCATCAAATGGCTCCTTAAAGCCAAGAAGATCAACCTTCCTGCCCGAGGTCTCACGGCAATTGCGGACGCTGATTATATTGGGTGCCTCTACAAGGTAGATTACGCTGTTCTCCTCGGAACCCGCGCTTTGAAATTCACAGCCGTCCGCGATAATGTAAACATGGCAGCCGCCGGTGAATTTTGATTCATTGTGTACAACACATAAACCCCCTTCCGAATCGGTTTTCAGTTTTACATTCTTTAAATCAAGCGACACTATCCCGGAAGGCTGTTTCTGCGGGTGAACGGTAATCCACCACTGTTGCCTGCCGGGCGTGACGTGGGCAAGGCCGGTGACCTCTTCAAGCATCAGCGCGGCGCCGGAAAGAATGGCCGGGCCGCGCATATCAGGATGTGTCTCAATACTGCAGTGTTCCATCAATGCCCAGTCCGCCCAGACCGAAAGAACGTGCATGCACCGCTGGAAAGAGCAGCGGCTGATGCGTATGCCCGTGGAGACAAATAAACTCATGGGGTACCGGCTCTCGTCTACCGCCGTAAGAATGGGCAGGCCCGCCTCGTTGGTCTTTACCAGATACGGCTCAAGAATATTGAGAAAC
>Ga0265292_1002698_pt1 | contig 11901 bp, 2 predicted proteins | sample Munlanlewell296A_FD_189080 | JGI IMG/M metagenome (GOLD analysis project Ga0265292, IMG submission 189080) | Leachate microbial communities from a municipal landfill in Southern Ontario, Canada - Leachate well 296A | ecosystem: Engineered > Solid waste > Landfill > Unclassified | place: Canada...
TCGGTTCCAGTTATGACGAGGGATTTGGTGTCGTAATCACTTCGGAAGAAAAGATCGTTGTCGGCGGTGATTATTCCAACGGAACGAACAGCGATTATGCCGCGGTCCGATACAACAGTAATGGAACGTTAGATACAACGTTCAGCGGGGACGGAAAAGCAACGGCTGCTATTGGCGCCGGTGATGATGAGGGAAGAGGTGTTGCTGTTCAATCCGATGGAAAAGTGATAGTGATCGGCGCGACAGATAACGGAACAGATATGGATTTCGGCATCGTCCGTTTCAACAGCAACGGAACACTCGATACCGATTTTGACGGTGATGGAAAAGTGACAACGGCCATTGGATCAAGTTACGACAGGGCCAATGGTGTTGCTCTCCAATCCGACAATAACATTGTGGTTGCAGGATATGCCAACAACGTATCGACAGCAGATTTTGCTCTTGTTCGATATATCAGTACTTCGAATCCTGTTATTACTCTATCATACAGCACATCCGTTTTTTCGGAAGCGAGCGCCAATAATGGATCCATTAATAATTCCACACCCGTTACGATAACGCTTTCCAACGATGCATTGACGGGAACGAATGGAGATAATTTTGTTTCTGCAGGAAAAGTAACTGTCAGCAATCTTCCCTCCGGTCTTACGGCAGTAGTGACACGCACATCCCCCACGACAGTATCGGTTTCGTTAACCGGCAATGCATCCAACCACGCTGCGGCAAATTCCATTGCAAATCTTACACTCGCATTTCAGAATTCAGCATTCAACAGCGGCGTCGCATCGGCTGTGACTAATGCGACCAAGAGTGATCTGCAAATTACATTCAACGATCCAGCGTCAAACAATGCACTTTCGTTTGACGGTTCCAATGATGTAGTTTCCGTTCCCGCATCATCATCCATCAACTTGTCGCAAGGAACGTGGGAAGCGTGGGTAAAAGTAAATTCCTTAGCACATCATAATAGAATTATTTATAAAGAAGGCGCGGATTTAAACGGAATATATGAATTGTACATTCTTGATAATAACACCTTTGGCGGCAGCATTCGTGCTGATGTTGTTGTTGGAGGAAACAGATATAATGCCATTGCAGGAGCCGGTGCAGCAATCGGAACATGGACTCATATTGCTGCAACATTTGACAGTACGAATTTTAGAATTTATGTCAACGGTACGCTCAGCGGTACAACGATAGTGAGCGGTGCTCCCGCTGCAATTGATGCCAATACCGGACCGCTTGGAATCGGAGGAAATGTCGACGGTACACCTTCTTCTCTCTTTGAAGGAACGATTGATGAAGTGCGTATCTGGAATATTGTTCGAACGCAGTCCGAGATTGCGGCGGATATGAATAATACTTCACTTTCTGCATCTACGACCGGGCTTCAAGCATACTACCATTTTGACCAAGGGACTGCCGGCGGCACGAATACATCGATCACAACTTTGAATGATGCGACAACAAATGCCAATAACGGAACCCTCAATAATTTTGCGTTGACTGGTTCCTCATCCAACTTTATCTCGAATGATAATCCCCTTCCCGTAGAGCTTGTTTCGTTCACTGCGTCTGCGCAAAAAAATACTGTTGAATTACAATGGAGAACGGTGACGGAAGTGAATAATTATGGATTTGAGATTGAACGCCGTGCAAAAGATGACCGTCACCTTCAAGGTGACGGTCATCTTGCCTGGAAAAAAATTGGTTTTATAGAAGGAAATGGAACAACGATCGCATCAAAACAATATTCATTTACAGAAAAAAATCTTTCGGCGGGAAAATATTCATACAGACTCAAACAGATCGACCGCGATGGAAAATTTACATATTCGCAAACAGTTGAAGTATCAATAGCAAACGCGCCGAAGGAATTTGCGCTGGAACAGAATTACCCGAATCCATTCAATCCTGCAACAGTAATCAGTTATCAGTTACCAGTGAGCAGTCTTGTCACTTTAAAAGTATATGATGCTATTGGAAGAGAAGTAGCAACGTTGGTGAATGAAGTGAAAGAAGCCGGAAGTTATTCTTCACAGTTCGATGGAACAAAACTTTCCAGCGGAATCTACTTTGCGCGCTTGCAGAGCGGCGATAAAGTGCAGTTGAAGAAAATGATATTACTGAAATAATACAATCCAACAGAGGTAAAATGATGTCCGTGTTAAAACCACCGTTCGTTACACTCAATCAATTACTCCATCAATAATTTACTGGGAAGCTATGAAATTTTCTACTCTACTTTTCGTTATTGCCGCGACGGTGTTTGCTGTCTCGGCGCCTGCGTTTGCACAAACTGGTTTTGGTATTCGCATTGGCAACAGTGCAAGCAGCGGTGGTTCGTGGGATGACAGCGGAAATCCTGCTGTGTGGACAGCTACGAATCTTTTTGTATTTCCATATCATACCATCAATAAAGATGAAATCATCAGTCGTTTGAATGCAGGAATATCCGTAACACTTGTAACGACTGGTTCTGGAGAGATTATTGATTCAGCAGGAATTGTCATCAGCAAAACTTCGGGTGGTGATGCGACGTTAAAGTTTCAAGCAAATACAAATATTTCATTTTCACAAAATGACACGATCGTTTCCACAAGCGGTAAATTGAACATTATCCTTAATGCTGATGCAGATAGTTCACTGGTTGACGGTTATATTTCCATTCCTACGGGATACAATGCTACCAATTACGGCAGTTTATATGCAAGCAGCAATGGCGGAGATATTGTGATCGGTGGTGGTTCAGATCCTTATACTACAACTCTTGTTGGTCCAACAAATGTAAATGTAGCAAACCTTCACGGGACTAAACTTATTGCCGGTGCAGGTAACATTACGATCAATGTGCAAGATCAATATTCCTCAATTGGTTTAGGGCTATACAAAAATTATAATAATGAGACCTCTCTTTTACAAACAACAAGCGGTAACATTACTATTAATGCAACAGGCGGAGGAGGCTCCGGATATGCAATCGGAATGAGTGAAAACTCTGTTATACAGACAGACGATGGAGCGATCACCATTACCGCAACAGGTACTACAACAAGCGGCATCGGTGGATATGGAATTGCAATGGACAATGGAGCCGCAATTCAAGCTACAAACAATGGTTCAATAACAATCAATGCCACAGGGGGAAATGGTGCTTCAGGCGGTGTATCCGGCGGTTATGGTTTGTATTTGTATCGCAGTACCGGAACCAATCCGGTCATTCAAACGGTAAACGGAAATATCACCATCACAGCAACAGCCGGTACAACAACAACAGGCGGCAATACCGCCAATGACGGTATTAAGATGAAGGATGTGAACATAACTTCAACTGGTACCGGTTCAATTACCATTACAGCAACAGGAGGCGGCGGTGCTGCAAATGGCGGGAGTGGAATTTATTCGGAACAATCGCTCATTCAAACGAATTCTGGTTCCATTACCATAAACACATCCAACGGCGCCGGTACATCATCATCCGGAAGCGGATTGTTTTTGAACAGTTCAAGTGGCTCTCCGTATGGATTGATTTCCACGAGCGGGGCAATAACAGTCAATAGCAGTGTAACGAACGGAGGAACGCAATTTTTCATTCAAGGATCAGGAATGAAAATTCAAACCGGCGGCAATATTTCGCTCAATGGAACAAGATCCGGCAGCGGAAACGGTAAAGGTTTGCAGTTTGCTTTTGCTTCAAAAATTTATGCAACGGGGACAGGAAATATTTTGATTACTACGTCTGGAGGTTCAACAGGAAGCAACAATTATGGAATATTATTTCCTTCAACTGGCAATAGTGTTGTACAAACTGAAAATGGAAATATTACCATCAACGCAACCGGCGGTGGTGATGGAAGCGGGTATTCAAATGATGGATTAATGATGTACAGCGGATGTAAATTATATTCATCCGGTTTTGGAAGAGTTGAGGTCAATGTACAGGGAGGCAACAATGGAAGCGGACTAAATACGGAATCGAATTCCGGTAATGTGTTTATTCAGTCTGATTCCGGAAAAGTGATTGTAAATGCAATTGCAGGCGGGACGAATATAACCGGTATGAGCAAAGGGTATTTCACCAACTCTCTATACATCGTTGCGAAAGATTCTGTTTCTGTTACCGGTGTTGCAACAGGAACAGGCATTGGCGTCTACTCAGTTTCCAATCTTGTTATCGGTTCAGGTAATGGAATTACCCATACGGGAGCAACAGTAATTTCTGCCGGCACTGGAACAGGAAGCGATGCCATTCAACTAAGCGGAACAATATCCGGCACCGGAACACTGCAATTACAACCGTATGCAGCATCGACCGATATTGGTATTGCAGGCGGCAATGGAGCTTTCAATCTATCAACGAGTGATCTTGCGTCTCTACAAAATGGTTTTCGTATGATCACCATTGGACGCAGCGATGGAACAGGCGGGATCGTCACCGGACCCAATGGGGGAACTGTGACGTTCGATGATTCACTTACTCTGCTTTCAAACACAGGCGCAATTTTTTATATGGGAAATATTTCAGTCGGCGTAAACGGTCTTACCGTGATGACAGGTGGCAGCTTTAATCCAAATACTGCCAATCAAACGCTGACGGCAGGAACGCTTACGATCAGTGGTCCCAGCTGGTCGACTTTCCGCGGATCGTTTGACGTAGTGAATCTCACCTCTATGGAAGGTTCGATCAACTCTAACGTGCAAGTTAATAATGAGTTACATTTGAACGCGGCTCATTTAACTTTGAATTCATATTCACTGACGTTGGGAACAAGTGCAACGAATCCGGGAGTGCTGACAAATTCTGGCGGGAGGGTGTACACAACATTTGGAGGAACGTTCAAGCGATGGATTGCGGATACGACAACAGAATTATTGTTTCCGTTGGCAAACGACACGTATCAGGAGAAGTCTTTGAACCTCTCATACTCATCATCGCCCATAACGGGGGGAACACTGTCGGCAATGTGGGTTTGGGGAAATGCAGGCACGAATGGTCTTCCGCTTTCTGAAGGTGGTTGGGCTATTCCGCTTGTTGAATCGAGCGGATATTGGAGCATTACAGCGGGTGATGGAATTTCCGGCGGCACGTATAATTTGGATGTAGCAAATGAAGGTGTTTCATATACAGATTCAACGAAAGTTCATATTCTTCAGCGAGCAAACAGCGGTTCAAATTGGTCTTTGCAAGGAACACACTTGAATGCAACAACTTCAAACTCTCTTAGTTATGGTCACAGAACAGGCGTGACAACATATGGCGAGTTTGGCTGGGGGAAAGCAGTTGGGAGCGCGACAACTCTTGCATTGGTCTCGGGCAACAATCAGATTGGTTCATTGAACACCACGCTATCAAATCCGTTCACAATAAAAGTGACAGATTCCAATGGAGATGGTGTTCCTGGGGTAGCAATCACTTATGCGATAGTGGACTCTCCGTACTCATCAAACGGGCATTTGCTTTCAACCTACAGCACGACAACCAACGGCACTGGAAATGCTTCTTCAATTCTAACGTGGGGAAATACATCCGGTCGCTACTCTGTGACCGCAACTGCAAGCGGATTGAGCGGAAGTCCGCAAACATTTACGGCAATGGTGTTTGACCAAACGCCAGGTAGTGCACTAACGTTTGATGGAACAGACGATGTTATTTCAGTGCCAGCTTCATCATCAATCAATCTTTCTGTAGGAACGTGGGAAGCGTGGGTGAAACTTAACAGCACAGCACATCATAACAGAATATTGTTAAAAGAAGGTGCAGACAACAATGGCAAGTACGAGCTTTATGCGTTGGATAATGGTTTGTTCAATGCCGACGTTGTCGTTGCCGGCAATCGGTATACTGCATCTGCAACAGGTATTACTGCAACAACAGGCTCTTGGTATCACCTTGCTGCAACGTTCGATGGATCGAATTTGAAGATTTACGTTAATGGAACACTGCGAGGTACAACCGCAATCGTTGGTTCAATAGATGACAATACTGGTTCTCTCGGTATTGGCGGCGGTGTTAACCCAACTGATTTTCGATTAGAAGGTTCGCTTGATGAGGTGCGTATTTGGAATATTGCGCTCACCGATTCTGCAATTCAAGCAGATATGCACAAATCATTCTCTTCACTCCCTTCAGGTCTTGTTGCTTGGTGGCAATGTAAAGAAGGAAGCGGTTCTTCCAAAGCGATAGATGTTGTCAACGGAAATATCGGAACACTGACGAATATGAACACGACTTCATCGTGGACGACTTCAACAATTCCGTTTGGAGCAGGAACAACATCTACGCTCAACAGTTTCTCAAGTGGAACTGCATCGCTTGGTGACCTTTCCATTACCACAACGGATGCGTTTGATAATTCGCTGTCATTAGCATCCCGTTCATATACCGTTGCACCGGACACAGTTCCATCAGGAACAGTATTGAATAATACCTATTGGTCTGTGGATGGGTATGGAGATCCCGGTACATTTATCTCTTCTGTTACGTTTACTGTTCCTTCGTCATTCACAAACAGTAATACAAAATTTCTTTCGCAGTACAAGCTTTACGGCAGACCGTTTGGCGGAGCTGGAAATTGGACACTGCTTAACACAAACGCCTCATCGTCAACATCAACAACTATTACGTTTAACGGAGTAACGCAGCTCGGACAGTTCGAGCTGGCAACAACTTCCGTAACTTCCGATTCAACACCGGGATATGCATTAAAGTTTGACGGAACAGACGATTATGTTAATGCTGGCTCGGGAGTGAATATTGCCAACAGTTCGTTTACCGTTGATTTTTGGGCAAAGCGTTCTTCAAATACCGGCGGATACATTATGAGCCAGGGTGCTGCGGTCGATAATCAAGGATTACACATTGGATGGAACACAGCTTCACAGCTTAGGTTCGATTTCTATGGACTTGAAGGATTGAATGTTTCTGTTGCGTATGATTCATTGTGGCATCACTGGGCATTTACCTATGATGCAGCAACAAATGCGAGAAAAATATTAATGGATGGAGTGATCATTGCGTCCGACGCGCCAAGCAATGACTATAGCGGGTCTGGAACGATATATTTAGGAAGACGTTTCGATTCTGGTTTTCCTCAATTTGCCGGCTCACTTGATGAAGTTCGTATTTGGAACTCTGCGCTTGATTCTACCACAATTCGCGAGAATATGCATCGCGTATTTCCCACGAACACTTCGGGTTTGTTGGCAGAGTGGCAATTTGCAGAAGGAAGCGGTACGACTGTGGGTGATCCGATAACAGGAAATGCAGGCACGCTCACAAATTTTAACTTTACCGCTTCTTCCGGTTGGGCAAACTCGACAATTATTGCAGGATATGGGACAAGCGCATCTGCTTCAGCATTTGCTACTGGTACAGCAAATTTCAATGTGGCATCTCTTTCATTAACTACTACCAATAATTTTGATACACCGGTCGAATTAACTGCAACAGCAATAACTGTTTCGCCGAATGTGCAGCCAACAGGTGCGGCAAGTACACTGAGCGACAGATACTGGGTGTTGGATAAATTTAACGACAGCGTTGCAGACACATTTTCTGCCAATCTTACTTTCACCGTACCGTCATCATTCACCAGCGGTGTACCGAATTCATTTTACAAGTTATACTCACGGGAAGGAAACGGCGACGGCTCGTGGACACTTGTGAAAACCGGAGCGTCGACTTCAACTTCTACAAGCGTGTCGTTTAATGGTATCACTTCATTCAGTCAATTTGCAATCGGAAAATCGGACAGCTATCCATTTGATACAACTGCTGGATATGCATTGTCATTTGATGGCACTGACGATTTTGTTGCACTTCCCGCCACATTTACTCCTGGTGCGTACACCATTGAAATGTGGATCAAGCCAGCAACAACAAATAATATGAATATCTTTGTCCGAACAGATGGTCTTGGAAATCAAAATTTTGCTTATTCTCACCAGCTGAAAATCGAAGGAGGGAAATTTGTTCATTATCTCTATGATGAATATAACTATGGTCCACTTACATTGAACGGAACAACAAACATTGTTGCAAACCAATGGTATCACATAGCCATCGTAGCGGGAGATTATTACAATAGCGGGACGCAAGCGATGCAATTGTATGTGAATGGAGTAAAAGAGGCAGATATTCTTGATACTTACCCAAATGATTATCCCTCTCAACTCTGGACTGGCGGCACTGTGTATCTGCTTGGTTCGGATGGCGGTGGATTAGCCAATTTCCAGGGAAAGATTGACGAAGTAAAAATCTGGAACTTTGTTCGCAGCGCGGTACAAATTCGTGAGGATATGCACCGTACACAGTATGGGGCTCCATCTGGATTAGTAGCCTATTATCAGCTCAATACTGGAAACGGAACCACTGCAACGGATATTTACAACGACTACAATGGAACGCTCTATAATTCTCCAACGTGGGTACCTTCTACCGCGCCTGTGGGAAAAGGAACAACTACTTCGTCTACATTATTTTCAACCGGCACAACGTCACTTGGAACACTTTCATTAACAACAACTGATGCGTTTGATGCTGCCATTGATCTATACTCCACTGCAATTTCTGTCGCACCGAATTCACTTCCTTCCGGTTCATCAACAACATTGAATGACCGGTATTGGATTGTAAATACATTTGGTACGCCGGGAACATTTTCAGCAAATCTTACCTTCACTGTTCCCTCTACATTCACCAATGGTGGAACAGCATCTGCTTCCAACTATACATTGTATAGAAGAAACAGCAACGATGACAGTAGTTGGACATCAATCGCTTCGGGGGCAAGTATCACCGACACATCTGTTACGTTCAGCGGAATTTCCTCATTCAGTCAATTTGCAATTGGCACCAATGATCCGCTGCCGGTGGAGCTTGTGTCATTTACGGTAACTGCAAAAAATAACGCTGTTGAAGTCCAATGGAAGACAGCAACAGAGCAGAATAATTATGGATTTGACGTTGAACGCCGTGCAGTAGATGACCGTCACCTTCAAGGTGACGGTCATCTTGCCTGGAAAAAAATTGGCTTTATAGAAGGGAACGGCTCAACCAATTCACCGAAGCAATATTCATTTACGAACAAAAATCTTTCCGCAGGTAAATATTCGTATAGATTAAAACAGATTGATCGTGATGGAAAATTCTCCTATTCACAGTCTGTTGAAGTTACGATCAATAGTGTGCCGAAAGTGTTTGCTCTTGAACAGAATTACCCGAATCCGTTCAATCCTTCGACAACAATCAATTATCAGTTGCCGGTAAATAGTCATGTCACGTTGAAAGTGTATGATGCAATTGGAAGAGAAGTAGCAACACTGGTGAACGAAGTGAAAGAAGCAGGAACATATTCAACAACGTTTGATGCATCGGAGCTTTCAAGCGGAATGTATCTTTTACGGTTACAAGGCCAAGACCACGTGAAAGTGAAAAAGATTATGCTCATGAAGTAGGGGAGTCTATATTTTCTAAGCGCTATTTTGTTTTGCTATTCAGTTTCAGAATACGTACCATCATTAGTGCTTCTTACGAAGAGAAAGGGCTTTTGTGAATTGTGTATGTTCACACAAGTCCTTTTTTATTTATTGAACCTCTCGGTGATGGTCGTGTTGAATAATCTAAGATTGTTGATGTTGCCTCTCCTTTTTGGCATTTTTGTCATTTCGGAGCGTTGTTTCTGCGGCAACCAAGAACACGCTACTAACGACACCGAATTCTTAAAGCTTATTGATTGGGAATATTACCAAGGGGACATAGAACAAGATAGCTCCGGTCTATACCTCTTTCCGCCTCGTTGGACAGAAATAGTCTTCTGGAAAAAAACCACTGAAAGTTTGCTTCCAAATACTGCGAAGAAAACACTTTGGCTGAGAACAAAACTACCTCCATGGAATCGTCCATCGCAGGCTCTTTTTGTAAACATGGTGCAGCAGGAAATGCAGGTTTTTTGTGAAGGCAAATTGATATTTGATAATAGAACGTACCTTTCTGCTTCCTCTAACAAAGAAATATTAGGATTTCGATGGTACCTTATTAAACTGAACGATCATTGTTCAGAACAATATCTGTATTTCCGTTTTTTTTCTGAAAGCAGTGAAATCGGATTGGCGTCGCCGGTTGCGGTGGGATCACTCGATTATTTTTATCAAGAAATCATCAGCGGGAATATCTACGATATGATTATGGGATCAATTATCCTGCTGGCTGCTTGTGTGATGCTGGCGATGTTTTTATTCGTGCGGAAAACGCAATTTTATTTGGGTCTTACAATCTTTTTCTTTGCGACAAGCATTTCTGTAAGTTTTGATAACCCCTACATCTATTTGTTGATTCACAATACTCGGTTCGTAGTGTTTGTCGATAATTTTGTCTACTTCTTCTTTGCCGGAATATTCGTTTCGCTTGAAGAAATGGTATTGCCGCGCTTCAAGATCATCGTTCGGCGTGTCTGGCAAATTCATGCCGGGTATATTATCTTTGCCGTTGTTGTTCTATTACTGACACGGTACACCGTTGTCGACCTAAAAATACCATTTCTAATTCTTCAAATCATTACCAGTAATTTGGTTGTTGTCTTATTGTTCAGGTCTCTTTCGCTAAAGAAAATCGACCATCTTATTCTTGTAGTAGGGACAGCTATTTTTTCTGCCCTGAGTTCTGTCGAAATTCTCCATTATTATTATTACCTCATTAATCGTACCGATGCGCTGATTACAAAAACATATGTGATGCACTGGGGGATATTTCAATTTGTGATTTCTTTGATTGTTCTGGGTATGTATAGATATGTGAACGAAGAAAAACAGAAACGTGAGGCGGAACAAAAATCAGTTCAACAGCAGCAGCTTGCTGTTGAAGCCATGCAGCGAGAAGTCGATACCCGCGAACGCTATACGCATCAATTGCTTCAATCACAAGATGAAGAACGCAAGCGAATTGCTCTGGAACTTCATGATGCTATCGGGCAAGAATTACTGATCATAAAAAACATGGCGTTGTTATGGTTGAAAGCGAAACGAGCATTAGCGAAGAAAAACCGTTTTGTTGAATATATTGAAGATATTTCTACAACAACAACGTCAGTAATTGAAAGTGTCCGTAATCTGTCACGAAATCTTCATCCATACCAATTGGATGATTTAGGATTGACTGAAGCGCTTGAAGCTATCGTAGACAGGATGGAAAATAAAACCAATATCCATTTTAAATATACCATTGATAGCGTTGATGGACTTTTTGAGCGAGAGCATGAATTACATCTGTATAGAATTGTGCAGGAACTCCTGAACAATATTCTTAAGCACTCAAAAGCAACACAAGCCGAAATACGTGTGAAACAAGAGCACCATACTGTGACAATTACCGCGCATGATAATGGGAAAGGTTTTTCGCAGCAAAAATATTCCGGAGCTGCGCACAAATACCACACTGGTCTGGGCATTACGGGAATGAATGAAAGAGTGAATATTCTTAAGGGATCAATTACCATTGAATCGAAACTCAACAAAGGAACTTCGGTGAAAGTGGAAATACCTATACCATGCGTTGAACAACCATGAAAAGCTCAAAAAGCAAAAAAAGAATACTGATTGTCGATGATCATCCTCTGTTTAGGAAGGGGATACGGGCCGCGGTGACGGAAGGGAATGACATTGAAATTATTGGAGAAGCCGGAAGCGGTGAAGAAGCATTATCAATTCTTGCAAAGAAAAAAGTTGATGTCGTCATTCTTGATTACCAGCTTCCGGGAATAAACGGTGTTGAACTGTCAAAAAAAATAAAATTGATCGATAACAATATTGCCAATATTCTTCTGACAATGCATAAAGAAGAAAAAATATTTTCCAATTCGTTTGAGTATGGAATAGATGCCTATCTGTTGAAAGAAAATGCTG
>Ga0265292_1002699_pt1 | contig 11901 bp, 12 predicted proteins | sample Munlanlewell296A_FD_189080 | JGI IMG/M metagenome (GOLD analysis project Ga0265292, IMG submission 189080) | Leachate microbial communities from a municipal landfill in Southern Ontario, Canada - Leachate well 296A | ecosystem: Engineered > Solid waste > Landfill > Unclassified | place: Canada...
TGTTGTGCCATTTAAAATCCAAGTAATCATTGATTTATTTAAATCAGTTGTATAAGTAGCAAGAACAGCTGTGACTGATTGATTTGCTCTTGGATGTTCTGGATTTATACTGAGAACAATATCTCCACTTTGTATTTGTGCATTTGCCGAAAAAGCAAAAAGGACGAACAAAACTGAAAAAAATAAAATTGTGCTCTTTTTTATCATATATATTATTATATCACATTTGTTTTTTTATTCTCCTCTTGAGGAGTACCCTTTAGGGGGAGGTGGATATCCACCCCGTCTCGGATTACCGAGCCACCCCTCAAGAGGGGAATTATTTTTGTCCTGTCTGCTCTTCTTCTAAATCTTGCTTGGCCTTTTTAATGGAAAGAATTTGGGATGGGTCAGAAGTGATGATTTGATCTTCTGTATACGAAGCAATAACCTTTATGGCAACGTGTTTTAAGCCCGCAAAGAAGATTCCCTCTCCTACTCCTGATTCAAGTAAAAGGTATTTTTCTTCGTCTGTTAAATTGAAGGTTTTTTGCAAAACATCTATAGTGCTTGGAGATTGTTTTAAAAGAAGTTGAATGGAAGAGTTTGTCACAATAGGCACACCGTATGGTGATTTCATAAAGTCAGCTGCATCTTGGGTAATGGTAGAAAGTCCTAAATAATATTTTCTACCTCTTTTTGCGATGGAATAAAGGAAAGAAGCAGTGTCTTCAGATTTCATCATCCACCACGCTTCATCCACAACCAAAAGTCTTTTCTTTAAATTTTTGCGAATAGCATTCCAAATAAAGTGCATAACAATATACATTGCTACTGGTTTTAATTCATCTTCCATATCTCGCACGGAAAATACAATAAATTTTTTATTGATATCAACATTGGTTGGCCTATTAAGAAAAGTTGCCCAAGAACCTTGAGTATATTTAATTAATCTTTGCACAACTGAATCACTTCCATCCATTCCTGAAAGAACCATTTGAAAATCTGAAAGAAGTGGAGGCTCAACATTTGAGAAATCTGATTGCGGAGTAATATCTTTCAATGCATAAGTTTCTGAAACAGCGCGGTCAACCATAGAATCTTCTTCTGGAGTAAGTCCTCCCAACATTAATCGGAAAAGTCCGACTAAGTTTATGGTATTTGAACGCAAAACATCTTCCGCTGTTTCATCTTCTCTTGGCATTGGTAAATCAAAAGGATTAATGTGGTGGTCAGAAGAAAGAGAAATATTAAAATATCTTCCACCTACTGCTTCAGCTAAATATTCATATTCCCTTTCTGGGTCTATAACGATGACATCAGTATCAAACATAAGAGATCTTAAAATTTCTAATTTAGTGGCATAAGATTTTCCAGAACCAGATTTAGCAAAAGTGACAGAATTGTAATTTTCTAAAGAAAATCTGTCAAAAATTACTAAACTTGAATTATGGCGATTTACTCCATAAAGAATCCCTTTGTCAGAAGTTAAGTCAAAAGAAACAAATGGGAAAATACTGGAGAGCGGTTCCGAATTTAATTTTTGATGGATAGTTAATAAATCAGTTCCTGTTGGGATAATGCTTTTAAAACCTTCTTCTTGTTGGAAAAGGGCTGGTTTTATATAAATTAATCTTGACTCAAGCATTGATTTTATTTCATTTTCAACTTTGAAAAGTTCCAAATCATTTTCTGCATAAATGGTGATATAAATACCAACATCAAACATTTTTTCTTGCGCTTGAATTAAGCTATCCCGAAGTCCTTCCAAGTCTTGATAAGCTGTGTCTAGCATTGGATCGCGAACCATTCCTTTTGATTCTCGAACTCCAATTTGGCTCTGCACTTCTGCAACTTTTTTTTGAAATTGTCTTAAAGCTAAAGATGTATCGATAGGATGGATAAAAATTGAAACGTCAAAAATTTTATCTAGATTGATTATCGGTGAAAACCAATTGTCACTTAAATATCTTGGATAGGAAATTATAAAAAAAGTGCGAGCGATTTTATCTCCCAAATCCAATGATTTTGGTTCTATTTTTAAAGCTGATGGAGCGATAACATCTTGAAGTTCAAGAGTAGCTGATTCATAAATTTGCTCTGGCATTACAGCTAAAACAGAGGCATTAGTTTTGTTCCCACTTTTTCCAGCTATATTCTTTTTTCCAAATAATTTATCAAAAATACTCATATAATTAATTCACCTCACCCCAACCCTCTCCTTAATAAGGAGAGGGAGTTTTACTCGAGCTTGATTTTTCCCTCAAGCTCTCCCGGATTAAATACTTTATAAAATAATTCCACAATCTCTTCTGTTCCCAATTGAACTGATTTTATTCCACATCTTGCTAAACCTTGTTGAATTACTCCAACTCTTTGCTCTAACTGAGATTTTTTTTCTTCAAAATCTAATTGTTTTTCAATTTGTGCTTGTTTTTTATTTTTCTTGCCAAATAAATTACCAAAAATTCCAGAACTTGATTTTAGGCTGGTGTTAGAATAAGGGACTACTACAAAAAAATTTTTAGTCATGATACTTACTTCTTCTGTAAAATTTTTAATGAATTCTATATATTCTCTTGTTTGTATTTTAATCAATGGCTCATTTTGTACTTTCATGCGATCTTCTAAAAGAACGAGATAAGGTCGAATATCAAGCTTTCTTGATTGCACTGATATTTGGATAGGAAAATCCAAGGTATTCAAAAAACTTTGAAATTGCATTATGGTGGCCTTTTGTTCATCGGCTGATTTTAGAGATAAATTAGTTGAATTAGCAAGAACTATTGCTCGAAGCTCCCCACTTTTAAGCAGAACAACACCATCACGGACTTCCTTGATTGGGACGAAATCTTGAGTTGCTTTTGCGGATAACATAATAATTAATTTTTATTTTCTTTTTCTAAATCTAGAACATCTAGGCTCCAAGCTAAATCTCGCAATTTACTACTTCCTAATTTTGTAGATTCTTGATTTAATAATTTACCTTCTCCGGTCACTAGCCCATCCCCAGCCCTTCCCAAAGGGAAGGGGGCTTTCACTTTTCGTTTTTTCCAAATATAAAGTTTATTTTGCATAAAGTATTTTACTCCTGCCTCAATCATATTTATTAAGGGTTTATTATTCGGACGATAAAAAGTGAGAGCCAGCGACAATCCTGCAATTAATAATATTGGTATTATACCAAATAAAAGCCCTAAGGCTTTATAAAGGACGAAACAAATACCACCACCACCTGCCAAATAAACAAATTGTTTAAAAGTGAATGGACCAAAAATTTTATCTTCTATGTCTAAAAATTGTGGAACCTTGAACTGCATAATTTAATTATACTCTATTCTGGCATTTCTCTGTAGGGGTCAGTATTGGGAATTTTTGTTGTGCCTGAAGAAACTGGAATTATTTTATCTTTTCCAAGTGATGGCAAAGTATATTCTGTTTTTACAGTTGGAATTTGAAAAGAGCCGGAAAGTTTTTGCATAGGCATTGAAATTGAAGGTGTTGGATTAGTCTTAATAAGACTTGGATTTTCAACTTCCTTTAGCATTTGATCTTTATTAAGATTTAAAGTGTTTTCTTCTGGAATTTTTTTCTCAACTATCATTTCAATGCCAGCATTATTCAATACTTCTAAATCTTTGAGTTTATTCCCCTCTTGAGGGGTGACGCTTGCGTCGGGGTGGAGAATTTCTAGCCCATCCCCAGCCCTTCCCAAAGGGAAGGGAGTTTGCCCCTCCTCAATCCTCCCCGAAGAGGAGGAAGTTCCCATTAATTTATCTCGTATTTTTTTAAAAATAGTTTCATTTAATTCATTTATCAACATATCTATTTCTGCTTTTGGGAGCTTCATCCTTTCCATTAATTCCTTCGGAAAATTTTCAGGGTTGGTCATTCCACAGAGTAGTAATTCTGTTTCAAGCTCAAGATCTTCTAGTTGTTCATAACTATATCCCTTTTTTTCTCTCATTCCTAGAATAACCGCTCGCCAATCAATAGAATCAATAGCTTGTTGCGTCAGTGCCGGCAAATTAGCTTTTGCCTTTTCTATTTTTATTTGAAGTGAATCTATTAGTGGTGGTGTTTGTGTTTGCATATAATTTTTGACTAAATGGTAAATTTACTTTTTATGTCTTCCAAGTTTTTGAGTTTATTCCCCTCTTGAGGGGTGACGCTTGCGTCGGGGTGGAGAATTTGTCCACCTATCCCTAGCCCATCCCTGGCCCTTCCCGAAGGGAAGGGAGAAGTTGCCTCCCCTGACAAGGGGAGGTTGGAGGGGTTGTATTCAGGAGAATTTTCACGCATTGGGGCAATAAAATGAGAATAATCTCCACCGGACAAAACGAAATTTACATTCTGCTTCCAATCTGTTTTTCTGTTGAACATGGTTTTTTTAATATTATTGTCTAGAATATCAGACATTGGGTCAAGTATCTTTTCTATTACTTCCGTTACTATTTTTTCTGTTATTTGTTTATTTAACCCAATATCGTTTTCAATATTTAATGTATATTTATTTAAATCTACATATCCAATCAAAACCAACATTGTTTCTACTTGAAAATCATTCATCTCGCTTTCAGAAAGCAAATACCTTTTTCCTATTTCTTCCGTAATTTTCCCCCAATCAATAGCATTAATAGCATCTTGTAATTCTTTTGGCAAAGCATTCATTTCTTCTTTAATTTTTTGTTTTAATTTTTCTGTCATAAATTTAATTTTTTAATGTTTTGTTCCACTGTCCAATTTCATATCCATTCTAATTTTATAAGCCGCTTCATTTGCGCCTATTCCGCTATGCATACCAGCGCTTGTTATGTAGTTGAATATTTTTCCACCCCATTTATCCATCCCACTAGCATATCCAAATTTTCTCTGCGCATTTAACGTTTTTAATTTACTTTTCATTTCTGGAATTAAATCATCTTCATAATCTTTTATACTTCTATCAGAAACAACATTTCCGTTTTTGTCCTTTACTATATTTCTTGCTTCTTTTGAATAATCTCTTGCCACAGTTTTTGTAGTTCCATCTTCGTTTGTTAGTGTTCCACTATAATCTTTTCCTTCTCTTAGGTGTTTCTTTTGTGCTTTTAAGGCTACGTGATTATCCGAAACTCGCTTATATTCATCCTTAGCGTCTGCGTAATCTTGTGTTCCTGTTTGTCCAGTTTTTTCAAGCATTGTCATTCTACTTCTTGCATCGTATTCTGCTTTTCCAGTTTTTTCAATTGTTTTATCGAGTTTTTCAATTTCAACAGCTAATTTACCTAAAATACCTTGATGCTCGGTTTCTACTTTTGCTAAATCTTTCCATTCTTTTTCTCCCGCTCCTGCTTCAAGTTCTTGCGCTCTTTCTTGTCTTTTTGCAATTTGGTCTTTCTTTGCTTGTTCAAATCCGCCTTTTCCTTTTGCTTCGCCGACCTTCAATCCAGTTGAAGCCAAAGTCTTGCCAAAAATCTTTGCTCCGCGAATATCCCAACTTCCTTTGCCGGCCGCTTTTCCAGCATCCATTGCTTTGTTTCCAAGAAACTTAGCAAATACATTTTTACTACTAGCCATACCTTTTGCCCATTTTGAACCAGCTACAGCACTTCCCGCCCTGCCAACCGTAGCTCGAGCGCCTTTTCCTAAATATGCCGCTACCATGCCAATTCCTGCTGTTCCGACTGCATAGCTTGCCACCTTGAGGACAGCTTTCCCCATGTCGCCAGACATTTCTACTACCATTTTTTTTGCTTTCCAGAGAAGAGCGAAAGTGATGGCGAAAGGAATAAATATTGCCATTATGTGTTGAAATAAATCTTCTTTTCCACTAGACGATTTATATTCAAAGACAACCATAAAACTACTGAGCATTGTTATCAAATACAAGAAAAAAATAAAAAGTGGAGCGAGAAAAGCATTTTGCAAAAGACTCTTCCACCATTCATCGTGACCAAAACCGGGAATTTTTTCTTTAAATGAATAGGAAGCGAAAGCGATTGGAGAAAAAATCATAGACATCCAGAGAGAAATCACTCGGGCTAGAAATACCAGAGCGACAGAGAAGAACATATAGGCGATAAAAAGGGCCATAGCTAAACACAATAAGGCTATAAAAATAAATGTTGCTATTCCTCCGCTTCCATCATAAATTTCTTGGGTTACAAGTTTTTGTGGATTGAAATTACTGATTAAAGCTACCGAAATAGCTTTTTCCTCATTTTTTTGCAGAGCCACTGTTTTATCTGTATTTTTAGGTTGAATTTGATTATAAAATACCTTCGCCAGAATATTTGAACCATCAATAACAACTTGGGTGATAAAGAGACTGAAATTTATTAAAAGAGCCGCTAAAATAACAGCAGCTATTAATTTTTTATTATCTGTCACATTTAAACTTAGGATAGTTTTGATAGCAATATAAAGAAGAGCGATGATAAAGAAAATATTTGCTATATCTCGTATCAATCCCCAACCTTTATTTATAAATTCATTAGTATAAGAAGAACTATTAGTTGAATAGTAAACAAAGAAATCTAAAAAATTGGCGGATAGATGGGCAATAGATTCAGCTACTCCCCAAAATAAATAAGTCAATTGGGCTACACAGCCTCCAATATTTGAGTCACTTCCACCCAATCCAGGCATACCAATCAGAATACCTACACCAGGGGAACCTAGTTTACAATCAAATTCATATGTTGCGTCTTTGTGTAACGTTTGAGACTGATTAACTGAACTATTGTTATTACTTGTGGAGTTTGGACTTGTAGTAAATGAAAATGTTATTCTTGTTAATTCTGCTACGTCAGTTAAGCTTGTGGCTCCTTCATTTAATCTAGCTAAAAGGATACGTACATAATAGGTTGTATTAGGTATTAATGGGTCTCCACTGAGAGTATTATCTTTGTTAAATGAAAGAGTTACGGTTTGTGTATCTTTATTTTCTTGAACAAAAGCACTACTTATTGCCAATAGAAGTGCTTCAGTCGCTGGATTTTCTAAATTAGCTGAAAAATCTTTATCCCAAAGATCAGCGCTTAAACCACCTTTTACACTAGAGTTGTTCCCAGGAGTTCCATCATTGTTTGATCTGTAATTACTTTTTGTATTCGTAATTGTTACATCAAAACTAGCGCTAGTATCAATTATGGTATTTGGTACATAAGTAACTTCTGTTGTATTCTGTGCCTCCGCTTTATTTATCCCGATAGAGATAGATGCACGCTGTGAGCCCTCGTGATCTCTAACGGGATTTACCTTTGCTCCCAGCGCTAGTTTGTCATTTTGGATTTTAAAAACCAGAGAAATAGGCGCGATTAAAATCGCTAGAGCTAAAATTGATATTATGATTTTTGGGAAGAATTTTTTCATTTTCATTTTGTATTTATCTAGAACCTAAAAACTAGAACCTAAAACCTAATTTAAACCACCCTTATTCCTGTTTTTCTAATTTCATAAGCCAATGGGTCAGCATTATCTGCAAATTCTTTTTCCGTAAAACCATGAGGTTCAATGCGATAGTCAATATCTTTTCTAAAATCCCAAAGTTTCATATAATTTCTTCCAAAACGATTTTTAAATTTAGGAGAAATTATAGCGATATCAATATCACTATCTTTATGGTGTGTGCCTTTGGCTCTTGAGCCAAAAAAGTATACAGAAGAAAATGGAAATTTTTCCTCTTTTAATTTATTTGCATATTTTTTTATTATTTTTATTGTTTTAGTTTTTTCCATAATTTTTTATAAATTATTTCTATTTTTTCTAATTTACTTTCGGCATAACTCCTAGTGCATGCTTTATAGAATTTAAGTTTAGTGTCAGGATAACGAGCACGAATGTTAAAATTATTAACTTCATCTAAAAACTCTTTTTCTTTTTCTGATAAATCGTTTTTAAGATCCTTGTTTAAAAATGCTAAATCATGTGTATATGGAGCTTGTTGGTTTTTTTGTTTTACATAAAGCCCCTTTAATATCTTTTCTAAAATAATATGCCCAAAAAATAAACTTTCTGGATATCGTTTAATTTTAAAAAGTCCCAACATAGTGTCATAATCTCTTTCTGCTGTTTTTCCCCAATATTCTATTGCATTTTTAATTTCTTTTTCAGTCATAATTTTATTATATCAGAATATTTGTAAAAAATCTTTATTTACACACTTAACTTGCTTGAGTTCTTTTTAAATATGCTATGTTTTCACTCGCTCTCTCTTCCATCAGTAAAAATCTTTACTTTGCAATCTTTGGGTTTGCGTCTTAAATCAATAATTTGTTTCAATACAGTAAATATTTGTTCGAAATTTGAATTAAATTTTTTCTCCATTTTCTTAATTTTTTTCCACAATTCTGACTCCCCTACTTGTGTGATAAGATGCGACGGCAGGCGCAATGAAATTGGTTGCGAAGTGGGTTTTAAATTAGGAAAAGAGACACTCTGAAAGTCAGAAGGAGAAAAACTAGACAAATCAAATTTTGCCCAATAATCTCGTTCTTCGTCTTCATTTTTAAATTTTGGAAGTTTAATTTTCTTTTTCATAATAAATTAACACTAATACCATATTTTCTTATTTCTGCCAAAATAGGAGAAGTTTTTTTCTCCCTAAAACTTTTCGGTGAATATGGAACAGGCTCAATGGGTGATTTTACTTCCCAAAGTTTTCGGCAAAGATATTTTCCAGCTTCGTGCAGATCTTTGAAAGACGAAGAAACAATTGCCAAATCAATGTCGCTTTTTTTATTGGCAAATCCCTTAGCCCAAGAGCCGTAAATTATCGCTTTTTCCACAGGAACATCCCTTTCCAAAATTTGGACATATTCCCGCACAGCATTATTTATTTTTTTAGGTATTTTTTTAGCCATTTTTGAAATATTTTAGTTTCTTTTAAATAATTTTCCGTGTATTTTTTATTTGTTTTTTTATAAAAATTCTTTTTCCATTCAGGATATCTTGCTTCTATGTTAAATTCTACTAAATCAGAAAGAAGGTGTTTTTGCTTTTCTGAAAAATTTATTTCAATTTTTTTAGCGAGATCAACTAAATTATGGGTATAGGGAGCGTGTTCTTTTATTTTTTTTACCAAAACAGCTTTCAGTATTTTTTCAATGGCAAGATGGCACATAAAAAGACAATATGGATATCTTTTTGAACTAAACATAAATTCAGCAGTTTTCATATCGTAGTCGGATAATTCTAGCCAATGTTTTGTTAAACTTTTCCAATTTTCCATATTTTATATTATATCATATTTTACAATACCAAGAAGTTCGCTTTATTTATTTTCCCTCCCAGCGCTAATTCGTAATCTGCAATTTCTAATTTTTTTACCTTTTATTGAAATAATATTCATAGAAAAATGTGTTTTTTAGAATGGAATTTTTGCTTTGGATACCAGTTATTTTTCCAGCATAATATTCATAAACTTTTAAGGTATATCCTTCAAGGCTTAATTGATAAGCAGCAATGTCTGGATAACTTACGCGGATTTCTTTACCAGTATTTGAATTAACATAGCCGAAAAGTTTTCCAAAATAATCTGCTAAAGTCCAAGCGAAAGATTGTAAATCAGTTCCTTCTACATAACCATAAGTTTTTGCAAGATTTGTATCAGCCACTATTTGCCTTTGGAAAACTGTTTCTACTCCTTCATGCCAGCCAACTACTGCGAGATTTGGCGGAGTAATAATTTGATTTAAGATAAATGGTCCTTGACTGCCACCATTATTTCCTCCTCCTCCACCACCGAAAGGATTAAAAGGATTAACAACAGTAATAGGTTCAATAGGTGGAGCGCATTCTGAACTATTTATATTTGCAGGAAGAGAACAATCTGTGATAGTTGAGCTTGATGTTCGGAAGGAAAGAATATTTCCATAGAAAGTTTCTGAAACTCCTGACGTGTTTGTTCTTGATTGTGTTCCAGATGTATTTATATTTGTCTGAATACCCGCTCTGAATTCATAAGTTTTATTTTTTTCAAGACCACTTAAAGAGAAGCTCATTGGTCCGCTTGTTCCAGATAGATGATTTTGAGTATTTACTTTTTTCCAAGAAGAAGGAGTTTGAGTATTAGAAGCAATTCCTGCGCCAGTTAAAGTTGGGCCTTGAGATAGTGGGATTGAAGCAATGCTTCCCGTATTGGTGTTGACGGTTGCCGTGTTTGAGATGGAACCTAAAGAATAATTTGCTGTTGAGATAGTTCTTGCCGAGCTTGCAGTATTTATTGTGCTTGGATTTGCTAAATCATTTGCAATTGAAGAGACACTTCTAAAAAGTCCTTGTACGCCTTCTGCTATTATTGCATCTCTGATGTCTTGATAAGTAACTTTTTTTCTATATTCAAACCAAGTTGAAGCGGGAACAGCAGTATTATAGGAACCATTCATCCGAGCGGAAATAGAAGCCACTGCGGTTGCTGGTTTTGTTTCAATGTCGTTTAATGGGTTTCCTGAATAAAGATCAGGAGCAGTGGTAAATAATGCCATTGGTCCATATTCTATTATTTTTTTATTAGAAACTATGGCACAGAAATAATAGGTTGTGCTTGGTTGCAAGTTAGCAATGGGGGTTGTAAAACTTTCTCTATTGCTGCCTATTATTGTATTTTCATTAGATATCTGTACCTCCTTTGTTGATTTCATATTATCTCCAAAAACTTGGTTGCAGAAAATAGGGCTAACTGAACCGGGAGATACTGGTGAATATCTAAAATATCCGTAAATTGGTGTTACGGATTCAAACCTTGGTTTTACTATTGCTGAACCACTGATTGTCGCTTCTTCATCTGTTTTACCAGTTACAATTGTGGATGTATTAACTTCATGTTCGTGAGTTGTATCAATACTTGTAAATTCAGGAATATCAGTATTTCCTGGGGTAACATCTCCATCAATGTTTCCAGAATTAAATGCTCCAAAATACTTAAGATTGCCATAATGATTTTTTATATTACCTCCAATACCTATACCAGAACCAGGTAATGGATCTTCCGATGTTGCCGCGCAATAGTAGTACATTTTTTCTTTTGGTATGGTTAATTCCGAAGTAAAATTTATACTGGTAGCTGTAGCTCGCTGTGTTTCAGTCCAGCCTGTTCCACTTGAACAATTATCTGGTTGTGTATCTGAAATTTTATATTTGAAATAGACATAAATATGGTCAAAAAATAGCGGTAACATTTTTAATGCTCCATTCATAGAAAATTTTGCATTATTGGCGTCAACTTCTGAAATATTGGATGGTGATGTTGTTTTAACAAAATCATCTACTGTAGGTGTTCCCGAAGTTGGCGTTGTTGAAAGAGATAGAACTGCCCCATATTCCTTGTGGTCCCCATTTCTTCCTCCCGCGCAGTAATAATAAGTCTGATTTGTTTCTAGGGTTGCAGTTGCATAAAAAGGAGGACCACTCTCAGATACGGTTAAACTATTATCCTTAGTCCATCCCGTACTCCAATTATCGTCATTGCCACTTTTTATATCTTTGTTACAATCACTTCCTGGATTACTGGCTGATTTTTTAAAAAAGAAAGCTGTTCCAATTTTTGTATTATTGGTACCATATGCATACCCAATAAAATTAACTATTGGTTGGCTACTATTTAGATTAGTTAATGTTGCTGTCCCTGTAGAAATTGATGTAAATTTAGCCAATGTTATTTTGGGAACAATAAATAAACCCATAATCATAACAAGAAGAAAGGTAAGACTTATTATTTTTTTGTTTTTAATTTTTACCATTTTTATTTAATAAATTCCTATCATTGATTCAAATGTACCATTGTGATTGCTTTGCCCTACACCTGTTTGATCATCTACAATACCCACAGAGGTATCCCATGTTTCCAATGGAAAATCTACCCCTATTCTACAGTGCATCATCCAATCGTCACCACCTCCTGGTGATCGAATTTCTGATTTGGGATCTATTTTTGTTGGG
>Ga0265292_1002700_pt1 | contig 11899 bp, 22 predicted proteins | sample Munlanlewell296A_FD_189080 | JGI IMG/M metagenome (GOLD analysis project Ga0265292, IMG submission 189080) | Leachate microbial communities from a municipal landfill in Southern Ontario, Canada - Leachate well 296A | ecosystem: Engineered > Solid waste > Landfill > Unclassified | place: Canada...
ACCTGCTCTTTGTTTGATATTTTTTCTTTTTCTAGAATTTCATTTAATAATTTTCTATTGTTTATGTTAATTGTTGCTTTAATATTTAGTTCAGTGAGTATTTTTGAAATAAGAGAAAGAAGTTCTGCTTCGCTTTTTATTGTGCTTCCTACAATATCAGCATCACATTGTGTAAATTGACGAAATCTATTGCTAGATGTAGGTTCATCTCTGAAAACTTCACCTATTTGATATCTCTTGTAAGGAAGTTTTTTATTATTTGCAATTCTTTTTAATTGAAATGTGAATTCATATCTCAAAGCAAGTTCTCTTTTGCCTTTGTCTTGTAGTTTGAAAATATCAGAGATTACTTCATCATTGTTATTATTCCCTTTTACAAATTCTTCAGATTCTATTATTGGAGTTTCAACTGGCTCAAAACCATAAATCTTGAAATTTTTAATTAAGATTTCTTTTACTTTTTCTCTTTTGAATGCTTCTTCGCCAACAAAATCTTGAAATCCTTTTATCGTTTCATTTGTCATTTTATTTCACCTCTGTTTCCGAAAGCGAAAGAAGGGAGTTGAACCCTTGTCTCCCGGACCACAGCCGAGTGTTCTACCGTTAAACTACAATCGCCATATTTATATTTAACTAAAATATAGTTTAAAAAATCTCTGTTAGAATTATTATTGGCAAGGCTAGATAAATCAGTTCTATACTTGTATGTGGGGATACCCCCATATTTTACTTGCCATAATTATAACCAGAAATACCAGTTTTTAAATTTATCTCATTAGAATTAATAATATGCTCTAGTCCTTGATTCTAACCCACTAACCCCATTATGAAGCAAACCTTCCTGTGTAATCCTTCCATATTCTCTAGAGTCTAATCTAAATTGTCTTTCTCTTAATTCTTCAATAGAAATAAATCTTGGATTTTGTGGTGATGATTCTCTTTTAAGAAGATGGGCTATAGACTTCAAGTAACCTGGGGACTCTAGAACTCTTCCTACTAATTGCAGAAGTGCAAAATATGCTGGAGTTAGATTAATTTCTTTTTTTCCTTTCATTTTTTTACTCTTATTTAAAAAATCAGAGTAATTATCTTATAATATATATCTTTATAAATATTTTTATCTTAGATTATATATGAAATATGCAACAGTGTGGCTATCAGCAGTCTGTATAATCATGTTTATTCTACAATTAATTTTTCCTTCTATTACTGATAATCTTGTGCTTAACCAGCAAAGTTTTTCTCAACCTTACCGATTTGTTACATCCATATTCTTACATGGCAGTTTTTCTCATTTATTGTTTAATCTTTTTGCATTGGTTATGTTTGGATTAATACTTGAGAGCTTGATTGGAAGTAGAAAGTTTTTACTTATATTTTTCGTTTCAGGAATATCAGCTAATCTTATTGCTGTTAATTTTTATTCTTCTTCTCTTGGAGCTTCAGGAGCAATATACGGGATTATTGGAGCATTAGCTGTATTAAGACCACTAATGACAGTCTGGGCATTTTCTCTACCTCTGCCTATGTTTGTTGCTTCTATTATCTGGATAGTTTTAGGTGTTATAGGTATATTCAATCCTACTGATAATACAGGCTATATTGCTCATCTTTCAGGAATAGTTTTTGGAGCTATATTCGGATTAATATTTAAGTTAAGAAATAAACAAGAGAAAATAAGAAAACAAAAACTTCATATTCCTGAAGAATATATGCAAAGATGGGAAGATGTTTACATTCGAAGATAATAGAAACATTTAAATACTATAATTGTTATAATTATTATAATTAATATAAAATGGAAAACACAACTATAGCCATAACAAAAGATATACAAGAGAAAATAAAAGAATTTGGCAATAAAGGGGAATCTTATTCAGATATAATCCTAAAATTAATGAAAAGTGCTAAAGAAAGACAATTACATGATTTATTGTTTAACGAAGAAAACACAATTTCTATAGAAAAAGCTCTAACAAAAGCCAAAGAAAAATGGCAATAGTAATTATTACAAACGAGCTTGAAAATGAAATAAATAAAAGGTTCAAAAAAGAGTCAATTAAAATTTTTGAGCTTATTTATTCTTTAAAAAATAATCCAAAAAAAGGAAAACCCTTAGGGGGTGTTGGTGGGATATCTATTAAAGAAGTTAGATATAAATCGTTTAGATTCTATTTTATTGTAGATAGATATAAACTAAAATTTTTTGATGAGCAAAGCCTAACCGATATTTTGATTAAATTTGTTAGAATGTCTAATAAAAAAGACCAGCAAAAAGTTATAGAAGAAATTAAGAAGGTTTTGAGAAGTTTAGGGACCGAAGGATTCTAACGAGAAGAAATTAAATCTGTCCTGTTTGAGTATATTTCTTCATCATTTGTTCAATAAGAACTTGAGGAGCATATCCTTTTCTACTGCATGCTTTAACAAACTCATCATATATAGCTTTGTCAATAGTATAATCTAATCTTTGTCTTTTTGCGCCTGGTGGTGTTGATGCCATAGTGATATATGCGCGAATTGGTTTATAAATATTACATAAATTAGAGATAATAATAAAACACCCTTGTAAACTTGAACTGCATCTTAGAAATAGGGCAATCATAAATCTGTAATGACGTTCCTACAATTGAAGATAGTTACATTAACAAACGATAAATAAATAAAAATAAAAAAAATAAAATAAGAATTGATATAGCAATGACTAAATTAATTAGTATCTTGCTGGTTTTCTTTTAGCGTAACATTCTCTGCAGAAAACTGGTTTGCCTTCTGTAGGTTTGAATGGTACTTCGCAATCTTTCTTACATTCCGAACAAACAGCTTTGTGCATTTCTCTAGGTCCACTATCGAAATTGCTTCTGAAGTTGCTTCTTGGTCTGTCAAAATTTCCCATGTTATATATTCCTCCGTGTGTATTTAAACAATATAGAAATCTAGTTTCTTATTTGTCTTATAATATTTTAAATATAATACGCTTATAAAGGTTTGTTATTATTAATCATTACTCCAAAGGCCATATTGTCCATCAGAACCTTTTCCGACTATTTGACCTGGAAATAATATGTCATTACTATATCTTGCATGTATACCATTCATAATATAACATAATGCATCGCCCGCATCGTCGTTTGTTCCAGGGGTATATCTTGCAGTAAGAGCATATCTTAAATCCTTCATTTTTATTGGTGTTGCTTTTTCTTTTAATTTTCTTGCTTTTCTATGAAAAATAGGGTATAATTTAACACTATCAAGTGCTTGTAATAAATCTAGGTCATTACTTGATTTTCTAAAATCAGACATTCCGTTTAGAGATAGTTCTAATTTAGACTGGGTTTTTTTTGGAAGAGTAGAAACAAGAGCCCCCATCTCATTATTCACTTCTTTTAGTGAAGCCCTACAATCAAAAAATGCATAAGCTTCTCCAACCTGCTTTTTTGTTTGATTTATCATATTATATATAGGCAGAACTAGTATTTAAATCTTGTTATTTGGTACTACTTTATAGTAACACAGACTAAGAGTTATTATAATTCTTCTTCTATCTCTTTCATGATTTTGTCTATAGGAAACTCTGTATTAAGTGTAACTAAATTTCCCTTTTTTTTGTAATAATTAATCAATGGTTTGGTTAATTTTTCATAAATTTTTAATCTCTCTTTTGCTTTTTCTAGCTTGTCGTCTTCTCTTTGGATTAGTTTTTCTCCATCTTTATCACATATTCCTTTAAGTTTTGGAGGAATATTCCTGATATGATAAATTATATTGCATTTAGGACAAATTAATCTTCCAGAAGCCCTGTCTAATAAGATTTTATCAGAAGCTGTGAAATTGAAAACCTTGTCTATTTTTGTTATTTTATCAAGTTCTTTTGCTTGGTTTATTGTCCTAGGAAAACCATCAAGAACAAAATCATTAATCCCCTGTATTGCTTTCTTTAACATTTCTATTGTTAATTCATCAGGAACAAGTTGCCCACTTGAGGTATATTTTTCTACCTCTATACCTAATTTTGTTTTGTTTTTTATATGCTCTCTGAATAAATCTCCTGAAGAGATCTTTTTTAGATTATGTTTTTTTATTAGTCTATCACTATAGGTTCCTTTTCCTGCATTTGGTGGTCCTAAAAATACTAATTTCATATTTTTTATAAGAAGAAATGTTATTTAAAGATTTGGCTTTTATTTTTCATAGATATTTTTTCTGTGCCCTACCTTTAAAATTTTTATAATTACCATCCTACAGATAAACAGGCAGGTAATTTTCCTTTAAACCTTTTTTGCTCTTGATAATAGTGTTTTTTGCATAAATAACTCCAGCCCTTTCTTTTGTTTTTTCCTTTTAATAAAAAACGATAGACTTCTGCATATGCTTTATTAGTGCAATCTCCATGGAAATCACAACATGGAAACTTTTTATTATTTTTTAATATTTTGAACCTTATAAATTGAATATCTTTCTTTGATTCATCTTTTAAAATTCTCAATTTGCAATTTTTATCATAATATTGTTTTATAATTTTCATCTCATTCTATATCTAAACTAATTTTTATTGCTAAATCAACTTTTTTCATTGTTTCATAATCTAATTTTGAAATCCTTTTTATTATCCTTGATTTGTCTATAGTTCTTATTTGATTTAACAATATTGTAGAATCTTTATCAAGTTTTGAGATATTTTTCTGGACAAAAACTTTTACTGGGAAATTTCTATTAGAAATATTTGAGGTTAATGGGGCTATAATCGTAGTCGGAGCAACTTCGTTTCCAATATCATTTTGTATTATTAAAACAGGTCTGATTTTTCCTTGTTCACTTCCTTTTACTGGCTCTAAATTAGCTAAAAACACATCTCCTCTTTTTACTTGCATTTTACCACTCCCAATCTAATTCAGAATCAACAGCTTCCCATTCTTTGCAAATTCTTAAACTTTCTTCTGCGGTTTCTTTGTATCCCTCTATTAACAATTCTTTTTGCTTTATTTTATCCTCTTTTACTAATTTCATCAAATTTAAGATAACTTCTTCATATGTCTGATTTTTAGAATCTTTCAATCTTTCAAGTTGATTTTTTATATTCTCATTAAGCTGTATTGTTGTTATCATGCAACTATAGACAAACTATAGTTTATAAGCTTTTCGATGAGATAGATAGATTTTTTATCTTCCACCAATCATATTCTTGTCGCCTCTTCTAGCTCCAATCTCTCCAGGAGAAAATGTTGTTAAACTTGAACCAAAATCATAAGGTTTTCCTACTGGTGGCATTTTTAATTCTATTAATTTCTGTTCTGCCTGTCCATCTGTTCTTGCCATAGATTCTTTTATTAAATCAGCCCCAAATTTAAGGGCTTTATCTAACCATTCTTCATTCCATTCTTTTTGAAGAGTATATAATGCTTTTCCTGCTTCATCATTATCTTGTATTAATGGGGTTGGTTTTGAACTTAAAAAAGATTCAAGTTTAGAATCTCCTATTAATCCTGTATATCTTCTTGGAGAAGAATCCCATGGTGCATTAAAATCAGTTGCTGTTCTTTCTCCGAAATTTGGTCTATATGGATCTACTTTAAATTCAATTTGAGGTATTGGAGTTATTTTTTGTAATGATTTAGTTTGGAATAAACAAAAAAAGGAGTGGATAACGATACCAGAAAATTTGTATGATAATGAAGTTAAGAAAAATAACCCTAATCTTGTTAATCATTTAAAGAATATTTATAGAGTCCTTCTATCAAGAGCACATAAAGGGGTTTATGTTTATTTTATGGATAAAGATACAGAAGAATATTTTCGAAGTATGGGAGCAAGATAATAATAATAAAAGATTATTCTATTGGGCCTTATAAATCGAGTGAATATAATCTAATTTCTTTAATAATTGTTTATCCATACTTTCATTGAAGTAAACCACCTTTATCCTTTTAGGTTTCTTATCTAATAATTTAAATTTATCTACTCTAGAAAAATTAAATCTTATTTTACCTGGATTTTTTCCAGCTTTTAAAACAGCAGAGCCATATTCATCATTCAGAAGTCCATTAGGCATAGAAAGTATATTTATATTCAGAATATTTAGAGTTTTTTCCTCATATAAAATTGTAATAAAATAGGTTAAACAAAGTTTGGGGTCCCCAGAGTTTTTATAAATTGGAGGTAATGCTGCTTCATAATTCCTTGGAGATTTTCCCTGTACTTCTATTTTGCCGCTATAACTATTTTGATTGTCTCCAATAAATATACAGGTGGAATAATCTCCTATGTTTCTTGTTTGAACAGTTTTTAAGTCGATATGTATAAATGCATCTTTTGTTTCAAACATTAAATCAGAGCCAATGGGAGAAGAATTTGGTTGACCGAACCCTTGAGCATTAAATAAAGCATATATTATTCTTTCAGCCCCCCTATCAAAACTTGAAATACCCTTAGCATCTGTTCCAGACTGCCATTTAGAAATCCAATCTTCTTTTATTTTCTTTCCTGTTTGAAATCCCTCTAACATTCTACTTTGTGCATACTTTAGAAAATGATAAAATTCTTCTAGATAGCTATTTTCTAACTTTTCAATTTGTTCTTTGGAAAAAGTATTAACCATTCATATCTTAACGTAATTGCCTTTTTATAACTTTTCCTATTTCTTCTGCTAACTTAACTGGGACAGCATTCCCAATTTGTTTATACATATTCCCAAGTGCTCCATAAAATATGAAGTCATCTGGAAATGTTTGAATTAATGCACACTCTCTAACCGACATTCTCCTTTTTTTATTAGGATGTATTTCAGGACCTGTTGCAGTTATAGTATCACTAGGTTTATCCCAGTTATTAATTCTTAAAGATTGTTCAAATTTTATTTCTTTCAATTCTAATTCAGTTACTCTTTTATCAAATTTATCATCAAAGCCCAATACCTCCTTTAGTTTCCACCAGTCCTCTGGTGTTGGAATACTCCCAGAATTATTATCTTTTCTAAACCAATGGCCTGCTGTGTGTCTGTAACCAAAAATTTTATCTATCTTTTTTGTTGAAATTCCTTTCTTTGTTCGCCATTCCTTTAAATAATCACAGACATCTTTTTGTTTAACAGGGTGTTTTCTCCCCCAAAATGTGTCTTGTACGTTAGTTCTCGCGATATGATTAAAAATTGTTTTGTCTTTGTGTTTCTGTGGATCATAACTAATTCGTAACCCCGCAAGGTGTCTTGTTGCTTCCTTAACACTTACATAGGGCTTTTTATCTTTACCATGTGTTGGAATAGGAAATATGTTTTTAATTCCAAGTCGATTCCCCATTATTAATACTCTTTCTCTTTGTTGTGGAACACCATAATCTGCAGAATTTACTAGTTTGTAATCTACTTTATAACCTAGTTCTCTAAAATCATTTAGAATCATTTGTATAACCTTACCCTGCCCCAATGATAATATTCCCTTTACGTTTTCTGCTAAAAATATTTTTGGTTGTTTATCTTTAATTATTCTTAACATTTCTTTATATAAAAAATTTCGTTTATCTTTTATATGCCTTTTTTTATTTGCTATTGAAAAGCCCTGACAAGGAAATCCCCCCAACAGCACATCAAAATTATTTGGAATTTCAGAACTTGGAATTTTTGTTATATCCCCTAAAATTATATGACTCCCAATATTTTTTTTATATGTTTCTACTGCTTCGGGGAAAAAATCGTTTGCCCAAATAATTTTAAAGCCCTGATTAATAAATCCTAAATCTAAGCCCCCACAACCAGAAAATAGACTAACGACTGTTGGTTTCCTCTTTTCCATTTTATTATGTTTTTTTGCGTTTTTATAAACTTTTCTTTATCATATCTCCTAAAAATTTAGTTATAATTATCAGTAAACCCGCAATAAAAAATCCCAACATGAACATCTCTTTATGATAGCAATTTAACATGAAATAATCAGGTACCCGATACTTATAAATCTTTTGGTACCTGAATTATAACTAAGGAGTAGTAAGGTACCCAATAAATTTAAATATTAGTTAATGTTATTGAATCTATGAAGTTACAGAAACATAAGTCAGATTATAAGAGGGGTTATCATAAATATGTAGTTGTTCTTCCAGAAAATATAGTTAAGGAATCTCAGTTAAAAGAAGGTGATGAACTCGAAGCCGAGGCGAAGAAGGGCGAGATAAACTTGAGGAGACGAAGATGAGCGAAAAAAAATCTTATTTTGACCAAGCTATAGAATCCCTTAAAGAAAAATATCAAGAACTAAATAGCCAGATAGAACGATTAAAGAAGATTCAAAAAGATGGATTAGATTTGTTTAGATGGATATTCTTAGGAGACTCTCAAAGAAGGATATATGAATATCATTTCTTTCTTAATGGGATATTAATAAAAACTTTATCTCTATGTGAGAGTTTTACAATAGAATTAGACAATCAAAATCCTTATTCGCTTAATATGATTTTAAGATCAAATTATGAAAGTTGGGCTTGTTTGAATTATTTTAGAAAATATCCCGATAAAAGAGAGCGCTTAATTTGGGGGGATAAATATGGCAAAAACCAAGAAAAATCTAAATTTGAAGCAATAAGTGTTATGGAGATGTTAAAAGAGTTGGATAAAAATACTCCGGATTGGATTGGAGTTATGAAAGATTATGACGAGATGTCTAATGTAGTACATCCTAACCGAAAAAGTCACTTAGCCAATATTAGACCTAAAGAAGAAAATAACGGGGAGTATTCTAGAATTTTAGAATTTGGTTCTTCTTGTAAACTCGACAAATGGAGTATAGAGAACTACCTAAATGCTCAGATTAACTTAGTCAACCAAATATTTATTTCTATTAAGGATATTGATGGGGCTTTTTCTGTTGCTAATGGTATTATAAAAGAAATGCCAAAAATTAAAGGAACTGGATAAGAAATATAAAAATTTATAAAGTTTGAAAAATTAAGATAGACATGGAAATTTTATTTAAAGTAATAATAGCATTACTTATTCTTATTTTAATTATTATAATTATGTCTTTAGTAGAGTATATCAGAAAGGGGAATGAAAATAAACAACTAAGAAGATTGGAGATTATAATATTAATAATAACCGCTATAATCTTTTTGGTTCAATCAACAATACTTAAAACTCAAACAGATATTTCAGCAACACAAACACAAATTTTAGAAAAAACTTCAATACCGAATAGACCAGAAATAGATTTAAATATAAGAAGTGAGACCGTTCCTATCTTTTCAGCAAGTAATATCGTAAATGACAAAGACGTCAATAACTTAACTGGATTAATTTTTGAATTACATGCTATAAATCTTGGTAAAATGGACTCTGGTCCTGTTCAAGTATGGTTAAGAAATAGTTGGACTAGATCAACCCCCTTTTATTTTGGAAACATAAGTTCTGGAGAAGAGGTCTATAAAAATATAAGATTCTCATCAAAAGACTGTTTTGGGAGATATGATCCTGAAAACTGTAATATCACAGATGTTCCTTTAAGAGAACAAACCTTAGAATTTCAAATTTTTTGTTCTAAGTGCAAACCACAGTATTCTTATTATAATATTACAGTATGTATTTGGCAAGATTATGAGAAGGACTGTGGTAAATTTACTTAAATCAGAGAAGTATACAACCAGAAACGAGCGCCTCGTAAGGCGCGAGTGAGGAAAAAGTAAAGTTTTTATAGGTTAATTCTTTAATACAAATATGTCTAAAAAAAGTAATCCACTCATTCCGATTGTTATAATTCTTGTTATAGTTATTCTCTCTTTAGTAATTTTTTTGATTTCTAATAATTTTAAACCAAAAGTTTCTGATTGTAGGATTACTAAAACAGATTATCCTAATCGATTTAATAACTTTAAAGATTTTAATATTTCAGTAACTGTATCAAATTTTGGAGAAAAAGATTGTGAAATTTGGGACGTTTGGATACCACAATTATACAATGCTTCTATAAATGTAAGAGAGAATATATCCTCTAAAGAAACAAAAACCTACATTGTTAAAACAAGCGGAACAGGGGCTATTGGCGGGAAAGCTTTTGATATAATGGTGAGATATCATAATGTTAATAATTTAGGTCAAGAGGATAGTATTGAACATGCTTTTATTGATTTTGTTAGATAAAGGTTATATTTAAATAATATTTATTCTAGATAAAGTTGAGGAGACGAAGATGACTAATAGAGAATCGGGCGAGATTAAATCTATAATTATAAGTAAATTAAAAGATTTAGTAAAAGAAGGATTGATAAGAGAAAGAGATTTATCTGGAGACACCAAAAAGATGTTAAATCCAAACTTTACTAAATTTTATCCAGAATATGTAATCACAAATCAAGGGATGATGTTCCTTAATAATATTGAAGTCCGTAACTTAAGTAAAACTATAGCATGGCTTACTAAAATCCTTATCTTATTTGGGGCTATAACAATTTTTCTTATGATTTGGCAAATAATCTTACAATATCGGGCATTTGAATAATTATATGGAATCAAGTTTTAAATTTGTAGCATAAAACTTAAAAAGAGGTAAGAAGTAATAAGAATATGAACTGGGATATTCAAAGTCAAGTAAAGAATGTTATAAATCTTATATTAACAATCCTTATTGGGATATTTGTTGCACTATTACCTCAATCTCATTTGTATCTTATAGGGATAATAGTTGCGGGGTTGTTGGAAGTGATTATTTTATTGTTTATTAAGTCAAAGGAAGAAAAATATTACGATAAATGTATGAAATCTAGAGAGAAAATGGAAGATTTAGACAGAAAGTTGGAAGAAAAATCTAAAGAAGTAACCTATTCAACAAAAATGAAAAAATTAAATGATAAAGGAAAAAGGTATAACAAGGCGATATTAGGTGGGAGTCCAGGTTCTCTTGAAAGTTCTTATGCAATATTAAATACTAATTTCGAAAAAAGAAAATGATAAAACTATATATCTCAAAAGAAGCAGATAGAAAGTTTCAGAAATTATCTTTAAAAAATAAGAATAAAGTTAAGAAAGTGTTAAAGATAATTAATGAAGGAAAATTATTAAGATTAAGAAAATTGCCTGCAACAAATCTATATTTTAGTATTGTTGGGAGTTATGCCTTGATGTTAACAAGAGAAAATGGAAGTAGCACCATACTTATAGACATTTTAACAAAAAGAGAGTTAATTAATGAAATGAGAAGAGCAAGATTTGGAATCTAAGTCTTCTCTAATATCCCCTTCATCAAACTTTTGTCTAAATTCAGGATTAAAGCTGGGGTAAGAAATATGCATTTGATTTTATACTTATGATATACTTTTCTTTTCCAGATTGTTTTTGTTCTACTTCCTGGATATCCCCCGAGAACTTCGATGTAGGTTTTTGATTTTTTCAGATAAAAATCAGGGATTGCCCAGCCTTTTTCTTTTTTGAAGATTAGGACTTTTGCTTCGTATTCATATTTTATCTTGTTGATAAACAAGAAGTCTGCAACTTTTGCTTCATAAGTGCTTCTTACATATTCTTGCTTTAATGTTTTTACATCTAGTAGATTTGGATTTCCTCTAGAATTCATAAACGATTCAGGGTTTTTCTTTAGCCAATTAAAAAAGTTTTTCCTTAATTCTTTTTTTAAATTAGGGTGCTCTTGAAAAACTTTCTTCATAGCAATAGACATTTTCTCTCTCAAGGAAGGATTTAATATATATCTTAATTTAGCTGATTTTCTTGATTTCTTAGAATATTCTTCATTTCTCCATTTTTTCTTTATAGCCAAGCTCATCTCTTTTCTTTCTTGCGAGCTTCTCAAAGCTCGCTTCATATTTGCAATTCTCTTTATATCTATTTCAGGATGCTTTTTATAGAATTCCTCTCTTTTTTGATACTTATCCATATTATGACATCCCTGTATTTAACTTATTTGAGAAT
>Ga0265292_1002701_pt1 | contig 11897 bp, 10 predicted proteins | sample Munlanlewell296A_FD_189080 | JGI IMG/M metagenome (GOLD analysis project Ga0265292, IMG submission 189080) | Leachate microbial communities from a municipal landfill in Southern Ontario, Canada - Leachate well 296A | ecosystem: Engineered > Solid waste > Landfill > Unclassified | place: Canada...
TGTTGGCAATCAGGTGCAGTTTTTCGCCTTTTGTTTCCATGCGGATAATATTTGCACTGCTGGAAGCAATCACCGCGGCCCGCTGTGCGGCGTCCAATAATAAATCTGTCGCTACGGTGATTTGGGTCTCGCTTTTTCGCGGGATCACTTGTTTATAATCTGGAAACTGGCCCTGGATCAAACGGGACACCATATATACATCGCCAAATTTAAACGAAATTTGCTCGGCTGAAACTACCACATTAACCGTGCCCGACGTTTCGGAAATTACCTTGCTTAATTCACTCAGCACGCGCGCCGGGACAATCACCGATTTTTCCCCTCCCGCAATCCCTTCAATTTTTTCGCTCTTTTTTGCCAGGCGGTACCCGTCGGTTGCGACTAATCTTAAATTACTATTATCTCCCGCCGCCTTCGATTTCCCTACCTCCAATAAAATCCCCGTCAACACCAGTTTGTCCTCATTAGCCGACACCGCAAAAATTGTCTCCTCTATCATCCGCGCAAACAAAGGCGCATCAACCCTAAAAGAAATATCTTCCTTAACTTTAGCCAGCGACGGAAATTCTTCCGCCGGCAAGCCGTGGATGCTCAGGTGCGATTCTTGATACGAAATTTTTACCAGCCCGCGGTCGTTCACGTTTAAATTAATTTTTGTGTCCGGCAGTTTTGCCACAATTCCACTGAGGGTCTTGGCGGGGATCAAAACGCTCCCCTCTTTTAAAACTTTTGCTTCAACTTTTATCTCCAGCCCCATTTCTAGGTTATTGGCAGAAATTTTTAAGTGGTCCTTGGCCGCTTCAAATAGTAAATTTCCAATGATTGGCAAAGTACTTTTTGTGGAAACAATCCGCTCGGCGGTTTGCACGCCGGAAACCAACTTTTCTTTTGTGATGGCAACTTCCATGGGACCCTCCTGTTGTTTTAGTTTACTGCAACTATTTTTCTATGCCGCAAGAAATATACCTTAATATCCCCACCCCACTCATTACTGCTAATATTACTATATTATATAAAAATACATAGTATTAGTAGTATAGGGATGTGAATATGTTGGTAATTAAATTTTATTGTGCAATCATGCAAAAAAATTAATATAAATACCAACAAGTTATTAAAAGTAATTATACACTTTTTTGCCGAAATTTGGATAGTTTATGTTTTTGGGCCGGGCGGGCATTACTTATTAACATCTTTATGGATAGTTGCGGATAACCTGTGAACAGGATATTGGATAACTTTTTCTGGTTTTTAGGCATATTTCTTTAATGATAACTTAATGGTTTTTAATGAATTTTCAATTGCCGGGTCGTTTTTGCTTTCATTTTTAATTTTTTCGCAGGCGTGTAAAACTGTGGTATGGTCCCTTCCCCCAAAGGCCTCCCCGATTTTAGGCAAAGAAGACTTCACCAGGTCCCGGGCTAAATACATTGCTATCTGGCGGGCCAGCGCTACTTCTTTGGTGCGTAATCGCGCATCCAGTTCTTCCAGTGCAACGCCAAAATGTTCCGCCACCGCTTTTTTAATTATGCTGATGGAAATTCCCCTGGCGGCCTGGCTTTGTCCGGAAAAACCCAGCGCTTCGTCCACCAATTCTTTTGAAATTTCCCTTTTATCCAGGGCGGACCGCGCGACCACGCGAATCAAAGCGCCTTCCAATTCACGTATATTCGAGGCGATTTTTGATGCAATATAGGTGACGATCTCATCCGGGATGTTTAGCTCCCCCTGCTCTACTTTTTTCCTTAATATGGCAATCCGGGTTTCAAAATCCGGCGGCTGGATGTCGGCAATCAATCCCCATTCAAAGCGGGAGCGCAGGCGGTCTTCAAGTGTGGGAATATCTTTGGGCGGCCGGTCAGACGAAATTACGACCTGTTTGTTGGCTTCGTGGAGCGCGTTGAAGGTATGAAAAAATTCTTCCTGGGTAGCTTCTTTGCCGGCCAGGAACTGGATGTCGTCAATTAAAAGAATATCTACCGTGCGGTATTTATTCCGAAACAGAAGGGTTTTGTCATAGCGAATGGCATTAATCAATTCATTGGTGAACATTTCGGTAGTAATGTAGAGGACCTTGGTTTCGGGTTTGGAATTAATGACAAAATTGCCGATTGCCTGCATCAAGTGGGTTTTACCCAACCCTACCCCACCATACAGGAATAATGGATTGTAGGCCGTGGCCGGGGCCTCAGCTACAGCTTGTGCCGCGGCATGTGCAAACCGGTTGCCGTGGCCGATGACAAAATTTGCAAAAGTGTAGCGCGGGTTTAAAAATAGCGATCCCGCCGCCACCCCCTGTTTTTCTGGAGATTTGGGTAAAGTGCTGCGCGCGGCTAGCGGCGCAGACGGCATGGACGAAATCTCGAGCGGCGGAGTTTCAAAGATATTTCTTGAGCCGATTACAAATTCCACCCGCTCTACCGATTCGTTCATCGCCTTGATTTCAGTTTCTAAAATTTCTTTGCAATGAGTCGAAAGCCACTGCTTTACAACGTCGCTTTCAACCGCAACCACAAAGTTTCCTTGAGATACAGATAAGGGCTTTGCGGCAGAAGACAAAGTTACAAAAAGCGGCTTAGTTAAGCTTTTTTCCATCCGCGTCAAAACTTGTCCCCAAAGTGAGCTAATGTCAATATCATCTGGCATAGTTTATCCCCAGTAATCCTTTGTTTTCCACATTATAATGGCTTAATAATCGAGTTGTCAACAGAATTGTCCACAATTATCAATAAATCTGTTGATAAGAGTGTTGATATAGGGTTGATGCGGGATCCTCTCTTTTGGCGTAGCGAGGTTTTCTCAAAGATGAAAAGCGGGAGCGCAAAACAAAAAAAATAAAACAGGTGAAGCGAGTGAGCGGAATGAGGTATATTGTCGAGCGTCAAAACCTGCGCCATTGCTTGAAATTATTTTAGGGAAATCCACGCGCGTTTTTAATTTGACTATTTTCTTTCTCTCATTGTATAATAAAACAACAACGAAATGAACGGAGAGGAATTTCAGTGAAAAGAACATTTAATCCGCATAATAAGAGAAGAAAACGGCGGTTAGGGTTTCTAGCTAAAAAGGCAACAAAGCATGGCCGCAGGGTTTTGGCCCGTAGAGCGGCCAAAGGAAGAAGCCGCCTCGCGCTATGATGAGCTTGACTCGTGATCGTGACTTCAAAAAAGTTTATGCCCAAGGGAGAACTGTTTCCAACCGGCATTTTAAGGTTAAATATATTTTTAACGGGTTGGGCTTAATGCGCGTTGCGGTGGTAGTCCCAGGGCGCATTGCCACGGCAGTTATTCGTAATCGGATACGCAGGCGAATTATTGGAGCCATAAGAAAGCTAAATATTGATTATTTTGCCATTGATGTTGTTATTTTTCCCAATCTGACGGCAAAAAATGCAAGTTTTGATAGTATTTTTATGTCATTGAAAAAAATTTTTGAAATGGCTTAAATTTGTTGGTTTTATGCGAAAAATAGTGATTTTTTTTGTTCGAATTTATCGGGGGCTGAAATTTGATAAAACGGTTCGGCATTGTAGGTTTGAGCCGACATGTTCGGCCTATCTAGAACAAGCAATTAGCATGCATGGCATTATTGTTGGAGTTTTTCTTGGTATTATGCGAATTTTGAGATGTAATCCGTTTTTTCCCGGTGGTTATGATCCAGTTCCGGAAAAGCTGTTTCACGTGAAACATCAGAAAGTATAATATGAATCCTATTGCATTTTTGTCTGATATAATGTTGCAGGTTTTGCAATTTTTTGCGGTTTTTACGGCGGGAAATTATGGCTGGGCGATTGTTTTGCTTACGGTAGCAATCAACTTGGCCTTGTATCCACTTACGCTTCAGTCCATTGTTCAGATGTCAGCGCTTCAGCGTGTTCAGCCAAAACTGAAGGAAATACAAGAAAAACACAAAGACAAGCCGGACGAGCTTCAGCGCAAGATGATGGAATTGTATAAAACGGAAAAAGTCAATCCCTTTGGTGGATGTCTGCCCTTATTATTGAAGATACCTTTCTTTTTGGCATTATTTTTCGCCTTGCAGAGCGCAGAATTTCGTAATTTAATTGCGGCGTCGGGCGTAAATGCAGGTTTTTTGTGGATGCCAAGCCTGTCCTTGCCAGACCCAACCATTATTATGGTAGTTTTGATTGGCATAACAACCTATTTTTCACAATCAACCATGCCAACTGCGCAGACCAGCCAAACACAAATGATGAGCATGTTTATGCCATTTTTGGTTGCATTTATCAGTTTCAGCTTCCCGTCGGGCGTCCAGTTATATTGGGTTGTATCTAGTGCGGTTGCGATTGCGCAGCAAGTATATATTGTTCGAGTAAGAGTATAATTTGTTGGTAAGCAAAAGGATGGCGCATGTTTCACGTGAAACAGTTGGCAGATTGTTTCACGTGAAACAATGACAAAGTTCTTTAGGAGGGAAATAATATGAAAACGATAAGAATGAAAGGGAAAAACGTAGAGGCGGCGGTAAGGGCGGCGACAGAAGTGCTAGGGTTGGCCAGCGATCAAGTGGTTGTGCGCGTTATTAATGAAGGAAAGGGTGGGGTCCTGGGCGTATTTGGCGGGGAGGATGCCGAGGTGGAGGTTGTCGAGAAGCTTTCGCCAGAAGACACGGCGTGTTCTTTTTTGCAGGACATTCTTGATAAAATGGGGCTGACCGCCATTGCTAAGGTAGCGGGCAAAGAGGAAGATCGCTATATCTTGGATATTAAGGGGGAAAACGCGGGAAGAATTATTGGCAAAGATGGGGCAATGCTTGAGGCCCTGCAGGTTTTGGTAACAACCATGGCAAGCCGCGCGGCAAAAGAACGGGTGGCGGTGGTCATTGACGCGGAGGGGTATAGGGAAAGAAGGCGGCATGCTATTGGGCGCTTGGTAGAGGAAACGATCCGAGACGTCGAGCGACTTGGTGTAGAAAAAATGCTTCCGCCAATGTCGCCGGCTGACCGTAGAATTGTGCACCTGATTGTAAAAGAAAATCCGAAGTTGACTTCTTTTAGCGTTGGCGAAAGGCCTAATCGACGGGTTGTGATTAATTTAGCTGCAAATGTTGCGCCGGTAAATGTACCAGGACCTGAAGGCGGCGATCGTGATGATGGTGAAGCATAGGATCCTTGGTGAGGAAACGATTGCGGCGATTGCTACGCCGTTAGGGGTAGGGGGAATTGGCACAATAAGGGTTTCTGGCTCGGATAGCTTAAGGATATTACGACGAATTTTTCGCAAAGCTGGCAAAAGGGTTTCTCCTCAAAGGTTTCGTTCTCACCGGGTTGTTTTTGGCCAAGTATTTTCTTCTGGCGGTAATACCCCAATCGATAATTGTTTGGCTACTTATATGAAGGGGCCCAGCTCATATACCGGAGAAGATGTGGTTGAGATTGGATTGCATGGAAGCATCCCAATCTTGCAGGAGGTCCTGCGTCTGCTTATTACGAATGGGGCTCGGCTGGCCGTGCCGGGAGAGTTTACCCGGCGCGCGTTTCTTAATGGGCGGCTTGATTTGTCGCAGGCTGAAGCGGTGCTGGATGTGGTTAATGCCAGAACCTCTTTGGGGGCAAGGCGGGCAGTCGGTCAGCTTGAGGGAACTCTATCCAAGGCAGTAAATTTGATAAGGGAAAAGCTGTTATTGTTTTTGGCTGAAATTGAAGCAGGGCTCGATTTTCCGGACGATGTAAGGGAACAATCGCATCGGATGGTTTGCGGCAGAATAGCGGCCGCGCAGGCCTCAATCAGGCGTCTTCTGGCAACAGCAGAGGAAGGCCGGATTGTCAGGGAGGGCGCTAGGGTCGCGATTGTTGGCAGACCAAATGTCGGAAAGTCGAGCTTGTATAATGCTTTATTGCGCGAGGAAAGAGCAATTGTAACCGGTGAGCCGGGAACAACCAGGGACGCGCTTGAGGAGGAGCTTAATATTCGCGGCATGCCAGTGCGCATTATTGATACGGCTGGGTTAAGGCCGCCGCAGGGGCAGGCAGAAGCAATGGGAGTGGCTTGTGCCCAAAGAAAGGTTCGGGAGGCAGATTTAATTTTGTTGGTAGTGGATGGATCGCGCGCCAGCGCCAGGGGCGACTTAAAGCTGTGTTCTCTTTGCCACGGACAGAATATTATTCTGGTAATCAATAAATGCGATTTGCCGCTGCGGTTTCGGGCAGGCAATAAGCTTGGCATAAATAGCGGTGCTAGGCAGGTAAGGGTATCGGCGCTTTTTGGGAAGGGACTGCGGGGGTTGGAGCGGGCAATTTTTGGCGCACTGATTGGAAGCAATAAAAGTGACATCGGACAGATATTGATAAATTCTCGGCACCAGCAATGTCTTTTGCGGGCGGAAAAGGCACTGCGGGAAGCGCTGGTTGCTTCTCGTGAAAAACAGCCAATGGATATCATTTCGATCGGCATTAAAGACGCCGTTGTTGCCTTGGGCGAGATTACTGGGCAGGTAGTAACGGAAGAAGTTTTGGATAAAATTTTTAGTCAATTTTGCGTCGGAAAGTAGCGCGGCATTTGCTTGTGGATAAGGATGTGGATAAATTATGAGCAAAATTATTGACGGAAAAGAAATGGCGGAGGGATTACGCAAGAAACTGGCGATCAAGGCCGAGGAGTTTGTTTCTACAAGCGGGAGGATCCCTAAGCTGGCGGTCATTTTGGTGGGAGATAATCCGGCGTCGCAGGTTTATGTGCGCATGAAGAAAAAGGCCTGCGAAGAAACAGGCATGCGATCTGTGGTGATGGTTTTACCTGAGGATTCAGAGGAAAAAGAAGTCATCTCGGCCATCGAGAGTTTAAATGGTGACGATTCCGTTCACGGAATTTTGGTCCAGTTGCCTTTGCCCCGGCACATTTCTGAAAAAAATGTGATTAATGTAATTTTGCCCGAAAAAGATGTCGATGGATTACATAATGTGAACATGGGAAAACTGATAAAGGGGGAGGAGCCCTTGTTTTTGCCGTGTACGCCCGCCGCGATTATTGAGCTGGTTTTATCCACAGGGGTTGAAATTAAAGGAAAGCAAGTTGTAGTAGTTGGGCGAAGCAATATTGTAGGAAAACCGGCGGCTCTTTTGCTGTTGCAACGGCATGCGACCGTGACGATTTGCCATTCGCGTACCGTCAATTTAGCCGGCGTTGCCAGCCAGGCGGATATTTTGATTGCGGCGATTGGCAAGCCCAGGATGATTACGTTGGAGATGGTTAAGCCAGGGGCAGTGGTGATTGACGTCGGGGTTAATCGTACGGATGCGGGCTTGATTGGTGACGTTGACTTTGATGGGGTTAAGGATAGGGCTGGTTTTATTACTCCGGTCCCGGGCGGGGTAGGGCCCATGACAATTGCAATGTTGCTGAAAAACACGTTAATCGCGGCACAGCTGGCTAATGCGCGACAATTCTCCAAAGGTCATTAATGGTTAAGATAGCCATTAGTGCCAGCAGGAACATTAATCCCCAGTAATGGACTTTATTTTCGGTATCGATTGGTATTGGTTTGCGGCGGACGGCTTCAATTATAATGAAGACCAGTCGGCCGCCGTCTAATGCGGGCAAGGGTAAAAGGTTAATTACGGCAACGTTTAGGCTAAAGAAAGAAATAAACCCCACGAATGCTAAAATGCCGGATTTTGCGTATTGGCCTGATATCTGGGCAATGCCTACCGGGCCCGCCAGCTGGTCAAGCGGGACCTGGCCGATAATCAGTTTGCCGATTATTGCCGCCATGGCAACAATGAGGGCAACGGTTTCCTTTGCTGCCAACCAGAGGGCTTCGAGGGGGTTGATTTTTTTATAAACGGGTTCCAACGAAAAGCCAACCAAAGCAACTTTCAGTGTTTCGTTGTATTGCGGTGCCGCGGCTAGTTTCAGGCTTTTTCCTCCGCGCTGGATTTCAAGCGTTATCCGCTTTCCCCCGCTGGCGTGAATTATTCTGATTGCGGCTTCCATGTCTTTTGTGGGATGGCCATTAAGGGCAACAAGCTGGTCACCGGGCATTAGTCCAATTTTTTCGGCTTCGGATCCGGGAGAAATGCTTTTGATGGAGTTGGTAATTCCGGTCGGGACGCCAAGAATAGTTAAAACGAAATAGATAATGATAAAGCCAAGCGCGATGTTCATCAGAGGGCCGGAAATAATTGTTTTAAATTTTTCCCAGGTCGGCTTTGAATAATATTTGTTGGATTCTGGCGTGGCGTGTTCGTCGTGGTCAGGATCTATCCCCGCAATTCTTACGTATCCGCCAAAAGGAAAAAGATTCAAATTATATGCAGTTTTTCCCTTTATGAAGCCAAAAATTCGTGGCCCAAAGCCAATCGCAAATTCATAAACTTCTATGCCGGCGCGTTTTGCTGAAATTAGATGCCCAAGCTCATGCGTAACAGCAACCAAAGAAAAGACAACGATAAAAGATAGGATGGTTATCATGATTGGGCAGCGCTTTCTTCAATGGCTTCAGCAACACGGATGGCGCGCAGGCCGTCTTCTCCGGTAACTTTAGGGGGGCAGTTGCAGCGGATTGCATGGACAAAATCTTTGTGTTCCAATAAAATCTGGTCGGCGGGCTCAACCGGGATTTCTTCGTTTTGGGGGAAGGGGGTGGGGGATTGGGCGTTGGCTAAAAGCTTTTTATAAAGCTTGCGGTTTAGCAGGTCGGCCGTTAGTGTAAATTCCTCGAGGGCTACCGTAAGCTCGCGTACTTTGTTTTCCTCCAGGCGGCTGCCTTCGATTGTTGCCAGGATGCCGTTTTGCATTAATATTTTTGCGCTGGCTTGGTCGAGCTGATCATTCTTTGTCTTTTTGCCTGTAGCTGAAATTTTGTCAGGAACCGAGCTTGCCAAATCAAGCACAAGGTCAATATCGTGGATCATCATGTCAAAAACCACGTCGTAGGCCGACATCCTGTCGGGGAAGGGGCTATATCTTTTGGCGTCAATATGCAAAATAATCTGCTTTTGGATTAGCTTTTTGAGCATAGCGTAGGCAGGATTGAACCGCTCGATATGCCCGACCGCAAGAACTTTCTGCTGTTTTTCGGCAAGCTCAACCAGCAACAACGCTTCTTCAGACGTTTGGGCCAGGGGTTTTTCAATAAATACATGCAGGCCTTTTTCCAGGCAGGTTTTTCCAAGCGCCAGGTGTGTTTCGGTGGCGGAGGCAATGATCACGGCTTCACAAGCGGCGCAAAGGTCATCCAGCGAAGCAAAGGCCTTGCGATGATATTGAGAGGCGACTTGTTTCGCGCGCTCAAAATCAATGTCGTAAATGCCTTTAAATGATGCGCCGGGAACAAGGATCAGCTTGGAGGCATGGAACGCGCCCATTTTTCCGGCGCCGATCAGGCCGATTTTAACTTTGCGCATAAAAGTCTTTTATTGCGAGGACCACTTCTTTAATTTCTTCCGGCAGCAGTTCCGGGTAGATCGGCAAGGACAAAACTTCTTTTTCGGCGCGGGTGCATTCAGGGAATGCGTCGGGGGGATAGCCCAAATATGCGTAGGCGGAATGCTTGTGCAGAGAAATCGGGTAATAAACCATCGCACCAATGCCTTTGCTTTGCAAAAATTGTTTCAGCCCGTCCCTTTTTTGAGCGCGGATGGTGTACTGGTTATAAACGTGGCGGCCGTTTTGGGGGTGGGTGGGGAGTTGGACTTCCGAAACATTTTTAAGCAGTTCGTTATAAAGCGTTGCATTATTATTGCGCGCGGCATGCCAGGCATCTAATTTTCGCAGTTTGATGCGTAAAACTGCGGCTTGGATTTCATCGAGGCGGCTATTGTAGCCGATGTCTTCATATATATATGTTTTGCCTTGGCCATGATTTCTAAGCGTGCGAACAGCGGCGGCAGTGGTTTCATTGTTGGTAACAACTAATCCGCCGTCACCAAAAGCGCCGAGATTTTTGGTTGGGAAAAATGAGGTGGCGCCGGCGTCGCCGCAGGAAAGCGCGGTAAATTTTTGCGGGCCGGAATCAATTGTTGCGCCAATTCCCTGCGCGGCATCTTCGATGACCTTGAGATTATGTTTTTTGGCGAGGTTAAGGATGGTTTGCATATCGGCAAGGTGGCCGTAAAGATGGACTGGCAATATGGCCTTGGTTTTTGGCGTGAGCTTGACTTCAATTTGCGTCGCATCTATACAGAATGTTTTTGGCTCTATATCAACAAAAACCGGCTTGCCGCCCAAGTAAATTATTGATTCAATTGTTGCAACAAAAGTAAACGGAACGGTAATAACCTCATTGCCCGGGCCAATGCCGCAGGCCTTGAGTGCCAGCGTAATGGCATCCGTTCCGCTTGCTACCCCAATGCCAAATTTTCCGCCGCAATAGGCCGCGGCTTCTTTTTCAAATTCGGCTACATTGGGGCCAAGAATAAACTTGCCGCTGTCAATGACTTCGGCAACGGCCTGGTCAATTTCGGCGCGCAAAGATTGATTTTGTTTGGCGAGTGAAAAAAATTGGACGGGCATGGGAGTGATTATGCCACAAAAAAACTTGCGGCAAAAGTGAATTTTTTTTGATTCTTCAACGATAAAGTATTGTAAGAGGCGCTAGCATATAGGCCGGGAAAGCAGAATGACAAAAAATCAAGAAGCTTTAGGGAGACAAAATGAGCGATGTAGCGATTAGGCCCGGAGCGGTTCGCGACATATTGAGGACTGCTTGGCGCCGAGGGACAGGGGGCGCAACCCACTGTGCGATTGTAAGCACCGGAAAGATCGGGGTGCCGCACGAAGGCATTCTTCCTGGGCTTAGAGAAAATCCTATTCACCTTACGGCTGGTCAGGTTTTAGCGGGAGACGCGTTTAGCCCTTTTTGGCAAGAGGAGATTTCTCGGCCAGTGATAATTACCGGATACAGCGATCGTTTTATGGCCGTAGCCGACCAAGCTGAATTTTTTGATCGAGAGCTGGCCGAGGATGAATATAAATTCCAGGCGGAGGTTAGAGCGTTTGTCAACGCCAAAAGGGTAGAGTGTTTGGTTTTGGGGGATACGTTACCCAGCCCGAATATTTTTCATCCTAATCTTCTTTGGTTCAACGGACCGTTTGAACGAGATTTCGAAAGTAATGCTAGGGTATGGGAACTTGCCGCGCCTAACGAGGCTCCGGGAAGCTTCTCTTTAACCGGCTTTGATCTGTTAAGGGATGATGAAACTTTCAAAACAACGTGGCAACGGGTAATTGCCTTCGAATGTGTAGATAATGGGGAAGGCGTTGGAGTTGCGATGAAGAAAACTTTTTTTCAAAAGCTTGGTTAGTTTTTAGGAATATTTAATTGACGCAAAACTTCCTTTGCCGCTTTTTCTAAAACGCCGGGAGAGCCCAGCCGTTTGCGCAGTTCAACAAACGCGCTTTTCATTTTTTCCTGCCTCGGCCTGTCGCTTAATATCGCCAGCGCCTCCTCCGCAATTTTTTGAGGATTGGCGTCGCGCATAATTAACTCTGGAATGACCGGCGCATTTAATAATAAATTTGGCATGCTTAAATAGGGCAATTTTTGCATGATTTTAAAAATATATTTGCCGATCCAAAAGGTTAGAGTAGAAAGCTTATAGGTCATGATGTTAGACGTACCTAATAGCGACGCCTCAAGATTTATTGTGCCAGACGTACAGATTGCTAGGTCGGCGCAAGCCAGCGCATCGTAGGTTTTGCCGACGACAATGGTGGGGCGGAAGTCGCTAGGGAAATATTCAGAGAAGCGCGGCGCCATTTTAGTGGTGGCGGCGGGAACAATAAACTTAACCGTGGCGCCGGGAGAATGCGCGCCATTTTCCGGCGCGCCGGAAGTTTTTTCTTTTATGATCCGGCCGGCCTCCAGCAAAATTGGCAAAAAAGTTTTAATTTCGTGCGTGCGACTGCCCGGGCAAAGACAAATTACGGGGCCTTCGG
>Ga0265292_1002703_pt1 | contig 11894 bp, 10 predicted proteins | sample Munlanlewell296A_FD_189080 | JGI IMG/M metagenome (GOLD analysis project Ga0265292, IMG submission 189080) | Leachate microbial communities from a municipal landfill in Southern Ontario, Canada - Leachate well 296A | ecosystem: Engineered > Solid waste > Landfill > Unclassified | place: Canada...
CTGGCCCTGGTGGTGGCGGACGTATTGCTTTTTACTATGAAACTTTTTCATTTACTGGAAAAACAGAAGCACTTGGTGGATGTGGTCGATATGACGGCATGACCTTATCTTGTGCAAAAAATGGTACGATTGGACTTTTTGATACTATAAATAATGATCTTTATTTAAATAGTTCATGGCAATTTAGAGAAAGTGACGGTCCATTTTCTTTTAATAATATTTTTGTTTCAAATGGTGCTAATGTAACTTCAGAAAAAAGTGTCAGTATAAATGCTGATGAAATTCTTATTGATAAAGCATCACAATTTACTTTAGCGGAAGATCAAACTATAAATATTCCAATAATTTCTCTTGATAATTCAACATTAACTCTTTCAGGAAGTGAAACGATAACATCTGATGTGTTAACAATGTCAGGAAGTTCAAATGTGACTATAGGTGAAGAGAAAATACTTTCTTTGGAAATTCCAAACATTACGGTTGGTTCAGGTTCTTTAATTTCTGTAAATACAAAAGGATATGTTGATGGTTTAGGAGCTCCTTTGGCACCAAATTATTATGCGGGAGCATCTTATGGTGGAGTTGGTGGAGGGAATATTCCAACGTCTGTGTATGGATCGGATATAGAACCGATAGATTTTGGAAGTGGGGGAACTGGTATTTATCGTGGTGGAGGAGCTATCAGATTAATTGTATCTAATACACTTACAAACAATGGTACTATTTCTGCAAATGGTGATGTCACGTCAAGTGGAGGTAGTTTATATATAAACACAAAAAATATTTTAGGAAATGGAAATTTTTATGCAAATGGAGGTGGGGCATACTGTGGGGGTAGTTGTTATCAGCCAGGAGGTGGAGGACGAGTTGCTTTATATTATGAAACATATTCATTTACTGGAAAAGTTTTGGCTGATGGTTGGAGTGGATCAATAGGAACCTCTAGTGCTGGTACAGTAAAAAAGATTGATACGACTCTTAGTATTTTAAAAGCAATTACTGTATTTAATTTTGCAGGATTAACACCTTCAGTTATTGGTGTTGTTAATGAAACTGAAAAAACCATTTCCTTGACTGTTCCTTTTGGTACTGTAGTGTCAGCTCTTGTGCCGACTATTACAATTTCAGAAAAAGCAACGATTAGTCCAGATACAAACATAGCTCAAGATTTTACTAATCCTGTCACTTATATAGTTACAGCAGAGAATGGTTTTACTCAAAATTATATTGTGACGGTGACAGTTGATTCTGATCCAAACAAAGATATTACTCCACCTGTAATTTCTGCTCTTGCACTTTCTCCTTCTCCAATATTTGGTTATGCAAAAATTGGCGATACCATCACTCTTTCTATCACGGCTGATTCGGCAGGTTATACGGCTCAGACTATTAATATTAATAATGTTGCGGCAACTAATTTTACTGATAAAGGAAATGGAGCATACACGGCTATTTATATTGTTTCCTCTCTTAATAATGATGTTACTTCTGGTACTATTCCGGTCATTGTTGTTTTGACTGACGCCGCGGGAAATTCAAATGAAGCATACACTACGGTAACTGCAAATGCTTTGCAGATTGATGCGCATGCCCCGACTCTTGTTTCTGCGAAAGTTATGACAGCCACTTCTATAGATGTTACATTTAGTGAAGATATTGATGGCAACACGCTTAATACGAGTGGTAATGAATTCACGGTTTCAGGACATACGGTGACTGAAGCTTCTGAATTAAAAGGTGTTATAACATTAACTCTCTCCACAAATATAGGAGCGGGAGAGACTCCTAGTGTCACATTTGAGAGTGTTAATTTTAAAGATTTGGCTGGCAATCAGGTTGTAAATCCAATCACAGTAACTGCAACGAACAGTATATAAAAAAAGGAGGACTGGCCTCCTAGATGAGGCCAGTCCTCCTCTAGTTCACCAGATGAACAGAAGATGATATAATAAAATTATGACAAAACATTCTTTGAAGACGATAATTCTTTTTACTATTATGATAATAATAGGTCTTATTGGAGTCTTTTTTGTAAGTAATTCTGGGGAAGAAGGAAATTCTTTTAATCTATTAAAAGATAAAACAGAAGTTGCAAAATAAAAGGTTTGTGCTATTATATATGTACCGCAAAGAAAATAGGTTTACCCTGAGCGTAGTCGAAGGGCACATAAATCCTATTTAGTGGGTCGATACTTGGCGGCCTAAAAGCCGTTTTTTTTATTCTCCTCTTGAGGAGTACCCAAATTTATTTGGGGGAGGTGGACAAATACATCCACCCCGGCGTAAGCGCCACCCCTCAAAGAGGGGAATAACACAAAATTATGTTACAAAAATCAAAAAAGGAAGAAATGATAAAAGGTCTTGATAAAGCAATTAAAGGATCTTCATCTGTCGTTTTTGTAAACTTTCATGGATTAAAAGTTGGAGATGAAACTATTCTTCGTCGTGGACTTCGAGATGGAGGAGTAGATTACAAAGTATCTAGGAAAACTTTATTAAAACGAGCATTACTAAAAAAAGCAGAAGGGGAAATTCCAGAACTTTCTGGTGAAGTTGCTATTGCATATTCAAAAGATGAAATTGCTTCTTCTCGTGAAATTTACAATTTTCAAAAAACTCACAAAGGTATATTGGATATTTTGGGAGGAATTTTTGAAGGGAAATTTGTAGGCAAAGAAAAAATGATGGAAATAGCGACTATTCCTTCTAGGGAAGTCTTACTTTCAAAAATTGCATTTTTACTCAAATCTCCAATACAGCGTTTAGCTATAGCAGTGAATGAAGTAGCCAAAGGAAAAGTTTAAAATCCTCACCCCTAATCCCTCTCCGGAATACCAGAGAGGGGGATGAAATTTCTCCCTTCGCCAGTAATCTGGAGAAGGGTTGGGGATGAGGTGGATTATTAAAAATTAATTAAAAAAAACGTTATGTCAAAATTTGATACATTTATGAAAGACCTTGAGAGTGCATCAGTTTTAGAATTGAATGAACTTGTAAAGGCAATAGAAGAAAAATTTGGAGTTTCTGCAGCTGCTGTCGCAGCAGTAGGTGGAGCAGCGGGTGAAGCGGCAGAAGTGGAAGAAAAAGATTCATTTACTGTTGTTCTTGCAGCAGCTGGTGAACAAAAGATAGCTGTTATGAAAGTTGTGAAAGAAGTCTTAGGTCTTGGTCTTAAGGAAGCAAAAGATTTAGTTGATGCTGCTCCTTCTACTCTAAAAGAGGGGATGAAGAAAGCGGAAGCTGACGAGCTTAAGAAGAAGATTGAAACAGCAGGTGGAAAAGTGGAATTAAAATAAAAAAGTGGTATAATACACCTATATGGAAATTCTAGGGAAAATACTTGGCAATCCTGCAAGGGTTAAAATAATGAGGCTTTTTTTGTTGAATTCTAAGAATGGATTTAATAAAAAAGATGTTGTTAAGAGAAGTCGTGTGAATTCTATTGTTGCTGGTAAAGAAATAAGGCTTTTAGATTCTGTTGGTTTTATAAAAAGACATATCGCAGTTTGGTATTTTAATCCATTTTTTAAATATGCAAAAGAGTTTGATAGACTTTTGGTGGGTGCTGATACTTTAGATAAAAAAACAATAGCAGATAATTTTAAAAAAGTTGGTAGGATAAAACTTCTATTGGTTTCTGGCATTTTTATCAAAAATAAAGATACAAAAGTAGATTTATTGATTGTTGGAGATAAAATTAAAAAAGGCAAGATTGAAGAAGAAATACATAAACTTGAAGCTGAAATAGGCACAGAGCTCGTGTACGCTGTCTTTGATACTAAAGAATTTGTATATAGATTAGATATGTACGATAAACTTGTTAGGGATATACTTGATTATCCTCATGAAGTGATTTTGCAGGCTAAAGAGTTATCCACACAAGCTTTAAAAAAATCTTAGATATTGCTATAATATAATGTAGAACTTTATGAGGTCGAAACTTTAAAAGTTTTTATTTCAGCCAGTAGGCTGATCCGCCTTCTGGCGGAAATTATCATTAACGTATTTTAATTTATTATGAGTAATATTTGGATGACATGGGGAGATGTTTTTAATTTGTCCTTACAAAATTTGTGGTGGGGTTTTGTTCAATTTACTCCAAAACTTATTTTAGCGATTATCTTTTTTGTAGTTGGTTGGGTTTTGGGTTCTCTTATCGCTAAGGCTTTTGAGCAAGTTTTTACTTCCTTGAAAATTGATAGTCTTTTTCGTTCAATTGGTGCAGATAATTTTTTTAGAAAAGCTGGGATGAATCTTAACTCTGGTTATTTTATTGGACAAGTTGTAAAATGGTTTGTTATTATCATTTTTCTTCTTCCATCACTTAACTTAATTGGTTTGGATTATATTGCATATTTCTTGAAAGATGACGTTCTTGGATTTTTGCCTAGAATTATAGTTGCTGCATTTGTATTAATAATTGCAACAATGGTAGCTGAATTTCTTTCAAAAACAGTTATGGCTGGATCTCGTGCAATGAATCTTAAATCAACAAATATGCTTGGCTCTTTAGTAAAATATACAGTTTGGATATTTGCTTTCATTATTGCATTAGGCCAACTAGGAGTTGCTGAAGGGTATATGAGTACCTTATTTGCTGGAATAATCGGAATGTTGGCAGTAGGTGGAGCTCTTGCTTTTGGCTTAGGTGGCAAAGATGCAGCAGCACGATTGATTGCAAAATTGGGTGAAGAGATGTCGCATAAAGAATACTAAAATAGCTTATAGGTATTAGCTAATAGTTTTTAGAAATAGCAAAAAACGGACGCCAGGCGTCCGTTTTTTTATTACTTTTTAAGTAATTCTTTTATGGATTATTTTCTTCTTCTAGTTGCAATCCTCTTTCGAGAAAAATATTTGCTTCCTTGGCTCTACTTTCAGAATCAAGAAGGGAAGAATATGCGTCTTCTTCATTTCCTTTTTCATTTTGTTCATTTGCATTATTTAAAAATTGATTTGATGTCTCAAGAGTTTCGCGTGTATTATCAATGATTTTTTGTTTTATTGTAGATGTACTACTACTAGTGGCTGTAGATTGATTTAAAGTAGAAGCTGTTGAACTAATCATTGTTTCGACTGATTGTTTCTTTTTTACATATTCATTTTGTGTTTCTTTTACTACATTTTTATTATTCTCTTTTGAAAAAACCTTTATCTTGTTTGCGTTGATTCGCGCAGTTGCTGAAATTTGTGTATCTTCAGTTTGTTGTTTTTCTAAATTAATACTAGTGCTAACACCAACGTTAGTATTATTTTGTTCATTGATAATATCTAAAATTTGCGCATGAGCGGACATTTCAGCTTTAAAATTGGTAGCTATTTCATAGGCTTTTTCACTTGATTGGTCTTCTTTATGAAGTTTATTTATGGCTTCATCTAGGGCTGTCGTATGAATAGCAAGAAGATCATTAATTTGTTTTTCTTTAGATGTGTCTAATTTTCCTCGGGAAGCTAGAGTCTCAGCTTCTATGAGGCGTTCTGTTGCTAGGCTGCTTTCATATTTTGCCTTAGCTTCAGTAGAGAATTTTAGAGCAGAATTTATAGGTTCAATGATACTGACTTTTATTGGATACAAAATATTACCCGGTAAACTTTCTTGTGAAGCAAGAGCTATTCCTCCACTACTTAAAACAATGATAAGGAAAGTTGCCATGCTGTAATAAGCAAAATGATTTCTTTGTAAAATAGACACAAATGATTGAAATGAATAAGGACTAGGGATTGATTTTTTAATAGCAATAGGAGAAGTCAAAATGTTTTCAAGTACAAGCTTTTTTTCTTCAGTAGTCATTTTTATATTTTGGATTTTGTTTATCCCAATTTGTATTTCTTCGTTTTTCATATTATTTTTCATTTATCCGCCTAAATTTTAATGATTATTTTCTTTTAATGTATTGTCTTGTTTTTTTGTGAAAAATTTTGGCGGATTAATTATAACCTGTTTTTTCTCGTAATTCTTCAAGTCCACGATTGATTCTTACAGAAGCTGCGTTTGCTGATATATTTAAAATGTCTGCTATTTCTTGTGGTGTTAGATCTTCTACAAAACGTAAATAAACTGGGTCTTTATATGTGATTGATAAATCATTGATTTTGTTTAAAAGATATCTACCTTCTGCGCTCACTTCGATATTATTTATTGTTTTTTCATCTAATAAATCGAAAGAATTTTTTTCGTTGTCTATCATTTTATCTAAAGAAATACTTTTCTTCTTGCGATACCAATCAATAACAAGATGATGAGCGATAGTGAAGAGAAATGCTCGATTGTTTAATATATCTTTTTCTTCAAGCATATTTTTCCATAAACGTAGAAAAGTGTCTTGTGTTATGTCTAATGCTTGTTCTCTATTAGATACACGAATTAAGCAAAATCGAAATATTGCATCTGATTGGTTTTCATATATTTTTTTAAATTCATCTGCAATATTCTCTTTCATATTAGTATGACGTACAAGATGCCACTTTCTTACTTTTATATATAAAATTATTATATAATAAAACAATACATATAACCATTCAATGTAAGAAAGTTTGTTTTGAGTCGTCTACTATAATATAAGGTCAAATAAAAAGTACTTGTCCCGTTATAAATTTACAAGACGGGGTAAGATTATTAAATAATAAATTATCTGTTTTTATATATAATATAATTATATGTACTGGTGGCATAATTTTTAATGGGATGAAAAAAAATATATTAGCATTGTTTTTAGTCGGTTTTCTTTTAGCTCCAGTTTTTTCTTTTGCTCAAACAGGAGATATTGATCCTAATCCTATAGCATCAAATTGTGTAGCATTACAAAATAATCTTAGATATAAGGATAGAGATGTAAATAAAAATGGAGAAATTTCGACACTCCAGGATTTTTTACAGTCTAAGGGTTATCTAAATAATGAACCAACTGGATATTTTGGATTATTAACTTTTAAAGCGGTTAAAGATTTTCAAAAGTCTAATGACATCAGTCCTACTGGATATGTCGGAGCAATTACTCGAGCAAAAATAAAAGCTTTAAGTTGCGATGAAATAACTCCACAACCAAATGAACAAAAGTTTATAGGTTTATTAAGTCCTGTAGTTTCTACTACTTATATGTGGGGAACGCATACACTCACCGATGTAGTTGTTGAGTGTTATAGGGCTCCGTGTCCTTCAAAATCATATCCTGTAAAGGCAAAGGATTCAGAAGTTCTATCTAATTTAAAGAGTTATGAAAATAGCAGAGTCACAATTGTTGGTCAGCTTGTTTTGAATAATTTTGAAGGTGGTTTTTATGGTATTGTCGCAAGTAAAGTAATTCCATTATCTCCTCCAACCTCAATCAACCCAGTTATTTCTGGCGTATCTGGTCCTCAAAAATTAGATATAAATCAAACAGGAACATGGACAGTTTCAGCTTCTAGTTCTACAGGTGGAAATCTTTCATATTCTGTAGATTGGGGTGAAGTTGGAGAAAGCATTTGTCTTAATGGAGTTTGTGCAACATCTTCAGCTACAGCACCTCAGCAGACAGCTACATTTACCCATAGTTATTTAAAAGCAGGAATTTATACACCAAAATTTAAAGTATCTACTCGAGTAAATCCATGTCAAATTCCACCATGTTCGGGTGGATTAAGTGCAGAAGCAAGCTTGAGTGTAAATGTAGGAAACACAGTATCAATAAATCATAATCCAGTTATTAATCCAATTGTAGTTCCTACTTTTATTCAAGTAGGTAAATCAGTTGATTTTAATTTCAGTGCTACCGATGCAGATAATGATAATTTAGGTTGCTGGACTGTATATTGGGGAGAAGAATCGCCATATATTGTAGGTGGTGGAGTATGTTCAATAATAGATTCTCAACAAAAACAAGGTTGGACATATAACACAAGTCATACTTGGAACACAGCAGGGACTTATAATGTAAAAGTTACAGTTTCAGATTCTAAAGGTGGTTCTGCTTCAAGTAGTTTTAGTGTGAATGTTGATCATCTTTATGTACTAAATTCGACTGATGATAAAAACGATAATCAAGAATCAAATTGTAAAAAAATTACAATTACTCTTAAAAGAGGGATAGAAGATTATCAAGTCAAATGTCTTCAAAAAATGCTTCTTGCAAAAGGTTTTAAAATTGATGGAATAGAGAAGGGTATGGAGACGACTTTCTTTGGTTCTAAGACATTATCTGCACTTAAAGAATTTCAGGTAAAAAATCAACTTAAGGCTGATGGAATCTTTGGGCCTAGTTCTCGTGAAGCTTTAGAAAAAATGGAACAAGAATAAAAATAGCTTATAGGTGTTAGCTTATAGCTTATAAAAATCATAAAAAAAACGGACGCCAGGCGTCCGTTTTTTTTGTGGACTTTTTTATTATGTTTGGTATGATATAGTAGTAATGATTTATTATACAGTACATGCTAAAGCTAGGATGATTTTTAGAGGTATTACGGAAGAAATGGTTAAAAGTACCTTATTAAAACCAGACAAAATTGATATAGGTTATGAGGGTAAAAATTTGGTATTTAAAAAGTTTAATAAGGGGATAGTAAAAATTGTTTTTATAAATAAGAAAAGTTCTCAAGTAATTGTTTCGGTTATCTGGGAATTAATAAAAAAGAATTAAAAAATATGAAAATTACTTATGACAAAGAAGCAGATGCATTATATCTTTACTTTCAAGAAGGGGTTTTTTCTCGCACCAAAGAGGTTGAGGAAGGGATAGTTTTAGATATGGGAAAAGGAAATAAGATTTTAGGAATTGAAATACTTGATGCAAGTAAGAGAATCAAACCTAAGAACATGAATTACTTGAATTTTCAGATTCCTGTTGGAATGCCTGTGTAATTAAAAAAAATTTATAATTAATTTAAAAAATTTATGAATAAAAATAAAGGTTTTAGTTCTATAGCTATATTAGTATTGGTTGTCGCTGTGTTAGCCATCGGTGGTGGAGCATATTATGTGGGGAAGAATTCTGATACACCTATTCCTATTCCAACTCCAACTCCTAATCCGATACCAGATCAAAATGAAAAAATAAATCCAACACCTGTTCCAAAACCGAATAGTCAGGCTCAGAAATCTTTTCTCTATAATAAATTAACAGATGTTATTCCTGAAAGATTCTATACTAATTTTAGTTCATTTTTGACGAATGATTATTATGGAAAAAGTTTATGTGTTTCTACCGGCGAACTTGCTGAAATAGTTTTATTAGATCAACAAATTTCAAATTGTCCTGCTAATTCTCCACCAGGAGGATGTTCTGGGAACACAACGATGTCTGCAGTTATATGTGGTAATCAGTATGTTATTGAAAAGTTTAATCTTAGCGGGGGACAATTTTATGGTCCATTTAATTTAAAACAATAATTCCTATCCCCAGGTTATAAACATTACTCTGTGTCGTTAAATTTGACTTAATTTTGGCTTTAATATATACTCTTTTAATCAGTATGATTACATTAAGAAACAAGTTTAAAAGGCGGTTTTAAGCAGGCTTTCTTTTGTCTGTAGAGCCGCTTGAAAAGCGGTTTTTTATTTACCCTGAGCATAGTCAAAGGGTTTGCAGTATGGCTTGAATCTTGACAACTAAAATCCTGTTCTCCGTCTTACTAGCATGCAGCCTGTATGCGTAGGGTCTTTTTGTAGGGGAAACAGGGCAAGTAAAAAAAGTTTTTTAGTACCGAGCGGTCGGGAAAAATTATATATTTTTACTTTCTTTGTTCAAGTTGAATAAAGTAAATGTGGTTTGTAAATTTCTTAACAGGAAATTAAGGGCGTATGGTGGATGCCTTGACTTTAAGAGGCGATGAAGGACGTGGCGTTGCTGCGATAAGCTTCGGGGAGGTGCTTAGCTACCTTTGATCCGGAGATTTCCGAATGGGGAAACCCTATGTGGTAAACCCACATAATTTTTATTTTTATAATAAAAAAGCATACCCTGGGAAGTGAAACATCTCAGTACCAGGAGGAATAGAGACAAATATGTATTTTCTTAGTAGCGGCGAGCGAAAAGGAAGAAGCCCAAACCCTTCGATTCGACACTCTGTGTCTCACTCAGGGTAAACCTCTTATTACTAAAATTATAAGGGGCTTGCCCCGAGCGAGGTGCGAAGCGCCGAGTCGAGGGGGGTTGTAAGATGACAATGTTTATTTAATTAAAGAAGAGTCAAAAAATAAATTATTAGTTGAAGTTGCTGGAAAGCGACACCGTAGGGGGTGATAGTCCCGTAAACGAAAATAATTTATCTCTTTTATTGTTATTCTTGAGTACCCCAGGACATGAATGGCCGGGGGGAATCCAGCGGAACTAACCGCTAAGGCTAAATACTCTTAAAGATCGATAGTGAACAAGTACCGTGAGGGAAAGGTGAAAAGCAGCCCGATTAGGGCGGTGAAATAGACCTGAAACCATATGTCTACAAGGAGTCGGAGCAGGTATTTATATCTGCAACGGCGTGCCTATTGAAGAATGAGCCAACGAGTTTATTCATACTGCAAGGCTAAGCTGGCTAAAACAGCAGAGCCGAAGGGAAACCGAGTGTTAATAGCGCGAATGAGTAGTATGCATAAGACCCGAAGCCAGGTGAGCTTGCCATGAGCAGGATGAAGTTTGTCGAAAGACAAATGGAGGTCCGAACCGGTAGATCGTACAACGTCTTCGGATGACTTGTGGTAAGGAGTGAAAAGCTAATCGAACCTGGTAATAGCTGGTTCTCTCCGAAATAGCTTTAGGGCTAGCGTCAAGTGTTTTTTCTGGGGGTAGAGCACTGGAAGGTTTCGACAGGGAGCAATCTCGCGAAACCTATCAAACTCCGAATACCAGAAACCATAGCTTGGCAGTTAGGCCATGGGGGCGAAGCTCCATTGGCCAAAAGGGAAACAGCCCAGATCTCAAAATAAGGTCCCTAAATATATACTAAGTGTAAGTTAAGAAGGTGAAATTTCTCTGACAATGAGGAGGTTGGCTTAGAAGCAGCCATCCTTTAAAGATAGCGTAACAGCTCACTCATCTAGAGATTTTGCGTCGAAAATAATTGGGGCTAAGTATATTACCGAATTTGAGGATTTGATTTTTCTTCGGAAAAATTAAGTGGTAGGAGAGTGTTCCACTCTGCTGTGAAGTAGGACTCGTGAGAGCCTATGGAGCGTGTGGAAGTAAGAATGTTGGCACAAGTAACCGCAATGAAGGTGAGATCCCTTCACGTCGAAAGATCAAGGTTTCCTTGGTAATGTCAATCAGCCAAGGGTTAGTCGGGCCTAAGGGAATGGAGAAATCTGTACTCGATGGACATAGGGTTAATATTCCCTGACTTCTGTATTTAGTGATGGAACGACGGAGTGTAGTATGTATTGCTCATTATTGGATTTGAAGTTTGTTTACTAAAGATGATGTGTAGGAAAATCCGCACGCTGCTTTTAATAGCAAATCTAAGGTAGATGAAAAGTTTTTGGCTTCGGTCAAGGACAATAATACAAAGCACGCTTCCAAGAAAAATTTCTAAACTTATAAATATAGAATCCGTACCGCAAACCGACACAGGTGATCAGGTCGAGTAGACCAAGACGAACGAGTGAGTGGTCCCCAAGGAACTCGGCAAAAAAGCAGCCGTAACTTCGGGATAAGGCTTGCCCCCACCACTTTGGATATTTCTAAAATATTCAAGAGTGTTGGAAGAGTAAGATTTAAGTATCGAGACAAAAGCAAATTAGTGATTTGCAAAAATTAAGCTCTTCATCATTTTTTATTTCACAGAAATTTTTTGTGAAGTATCTAAAGTGGTGGGGGCCGCAGCGAAAGTTTCTCTGGCAACTGTTTACCAAAAACACAGCTCCCTGCGAACTCGTAAGAGGATGTATAGGGGGTGACACCTGACCAATGCCAGAAGGTCAAATATCG
>Ga0265292_1002704_pt1 | contig 11874 bp, 8 predicted proteins | sample Munlanlewell296A_FD_189080 | JGI IMG/M metagenome (GOLD analysis project Ga0265292, IMG submission 189080) | Leachate microbial communities from a municipal landfill in Southern Ontario, Canada - Leachate well 296A | ecosystem: Engineered > Solid waste > Landfill > Unclassified | place: Canada...
CTTTTTATAAAGCAATTGATTTATTAGTTTTTCCTTCTGTCAACCAAACCGAGGCTTTTGGCATGGTTCAAGCAGAAGCGATGCTTCTTGGCACACCGGTCATCGCGACCACTTTACCCGGGGTTAGAATTCCCCTACAGTTAACAAAAATGGGGATCTTAGTAAAACCCAAAAATTCAAACCAAATCACACAAGCCATAAAAGAAATAATAGTTAACAAAAATAAATACACTAACCAAACACTGATTGATAAAGCTCAAACAATATTTAATATTAATAAAGTCTATAAATTTTATGAAAACATTATCCGCTCTTAAATATTATTTCCGATCTTTACCAACTCTAGTATTAAAGACTAATTTTTGGAAGATACCTTTACTTTTAACAAAAAAACCGATTTTATTTAAGATTCCCAACTATAAATTTTATGTTAATAATTTAATGGATATTTGGACTATTAAAGAAGTCATTTTAGATCATGGCTACGAAAAATATAGGAAAGTTAGAAAAGGAGACATAGTCATTGATATTGGTGCTAGCCTCGGTGATTATTCTATCTACGCAGCTAAAAAAGCCAGTCATGTTTACGCGGTAGAAATGAATAAAGATTCAATCAAACTAATGAAAAAAAACATTGACATCAATAAAACAAAAAAAATCACTATTATCAGCAAACAACTAAAATCTTTAGATCATTTATTTGATCAATATAAAATTAATCGCTGCGATTTTTTAAAAGTCGACTGTGAAGGCAACGAGTATGAAATTTTCCATAATGTCTCAATTTTAACTTTAACGAAAATAAAACACATCGCTTTTGAAATTCACTTATTCAATCAAGAAATGAAAAAAAATTATCAACAACTTAAAAAACTTTTATCCAAAAATGACTTTATTTTAAAAGAAGAAGAAAATCCTGTTTATTCTGACCTCAAATTTCTTTTCGCGGCAAAAAAATTATAGAATATATTTACATTCAACCTTAACCGAAGCCGTTAGGAATAGATTCACTTAAACTTACAAAATATGGGAAGAATAAATTATTATGTAAAAAAATACTTAAAGAACAGGCCGGCGTTTTTTGCTTTTATTCGACCGATAGAAGCTGAGCTGTTTAATAATAACTATCAATTTATAAAATCACCGATACTTGACTTTGGTTGCGGCGACGGCTTTTTTGCCGAAACTGTTTTTGGGAAAGGCAAAATTGATATCGGTCTTGATCTTAGTAGTAAAAAACGGATTAATGAAGCTGTCATAAAAAAAACTTATAAAAAATTAGTTTTTTACAACGGTAACAAAATCCCCTACCCCAATCATTATTTTCAAACAGTGATTTCAAACTGTGTCCTGGAACATATACAAAATATTGATCATTCTTTAAAAGAAATTAATCGAATACTTAAACCAAAAGGATTTTTTTTTACATCAGTAATGACTGATAAATGGGAAGATTATCTGTTTGGAAAAAAAATCTTTGGGTCTTTTTACCAGAAATTTATGAAAAAAAAACAAAAACATTATCAATTATTAACGGTCAATGAATGGAAAGAAAAATTTATTCAATCGGGTTTTAAAATCGAAAAAATTACCAGTTACTTGGATAGAGAAACAGTTTCATTAATTGATGTTTTTCATTACCTGTCTCTCCCTTATATCGTTTCAAATAAATTTTCTTTTCTTTACCCGCCGTCCTTTTTTATTAAAAAAATAGAAACGTTAATTAAAAAGACTATCCACATTAACACCGCGGCGGGATTATTCTTTATTCTGCAAAAATAAATTTAAGGAGAAAATAACAATGAAGAAAATTATATCTTTTTATATATTAATACTTTCGGATGATCGTAAACTGTGAAGAGTTCTTCAGACCAATCATCAGCAATTGAAAATTGAAAATTAAAAAATGAAATTTTTGGGTAAGAAACGAATTCTTTTACTAATTTATAATTTGTTTTATTTGATAATAAATTATTATAGAACTTACTCATACGGGGGTATTTTTCAGGAACAGTCGGCACGCTCCCCCAGGCCCGGTTTGACGACAAAATATAATAATCCCCTTTTTTCAACAATTCCTCCATTTTTTTCCACTTTTCCGGTGTATCGGGATCAAAGACCGGAAGTTGAGTTCCTTGAAACTGTTTACCGTAATTATTTACCATTGGTAATGGCAGTGAATCATCCCAATGCTCGCTTAAAATAAAAGAGTTATTGGAAAGATTTTGATAGATCCATTCCGATGCTTCAACCCGACTATTTTTGTGAAAGTAAATTGAAAAAAACATAACTGGCCAAAGAAGAAGTAAAATAATAATAACAGCCTGAATCAATGTCATTCCGGACCTGATCCGGAATCTATTAAATAGATCCTGAATTAAATTCAGGATGACACGGAGACCAAAAGCGGCAATAATTGCCAAGAACGGGTAGAAATAAATTGTATAGCGCATGGTTTTAACAAGTTGAGTGGATTGATAAAAAAATAAACCAATCACCCAGAGTAAAATAATTGTTAATTGCCAATTGTTAATTGCTATTTTGTTCTTTTGATATTTAGAATTTGTTTTAATAAGAAAACTTAACGCTATGTAAAAGACACCAATAATCATGAAAATAAAGTATGGCAGACCAACTCCAAAAACCGCCGTATTTATTAATAAAAATAATGGTCCTTTATTCTGCCATTGAACCGCCGGCGGGTAAAAAGCCGATCCCTCGCGCGAACTTAAAATTTGCAGCTGTTTAATGCCGCTTTTAAATGTAACGCTTAAAGTCGGGTCGAAAAAATTAGTTGACTGGAAATAATATGGATCAGCAATACGTAAAACAATATAAATAAGTATTAAGTAATAAGAAGTAAGTATTAAGAATTTTTTGATATTCTTGTTTGTTCCCAAAAATAAAAAGAGAAAATTCAACGGAAAAATATAAATAGCAGTTATCTTTGATGCCAAAGCCAACCCAAGAAAAATTGCGCTAAAAAATAAAAACAAGAACCCCCGAGGTTCTTGGAACCTCGGGGGTTCTGATAATTTTAAAACAAAATAAAAACTCCCCAGCATAAAAAAATTCAAGAAAGTATCAACGGCAAAAAAATGGGACAGTTGAATCGGAAAGACGGCAATCGCATAGAAAAAAGCCGCCCAATATTTAATTGATTTAGCAAATCGGTATTTATTTTCTAAAAGCTTCGTAATTTTAAAGACAAATAACAATGTCAAAATGTCAAAAAAAGCCGACAAAAATCTTCCTTGAATAGTAAAAAAGTTATAGTTATCGGCTCCGGTAGATAAAGCAATTATTTTATTTAATACTAGAGGAAAAATTCCATAGACGTAAAATTTATAGCCAATGTTAGCAGGGTTAAAAGTAGAAATTACCGGATTAAAATATTCCTTAAAGCTCATTGGCATAGTCATGGCATTTCCTACCATTGTCAGGAATCGCTCATCAGGATGAAGATGAAAATTACTGTCCCAGTTCAAATTATTGAAACGAAAGAAAATTGCTAGAAACACGATTATTAGTAAACAAGTGTCAAGTCGTTTCATATTCCGATTTCTAGCATCAAGTGTTTTTATTATTTCTTAATCTTTTTTAACATTTTAAGAAGATTTTTTCCTTCTTTTTTAATAACAGTCGGCTCGCCTTTTTTTGGAAACAAAGACAGGTTAACTTTAAAGACTCCCCCTTCTTTTTCTTCTTTGACAAAAAGTCTTGCTTTTATCAGATTAGGAATATTCTTGACCCAAAGATTTAAAGAATTAAAAAAACCGCCAACTATTTGGCGGTTTTCCCGAGAAAGGTCTTTTTCGATAATCTCAAGTTTTTGATGAGATTGACCTTTAGAAATCAACCCCAAAAAATCCTGTGAGGTAATGATTCCAATAGGATGTCTGTCTTTATCTACAATCACAACGCTTCCAATTTTTTTCTCAATAATCAGTCTTAAGGCTTCCTCCATTGTATCTTCAGATTTCAAGGTCAATACGAACGACTTGGCAAAATTTTTCACTTTTTGGTGTGAAAAACTGACTTTATTACCATTTCTTTCTCCGGCATGTTCTTTTTCTTTTGGTGTAATCAAAAACGAGATTAAATCGTAATAGCTTAAAATTCCTTTTAATTTCAATTCACGCCCTATCACAACTAATTTGGATATTTTATATAATTTAAATAAATTCAGAGCAGATGATATAAAATCTTCTTCATATACAGTCACCACTGGTCTTTTCTTCTGATTTAAAATTTCTTGAATTTTTACTTTAAAAATCGGAGATCCTTTCAAAGATTCAAGCACCCGCCTAGCAGAAATAATACCAATAAATTCCTCTTTATTATTAAAAACCGGCAAATAGTGTATTTTTGATTCAATCATCAACTGGGATACTTTAGCCAGAGAATAATTTAACTTCACTCTGGGAGCGTGAAAAATACAATGTTCAACCTTGGAATTGGCCGGGTGGGAACTTTTTATTAAACAATAATATGGGTTAATGACACCTTTGAATTGGTTTTCTTCATTAAAGACAAATGCGGCATCATGGGAACTGGTAAGCTTACTTATTGCTGAAGAAAGATGTTCGTCAGGATGAACTTTTATAATATTTGTGTTTTTTAAAAGTTCGTATAATGTCATTAGTGTTAATTATAATTAATAATATATTCTATGAGTGTTGTCAACCCCCAACCGGTTCCACCAGTTCCATATACTCCATGAGGTTCCTCATTATTTAAAGATGGCCCGGCAATATCAAGATGAATCCAAGGAGTTTTTTTAACAAACTCTCCCAAAAATAAAGCGGCGGTTATCGCTCCTCCGTAGCCAGTACCTGAAATATTTTTTATATCGGCAACTTCACTCTCCATCTTTTTTAAGTACGGATGATAACAAGGCAGTTGCCATAATTCTTCTGACTCTTTTTCGGCGGTTTTTTGAAAAGTTTCGGTTAGTTTTTTATTATTACCAAAAAGTCCGGTTATCTCTTTTCCTAAAGCGACCATGCAAGCGCCTGTTAATGTGGCGATATCAATTATCAAATCAGGTTTTAAATTTTTCTCTGCATAGGCCAAGCCATCAACCAAAGTTAATCTCCCTTCAGCATCGGTATTAATAACTTCAATTGTTTTTCCGTCTATAGCGGTGACAATATCTCCTGGATGAATGGCCGATCCCGAAGGCATATTTTCGCAGGCAGGAAGAATACCATAGACTATTGTCTTTAAAGATTTCAAACCGGCCAAAACCTTGAATACTCCCAAAACCGTTGCGCCGCCGGCCATATCAGTTTTCATCTCTTCCATTCCTTTTGACGGTTTAAGCGACAAACCTCCTGAATCAAAAGTTATAGATTTCCCTATTAAACAGATTTTTTTTGGCTTGCCCGCCGTAGCCTTGGCGAAGGCAGGATTTTGGTATTTAAGAATTATGAACTTTGGTTTTTTTTCGCTTCCTTGAGCTACCCCTAAAAACGCACCCATACCTAATTCTCTACAATCTTCTTCTTCAAGAATTTCGACAGAAATTTTCCCCGCAGACTCCTTTTTTATTTTTAACGCCTCATTTACTAAAGTTTCCGGATGCAGGTGAGAGGCTGGTTCGTTGACTAAGTCACGAACAAGATAAGTTCCTTCTGCCACCAAACTACCAAATCTAATTCCATCATTTAATTCATCGAGATTTTTTTTATCAGAAATAAAACTCAGTTCTTTTATTAAATGAATTTTTTTTCTTGCCTCAATGTTTTTATGCTTGGTAAAATAATAGTTTGCTAAGTAAAATGCCAAGGCTAAATTTTTTCCTGTTTGAAAATTATCTTTCTCAATTTCTTTGAAAGAAAAAACATTAACTTGATTGATTTTGTCGTGAGAAAGATTTCTTAGAAGAAAAGCAAAAGCGTGCTTAAATTTTCCTAAAGTAAAATCTTTTGTTTTGCCCAGTCCTGCCAAAAAAATTGTTTGATAATCATTGTTGATTTCGCAAAAAACTACCTGTTTGTCTCTTCCTAAGAAATTATGGAGATTGATTTTCCGGGTTAAGTTACCATTGGAGATTTTATCAAGAATTTGTATTCGCTTATCTTTTTTCCAGCTGTCCTCAAAAACAAAATGAATCAAGGCTTCTCCCTTGCCGGGAAATTGACTTGATGCAACCATAATTTTACAGATCATATCGATATGATAATCTCAACGGACTTTCCTGTCAAGGGGAAACATGTTTGCCACTTGACATTTCATAAAAATAAGCAATAATTTTTATGTCTAAAGAAATTCATGAAAAAAATTAAAAAAAGAAAATCAAAACCGCTCGGCAACCATAAAAACAATCACTCTCTTGTAAAAACCGCCGGAATAATTTACAGTGATGTCAAAAGAGAGTACTTTCCAACCCAGGCCCAATACTTAACGGAAAAAGACGCTTATGTTGATGCTAACATTATTGCCAAATTTATAAAAAAAATTAAAATTACTCCTCTATTGTATCCTGGTAATACTTATTTAGCGCAAAAACTTCGACGGGATAAACCGGACATGGTTTTAAATCTGGTTGATTCCGTCAAAGGCAGTGAATATTTATCTTCAACTATTCCGGCAGTTCTTGAACTTTTGGAAATTCCATATACCGGCGCCGGAATTTTGGGGCAGTCTTTAGACACTAATAAATTCTTAATAAAAAAATTATTGGAACAAAATGGAGTCCCAGTTCCCCACTATCAACTGTTTAACACGCCAAATGATTTTTTGGATCCAACATTAAGATTTCCATTAATTTCCAAGCTCAATGAAATCCACGGAGCGGTCGAAATCACTCAAGATGCGGTTTCCGAGAGTGAAAAAAACCTACGGGAAAGAATGAAATATTTGATTAAAACTTATGATCAACCTGTTCTTGTTGAAGAATTTATCGTAGGTCGGGAAATCACCGTCATTCTTCTTGAGGGGTTGAATAAAAAAGTTTATCAAGCTGAAAAAGTTTTTAATAAACCCAATGTCCGCTATGTTTTTGCCACTTTTGAAGATCAGTGGCTTTCAAAAAACACACAAGCTTTCCGTTATCAAAAATATGATGATCCACTATTAAGGGAGTATGTAAAAAAAGCTTTTGAGATAACCCGTATGGGAGATTACGGAAAGTTTGATATCCGTTTGGATTCTTCTGGTCGGTATTTTTTTATCGATTGCAATAGTAACCCGGCTTTTGGCCCTAAAGAACTGGAAACCGCTCTCGCTTCCATCCTTGACCTTTACAAAATTTCATTTATTGATATTTTAAAGCGCCTTGTCCAAAACACTGTCAGAGATGCGGTTGGAAAAAAGCTCTTGCCGATTACGAAAAATAGTAATGGCTCCAATAATTAATCCTCCAATCTTATGATCAAGAAATCGATAAAAACAATCTTTATTTCCAATATCTTAGAAGGATTTTACCAGAGTTACAAAACGCTCCCCCCCAAACAACGTTCTTTTTGGATTTCATACGACTCAATGGAGGGTAATCGGGCGCTTTTATATAACAGCGATGATAAAGCAGTAATTACCTCATATGAGATAAATCCTCTTTATTTTAAAAATATCTCTCAATTGATGAACTGGAAAAATGTATGGAATTTAACTCCTAAAAAAACATCATATTCCATCTGCCAGGACTGCATTAACAATAATGTTCTAAACAATCAATTAGTCAATCTGATTAAAACTAATCCAGGGATTAACATCATCCCTTATCGGTCAACGCCAGAATTTCAGCTTTTGATTTGTCATTTGAACAGCAAAAATTTAAAATTTACGACACCAGAAACTATTCCCCCTGATCATCAATTTACTTTGAACTATTTTAACACTAAACGCGGGTTCAGACATTTATGGCATTTGGCTTTTTTTTCAAGCGAAAAGTCTAATCATAAAATTCCAATTCCTGAAGGATTTATTACTGGTAACCGAGAAGAAGCGATTGAAGCCGCCTGGTGGTTTAAACAACAAAAACGCTCTTTTGTCATTAAATATAATCGTGGAGTCCAAGGAATGGGAATCATATTAAACAATCAGTCTACTTTTCCAAACAACAAGAAAGAATTCAGTAAGAAATTATCACTTCTTCTTAAAGAAAATATTTGGAACGAACCTTCGATTATCGTTGAAGAATTAATAGATATAGATAATACTAATTTAAGCGGCTCTCCTAATGTCGAGTTGTTTATCAAACCCAATGGTAAAACTGTTTTTTCATATGCCTGCGAACAAATCTTAGATCGTGATAAAAAAACATTCAGGGGCATATATATCTATCCTGAATTAATAAAAAATCGTTTTATTAAGGCGGCCTCAAAAGCTGGTCAGGTTTTTAGTCATAAATTGGCGTCATATGGTTACCGAGGTTGTTTTGACATTGATTTAGTAGTCTCTAAAGACCAAAAAGTTTATGCGGTAGAGGCTAATTTACGCCGGACCGGCGGCACTCATATTCATGAAGCCATCGTTTCTCTTTTGGGAAAAAACTATTGGCGATCTTTCTATGTCCTTAATGAAGATATTATGTTGTCTAATGGCTCTGATCTTAGTTATGATAAGTGTTTATCCATCTTTGCTGACATTTTATTTGATAAAAAAAGTCAGTCTGGAATAATCTTTTCCAATCCGGATATGTTAAAAGTAAATGTCTTTAATTATATTCTTATCGGACATTCCCACGAGCAAATACAATCTTTTCGTCAATTAGTAAAAAAAAGACTCACTCCCAAATATTATTCTCCTTAGATAGTGATACATAGACATTACAATGAACTCGTGCATAATAAATCATTAAATCTTTAAAACTCAATTAATTGATTAATCAATTAATTGAGTTTTTTTACAGGCCGGTTTGTTTTTTTCTTTCTCTTTCAAACTTATACTGCCAACCAATCTTCCAATTTGTTCCTGGTTTACCGGGTCGGGCAAATAGTTCATAAAAAATATCATCAAAAAATTCTCTAACTTTCTCTTTTTCTAAAATTTTTTTTATAAAAGAAACTATTCCTTTGTCGTTGTTTTTAATTAAAAAAGCATACTTCCATATTGTTCCTGTAGATACTTTTAATACTTCAGAAATTGTAGAGTTATCTATTTCTTTTAGAAGTAAATAGATAACGGAAATTCTTTTGATAATCATTATTTGTTCTGTTTCCGAGAATAAGTCATTTGTTATCATTAAAAATTCATCTTTATTACTCTTTTTACCTAATACTTCAAAAAACAACGAAAAAAGTTTTAACAAGGTTTCTTTTGGAAGTTTTGTTTTTGATATTCTCACCATATGACTCAATTAATCATTTAATTGAGTTTTTGTCTATAGACTATAAACGACAAAAGATAATTTTTGGATTGTTAGGGAAGTAAAAATACTAACAATATCAATGGAAGATTTTTTTGGTGGACTCGGAGGGATTTGAACCTCCAACATCTTCGACCTGCCCGCCGCGACCTTGTGACTGCTGGTGGACTTGAACCACCAACCCCTTCGATGTAAACGAAGTGCTCTGCCATTGAGCTAAGCAGTCGCTGTGAAACGAAATGCTCCTTGTCCGCCGTAGCTTCAAGCGTAGGCGGATACCGTTGAGCTACGAGTCCATCAAAATTAGCTAGTTTTTACCGCGCCCGACTTCGCCTTGACGATATTGTGGGTACGGATGGAGTCGAACCATCGCTCTGTTCTTTATCAGAGAACTGTTTTACCGTTAAACTACGTACCCAATGAACTGACGGCGGGCCGTTAAACCAAATTTCAAAATTATAGCATAAAACCTGCTGTATGTTATACCCCTTCACTTTCAAAGTAAAAGGTATAATACCCAACGAAGCTTTGATTTTGGAGATTTGAAAGTTACGGTAGGTATTATACCGAAAGTTGCAAAATCAAAGTGGAGTGGTATATACTCATCTTATGCACAAAAGTTTCTTCTATTTTATAAAAAAAAATATTAATAATCTTTTTGAGGCTTACGTTAACTTATTTCTTTTTTTTCCTTATTTTTTTTCTATCGGTCCTCTTCTCAAAACTCTTTTTTCTCCATGGAAAAACCTAGTCAGTCATAATAAAAAACCGGGATTTTCGCTGGAAGCCACTCTGGAGGACATTAGCCTTAATACCATCTCTTGCGGGATCGGTTTCCTTATGCGTCTTTCTATGATAGTTTTTTTTATTTTACTTGAAGCTGTTTATTTTATCACTATCCCTTTTATTTTTATTCTTTATATTTTTCTCCTCCCCTTGCTATACCTAAATTATCTCTCGGGAAAAACCGATGAAGAGAAGAAAGTCATACTTAAAAAAGATTTTATCGCCCGACATTTGCTTAAACCGGAGAATCTATCAATCGTGGAACAATGGTTTGAATGGTATTATAAAGAGCTGTTTACAAAGACCGCCTGGTGGAAAAAAGAAAATCTTTTTAGTTTACCACCTCTGGCTCGCGACTGGGCCGTCGGTTTTACTCCTATTGTTAATCAATATTCAGAAGAAATTATTTCTTTTAATCACCCGAAGTTTAAAAATATCGTTGATCGGCAAAAAGAGATTACTTCAATAGAACAAGTCTTAACAAAAAGCGGCGAAACCAATGTTGTGATTGTTGGCGAAGAAGGCGTTGGCAAACATACGGTGATAGACGCTTTAGCTAAAAAAATCTACGAAGGCAAAACCGCCAGTTCTCTCGCCTACAAACGTCTTTTAAAACTAAATCTCGAAAAAATTCTTACTCAATTTATTGATCAGAAACAGCGAGAGGATTTTTTGGAAGATTTATTTGTTGAAGCAGCGACGGCTAAAAATATTATTCTCATGATTGAAAATCTTGATAAATATGTGGCTGACGGACCGGGACGAATTGACCTGACAACCGTTTTGGAAAAATACGCTAAATATAACACTGTTCAGTTTATTGGTACTACGACTCCTTTTTTCTACCAAAAATTTATTTTCAATAACGAAAAAATCAGTCGTCTTTTCACTAAGATTGATATTCACGAAGTCTCCGAAAATGAAGCGATGGAAATCTTACTGGAAACTGCTCCATATTTTGAAGAAAAAAACCGTCTTTTCATTCCTTATGAAACAATAAAAAATACGGTGGAAAAAAGCGAGTTTTATATCACCCACATCCCCTTTCCGGAAAAAGCCATTGACCTTTTAGACAGCGCTTGTTCCTATTTTCATCTCCACAGAAAAACCGACAAAAAAGAAATAATACCCGTTTTGCTTCCCGATCTAATTGATACTGTCCTTTCGGAAAAAACTCATATTCCTACTCGTTTGACCGAGGAAATGAAACAAAAATTAGTTGGTTTAGAGACTCTTCTTTCCCAACAAGTGCTCTATCAAGAAGAGGCGATGGAAAAATTATCGGCGGCTATTCGCCGTTCTTTTATCCTTTTAGGAAAACGTAAAAAACCATTGGCCAGTTTTCTTTTTTTGGGATCAACTGGTGTGGGAAAAACCGAAACAGCCAAGGCTCTTTCCCGAATATTCTTCGGTAATGAAAAATATTTAGTTCGTTTTGATATGTCTCTTTACCAATCTAAAGGAGATATCCCCCGCTTAATTGGTTCTATTGAAACAAATAATCCAGGTCTCTTGTCTAATGCGATTAGAGAAAATCCTTACGCTGTTTTATTACTTGATGAAATTGAAAAGGCAGATAAAGATTTAATAAATATTTTTTTAACACTACTGGATGAAGGTTATGTCACCGATGGTTTTGGTAAAAAAATTGATTGTAAAAATTTAATCGTTATTGCCACCTCCAATGCCGGTGACGATTACCAAAAATATTTTGCTCCTGAATTTTTGAATCGTTTTGACGGGGTTATCACCTATCATCCTCTTACTTCTCAACT
>Ga0265292_1002705_pt1 | contig 11869 bp, 11 predicted proteins | sample Munlanlewell296A_FD_189080 | JGI IMG/M metagenome (GOLD analysis project Ga0265292, IMG submission 189080) | Leachate microbial communities from a municipal landfill in Southern Ontario, Canada - Leachate well 296A | ecosystem: Engineered > Solid waste > Landfill > Unclassified | place: Canada...
CTTTTGACAGCCTGATTTATGTATTGCCTTCGTATCAAGCCGCCGTTTGGAATAGACAAGTTAATCAGCGGGAATCAAAAAAGAATAATTACATCATTGAGAATAAAGATAAATTTTTGGGCAAGGGTGTAACATTAATGTATGATTACGGCAACAACCGCTATAAAGACTTGGCTGGAAAAGAAACCGAATATGTGATTATTTCTTATATCAATCCAGTAGAGAAAAATAGACAACTGACCGAATTAAAAAAATATTATAGTTTAAGACTGATACAAGATTTTTATCCAACAATCAATCAGGAATTGCTAGTCCGGGGGATTGATGATGATTATCTGAATAATCCCCGCAACTGGGTTACTTTATTAAAGCTTGATAAGAGCGGCCCATTTTTTGAAATCTATAAAGTTAATTAAATTTATTTTTTTTGAGCAGGCATTTGATAAAGAATTTGAGCAGGCGGTTCCAATCGCTCCAATGAATCTGTTTGCTCAAGGGCGAATGCCAGAATTTTTTCCAGATCCAAAAACCGGCTACGGAGTTGGAATCGCAACTATAAAGCCAGCGTTCGCTTATGACTTCCGCAAATTCGTGTTTAGGATAATAGCCAACCTCGTTGTTGGCTTTATTTAATTTTTCTAACCATGCTTCACGTTTGTCGATAAATTCTTTTATATTTTTTCCCTGGAAGGTAAAGTTAGTTCGGTGGATTTTTAATTCTTCATCTGATGGACGGATGTCCAGGCAAGATAATTGAGACGTATAAATCTGTTTCAATTCTTGATCAAGCGTTTCTTTTTTATTTTTTGAAACGCCCTCGGAATGAATCCGATATTTTACTAAAATTTCATTTAAATTTCCGAGTTTCCATTTTTTTGCCATTCTGATCCACAAATCAAACTCACAAGAAATTTCATATTGTCGGTAACCATCGGCAGGGATAGCATTTTTTCTAAGCATTGCCGCAGAATGCGTAAAGAGATTATTGAAGAGCAGTGTGGACGAGATTCTATTGGGTGGAATTTTGTTTTTCCATTTAATTCCGGTTAAATTACCATATTCATCAATCAATTCCGCCCAACCTCCGATCAAACCGAAATCGGTATTTTTTTCAAGAAAATTTAATTGTTTTTTTAGTCTGGTGGGAAGGGCGATATCGTCCGCATCCAGTACGGCAATAAATTCACCAGTACTTTCTTCTAGAGCTTTATTTCTGGAATAAACAATCCCGGAATTTATAGGATTTTGAATCAATTTTAGACGTTTATCTTGATACTGATTTACTATTTTTAAAGTATTATCTGTTGATCCATCATTAATTATTAATAACTCAAAATTTTTATAAGTTTGTCTAAGAATGCTGTCGATAGCTTCTTTAATATATTTTTCTCCGTTGTAAACAGTCATTATAACGGTGATTTTTTGTTCCATGCCTTTAGATTGTTGATAAGTTATTAAATTTGTATTTATAGCAAATTATTTGTTACAGCCAACATCTATATTTTTATCCATGATTCAATAACCATCCTTCTTTTATCTATTTTATTATTATTTAGCCATTTTTTCGGCGCTATTACAATTTTATTTGGGTTATTATTTAACCAGGCCCCCCACCAGCTGAACGAACTGTTGGCGATAATATTATGCTTGCATAAACTCATTAAAGTTAAATCTTCGTAATTTTTATCAGCACCGTGCTCAACGAAAGTTATTGGAAAATTTATTTTTATATTATTTTTAGACCATTCAATATCATCAGAAAAGACAAAAAAATGAGGCGTTTTAACTAAGTTAGTAATTTTAACGATTGCATTATTGTAATAATCCAGGCCACAAACGCCATGTATTTTATTTGCCCCAGGATTAGTTACATAATCTGTTCTTCTTACATGGATTGAGACAGAATTGGTTGATATTATGGCATTTAATAAATTATCTTCTAATTTTTCTTTTATGGTAAATTCATCTCGCAATATATTTTCGATGTCTTTAAAATATTTTTCGCTTTGCCAAAAGCCGTCTAAATAAATACCACCCTTTAAATTTAAAATTTTAGGGAAATAACCGTAATAATGGGGCTCCTTAATGTAGGTCCTTGATTTTAAAGGTTTTAAGGATTCAATTAGATTGAATAATTTGCCTATTTTAGTTTGCGCATCGTATTTTTTGTAACGACTTACTTCTTGGGCTGTGGCAATATTTTCAATAATATTAAAATGATTTAAGCTGTATTTATGTTTTTTATATGTTTCAAAGCCGCTTACATCAAGTTTGAGTTCGGCTTTATTTTTTTCGGCCAAGTTACGGCCCAGAGCGTATTGAAATATTTGGTTGCCCAATCCACCAATTAATTTTACTATAATCATATTATAATAATTTTTTGTAGGTATTAATTAGAAATTCGAAAATTCTTCTTGGCAAGATTGTTTTAAAAGTTTTATGCAGTATATTTTTAAGAACGCTTCGATGATTTAAAATATATTTTATAACGTAAGGAGCCATTTTAAATTGTTTTATAAAACCTGCAGGAGTAAAAAATCTGTCAACCGAGATATGATTTAAGAGAATTTCTTTAAATTTTATTAGTTGTTCTTCGCTATTTTCTAAAGTAAATAAAGGCGTTGGTTTGTCGGTCAGCCAATAACTATCATCGATCATTCCCCCCGTCTTTGCTATTTCGTAAACTTCGGTGCCCGGATAAACCGTAAGAATTGCTGCCTCGCTTAAATATAAGTACTTTATTTTTTGTAATTTTTTTACGAATTTTGCAGTTTCTAAAATTGTTTTTAAAGTTTCGCCCGGTAATCCGACAATCAAAAAGACAGTAACCGATATTTCAGATTTTGAAAATAGCGTAATAGCGTTAATTACATCCTGTTGAGTTATTGCTTTGTGGCAAGATTTTAAGATACCCTCATCGCCGCTTTCCAACCCCAGCAAAACCTTTTTAATATTAGCTTGCTCAAGTTTATTTACCATTTTTTGGCTTAAAGGCTTCATTCTGCCGCTACAAGTAAAACCAATTTTTATTTTACGCTTGATAATTTCATCGCAAAGTTCAACCACTCTTTTATTGTCAATAAAGAAAGTATCATCATGAATCCAAATATTGGTCATTTGAGGAAACCTATTAATCATCCATTCAATTTCAGCAATTATATTCGCAACTGATCTTAGCCTCACTTTTCTCTGGGAAAGAATATCTAGGCAACAAAAACTGCAGTTAAATGGGCAGCCTCGGGCAGTTAAAATACAGCCGGTTATTCTATTAGTATTATTAAAAAATATTTCGTGTTTAGGAAAAGGCAAATTATCTAAATTTTCGATTAACTTTCTCGAGTCGGTTCTTATAATTTTGCCGCCCTCATTGAAAGCTACCCCGTCTATTTTATGAAGATTAAGATTCGAATTTGATAACTCTTTGGCCAGCACGGAAAAAGTAATTTCACCTTCACCCAATACTGCGATTACGTAAGGAAATTTTTTAAGAAGTTGGCGGTGCATTATGGTGGCATGTATACCTCCAATAAGTATATTAATCTCAGAATATTTATTGTGTATATAGTCAATTAATTGATAAGTGCTAATTCTATTAGCAGTTAATACCTGAAAGCCAACTATTTCCGGAAGAAATTTTTCAATAGTTTTTTTTACGATATCAAAGCATTCTTTATCATCGTAGTTATTTAAAAAGAGAGTTTGGACTTTATGACCGTCAAGCTCGAGACAAGAATGTAAATATGCCAATCCAATAGGATAGTGAGACGTATCAGTAGTTTTCAGGCCACCAAGTCGGCCTTTGGAAGCTGTAATTAAAGAAACCTCTTCAAAATTAGTTGATATTAATAATATTTTTTTCGACATCTTAAGTTATTAATTAATATTTATTCGTTCATTAAAATTTTATAATCAGCTAAAGCAGGATAATTCAGTTTTTGGTTTGAGCAGATCATTAGGTGGGGTCTCTTGGTTTCTACGGAAATGCGATAATAGAAATATAAATTGTCCCATTTTATTTTTTTTTGCTCATGAAGTAGTTTAATATCATCCATAAATCTGTGATTTTTCCATCTTTCCATTAGAATGACGTGTTTATTTGAGACATTAAATAAATTAGCTAATGCCGTTAGATGAGATTCTCCGGTATGAATATGCATAATTACAGCTTGGGTGAACGAAAGGTCAACTTTAGGAAAATTATCTGTAAAGGGAACCGTGGCATCGGCGATGCGCACTTCAGCCTTAAGTCGAGGATAAGATTCATGCAAAAATTTTATCTGCTCTGCATCTCTATCAATTCCGAAAAGTTGTATTTCCGGCAATAGCGTTTGTAGGTTGGCAAGATGCATGCCGTTACCGCATCCGAGTTCCATAGCGCCCGCTGGTTTTAGCTGCATGATCGTTTCATAAATTAATTGCCAGTTTTGGTGCAAAGACTTGATTGTTGAGTCAGCCTTTATTAGTTTATTGTTGATAAATTTGTAGTCGCCATTTTTCAGACTTAAAGTATGTTTTTTTCTGTCTTTTTTCAACTCTCCCCGATAGTGTAAATTGTAAAGAGACCAATTAAACATATCTCCTTGAAATTTTTTTGTGTTCTCAAGATAATTTTGTCTGCCAAAAGTTTTTTTCACCGCCTTCAAAAAGTGATATTTAATGAGATAAAGATTAGCGTAATTATCTTTCGGCCTTCTCAAGAATTTAATAATTTTTTTTATTTTTTTAATAATTGTTTCACGCTTTATTTTAGTCGCCAATTTTCCCAAGTAAACCAATAATAATATGTCAATTCATGGGTCAACTTAAGTTTTTGTTGGATGTCTTCCATTTTTTGTTTAGCCTCTTTGCAACAATTATGGAATTGCACTTGTAGATCTTTAATTTTTTTAATTTCTCCGGTATCAATCAAATCATTTATTAAATCATACTCTCCACCCTCAATGTTTAGTTTCATTAAATCTATGGATAAAAATAATCTTGTCATCAATGAAGCTTGTTGAAGTTTAATTAATTCCGTTTTAACATTGTGAGGTACTGGGGTGAATGGATTATTATCTAAAAAGACGGTGGAAGAATCAACCAGCAGAGCGATTTCCGCTTGTTTGTCGCTATTCCCTAAGCCAAGCGGATAAATTATAATTTTTTTATTTTTTGCGAACCTCGTTTTAATGAATTCATAGTATTCCTTGATCGGTTCAAAAACATAAACAGTGCAATTGTATTTAGCGTATATGTTGCTAGCCCAATCGCCTTGGTGCCCACCAACATCAAACACAATAGAGTCTTCTGTTAAATTATAGTTTAACCGCAGAGTTCGGTCGCCATTGTCTTTTTTAAATCGACCATGCTCTAATAAAATTCTACCCCTTAGAGTAAATTTTTTTAAAAATTGTTTAATTATTCTTCTCATTGTTTAAATTATTTAATAAATTTTTATGAGTGTTTTAATGATAGTTTCGACAAAATTTTCCGATGAAAAAAGATTGAATTTTTCACTTTTTAAATAAGATTCTGCCGCTACAATATATTTATTATATTCTTCCTCACCGATATTCACAATAAAGTCAGCTAACTCTTTATCAGACTTGAATTGTCTTCGGTCAATAAAGGCATCAGTGTCAACAAAATCTGCAATATTAGACGCCCCCCAATATATCGGTACCGTGCCGCACCTAATGCAATCAAAAATTTTTTCTGAAACATATCCTTTTTCGTCGGCTAGGTTTTCGTAACATAAAGAAAATTTGTAATTAGGTAAAACGTCAATTTTCCTGTCAATTTTCCCGCGGTAACAAGGGTGGTTCTCAACAAGAAAAGGAAACAGTTTTTGTAATCTGTTTTTCGGCTCATTCCAGCGAATACCGAATAAATCAAAATTATCAGGATAATTTTTTTCAAAATATCTGATAGACTTCAGACGAGCCGAATATAGCTCTTGAGGGTGGGAAGAAAATTTATTCATGGAAATGTTTACCAGCAATTTCTTTTTCTCATAAGGAATTTTAGACGCTTCCGGTAGTTTTGCTATCGGATGATAAAATTTAAAAAATTTCACGTTATCCACCAAGTCATCGTTCCAAGTAAAAATTACAGGAAATTTATCATGCAATTTTTTGGAATAATTTTCCGGTATAACAGCTTTTCCTTCCCATAAAATAAGGGCGATTTTATTAAATCCAATTTCAATGCACTCTTTATATAGATCCCTGGCATTTTCCTTATTCTTGCCTAATAATAAAAATTTATATTTTTTTAATTTATTTTTTAAACCACTTTGAGGCAAAAGTTCCGATAAGGGAGCGTTAAAAAAAATCACCCACTCGCAATCAACCAGGCTATTTTTGTCAGAAGTCTTAAAACCATAGCCGAGAGAATTTAACTTTTCCTTTAAGTAAATAATCGGTTCGTTAAAGCCGAATATATGTTGATTGAAAACCCTATTGTTATCTAAATCCGGGTAATGGAAAAGGATGGTTTTCATCTGATTATTTAATTGAATTGATATCTACTAATTCCAGTTTTGGCAAAGGGAAGACCAGTGTTCCGCCAGATTTAAGATACTGCCTTTCCTTTACGACTATATTTTCTCTTAAATGCCAGGGTAAAACCAACAGATAATCAGGCTTCATATTTTTAACTTCGTTTTCGGAAATGATTGGGATAAGCGTATTGGGCGTATAACAGCCGAACTTATGTTCGTTAATTTCGCCGATATAGGGAAGCAGCATGTCGGTGATGTTGCAGAATTGCAATAAGACATTGCCTTTGGTTGACGCGCCATAGCCCATTATTTTTTTTCCTTCACTTTTTACTTTATTGATGAAGCTTAGTAGGTCCTCGCGGCTCTTTATCAAACGCAACTCGAAATCTTTTATCGGTTGGTTGGTATCCATCCCTTTTTTGGTTTCTTCATCCAGAAATTCTTGCACGAGTTTTTTATTTTCTTCGTAAGATGACTCTTGTTTTGCCAGCGTGACGCAAAAACTTCCGCCATTTATATTGTTTAGTTCTATGTTGATAATTTTTAAGCCGATACGGTCCGCCATCCACTTAATTTGCTTTAAGCAATAGAATTCCAAATGTTCATGACAAATCGTGTCGTATGAATTTACCTCCAACATGGTAGGCAGATAACTTTGCTCCAGGACCATGATTCCGTCATCAGCTAATATTTCATTAGCGTCTTTTAAGAACTCCATCGGCGCGTCCAAATCATAAAACATAGCGATTGCTGTTACTAGTTTAGCCTTTTTCTCTCCAAAATGTTTCTTAAAAATTTCCGCGCTAAAAAAATTTGGCAGGAGTTTTATGTTGTCGGTATAGTACCCCTTAAATTTAAAGCCCGTGGGGTCAATGCCAATCAGGATTAAGTCACTATCAAAATTTTTTAAAAACGTGGCGTCGTTACTGCCGATATCAACAATTACATCGCCCGATTTAAGAGAAATTATTTTTTTTATTTCCTCGGCTTTATTAACCAAGTGATCAACCATAAACTTGTTAAGCCCGGAGCGGTAGCCGTAATTTTCGCCATACATCTCGTTTTTTAGATAGGTGTGCGCTAACTGAACTAGACCGCAGGCACTGCCGTCAGCTTTTTCCTGGCATTTTACAAGTTCAAGCGGGCCGGTTGTAATCAGTTCCGTCTTGCTCTTTGGGAAGACCCCGGTCAAGGCCTGGTTGCCTAGATGCAAAAGCGATTCAAGATTAGCGTTTCCGCAAATCCGGCAAGATTCAATCCTGACAAATTTTGCATTCATATGCTATATTTTCTTAAATAAATAATATGTCGTTAAGTTGCTATAAAGAGTTGAACCGATGATAGCTGCAATCGCTCCCGCAATTCCATATAAAGGCAAGAAGATAAGCAAAAGAGTAATTTTTACAACACCTATCGTTAATGAAAGAAAATATAATTTTTTCTTTTGTTCTTGAGCTGTTAATGCAATATTAAAGAGACTGAAGGGCAATAGGACTAAGGTTAAAACATAAAAACGGGAATAAATTACTGAAGCGATATATTTTGGAAAAGCTATTTCGTACAAAAAAGGAGCAACGAAGATATAAGCGAGCGCTGCAACGACAGTCAGGCCGGTTAATTTAAATATTTTTCCTGGTAAAGTTTTTTTTAAGGTATCACCATCATTGTTAGATAGTTTCGGCATGGCTAAGGTGGAGGCATTTCTAAGAATGCCGGAGTTCACCTGATCAATCGGTGCCATTGCTAAGGCATAAATAGCAAGCTGTGCCGCACCCAGAAAATGCCAAATCAGAATTTTATCAAGCTGACCGGCAATAAGCGAAATAATGTTCATCACCGTTAGATGTTTGCCGTAGCTTAGAGCCTCCTGATTTACCTCTGAGTTCGGTTTCACTCGTTTAACAGCAAGATAATAAAAAAGGGCGTTTGTTGTGGTGTTGGCTGAAAAATAAACAAGTATAATAAGCCATATATTATTTGTCAGCCAGATAGTTCCAACCATTACAGCCAGGATTATTGCCTGATTTATTATATTAAATTTAATGTTTAATTTAAATTCTTTTTTCCCGTTCAAATAAGCGTTATAGACATTTAGCGGGTCCATCAGCGGTAGAAAAACTGCAGCCACTAGAAAACTTAAGGCTAAATACGGATTATTGCCATAGTAATAGTAGCCCGCTAAGCCTAAGCTTGCGATTGCGCTCAATAGTCCCCAGCGCATTTTTATTTTAGTCGCAGCATAAAGCGTGCCATCGCTCCCTCGTGCGACTGCTTGAATTATGGCAGTGGACACGCCGCTTAACGTGGGTATGGAGAGCAGGCTAACAATGGAAAAGATGTATTTATAAGTACCGTAAATTTCGACCGGCAGGAGATTGGCAAAGGCCAATGCGGTGAGAATGGCGGTGATTATGGTAATCGCCTGACCCACTGCAAGCCAGGAACCGTCTTTGGCCAAATAAACCATATCCGTTTGCGTCCATTTTTCAGTCCAACGAAGAAAATTATATGTTTTTAATTTTAAATTTGTTATTGTCATTTACCCAAGATTTTTTTCATACCACTTATAAGCCTTTTTTAGGCCGTCATTCAACTCGGTTTCATATTTCCAGCCTAATTTTTCGATTTTCGACACATCAAGCAGTTTTTTCTGCACTCCGTCCGGCTTGGTTGTATCCCATTTTATTTCTCCCCTGAAGCCGACGGTTTGTTTAATAAGCTCAGCTAATTCCTTAATTGAAATATCAATACCCGTGCCAATATTGATGATTTCGGATTCATTATAGTTATTCATCAAAAAAATACAGGCTCGAGCAAGGTCATCTGAATATAAAAATTCTCTTTTCGGGCTGCCCGTACCCCACGCTACCACCTCTTTTCCATTATTAATTTTTGCTTGGTGGAATTTAATGATCATCGCAGGAATTACATGAGAGGCATTCAGGTCATATTTATCTCTAGGACCGTAAAGATTGGTGGGCATTACCGAAATAAAATTAGTTCCATACTGCTTGTTATATGATTGGCATAAAACAATGCCGGAAATTTTAGCCATTGAATATGGTTTGTTTGATGGTTCCAAGTCGCCGGAAAGCAGAGATGCTTCTTTCATCGGTTGAGGGCAATTTTTTGGATAGATGCAGGAGCTTCCCAGAAAAAGCAATTTTTTAACCTTATTTACGTAAGTATTATGAATGACATTATTTTGTACTACCAGGTTTTGATAAATGAAGTCTGCCGGGTAAGTCATATTTGCCATAATGCCGCCAACCTTGGCTGCCGCCAGAAAAACGTATTCAGGTTTTTCTTGTGCGAAAAAATTCTTTGTAGCCTCCGGATCCATCAAGTCAAGTTCGGCATGTGTTTTTAAAACCAAATTCGCATATCCTTCTTGTTTAAGCCGTTCGGTTATGGCCGAACCGGCTAAGCCATTATGGCCGGCAACATAAATTTTTGAATTTTTTTCCATATAATTATTTTTTTAAAAGCGAGCAGAGTAATTCGGTTTCCGCATCGGTCATATCGGGGTTATTGCCGAAGTAAAATCCATTCTCTTTGATTAATGACGCGTTTGGGCAGCTAAAAATATTCTTAGAATAATTTTTAAAAAACGGCTGGTCGACAATGTTGCCGGCAATGATCGGCCGGGTTTCGACACCCGCTTCATTAAATTTTTTATTGTATGCTTTATTAAGTTCCACTGATTTAAAGATTACCGGTACCGCGAAGTTGGAAATAATTTCCAAATGCTTAAGGTTTAGAGGAATGATATCAGAATTTTGTTTGGCAATAGCATTAATTTTTTTGAAATTTTTTGCTCTTTTGGAGACAATTTTATCCCAATATTCAAGTTGAATATTTCCCAAGAATCCCTGAATTTCTGTTGGGCGGGCGTTGTATGCCAAGGCATAAAAAGTATATCGCGCGTAAAAATCGTTGATTCCATATTTTTCCCGCCATTTGACTTGGCTCGCTTGCGGTAAATTGCGATCCCACCCGTGGGCGCGTACCATCAGCATCATTTCATATAATTCTTCATTATCCGTGCAGATGAGCCCGCCCTCAATCGTGGAGAGGTGGTGTCCGACAAAGGTGGAGAAAGTTGAGGCCAGGCCGAAGTTGCCCAATAGTTTGCCATCAATTTTTGACCCGAGCGATTCACAATTATCTTCCAATAGAATTATATTTTTTTTCAAACAATATTTTTTTATTTCCTCAATGTCGGCGCAGAACCCAAGGGCGTTAGTCAAAAAAAGCGCTTTGATATTTATGTCACTACTTTTATCTAATATTTTTTTTGAGACATTTAGGTTTTCCAGTTCACAATCATATATTACGGGTTCCAACCCCAGTTGTATGATTGGCATTATATTAGTGGACCAGGTGAGGGAAGAGGCACCGACTTTATCGCCTTTATTCAGATAATTCAGATTGATTAAAGATTGAATCAAGACGAGGTTAGCCATACTACCGCTGGAAACGAAGACCGTATACTTCCGTCCTTGCTTGGCGGCGAATGATTTTTCAAATTTTTTGCACTCTTCACCCATACTTAAAGAATCGGAACGCAAAATATATTCGGCTAGTTTTTGCTTCGTTTCTTTTTCTTTGTAAAAAGTAGATTTTATTAATTTGATCATCGAATTTTGTCTATGATGGTGCTGATTTTGTTTTTGACGTAAATATGAAGATTAGGATTATCAATCTTGAACCATTTATATTCTGAATGTTGCGCGTCCAGTTTAATTTTTTCTTCTTCAAAATCATAGTCTAGAATCAGGCCATAAACCAAGTCTATATAATGGGTGTCTATGTTGCCGAATATGCCATTGTTATATTTTTCCTCAACTACGCCACCGAAAATAAATCGGCTAGAATCAGTTTTAAGCCCTAATTCTTCATACATTTTACGCGATGCTGCTTCGAGAATGGTTTCACCCTTGTTAATTCTACCGCCCGGTGTAAAAAATTTTCCCTTAGCCGGTTCATTAATTCTTTTTAAGAGCAATACCTTGTCTTTGTTATGGTTGAACAACAAAATATCTACCGCTGGTATTGGCAGATTTTTTAAACAAACAAGAAACTCTGAATCAGAAATAAATGACATACAAAATTAAAAATATTTTTTATATTGTTTATTACCGGTTTTTTCTCGTTCAAAGTCGGATTCATACATCATCTTTATCAACTCATTGAATTTAATTTTAGGCTCCCAGCCTAATTCTTTTTTTGCTTTAGACGCGTCGCCGAGCAGAATATCCACCTCGGCAGGGCGGAAATAATTAGAATCAATTTCAACGATGATCTTGCCAGTCTGCTTGTCAATGAGCTTCTCTTCAACACCATGTTTGCCGTTTGATTCAACTTCTATTCCGGCGAGCGATAAAG
>Ga0265292_1002706_pt1 | contig 11869 bp, 15 predicted proteins | sample Munlanlewell296A_FD_189080 | JGI IMG/M metagenome (GOLD analysis project Ga0265292, IMG submission 189080) | Leachate microbial communities from a municipal landfill in Southern Ontario, Canada - Leachate well 296A | ecosystem: Engineered > Solid waste > Landfill > Unclassified | place: Canada...
AAAAACCCATTGACGTAGACCCATTAGCGGGATTTAAACCCCAATATCTAAACGAGTCCACTATTACTTTAATGACATGTTATCCGGCGGGAAGCAGAGTGATGCGACTTTTAGTACAAGGCGTTTTGATTAATTAATCAAGTTCACGGATGATGCGCTTCTCAAATCTTGCCAGGGCGGCGTTTTTGGGCTGCGTTAAAAGAAGATATATTCCTGTAAACATAATAAGGGACGATACCACGAACGCGGCAAAGATCGTATCGGAGCCTGTGGCTGGAACCGTTGATTCTGGAGCATTTTCATCGGCGCCGGCAAGGACCATTTTTGGTTGGGTATCTACTTTTTGGGTGGAAAGTTCCTTAAAAACGGATTTTTGTTTTGCTTCTGTTACTTTACCATCGTCAGTTTTAACCTCGTCGGCCAAGAAATTTTGCGCTATCACCTGTGATCCCATCTTTTTCTCCGCCTTTAAATTAGTGGAGCTTGAAACGTCGGTAATGAGATAATAAAAAATCCCAAAGAGTAGCACAGAAACAAAGGCTATCACGACAACATTCTTAACATTTGATTCTCTGGCAGTATTCATAGGCAGGACACTTTTTATAGTTTACAGAGATATTTTTAAAAAATCAAGGGGTCGATTTGAATCATCTAAAATCCTCTTAAATTTCCTGCTCTAAAGGAGGGTTTTTATGAACAAACAAGAGCAGAAATCTTTGGCATCTCATTTCTCCAAGGAGTATAAAAAAGCATCCAAAAAGCGGAGGCATGAGATATTAGACAACCTTGAGAATCTAACCGCCTACTCCAGAAAACATCTTATGGAATTAGTAAAGTCAAAACCTGGTCTAAAGAAGAGGATTGTACGAAACAGGACCTCTAAGTATAACGAGGTAGTAAAGCCCCTTACCGATATCTGGCACATATCGAATTTCTCCTGCGGTCAAAGGCTTGCTCCTATCATGGGAACATACATTCAAAGCCTGGAAAACTTTAAAGAAATAAACCTATCGGAGTGTCAGAAAAAGCTACTTCTTAAAATTTCCCCGGCATCAATAAACAGACTTATAAAAAAGGAGCGCAGGAAAGTAAATCTTAAAGTCCGCTCACGGACAAAACCAGGCACACTTTTAAAACACCAAATTCCAATTAAAATGTGGACTGATTGGAAGGATACCTCCCCGGGCTTTTTGGAGATCTACTCCGTACACCATTGTGGTAGTTCCAATCGTGGGGATTATGCCTATACATTGGACGCTACCGATGTTTGTACAGGCTGGAATGAATGTAGAGGGCATTTAGGTAAGTCGGAAGCGCGCACTTTGGAAGCACTTAATAAGATCAGGAAACGATTGCCATTTAATATGCTTGGGATTGATTTTGATACGGGAGGGGAGTTTGTTAATTGGCATCTTGTCTAATGCATAATGAGTTCGAACATGGGTGCGATTTCTAATAGAAATTGAGCCTATAGATAAAAATAGCGAGAGCCATACACTTTAGTAATGACAATAAAAATGGACTCCTCTCTAGTAAATACAATAGAACAGGTTGAGGCGTTTCTCAAGGCTAATGGTCCTTTTGAATATCAAAAATTAATCAAGAAGGTGTATCTCTCTCTTGCTTTCAGGTTCACTTGCTGATTAGAAGATATTTACGGTAGAGAAAAACCACAGCAAGTATTGTAGCTAATCTTATTACTTGACAACGAGTATACTGCCTGCGTATTCTATAGAGAAAGGCTCCGCTTTGTGTAAGAAAATGAATTTATCACTGCTCATAAAATATTTTTTACGACCAAAGAGTGCTGTAGTGCTCTGTAGTCCACCCCCCCCCCTCCCTCCCTCCATCACGTTTTATTAGATAAATTTTACTTTAAATTTCCACACTTAAGCATTTTCAAAAAAGCTTGTTATTTTTTGTTAAAAGGAGGTGAGTAAAATATGGCCGTAGAAAAATCAATGGCGTCTTCCAGCCTTGTTGAAGTTATTGACCGTATCCTCGACAAAGGAGTAGTAGTTGACGCTTGGGTTAGAATTTCTCTGGTGGGTATTGAACTTTTGGCTGTTGAAGCAAGGGTTGTAATCGCATCAGTTGAGACCTACCTAAAATACGCCGAAGCCATTGGGTTAACTGCTTCTGCAGCAGCCTAAGGGTTGAGGAAGTAAAATTAAGGCGTCCCTTCTAGGCGTAAAAGCATCCTAAGTTTATCAAGGGGTCCTTTTACAAGCGGGAAGAAGGATTTAGGACTCGCGTGAGACTTGGAAAGTATGCCTTAAGGTCAAATAAATATGACAAAGATTAAAAAAAATTTTATCAAAATAATTGCTCAGGTAAAAACCTTTTTAAATGGATTAACTAAAAAGGTTAGCTGATAAGAACATTAATTAAGAACTTTAAATGGAAGGAGGTGGAAAATGAATATTGCTAATCAAGTAAAATCTTTAACTGAAGATATTGAAGCTTCTTATGGAGAGAGGATAGCGGCGGTTTCTGATGTTGTTAAAGAGACTCACCACACTCTGGGAAGTTTTCATCGGGCGCATCAAAAGATGGCTGGTGAACTGAAGCGAACTCTTGTTGCGAACTCGTCGGGTCGAGTAAGCGAAGTGCGCAAGCTAAGAGCCGAGAATACTAAACAGTTAAAAGAAATGGCAAAAGATCTTTTAAGTTTTCTCACATCTGCCAACTCCGAGAGAAAAGAAGGAGTTGTCAAATTGATGAAAGAGATCAGAGGATTTATCCGGGAAGTGGAAAAGGGAAGCGAAGAAAGAGCGGATAAAGTCAAAGATCTGTTGAAGAACTTTGCCCAAGAGCATCAAGAAAGAACTGCTTCATTGAAACGCGAGCTCTCATCCTTTCAAAGGCACTTGAGTTCGGTGGTAGAAAATGCAAGAGCTGCCAACTCTAGCGACCACAAGCAAGCCCGCACTCATTGGCAAAATCTGACCAAAGTAATGGTTGCAAAAAGAGCAGGTAAATCAATTCCTTCATTAAGAGCAAAGATGGGTGTACCAACGATAGTAAAGGAAGAAGCAGAAGAAGCTTTTGAAGAAGGGAAGTTAAAAGAGAGGATTTTAAAGGTGGTTCAGACCCATCCTGGTGGCATAAAGCTGACCGAGATTGGAAAGGTTCTAGGGATTGCTTTCATTCGGGTTGCAAAACCAGTACAAGAGTTGTTGGCAGAAGTGAAGGTTACCAAACGGGACTCGGAATATTTGCCCGCCTAAGGAAAGTTTAAACCTTGCTTTTTGCGCTTGGGACATAAAAGGTCATTTTGGGAATGAAAGCTTTTGTGTTCCAACTGGAAGGAGTGGAAGTTTATGGGAAATAAAAATTTGGAAGTAAAAAATTTGCCAGAGGAAATTGCGGACTTTTATGATGCCATCGTTGAAAAGGTGGCAGCTTTGCGGCTAAGTGCTCACCAGACTATCGCTAATGTCAAAAAAGAGCAGGAGGAGCTTGCGTCTAAACTGCAAGAGAATTTGGCCAAGGGGGAATCCCTAAGAAAGGCTGATTTTAGAAAGCTTATAGGTGAGGTGATTGAAAAGCGTAAAGCAAGAGAGAAGGAAGTAATGGAAACACTGACGCAGTTTCAACAAGAAGAGCAAGCTTTGGCCTCCGGACTTAAGAAACTTTTTGGCGATGGTAGACAAGTACGCTTACGCGATTTTAAGAGGTTTATCGCAGAAGCCAAGGGAACAACAGAAGAAAGGAAAGAGAAAATTGCAGAAATCACCAAAGCAAGCGAGGCTATAAGGAAAAGCGCTGAGGAGACAATAGCCAAGTTTCGTGAAGAGCGGGAGGAGATGACGAAGAGCTGGAAGGTATTGGCGGAACGAATGCAGAAAAAAAGAGCTAGTGCAAAAAAAGGACAAAGATAAAAATGGCTAAAACTTCAACAATTAAATGCGCTTTTTGTCAAGGGAAGGGAACAGATCCTTTTGGCTTGTTATCAGAGTTGGCAACATGCCAAGTGTGCTTAGGTGCGGGAAAAGTGGATATCGTTGTACCTTTTAATAGCTGTGTTGCTTGTGGCGGGTCTGGTATTAAGCCTCACAGTCGCTTGGTTTGTACTGTTTGCAGTGGTAAAGGATCAATTAGTCATCAAAAGGGTGGCGAGGCTTGTCCAAAGTGCCAAGGTACGGGGAAAAATAGAGAAAGCGATTTACCTTGTTCAACTTGTAGCGGGAGTGGCAAGGTTGAGTGGAAAAAAGATAAGGAGGTGATAAAACATGAGTCTCATTGACAGTATGCAGACACTTAAAAGTGAAATCAAAGCAAGCCGTGGGAAAAGGAAACAAGACTTAAAAAATACCAGGCAGGATGCTAGAAAGGTTCAGCAAGATACCCGCAGAACTATTGCTGGTTTTGAGAAGACCAGGCAAGAGGAAGCCAAAAGTTTAACCCGCGACCTGACTTCTTTTACAAAAGATCTAAGTCGAGATGTAGACACTCTCCGTCAAGGGTTTCGACAAGATCAGGCAGAGGTGAGAAAAGAAATTTTAACTGCAAGTAGCGTTTGGCATGGAAAAGTATCAGCAACAGAAAAGTCAAAGGCGAAGGAGGATGATGGGGAAGAATGACAAGAACGAGGAGAAAGAAAAATATGAATAAAGATAAAACACTAGATACTTTATCTGTTGGTCCGTCAGAAGGATTCATAGAGACACCGGCAGTTAAAAAAATTATTAACCGGGCAATGTCCTATATTGAGGCCGGCTTTCCGGTTCATTTTACTGGTCCAACCGGTACAGGTAAAACTACCTTGGCCATGCATCTGGCTTATAAACTTAATCAGCCAATGATGTTGATGTTTGGTGATGAGGAGTTTGGGACTTCGGATTTGGTTGGAGATAAAAACGGTTATCACAAGAGAAAGCTGATTGATAATTTTATTCATTCAGTTTTAAAGACAGAAGAAGATGTATCGCAACGCTGGGTAGACAACCGTTTAACTACTGCTTGTAAGGAAGGTATAACCTTAGTTTATGACGAATTTAACCGGTCAAGACCAGAGGCTAATAATGCCCTTCTTTCTGTTTTGGAGGAGGGAATCTTAACTTTGCCGGCGTCGGAAGGAGAAGAAGGCTATATCAAAGTTCACCCTAATTTTAAAGCCATCTTCACCTCCAATCCCCATGAGTATGCCGGGGTTCACAAAACCCAGGACGCACTTTTAGATCGAATGGTCACCATGCATTTGGATTATTTTGACGAGGAGACAGAGCGAGCCATTGTGCAAGCAAGGACAGGCATCGGTGTAGAAGATACTAAAAAGATTGTTGGAATTTTGCGAGATTTCCGTCAGGCTATTGGTCTTTATCAGCCAGTCAGTATCAGACCGGGAATTATTATTGGAACAATTCTAAAACAAAGAGGGGCGCATGTGGAGAAACACAACCTCCTTTTTGTTGATATTTGTGTTGACGCCTTGATTTCGGGGAGATACAACAACGATGAAAGGGGCAAAATGGCAGAGATTGTTATTAGTCTTATTGACAAACACTGTCTATCCGGACGCCCAGCTAGAAAACGCAAGACCTCTGGTAATGGGAGTACTAAAAAAGAGCAGGGTGCAGATGGAAGGTTTATTCCTCAAGGAAAAAATGATCAAAGCGAGCCTATATGCGTAGATTCTATAATTTTAAAGGAAGGAGGTGAATATGATAACCAAAGGGGTCGGTGATATAAGAGGAGTTCGTAGCTTAAATACTAGACCAGGTCCAATAACAGAGAGTAACGGACTTTTAAAGCTTTACCAATTGTCTGCTGAAAAAGCCAACATAATGAAGAAACTTGAATGGGTCGAGCGGCAAAATGATCAAGCAAAGAGAAGGCTTACTGAGATTGCTCATGGTATGCACACGATGAAAAGAGTGGTTGAAGAAAAGGCAAAAAAAGAGCCGGTCTTAAACTCTAATTCCGGATTTCGTGGTGTATCTATTAAATATTAATCCGTCCCGGCTAACACTTCCTTTTTAATGTAGCCAGTGGCGGATTATTAGAATTTTCTAGAAAGGAGGGGAGGAATATATCGATAAATGATGATAAAAAAGAGGAAAAGGACAAGGCAGAAATTGATTTTGGTATAGGTAAAGTTTCTTTTGGCGGTCTTTTCCAAGGAATCGGAAGCGTGATTGATTTAGTTTCCAAAATGGAGGAAGAAGGCAAGGGCGAGGTAAGGCGCGAGGGGGGATTTACCAGTCCTTCAGGTCGTGTTAAAGCAGTCTATGGTTTCTCCATAAAAACGGGTCCTGGTGGAAAGCCAACGGTTGAACCGTTCGGCAACGTTAAAAAGACGGCCAAGGGACCGGTTGTAGATGAGACGCGCGAACCAATCGTTGATATTTTTGATGAAAAAGAGGAAGTAAGGGTTATTGTTGAAATGCCCGGGGTTGCCCAGGAGAGCATAAAAACAGAAATAAAAGGTGATGTCCTCACTCTTGAGACTAAAGATTCTGACCGTAAATATTATAAAGAAATTGTTTTGCCAAAAAATGTTGATGCCCGCACCTTAAAAAGTAAATACAAAAACGGGATCTTGGAGATAAGGATTGACAAAAAGTAGTATGACAGCAATAACTGTGCAACTCAAAGTAGCCGAGGCTAATCCTCGCGATGTAGGCCGTGGTATCGCCCGGATTGATCCGGAAGTGATGGAGAAGCTGGGTATTGCCGATTCCGGAGAGGTAGTTAAACTTGCGGGCAAGCGGGAAACGGTGGCCAAGATAATGCCCACATTTCCTGAACTTCGAGGTCAAGGTATTGTCCAAATTGATGGAATAATTAGGGAAAACGCCCAAGTAGGTATTGATGAGCAAGTCAAACTTACCAAAGTTAAGATTGAGAAAGCAAAAAAAGTGACCCTTTCCCCTTTAACATTGACTGGCGGAACAATTATTGATAGCGCCTATCTTTCAAGACAGCTTGCGTCAATCCCTGTTACTTCCGGAGATCGGATACAGACTATCTTTTTGGGAACAAGGAAACAGGACTTTAAAGTGGTGAATACTCAACCGTCCGGGGCAGTACTTTTAACGCCGCAAACCACCATTACAGTAATCGGAGAAGGTAAGGCGACAGAAGCGAGATTGACCTATGAAGATATAGGTGGGCTTGGAGGTCAGATAAAGCGGATTCGAGAGATGATTGAGCTTCCGCTACGATTTCCACAGGTTTTTGCCCGTTTGGGAATTGATCCCCCCAAAGGTGTCCTTCTCCATGGTCCACCCGGTTGTGGAAAAACCCTCATTGCTAAGGTGATTGCCAAAGAAACAGATGCTTATTTTTTGCAACTCTCCGGTCCGGAGATTATGCATAAATTCTACGGCGAGTCCGAGGCTCATCTTCGCAGTGTTTTTGAGGAGGCCAAAAAGAATGCTCCCAGCATTCTCTTTTTAGACGAGCTTGATGCCATTGCTCCTAAAAGAGAAGAATTAGGCGGGGAAAAGCAGGTGGAACGAAGAGTGGTGGCTCAACTTTTGGCTTTAATGGACGGTTTGGAGGAACGGGGTCAGGTTATCGTTATTGGCGCTACCAACTTACCTAATATTCTTGACCCAGCGCTACGACGTCCCGGTCGCTTTGATAGAGAAATAGTTATCCCTGTTCCAGATAAAAATGGAAGGCTTGAGATTCTTGCCATTCACACTCGAGGCATACCCTTTTCAGACGATGTTAATCTTGAAAGATTAGCTTTTTTAACTCACGGTTTTGTGGGAGCCGATCTTGCCGCGTTGGCTCGTGAAGCGGCAATGTACACTATTCGCCGGCTCATGCCCAAAATTGACTTTGAGCGGGAAATTATTCCTGAAGAGGCTCTTCTTGCTCTTAAGGTTACGATGGATGATTTCTTAAGCGCTCTTCGGGAAATTGAACCTTCCGCCCTTCGTGAGGTGTTTACAGAAATTCCCGAGGTTTCTTTTGCTGATATAGGTGGGCTGGAAGATATTAAAAGGATACTTTTGGAAGCTATCAAAGATCCTCTATACCACTGCGAGGTTTATGGAGCGGCGCATACTAAACCAGCCAAGGGAATTTTATTAACCGGAAAACCCGGCTTAGGAAAAACTTTGTTAGCCAAGGCAATTGCCAAGGAATCAGAAGTCAATTTTATTGCAGTTAAAGGACCCGAGCTTCTCTCTAAATATATTGGTGAAAGTGAAAAAGGAGTACGCGAAGTGTTTAAAAAAGCCAGGCAGGCGGCTCCCTGCATCTTATTTTTTGATGAAATTGAAGCCTTAGTGCCCAAAAGAGGAAAGGTCATGGGTGAGGCAGTTACCGAACGGGTGGTTTCACAGTTCTTAACTGAAATGGACGGGATTGAAGAACTCAAAGAGGTGGTAGTTTTGGGAAGCACTAATAGGCCTGATTTGATTGATGAAGCCCTACTCCGACCAGGGCGTTTTGATTTTGTCCTTGAATTACCCGCTCCTGATTTAAAAGCGCGGGAGGAAATTTTTAAGGTACATACTAAGGAGAAACCGCTAGGAAAAGATGTCAACCTAAATAGTCTTGCCAGTGGGTCAGACGGAATGACAGGGGCGGAGATTGCCTCGATCTGTCAGAAGGCTTCCCTTTTGGCTATTAGGGAGTTTTTAGAAAGTAAAGAGAAGGATCTTAAGAAATTAAAAATTGAAAAGAAACACTTTGTGGAGGCGATGAAAGATGGAACGACAAACAATTAAATGTGTTTTTTGCAAAGGAGGGGGTGTAAACCCTCATTTTAAGGGTACCTGTCCTGTTTGCAAAGGCAAAGGGGAAAATCAAGTTACGGGTAAGTATACGGTCTGCGGCGATTGTCGTGGGTCAGGCCAAAAAAGAGGAACAGCCCTAACTTGTTACGCTTGTGCTGGTTTAGGAGTAGTTCCAGACATGCGGGAGGAATTAAGGCAAGCACGCCAAGAGATCAAAAAAGTCCGTGGGGAGATGGAGGAAGAAAGAACAGGGTTAACCGGAAGGCAACCAAAGGTTGATCGTAAGGCGGGCCGTTGCAAGCAATGGCTGCGAGAGTTGGTAGACGAGAATATAGAAGAAAATTTACAAATACAAGAGAAGACTAAAAGCGTTAGATTTTGTCAAAGCTGTGCAAAATCAACAGAGGGGAATGATATTATCAACATTTGTCTTGAGTGTTTTGGGAAAATAAACAAGTTTGATTCTCGCTGACGCTCGAATTAAAACAAGGAGGTTTATGTTTTACGAAGTAAAAGGCAAGCTATGCTTATGAAAAACGGAATATATGTCTACGGAGTTATCAAAACCGATGGTCCCCAAGACTTTGGGGAAATTGGTATTGGTGACAAAGCTTCCAAAGTATTCACAATAAATTTTAAGGATTTAGCGGTTGTTGTTTCCAAAAGTCCATTTATAATTTACGACTCTTTAGCCAAAGAGAGAACAATCAAAGACCTGGTTACCCACCAGTTTGCAATTGAAAAAGTGATGGAGAGTTTCACCGTCATGCCGGTTAAATTTGGCACCATGGTAGAAACCGAAGATGAAGCAATCAAATTCCTAGAAAAAGGCTATTTTATCTTGGGAAATGTGTTACGCAAGATGGAAGGTATAATAGAACTAGATGTGGTGGCCAGTTGGAAGTTACCCAAAATCCTAGCGGTAATCTACTCCTCACACCGTCGGGTTCAAAAAAAACAGCAGGAAATTGCGTCATGTGGCGACAAAGCTAGCGTAGAGGACAAGGTAGTTCTAGGCAAGTTAATTGAACAAGCTTTGAGTACCAAAAAAACCAAAGATAGTCGGTTGATTTTGCAAACACTTAAAAAGGGGGCAATAGAGACATGCTTGCATGATTTAACAGGTGACGAAATGGTTTTTAACGCCGCCTTTTTGATTAAAGCAGCAAACAAGGAAAAGTTCAATAAAATCTTAGATAAGTTGGATCAAAGGTTTGAAGATACCTTAAATTTCCGCTTGGTTGGCCCCCTACCCCCTTATAGTTTTTCCACCATTTTGTTTAAGAGGATAAGTCAGCAAGAGGTAGAAAACGCCAAAAAGACGCTGGGGTTAAATGGAGAGATAACGGATAAAACTGTCAATGGTGCTTACCGCCAACTAGCCCAAAAGTATCATCCAGATAAGCAAAGCTTGCCTTTTGCTGACGCAAAACGTAAGCAGAGCTTGCGCCCCGCCAAGGCAGGGCTAAAACACGCCGGTCAGGGTCAACTTAAATTTGATCTTATAAATTCTGCTTACAGAGTACTAAAGGATTTTACCAAGAGAGGCTTTTTTGATGTTGATATTTATCATTGGGAGGGACAGAGATGAGAGAACTAATTTATGTACCCATTATCCATACCGACCCTGATATGGGTAGTTTGGCTTCTGATCTTGACGAAAAAGCGACCCAACTTTTGGGAGAACGGTGGGAAAGACATAAAAAGATAGTCGGGGAGTATTGGGAAGAAATAGTAAGGTACTTTGAAAGAAGAGACTTAAAGGGCGTTAAGGTTTTCCAAGATGCTTTGCCAGCAGGGGGTAAAGAAGCGGAAATCATCATTGATAAGTTAGCCAAAACCGGTAGCCCTAATTACAGACTGCTTGAAAAGTTTGTTGGTCAAGGAGCAATTTTACAAAAGACTGAAGACCCTGCTCTTTTAAAGCAAGAATATCAACTAACTAAAGAGCTGATGCTTCATAAGTCTTTATTTTGGGTGATTTTAGCCTTTTTAAATTATAAACTAAAGAAAGGGAGCTTACTTGAGGCCCGAGATAAGTTTATTGCCGCGCAAATTAATCAGAATTTGGAAGAGGGAGAAACAGGCGTCTGTTTTTTAGGGGCTTACCACCAAGTTTTGCCAAAGCTATCAAAAGCCATTCAAATCATACAGGTGAAATGTCCCAGTAAGCTGAGGGAGTATTACCAGAAGCTAATAGGTAACACGAAAATGAAGGAGACTAATCACCTAGCTGATTACTTGAGAAGACCTATTAAAAAAGGAGCATTGGGAAATTATGAATGACGGAGAAGGCAAATATATTTACGGCATCATCAAGACCAATCAAAAACGCGAGTTTGGTCCGATTGGCATTGGTGGGAGAGGTGATGTTGTCTACACCCTTTGCTACCAAGATTTGGCAGCAATTGTTTCGAGTTCTCCAATTGTAAGGTATCCAGTCACAAGGGATAACTCGATTACCCACGCCCTGGTTTTGGAAAAAATAATGGAAGAGTACACTGTTTTACCAGTACGCTTTTGCACGATTGCTAAAGAAGAGGAGGCCATTATCGAAAGAGTTCTGAAAAGCCGCTATCAAGAATTTATTGATTTAATAGCCGAGTTGGAAGGAAAAATTGAACTTGGAGTGAGGGCTTTTTGGACAGACATGAACGCTATTTTTACTGAGACGGTTGAGGAAAACCTGCCAATCAAGCAGTTGAAAAACTTGCTTGTTAAAGAAAAGAATATTCAAAGGCAATACGCCGGCAAAATTAAAATTGGTCAAGTAGTGCAAAATGCATTGGAGGAGAAAAAAAAGAAAGAAGCCAAAGAGCTACTTGAAGTTTTGAAACCATTAAGTCTTGACTTTCGAGAAAACCTTGTTTTAGGCGACATGAATCTGGTTAACGCCGCCTTTTTAGTAGCAAAGGCGCGAGAAAAAGAATTTGACCAAAAGATGCAAGAATTGGAAAAAGTTTATGGTGAAAGAAAAAAATTAAAATATATTGGGCCAGTCCCGCCGTACAATTTTGTTGAAGTGGTGGTGATTTGGTAGAAGGCAGTTATGGCATTAACAGAATTATTAAATAAACCGTTACAATTTATAATGTTTGGTGGCAAAGGCGGCGTTGGTAAAACAACTATGGCCGTGGCAACAGCCTTAGAGCTTAGCAAAAAAACAGGGT
>Ga0265292_1002707_pt1 | contig 11854 bp, 7 predicted proteins | sample Munlanlewell296A_FD_189080 | JGI IMG/M metagenome (GOLD analysis project Ga0265292, IMG submission 189080) | Leachate microbial communities from a municipal landfill in Southern Ontario, Canada - Leachate well 296A | ecosystem: Engineered > Solid waste > Landfill > Unclassified | place: Canada...
ATCGAGGGTATTTATCATGTCCTCGGACGCATCAACATCTATTGAGTCTAATAAACACACCCCGTCATTATTATTTAAAGCATATGTAAACCCTGTAACACTCTGTTGATTCCACGAATTAGTAGAAGCCTTATAATAAGATCCTTGTCCAGCAGCGTATACATATCTTGATGCGTATGTACCAGTTGAAACATCAACTATAACTAAATATTGTTTGTCTTTCCTAATTCTATAATACAACCAATCACTAGTTATTTTTGATTGTGCGGAAATAGTAAATCCTGACACACCACCAAACAGTATTTCAACTGGAGAATGTGTACCATTAGCTGTATATCCATCACGTTCTACTATCGATACATTATCTACCCTTAATGATGTACCATTCTGTGCAACAAATGTAAACTTACATCTATTACCAGCATTAATAATATCACATCCTCTAACAACAATACGTCTGGACTGATCAGACAGTCCAGATGTATCATTAGTAAGTTTTCTATATAATGCTGTCGCTATAGAATCTTTTACGCCAGCCCACACGTATAATTTATTATTAATGTAATTTATTGAGTGAAATGATCTATAACCACTTTGACTCTGTGATATTTTCTTACCAATATTAGTAGCTGATGGACCCAAACCAATATTATTCCACATAATACTGGCTTCCATACATCCAACAGTATAAAATCCCATACTATCGGTTGGTAAAGCTTCTATAGGATAATCAACACTCACTATCTCTTTGGGATGCATTTCAGCAGGTGCTTCAGACCAAACACTATCCAAATCTCTATAAGCAACCGTTAGACCAGCAGCAGATATTCCTCTAATACTATTCACACAGAGCGGTGGAAGGCATACCATCTTTATGAGTGGGATATAGCTCTGAGGTGTAAAAGCAAGATTAGATCCGGTAAGATCTCCTGATTTAACATGTCTAGTACCAATATTTAAACTAATATTACTCATAGTACCAGAAGCAAAATAATAACCAAGATACCATTGATAAGCATCACGAGGTATGAATCTTACTGGAAGTGTAAATCTCTTAAGCGCGCCATTATAGATTCCATACGCAACATTAGTGATATTAACTGTTCCCCAATCCTCAATATACCAATCATATGTACCAGTTAAACGACCAACTTTAAATTTTGTATTTAATGTGGTATTATAATTATCCCACGTACTAGCCTCAGTAATTATCGACCTAAGTCTATATCCTCCAGATGGCAATTGCATAGAAGCATCTGGCCACATAATAGTATTACCAGCAGAATCATTGACCGTATCTGGTGTCCTATCAGTGCCCCATCTAAACATTCTAAAATATGGATCTAATTCATGATTTAGCTCTTGATTATAAAATCTAAAATAATATTTCCAATATCTTGATCTTATTGTCTTATTAAACATGAACACATGATTCATGTTGGCAAATGATTTACCTGTTATATGATAATAATCACTTGTACTAAATTTAATTGTGTTACGTAAAGGAACATCAGTCCATCCTACATCACCATCTAGTTGCTCATTAGTTGGACTTGCCCCTCCTGTCCAGTAACAAACACGTATCCCAAGACACCATTGCATTCTCATCTCGACGCCGTTCAATGCAACCGATCTTCCCGCATCTTTCCAGACTGACTCGTCTGCCACTTGTCCAGTTGTGAGATTCTCAGGCCACCAATCTTGGGGTGTAGATTTAAACAATTCTGCAGCCTGTGCTTCTTGAGCAGAAGCGCCAGATGGTGCTGCAGGATCAAATAAAGTTTTATTTGCTGCACGAACAGAATCGGTCCATGCTGGCTGACGAACATGCATATTAATTGCTGTAGCTTCAGCTGGTGGATCAAAATTTAATTCAAAACCGGTCCCTTCATTCTGGTCAGTACGTAAAATATAAGCAGCATTATCTACATCATCATCAACCATAGCTGCCAATTCACCGCTACCTAATGCTTGATAACTAACATGATCACCAGCATCATATGCTGTAGGATTACTAAGATTTACTTTGGCTGTGTCAACATATATGCTTTTAGAATTTGTATTTAAATAAAGCTGATCATCAAACAATTTATCTAATTCTGTTTCTGTTAAACCTTGATTACCTATTGTTTGATTCGCTAAAAAGGCCCCGGTCAATTTAAGCAAATTACGAAGCTGACTCATGTAATGAACACCCCATACGTTAAGTAACTATGGACCACCATACAAGAACTCTTGCTTGTCTCTCTTCATCAACTCCCGATGGAAGATTAGTTCTGACCCATATCTCTCCATAATCATTAGGAGCAATACGAAATTCTAGAGGATCATGGCGATCTTTTATCCTTGCCGGCAAACCAGCATCACCATAACCAAAGAAGTTTACACCATCAACACTTATCTCTATTAGATCTTTATCGCCTTGATCTTCTATACTTGTATATGCTTCAGCATATTCAGTTGTCTTATTATAAACCCTCATAATTTCGGCTTCACCAGCAGCACCAATCTCAGCATCATTACACCAAATTTCGTCTGTCCATATATCTTGATTAATTCTCATAGCTATATTATAGTTTTGATCTTGCTGAAAACTAGTCTTGAGGATCTGCTGTCCTATTACACCCGTAACTGATGAATCTATAATACTCCAATGACTACCTTGTTCAATCGTATCAAAGTATATCTTATCACCAACAGTAAAATAATTCGGAGGATCACCTTGAATTGTAAATTGAACTTCTCCATTATCAGAAGTATATTGAACACCAGTAAAAGCATGAGATGCTTGTAAACCAGATACAGTACCAGTAACAGTCCATTCTTCACCATTTGGAACAGAGCTATCTATACACTCAATCGTCCAACTTTCAGTCTCTGTAGTAGCATTGCTCACCGTAACACCACCAAAAATTCCACCAGAACCATTATTTGTTGGATCTCCCCATGGTAATGTAGCAGTAGCATTCGCATCATACATTATATATGCATCAGATCCACCTCTTACACCAAGATAATCACCAACCTTGGCTTTCATTGGATCTACCAAGAAAAAATCTGTAATCTCGTTTACTCCAGATACATCAATCTGTTGTGATTCTGAAGTTGATATTAGTTCAAGATATGTTTCCTTATCTCTCCACACATAAAAAGTCCAGGTTCTTGTTACTTCCAACCGCCCAAACACTCTTACACCATAAATATACCCATCCTGATTAATTGGCTCTGTAAGATCTATTCTTGTTCTACCACTTAATGCCAAGGTTCCACTTCTCTGTCCAATCCAATTACCACCAAGCATAGCCATATCAGATGGCTTGAAATCAATAAATGTAGGGTCATTAAGTGCACATATCTCTGTTATTTGTCTACCAGAGAAACAAGTTACCAACATAGTAACTTTTAAATATCTTGGTGCGCCATCTATATTAGCATATACCACGCCTCTGGTTCCATTAAACATAAATAGATCATTTCCATCTTCAACTGAACTCCATCTTGTATAAAATTTATGATCTACATATTCAAGCCAATCAGTATTATCATTAGATGCTTCGATTTTTACTAATTCTTTGTTAGTATATTTGTCTACGAAGACTTCTAATCTCATCATCCTATAATTGCCATTCATATCTATATTTACTATAGCAGTATTATATGCCCAATCTGTCGCCATCAATCCTGCTGGTACAAAAGTATAGCCGGCGGCAACAAAATCAGCAACCCTACATGCAGATGTAATATCTCCATAATTATAGAGTCCAGGAGAACCACCACTATTTACCGCACATCTTAGATAAATTGACGACGACCCTGGTTTAAAATAATACGCTAAATAATCTCCCGCTTGTACTTGTAGAGGAGAAGATGGAAACCATACATGAAATCTATCTTCACTTTCCACAGGTATCTCAAGTTCATTAGTTTCACCAACAAAATCTAATCCACCAATACCATCAGCACGAAAGGCCTTAATCTTTAAATATCCACTAGCGGTCCCCTGATTTCGACCATACATACCTACCTGTCTTATTACACCATCGGCTTGAAAAAACCTATCAGTATTTGGTGCAGATGTAACAACAATTAAAGTATAGCCTTTCATCCCATCAATATTATGAGAATACCCGCCACCGGTCCATACACCACCATAACAAGAAGGAATGGCCGGCGCAGCTATAATCTTGGTATTTTCATCGTAATCTAAATCAAATAGCCCCATAAGCTCGGAGGTGGAGAACATTTCAGATCCTCCACCATCGCTTCTTATTCCAAATTCGCGAGCGACATTAACTCTTGTCATTCCACGACCTCAGTTTACCCATCGTTTTTCTTAATCCCTGCTTTATTATCTTGCCTCTGGCTACGAAAGATAATACTTTATTATTCCATGGAGTATAAGAATCTGGTTTTCTCTTTAGTCTTCCTCTAAATGTTGCCGGTAAATCTCTAGAAGACAAACTCATTTAGATACACCCATGATAATAAAGATAGTAATAATTGTAGCAACTATAGGTGGTAGTATTACTTCTATGTTACCAAAACTCTCTTGAATAAGTACAGACTTTGGTGGCTCTATATATTTATTTGGTTTATCAGTATCTTTCATACCGTTTTACCTGTAATAGGATTAGTCAATACACCAACAGGAAATCCTTGTGCAACAGTAGACATTTTCATATTGAAAATATTGTCTACTGATACAAGACATTTATTGTCTATCTGATCATAAAACAGAACAAGACAATTTCCTATTCGATTAGTCGTCATACCCATTACTTGTCCAAATAATCTTGGTGGACCGCCTATTTGTATAGCACCATCTTTATATTGAAAGAAATAGTTATTTTCATGACGGCGTGGAATTACAATCATGTGAGATGGTAATTCTATTGATATGATATTTTCTTTAACTTGAGAAAATTCAACATATTCTATCTTATCGACATATGGCAATAATTCTATGTCTTTAATCTTATCTATTGCAAATACGCATCCCTCTCTTGTATTAAGAGACAGAATATACATTGCATGTTCGGCACCAATCATAGCACCAGCACCGACAAATTTACCATCTCCACGCCGTATATAAATAAATTTGGTAAACATATCTAGTTTTGGTATAGCTATATTAGCATCACTAATCATCATTCTTATATCTAATATAATATCTTTTGGTACAATAGACCACTCGTGGTGTGCTTCATCAAACACTCTACCATCAGCAGACATTGCAACCCAACCACTTTTTTGATCGTTAATAGATATTTGTCCAGCAGGTTGCTGGCTATTTATTTTTATATTGGGGACAGCCACTTCTTTTATCTGTCCATTATTGTGTGAAAACCACATAGTGTCTCCTATTTTATTTTACTATATCCTTGACCAAATGCACCAACATTTGAGCCAGAGAAACTAGAGCTAGAAGCTCTAGATTTCTTCTTATCATATCCGATATTAAAACCACCATGGAGATTCATGGCCGATTGACCTGCGCGACTACGACCCTTCTTTTTCTCTTTTCCTCTTATACTACTAAGCGTCTTAACCTGCGCGGCAACAGTTTCACCAAAACGACTTTCTCTTATCGGGAGAAGTATTCTACTAGCCTTAGCCAATCGATTAAACGGACCTCCCTCAATCACGTCCACCAGAAGATCTTGTTTTATATTCGCAGACTCCATTATCTTCTGCAAATAATAACGTGCATCTGATGGACTGATCTCTCCCTCTTGGAGTGCGTTCTCGATATCAAGACAGGTATAATACGTCTCCTCTATCAAGCTATCTTCAATAATACTATCATTAATAGCTTCAAGAAGATTCATAGTAGCCCCCTTTTAAGTCCAAGTATATCTAAACGACACCCTATCAGTATATGTACCCGGTGGTAAATTGGGACCAGAATAAACAATGATATTCATTTTGACGGCATTACCAGTAGTTGCTTCGTCAAAATTCCAGTTGGTCTTGCTTGTGCCACCAGTATACGTATCTATCTCAAGATATTGTGTATCAGCCTTAAGAGACTGACCGGTATTACACGCAGTAGAATCTTTAATCGCGCCAGCATCACCTATAAACGACGTAAGAGATGCCCACGGATCTCCAGATTGCAAGTTATCACACCAACAAGCCTTAATATAGCTGGTACTTCCTGTATCAGTAGTATTGCCGGCCAAAATACCACTTGTTGCAGTTCTAGCAGCAGCATCATATGCGGTAAATCTCGGAGCAGTAGCTATCGCAGATGACCATGTTAATGATAAAACATTGTCATTATAGTTAACTGCACCAGTATAACCCATAACACGACTGTATGAACCACTAGTACCAACCCACATTTCATCAATGATTGTACATGGGAGTGCAACTGGTCTTTGTTTGTTAGGAATAGCAGATTGCTGCATGGTAGCAGAACCACCACTACCGCACCATACTATTGTGTTACTACCAACCTGAGCCCACGATGGTGTAGCTTCCCAATCTGTTTGAGCAGAGTTAAAATAAAGATGTACTGTCGGTTGAGCCAATTTGGGCCTCCTTAAGAAGTAATGTCGCCTTGTAGTTGAAATGAATATTCTCGTGGATTTCCTGTTGGAACAGAATTTGATCCCGGCAATAACCTCTTCCAAAAATATGCTATTTCATCAGTATCTATAAACCCATCAACCTGATCTGCTTGAGTAGCATATATCCAGTCATGATAATCTTTCCAATCACCAGGAAATCCACTTGAATCAATAGCCATCTGAACGTATTTATATCCATCACTAATTCTAATAGTGGCAACATCTAGCGATGATACAACTATTGAATCTGCAAATTTAACAAATAATCCAACGACAATTTCAGTCTCTGTTGTTCCATCACAATAAATTGGTATGTCGCTACCACCATCAATTTGACAGACTTGATTCGATCCAGGCACATACCCTGAAAATCTCAATTCTAATTCAGTTGTGTCTCCCGTCCACTGAGTAGAACATCTAGTAGAAATAATCGGAGTACCATTTACATTCACTGGACGTGGTTTTGGTATAATATAAATTTTACAATTAGATAATCCACCAGTATGAATATTATGTACTGCTATTCTATGTTCTGTAACTTCTGCATCGTCGGTACTTCCAGCTGTGACAGTACCATCTATTAAATCTTCACCTATTGTTATAGTCGCAACATCACCAACAACGAGATCGTCAGCATCTGCGAATTTTATACCTATACCTGGGATTATATCGGTATGCCATGTAGTATCGTCTGCAGCAAGGTTACCGATATAATCATCATTAAATGGACTATATAAAGTCTGACCAATTATACTAATTGATATTAATTTATTAATCGTATCCACAGAACCTATTGTTATTGTATATATGTCTGGAAAATCAAAATTATTTGCTTGATCATAGGCACTAGTTATTACATCATGCCCGTCAGGATTTTCATATGTAATTCTTGAATCATGTGAAGTTGTCTCAGCATCAAGAAATTGAAAATATGCATTCGGCATTATTAAACTCCGGTTCCAGCCATTGCCGCAAGCTGATTTATATTAGAAGCCTCAATTCTAGTTACTAACGAACCGTCACCAGTTATCTCACCCTTAACATCAAGATTCACCTGTATTGGAGGTATATTAATATTAATATCATCAATATCTGCTTTAATTGTAACACCCTGAAGCGCCTGACTAATTGCACCAGCTATAGCCTGAGCATTAAGCGCCTCGATACTATTAGTAAACCTTTCAAGTACACCAATTAACACATTGTCTCCTCCATTATCGGTAGGAACAGAAACATTCATATCACCACCAGCGAATGCAGGAGAGGGAATTAATGCGTCACTAGCAAAATTAGAAAATTTATTGACCATGGTATCTATGCTTTTATTCAAGCTATCAAAACTACTAATTACGCCAGATACTATCTCGGCCAGCTTATCAAAACCAGCATCTATCGTGCCAGACTCAAACGGTAGAAATCCCATCTTTCTAAGGCCGGCAACATTGTTCTTATCAAGAACTATCTCACCAGCATGAAGAAGAGCAAGCTGATTTCTAGATAATGCTCCATCAGAACCTATAACAGGACCACCATCTGCAAACGATCTTAACGACATCCCCCTAACACCATTATTAGCATCGTCTAACGCTTTCTTGTCGGCGCTTGCTAAATCCTTTTTAGACATAAGCCAAGTGGAACCACCAACACCGCTAGTACTAGTCAAGTCTCCAGAGTCAACTTCAAATGATTTTATTGCTTCTTTAAAACGATCCATAATTTCTTGGGGTATTGAATATTCTCCTTGTTTACCAGTTTCATTCTTGCTAGCTCTATATATTGTATTTAACACATCTCTATAAGCTTCATTAGCATTATCATTGCTTCCATATTGTCCACCTAATCCATTTACTGCATCTACAAATCTCTCCATTGCTATTGCTGCTTCTTCAGCATTTTGTTGTGATACGAAATCATTTGTAAATCCAGCCGGTAAACCACCTTCTATCTTTACTTCTTTACCTTTACCACCGTATTGAAATGCAGATACTCCCTCTTTACCACCCCAAGAAAGTCCACCACCAAGAGCACCTTCGATTGTCTTACCATATCTACTATCAACCTTTTTATTTAGTCCTAATACATCTCTCTCAGTAGCATTAGCGGCATCCAATAATTGATCTGCTGTGGGTGTTCTACCGACTCTACTCCAAACAGAAGCCATAGCTGTATACTGGAATATTCCTTGCAACATACCTTTAACATCAGGATGTATACCTTCGTCAGGAATACCCGATTTTGCCATATATATTTCGTATGCTTCTTTAACAGCAGGTCCTATCATACCATTAATTTCATTCCAAACTTCATATCCCATACCTTTTGGAGCATTTATTCCCTGACTAAATTGACCAAATTCATATCCTGCTGGAACTGAAGATTTATAATCTTTTGGTAAATCCAATCCTGGTTCTTTTGGTTTAGCAATACCAGCCTTTGTAGCTTTATCTGCCTTATCTTTGATAGCTTTCTCTATCATACCCTGAACTTCAATTGTTGCATTATTAAACAACTTATCCATAAATGTCGTATCACCAAATTTATCAATTAATTGATAAATATTCATGTCATTGACATTAGTTGGTATACCACCAAAAGCTGCTTCTGCAACTTGAGCAGTAGCCGAAATGGCCTGACCAACACCAGGAATTCCAGATGCAGATTGAGCATAAGATAATACTTTATTCATCATCGAACGATTTCCGATTAATGACGAATAATTTTCTTGGATTATTTGCATTATTGATTGTGTTAATGGACCACCATTAATATCATTTGCCATACCAGAATTCTGTATAATTGAACCAACAACACGCTGTACTAATTCACGAATATTAGTAGTATTTCTAACCATAGACGGCACGTCAAGTGTAACACTATCACTAGTATCTAACATTGCTGCATTTGTTGTTTGACTAATTGACATTTCTGATGATATAGATTGTCTTAAAACAGATTCTATCTGTTTTGCCAATTCACCAGCAGTAACATCAGCCGGCGTGCCTTCAGCAAATCTATTAAATCTAGCATATGACGATGTAGCACGTTTAATACCATCAGATCCACTATAATTAAGAGCATGAGCAAGTTGTCTAGCTCCAGGCTTTCTCATGGCCTGTGCACTTATAACAAATTCATCACCGCTCAACCACGCTGGAATAGAATCAGTTATTGTAGATGTTGGTGATACTGCTCCACCAGAAGCTAAACCTTTTGACCTTCTTTCTTTAAATTCTTCTAGTGTCTCTTTATTAATATACTTCCATCCCGAAGCATTCTCTTGATAATCTTTTTCTACTTCCATAGCAGCACGAGATCTTTGACCAACTGTACCGCCAGTAGCACCCTCTCCAACTCTAAGAGCTTCGTCTATACCTTTCTGTAATGGAGCAGACAAAACATTTGATTGTGTTTCTTTTTGCGCTTGAACCAACAACTTTAATAGATCGACCATATCTTGAGTATGTTGTTCTATCTTCGCGTCTGTTGATGTTACAGACGATGCAATGTCCTGCCCTGTCTTAGCCAAATAATTTGCACGACCCTCTGGTGCAAATTCCTTCCATAAACTAGCCTTATCTTCACTAGACTTACCACTCGATCGAGTTTCCCATCTATACATATCACCAGCAAATGTCTTTAATATTTCAGGTAATGCTCCAGATTCAGACCAATCTCTAAGTTTACCCCCCTGTCCAGTAAGAGAAGCCTTTGTCTTTTCATCTCCACCTTGGTATGCTATTAAAACTTCCATTAAAGATCTATCACCACCAAACACTCCAGCACCAGCTTGTGCTATCTCACCCTGTTTAGTTAATTCTTTTGCGCGTTCTGGTCCACCCTCAACATATTTACCAACTATATCACCGATCTGCTTCATAGTGGCATTTATTTGACCCTGCGCTGCTTCTGGCGCTCCCTGCAATTCCATCACCGATCTTTGTTGATTGACTTTCTCAATCATATCCCTCATTTGACCAAATTCACTCTCACTTATCTTACCAGCGGCTAACAAAGCCTTCGCCATATTAGAAGCATCACCTATCTGCTTATCATATGCCTCTCTTCTATAAAATGCACTTGCGCCCTGCCTACGATCATTGTCCTCCGTCTTCTTTGCTTGCTCTTGTATCATCTTTCCGGCTAATTCATTAGCCTGTTTTAGATACTCAGCCATCTCTGGATTTCCTCTACGAATAGATCCAGATTGATCAATACCGACTATCTCCTGAACAGCTTGTTGAATCTGTTGAGCTTGATGAACATTCTGTATCCCACCAGCCTTAGTTATATCAGCAATATTTGCCATCCTACCTTGTATGGCTTCATTACGTCTCTCCATTCCAGATTTTGGATTGAAGATTTGATCCATTTGTCTACTCATATCAGCTGTATGAGTTCTAGCATTACGATATGCCTGACCAGCAGCTTCTATTGAGCGAACATATTCATCTTGATGTTTGGCTGCCTCGCCGTATAATTCAACAAGCCTTGTAAAATTACTAATTACTTCAACATTAACATTTCCTGGTTTAAGTGCCGCTCCCATCTTTTGAGCAGCAGGTGCTAATGCATTATAACTATTGGCTAAATCTTTCCACATCTCTTTGTCTGATTTAGACAATCCAGGCATATTCTCAATTGTTTGAATACCCTTTTGACCAGCTAATTCAGTATCAGTTAGACCAATAAGTGCTTCCCTACCCTTAATATTTGGTCTGGCAACTATAGATTCCTTCATCTGACTTAATTGATATTGATATGTTGAAAGTTGTTCTCCAACAGCCTTAGCCCTCGCCCTTCTACCCTCAAGAGCCTGAGCTTTATATAATGCCATACCCTCGCCAAGTTCATATGATACCGTCTCAACAGCACCTGGAGCCTTAGAAACTGCGCCAGAGTATGCTTTACCAGCACCATCTTTACCATAAAATCTTGCTGATTTAGTGAGGGTATTTAATTCGTCCATCTTTTCAATAGCGTCGTCTAAAGATTCTTTTTCTTTAGTTCCCAATAATCCACTTTTACTAACAGACACCATCTGTTGTATAGATTTTTCACGTAATTTGTTAACATTTTCATAATAATTAACATCATCTTTGTTTAATTTACTAATTTCACGCTGATATCGAGCCATCCTACCGACCGACTCAGTTGATCTATCAACTGCAGATAAATAATCTTCTACAGCATATCCAGCATCAACCCAACTTTTATGAATTTCTGTAGCGGCTTTAGTACCACTATAGGCCATTTCCATCCACATTATAGGACTAAGAAACTTC
>Ga0265292_1002708_pt1 | contig 11853 bp, 14 predicted proteins | sample Munlanlewell296A_FD_189080 | JGI IMG/M metagenome (GOLD analysis project Ga0265292, IMG submission 189080) | Leachate microbial communities from a municipal landfill in Southern Ontario, Canada - Leachate well 296A | ecosystem: Engineered > Solid waste > Landfill > Unclassified | place: Canada...
CGCTCCAGGAGCGACTTTCCGATGACGCCTGCGTAGTAGCTCGTGCCGCACGCGAGGATGATGATGCGCCGCGCACCACGGATGTGCCGCTCATCGAGTCGCCCCTCGACGTCGAAGTGGTCGCCGACCAACTCGACGCGCCCCCGCAGAAGTTCGCGGAACGCCGCGGGGCTCTCGTGGATCTCGCGGAGCATGTGATGCTCATGATGTGACTTGGTGGCGGCGATGGCCGGCGGCGCTGGAAGTTCGTGCACACGCACGGTGCGAGGCGTTCCCGCAAGGCTCCAGAGATCCACGCCTCGCGCGGTGACCTCGGCCACGTCCCCATCCTCCAAATAGACCACGCGCCGCGTGTGGGGCAACAGGGCGAGCGCGTCGGACGCCAGCAGCGTGCGCCCATCCGCGAGGCCCACCAAGAGCGGGGACCTCTCGCGTGCGGCGATGATCCGGCCGGGCGAATCCTGTGAGATGACGGCCAGCGCGTACGATCCCTCGACGAGCGCGAGCGCGGAGCGCACGGCCAAGAGAAGATCCCCGGGCAAGTGCTCCTCGATGAGGTGCGCGAGGACCTCAGTATCGGTGTCGCTTTCGAACACGTGCCCGTTCGCCACGAGCTTCTCCCGCAGAGCGACGTGGTTCTCGATGATCCCGTTGTGCACGACGGCCAAGCGGTGAGAGCAATCGCGATGGGGGTGCGCGTTGCGCTCTGAGGGCGCGCCGTGCGTGGCCCAGCGCGTGTGACCGATGCCAAGCGGCCCAGAGGGAAGCTCAAGCGCGGCGAGCGCGGCCACCGGGCCCACGGCGCGGCGCACTTCGAGACCGCGCGCACCCAAGACCGCGATGCCGGCGGAGTCATAGCCGCGGTACTCGAGCCGCCGGAGACCATCCAGCACGAACGTCGAAGCGTTCTCTTTGCCGGCGATGCCCAAGATACCACACATACAGGGAGCGTCCTTCACACGAGTGTTTAGCGGTTCGGAAGCAAAGCGCGAGTTGTGCCACCGGTGCGGGCGCGTCGAGCCGTCGCGTAGAGGAACGCGTCGTTCGACCGGCGCTCAAGCTTCGCCCACGCCCGACCAGGCCGACCGATGAGCACGCGGGTCATCGCCAGCAAGTACGCGAAGCGCGCGAGGACGCGCGTGGGCGTGCGGCTCGCGAGGGCCCACCACAGGTCGCGCCGGTGGTACGCGCGCCACGCGATGGTCACCATGATGAGGTCCATGGCGAAGCTTGTCGCGAAGTACAAAGGAAGGCGGGAGCGGTCGTGCCACGCGAACCACAATGGTAGCACGAGGTAGAACGCGCTCGCCACAGTCGCATTCAGCACGAGGAGGGGCACTTCGACGGTCCCGAAGACGCGCTTGCCCAAGACCGCGCGGTGCTTGCGGAGCACGAGCCAGAAGTCAGTGTACCAGCGCACGAGCTGGCGGTAGTACGCGCGAAGCGTCGGCGGATCAGACGTGAACACCTTCGCGCGCATGTTCATCTTGATCTTCTTGCGTGCGCGTTGCATGCGGAACGTCATGTCGAAGTCTTCCGCTATCGTGTCGAACTCGAAGCCCATCTCGCGTAGTGTGCTCGCGCGGTACGTTGATGAGACACCTGGTAGCACGACGAGGGCTTTCATGGTGCTCTCGGCGTCGCGATCGATGTGGACCGTGAGCATGTAGTCGATCTGGCGCGCCGCGGTGACCCAAGTGTGCGGGATGCTCTCGACCGCGCCGCCGACAGCGGCGAGGTCGGGGTCCGCGAAGTCCCGCGTGATCTCCTGGACGTAGTTCTCGTCCACGACGCTATCTGCATCCGTGATGGCGACGAGATCCGTGTCCACGTGGGCAAGCGCCGCGTCCAGCGCGCGCGTCTTCCCGCCGTTGGTCGCCAATCGGACGATCGTCACTCCGCGGGAGCGGTAGTTCTCGAGCACGGCAGGTGTCCCGTCCGTGCTGCCATCGTCGATGACGAGGACACGATCGACGGGCATGGTCTGCCTGAGGATGCTCTCGATGGTCGCGCCGACCGTGAGGGCGTCGTTGAAGACGGGGACAACGAACGTGATCGTGGGGCACGCCGCGAAGTCCACTGCGCCTGTGTCGGGCGCTTCGCGTGGGCGCTTCCGCGCGAAATGCCGCGAAACGAAGCGCCACGCCAGCACGCCTAGATGCACGATGGTCAAGCCGGTGGTGGCCCAGAGGATCAGGAGGAAGATGGCTACGTCGCGTGCCCACGCGGGATCCATGGCCGCGATTCCTGGCAGTACAGCGGAAGTCGTTTCGCGTCCAACGCTCGTGGAACGATTCGGACGCGTCGAACTCAGTTCGAGAGAAACCGAACCCTGTACCACAACCAGCATCGCTTCTCGGGACCGCGTGCACCTGGAAGGTGATATCAACGTCCCAAGCCGCTGACTCGACCGTCGCGCATCCGCTCGATCCCACTCGCCACCACGACGTCCGACGTGTGGTCGTCGTCGGCCTCGGCTACGTGGGTCTCCCCTCCGCGATCTGCCTGGCGAAGGCCGGCTACCTGGTCGTCGGCGCTGACATGAGCGAGCGCGTCGTGGCGGCGATCCGCGCGGGCACCACACCGCTCGCGGACGCTGCGAGCGACGAGGAGGTGCGCGCGCTCGTCTCCGACGGTCGCCTGAGCGCGACGACGGACACGGCGGCCGCGGTGCGCGACGCGGACGTCGTCCTGGTGTGCGTGCCGACCCCCGTCCATGAGGACCACATGCCCGACCTTGGACCGCTTGAGAGCGCGAGCGCTGCCATCGGACGAGGCCTCCAGCGCGGCACCGTCGTTTCCTATGAGAGCACGACGTTCCCGGGGTGCACGGAGCGCGTGTGCATCCCGATCCTGGAGCACGAAAGCACGCTTCAAGCGGGCAAGGACTTCGGCGTCGCCTACTGCCCCGAGCGGCTCAACCCCGGCGACGACGCGCACACGGCCGAGGTCACTCCTCGCGTGCTTGGCGCGCTGGACGCGCGCAGCCTTGACATCGCGTCATCCGTGTACGAGTCCATCCTCCACGCGCCACTCCACCTCTGCCCCGACATCAAGACGGCGGAGTGCAGCAAGGTCCTCGAGAACGTGCAGCGCGACGTCAACATCGCGCTCGTGAACGAGTTCGCCGCGATGTCGCGGCACCTCGGGCTCGACGCGCACGCAGTGCTTGCGGCAGCGCGCACGAAGTACAACTTCTACCACGCGCAGCCCGGCCCAGGCGTGGGCGGCCACTGCATCCCAGTCGATCCGTACTACCTCATCGAGGAAGCGCGGCGCGCCGGCTTCGAGCCGCGGCTGATGGCACTCGCGCGTCAAGTGAACGATGATGCCACGGAAGCCGTCACGGACGTGGTCCTCTCCGGCTTGACGGGCGAGGTGGGCGCGAAGGTCGCCGTGCTGGGCCTTTCCTACAAGGGCGGCGTGGGGGACCTCCGCGAGTCGCCAGCGCTACGCGTCATCGAACGCCTGCGCCGGCATGGCGTGCACATGGGCCTTCATGACCCGCACGTCGAGCCACTCAGCTTCGCGCGCGCGACGAACGGTGCGAGGGGCCTCACGATCGAGGAAGCCACGCGTGGCGCGCACGTGATCGCGATCCTTACGGACCACCCGGAGTTCCGCGGCATCGATTGGCCTCATATCGCGACGCTCGCGAAGCCCAACGCCATCGTGGTGGACGGCCGCGGCCTCATTGACGCGAGGGACCTGCGTGCGTTGGGCATGCGGGTGTGGAGCATCGGCCGGGGGCACGCCCCATGAATTGGGAAGGCCGCAAGGTCATCATCACCGGCGGCGCTGGCTTCATCGGGAGCCACCTCGCCAAGGAGCTGCTCTCTCGCGGCGCGAGCGTGACCGTCTTCGACAATCTCAGCACGGGCCGCCTGGGCAACCTGAGCGACTCCATCGACCGCTTGGAGGTCATTCGCGCGTCCACGCTGGAGCCGCTGCGCCTCTCGCGCGCGATGCAGGGCGCTGACACGGTGTTCCACCTTGCCGCCGTGCTGGGCGTGAAACGCACGTGGGAGGAGCCCATCCGTGTGATCCTGGAGAACGTCCAAGGCACGCACAACGTGCTCCACGCAGCCAGCGACGTGGGCGCGCGCAAGGTCGTGCTCGCATCATCCAGCGAGGTGTACGGTGACGGCGCGCCCCCATACGTCGAGACGGAAGGGGCGGCACCACGAACGGGCTACGCGGCCGCCAAGCTGCTTGAAGAGAAGCTCGCAGAGGCATTCACGCGCGAGACGGGGCTCTCCACGACGAGCTTGCGCTACTTCAACGTGTACGGCCCTGGACAAGAATGCTCGGCGTACGGCTTCGTCACGGCGATCTTCTGCGACCGCGTGCTCCAGGGCCTTCCGCCCATCGTCTTCGGGGACGGGGAACAAACGCGCGACTTCACCTTCGTGCAGGACACGGTGCGCGGCACGATCCTCGCGGCCGAGCGCGAGGCCAACGAACACGAGGTCTATAACCTCGGCACCGGCGTCGAGACCAGCATCGTGCGCCTCGCGCGCGTGGTGCTATCGGCCGCTGGTCGCACGGACATCGCTCCGGTGCACGTGGACAGCCGCGCGGATGAAGTGCGCCGCCGCGTGGCGGACGCGCGTGCCGCGAAGTCGCGCTTGGGGTGGGCGCCGCGCGTGCAGCTTCAGCAGGGTCTCGCTCACACGCTGGGAACCCCGATCGCGGGGATCCCTCAGGCGAGAAGCGAGGCTACGCCGTCGTGATCGACGATGCAGGCGGGGTCGCGACCGGAGTCGCGACCGTGAGGCCGCGCTCGGTCTCCGCCACAAGTGGAAGGACTAGTGCGGGGTCCGTCACGCGGTACACGAAACGCCCGCCTTGCAATTCGCGCGTGAGCACGCCGAGGCGATGGAGGTACACGAGCGCGCCGCCCAACGTGCTCCCGCTGATGCCAGTGGCGTTCGAGATGTCGCGCCGAGTGGACGTCTTCCTGCGCGCCACGACGGCAAGCACGGTGGCCGGAACGCGGCGCTGCAGCGCCGATCGCACGATCATGATCGCGTCCGGGGCGCCCACGGGGAACAGCCGACGATAACGACCGTCCTGGCGAAAGGTGATTCGGCCGGTGCGCTCGAGCAGATCGATATGGTACTTCGCCGTGCTCAACGCGATCCCGCATTCACGCGCCAAGAGACGCGTGTGGATGCCAGAACGCGCCACGATCATTTCGAAGACCAACTCTCTCCTCTGGGTCAACGCCGTGCTTTCGATCATGACGCGCCCGATGTGCGCTCGCGCCGAGCATGACCTTCGTGCCTACCATCTGCGGGCTGTTCGCTGAGGTCGCTCACCGGCGGCGCGACCAAGCGAGCAGCAAGGCAGTCAGCCCGACAGCGATCGCCACGCTGACCACCGTGGGTCCCGGGGTGTTATGGTTCACGGGAAGGACGGGCGCAGGGGCGGCGACGGACTCGGCGGGCGTCACGATGGTGGGGGGTGGTGTGGGCGGCGCGATCGTGAACCCCACGCTGGTGCCCGACGAGAGCGGGCCCGTCACTGGTCCAGGGGACGTGGCGTCATTGACCGCGAGGCCCGCGGGGGGCTCGATGGAATACGTGCCGTTCCACGTCGAGGCGAGCGCTATCGTGTGGCGGCCTCCCTCCATCGGGGGCGTCGCCAACGTGATCTCGTGATGGATGGATAGTCGAGCCCCCGTCTCGTTGGCTTCCGCACCAGATAGCGACACGGACACGTTGGACACGCGCACGGCGGCGCCGTCCACCGTCAGGGGGGCGAACGTCTTGTCGCGCATGTCATTGCTGGCGGCGGCGGTGATCCGAGATATCTCGGCGAACGATAGCTTCCCGTCCCCGTTGCCGAAGTAGGCGTCGAGGCTTTGTCGCATCTCGGCGCCGCGGGCGTTCTCCCACTTCTGATCGAGTCGTACGAGGATGGTGGTGGCATTCGTGAACGACAACTGGAGCGCCGTCGAATCTGGCACGCCCGATGCTTTCGTGGTCGCGGCAGATGCGAGACTTGAGGACGCTGTGGAGATCGCGAGCAAGGCGAGGATGACGGGCGTGGCGAGGCGGATCATGGGGATCGACTTCCTTGGATGAGTGAGTGAGAGGGAAAGGACCGGGGGCGTACCAGACGCCCCCGGAGTCGTTGGGTGGGGCGTTATGCCCTACGGCGCGGACCCTCCGCCGAGGGCCAGCGCGAGGAACGTCTGGTCCGTCGGGGCGCTGACGTCCTGGTCGTGCGTGACCGTGGTGGAGCTGTTCTGAGCCATGTTCGCGATGTCACCGAAGACGAGGGGGCTTCCCACCGCGTTGTGGACCGCGATCGCGAGCAGGACCGTGTTCTGGTCAAGCGCGACTGACTGGGTGTCCGTCGTCGTTTCCCGCGCGGCGGTCGTGAAGTCGGCGACGCACGCGAGCGCGTCAAGGCTGCTTGCCGTGTCGTGGATGCCCAAGGCGAGCGCGCTGAAAACGTCCGCGCGGTCGAGGTTCGCCGTTTGGGAGGCGGTCATCGACTTCATCGTCGTCTTCTGCACGTTCCTGAGGTCGTTCCAGTTGATGCCGCTAGCGCCGTTGTTGTGCAGCGCGATGGCGAGGAGCACGGTGTCGTCGTTCACGCTCACCGTCTGCGCCCTGCCAGTCGCGTCTGTGCGCGTGGTATGGAGGTCGTTGACCGCCTGCAAGCCACCTACCGTGGTGCCCTCAGCGCACGAAGAGATCCCCGCACCTGCGAACGCGCTGGCGGGGAGCACCAGCGCGGCGGCTGCGAATAGCAGCAAACTCCAAATCATTCGTCGTGTCATTGTTTTCTTACCCTTCTGGGTTGGGCTCGCGGACGTTGCCCCGACGCTCGCTTGTGAGTCGTTGTGGGCGTCGGGGCATCGTCGAGCTCAAACTCCAGGCCGCCACCCTTCGAGTTCCTTGAATCAACCTTGACGCTGGATCATCTCTTGCCGAATCTTGTTCCAGACGTGATTCACACGCGGGCATGCGACCCTTAAGAAGAAGTCGGCCATGCTAGACCCCCGCACGCGCTTCGCGCTCGTCCTCGCCGCGCTCACGCTGAGCGCGAACGTGGCGGCCGTCGTCGCGCCCGGAGGCTCGTTGACTGGCCGCGGCCCCACTGACGATGCACCAAGCGCCGTCTGCGCGAGCCTCGCGCAAGAACCGCACACGGCGTTCGTCCCAGGGCTCTTGCACGAGGGTCGCTCCACGTACGCGCACGAGCAACGGAACGTGACGGCCGACCGGAGCACGATCGTCTCGGGGCTCGCGCTCGCGCAAGCGCAGGGAGAACGTCCAGACGCCCTCTCCCTCATGAGCTGGACGTTCGAGCGGGACGAAGTGTGCACGTTCGATCTCAGGCGCGTGGTCACGATCACTGGCGCGATGGATGCGCTCGCGCTGGGCATCCACGAGCCTATCCTGCCTCCCAACGCGACGATCGTCGTCGCGTTCCACACGTCGGCTTTCCGCAACGTGACGCTTGACGAGGCGAACGCGATGGCCGCGCTCGCGCTCTTGCACGCTGGCGGACGCGTGAACATCTCCGACGTCGCCAACATCGAGGAAGGTAATCGCACGATGCGCACGTTCACGCGCATCGTGGACTCGAACGAGGAGCAGGCAGCCATCTCCCTCGCGCTCATGTCGCTCAAGGAGGACGCAGTGGAGGCGCCCACACCGCTCCCACGATCATCACCGTAGGGTGAGAGCCGCCGCGAGTCGCCGGCGCGCGCGGTAAAGGCTATCGGTGATGCCGTCGCGGAAGCGGCCCTCTTGCGAGGCGTGGGCACGGAACGTGTCCACGCGTGCGTCACGCACGAAGAAGGGGTCGCTCCGACGCGCGCTCTTGAAGCACATTGCCTCACGCGCGTCCACCAGGCGACCTTCCGAGGCGAGCCGATCGCGGAAGCGCCACTCTTCCTCGCGCCACAAGCTCCAGAACCTCGATTGATCCACGTCCAGCCGGAAGCCGCCCGTCATCCTGAACGTCGATCTGCGATACGCTCGCACGCCGCCGGGGAAGTTGCCGAACGCGCCGAAGATGGTGCGACGCGCGCGCCACATCGGGCGCAGGGCGGGGCTATCGTGATAGACGTGGACTCCCCGAACGGCGACGACGTCCTCCTCGGTGAACGGTTCGACCATGCGTGCCAGCCAACCAGGGGGGTACCACCCGTCGGCGTCAGCTTCGACGATGATGTCGCCACGTGCCGAGTCCACCCCAGACGTGAGCGCGGTGAGCTTGCCGCGAGGCGCGATGACGACGCGGTCCACGAACGGGCCAGCCCTCGCCACCGTCGCGTCAGTGCTGCCCGAGTCCACTAGCATGATATGGACGTGTTCTGGGTGATCGCGCCGAAGCGTCTGCAGGGCGAGCGAGCGGACCGCATCCAGTACGTAGTCCTCCTCGTCCAGCGTGGGCACCAGGACGGTCACGTCGGCGGGAGGCGCTCGGGTCGCGCCCGTGTCGAACGAACCCACCCGCGCCGCAAACGCTGCGATGGCGTCGCGATAGGCCTGGGCGCGGGGCTCGCCTGCGCCAATGAACCAACTCTCATCGAGGGAGAATGGTGCAGACATGGGGACCGGCTGCTGCTACGCCGCGGCCATGGATAGTGTCATCCATTTTATGCGCCACAGCCGGTGCGCCCAGTTTTCACTCCTATTCGTACCACCCGGAGGCAACATGTTCATGGCGTCCCGCCGCCCTCCCCGCATCGTCACCATGGCGCTGGATTTCTCCTTCAGCGAAGAGCAAGAGCTCTTCCGGCAGACGGTCCGCGAGTTCGTGGATGAAGAGATCCGGCCGATGATGCCTCGTGGATTCGTGGAAGGCCACGAGTTCCCGTGGGCCATCGTCCGCAAGATCCAGAAGCAGGGCCTGATGGGCGTACCCATCCCCCGTGAGTACGGCGGCGCCGGCATGGGCGAGGTCGGCTACTGCATCATGATCGAGGAACTGGCCCACCTCGATGCGAGCGTCGCGACGATCGTGGGCGCGCACACGGGCATCTGTGTGCAGCCACTCTACCTCTTCGGGACCGAGGCGCAGCGCGAGACGTTCGTGCGCCCGCTGTCGGACGGCCGAGCCATCGGCGCCTTCGCGCTGACCGAACCGCAAGCCGGCAGCGACGCGGCCAACATCCAGACCGCTGCGATCAAGGACGGCAACGAGTGGGTGCTATCAGGCACGAAGACCTTCGTCACGAACGGCGACATCGCAGACTACCTCATGGTGTCGGCCGTCACCGACCCCGCACTGGGCGCGCGGCGGCGTCACGACGTTCATCGTGGAGAGCAAGCGCGAGGGTTTCAAGGTCGCCAACGTGGAGGACAAGATGGGCATCCGCCTCTCAACGACCGCGGAGATCCACCTCGACGGAGTCCGCGTGCCCGAAGAGAACATCCTGGGCAAGGTCGGTGAGGGTTTCATCGCCGCGCTCACCGCGCTCGACGGCGGTCGCATCATCCTGGGGCTTGGCGGCATCGCGGGCGCACACGCCATCCTCAACCGCACGCTGCAATACGTGAAGGCGCGCGAACAGTTCGGGGAGCCCCTTGGCAAGAAGCAAGCCATCCAGTTCACGCTCGCTGAGTGCGGCGCCGAGATCTGGGCGAACCGCATGGCGTGCTACAAGGCCGCCCAGGATTGCGAGCACTACTACGAGATGATCGCGGCCGGAAAGAGCGTGCCCAAGCCGTTCCGTGACCGGGTCTCGCGCCAAAGCGCGATGGTCAAGATCCTGGGCAGCGAGATCGCGGGCCGTGTCGTGGACAAGTGCCTGCAAGTGTATGGCGCGCGCGGCTTCATGGAGGGCTTCGACGACCTCGAAGTCGCCTTCCGTGACCACATCATCAGTGAGATCTACGAGGGGACCAACGACGTGCAACGCCTCATCATCGGGCGCGAGCTGTACAAGCTCGGAGAGTTGCCGCTTTGAGTCCTGCCGCGGGACGTGAGGGCCTTCGCGGAATGCGACCGGGAGCAGGCGCCATCCGCGATCCTCGTGAGATAGCTGCGGCCGCCGCGCGAGCGCTTGGCGCGCGCGACGACGTCGTTTTCGCTTACCTCTTCGGGTCGCTTGCTGCCGCGCGCCCCCAAGGTCCCAGAAGCGACGTGGATGTGGCCGTGTGGCTGCGCCCGCGTGCGCCCGCGGAGGCCATGCTCGACTTGCACCGCATCCTTGCGGAGGCGCTCCGCCGGAGCGACATCGACGTCGTTGTCCTGAACGACGCTCCGCTCTCACTGGCCGCCCAGGCGATCCGGGGGGACCTTATGCTCGATCGTGACGAGGAAGCGCGCGTCGCCTTCGAGTCTGGCATCATGTCTAGGTATCGTGACAGGCTCCCTTACCATCGGCGCCACCTTGCCCTCGAAGGGATGGCTCTCGCCGAGCGTGGCTTCTCATGACAGCGCCAGGGGAGATCGTCAGGAAGATGGAGTCGTGCCGGCCGTACTACGACCGCCTCGTCTCGCTCCATGATCAAGTCATCACGCGGGACCCTGAGGATTGGATGTTCTGGGGAACCGTCGAACGGAACCTTCAACTCGCGCTCGAATGCGCCATTGACGCGGGAGAGATGGTCATCTCGTGGAAGCGATGGGGGTTCGTGGAGGAGAACAAGGACGTCATGCGCGTCCTTGGGAAGCACGGCGTGCTTCCGCAGCCGCTCGCGGAACGGATGGCCTCCGCAGCAGGCTTGCGCAACGCGCTCGTCCACCGCTACGGCACGATCGACGTGGAGTCGGTTCGCCGCGCCGTCCTCCACGATTTGAAGGACCTCGACGCGTTCGCGAAGGCGGTCGCCCGGTTCGTGCAAGCCGCCTGAGGACTCGGGGACAGCCGCAGCGATCACTCCGCCACGTCCACTATCCCGTGGAAGCCCCGGTCGAACGTGGCGATCGCGCCAAGCCTCTCTTCTTCCATAAGGACGACGCTCGTCCAGTCAGTGAACGACAGCCCGCGATCGAACTCGTCGCGATATCGCTGGAGTGCGGCGGCAAAGCGCCCGCCGTGCACGCGGAGGACCTCGTCCACGATGGGTGGGTCCTCGTTCGTCCCGAAGGCGAGCGCGAGGAAGCTATCAGCTGCGTCCTTGCGCCGGACCTTCTGCCGGATGAAGTTCAGGCCCTCCGCGAGAACGTAGTCGGACGTGTGGAACCCCCGCCATCGATCCGCGTCCTCCAAGATCCTGCGCGCCGCGGCATGACCGGGGTCATCCGCGAGTACCGCTGCGAGGAGCACGCCCGTGTCCACGAAGAGCCGGATGCGCCTCACGGCCGTTCCCCGTAGAGCGTTTCGTCGAGCGTTCGCACGTCCGTGTGGGCCCCGTGTATGGCGAGCTTGTCGAGCCGACGTCGCACGAGGTCAATGCGTTGCCGGGGCGCCTCCGAGGCATACAGATCCGCTTCGTGCAGGCGCGCCACGCGCAGCAGGCGAGCGAGGAGCGCGCTGTGCGTGAGGCGTTCCCCCGTCTCGGCCTGGACGAGCCCCTGGAGACGATCCAGCCCCCGCTTCACCTCGTCCTCAACACGGACAGTAGTGGGCATACAGGACGTATATTGTGCGTATCGTGAATATACATTCCGGTCGTCAGTCGAACGAGGGCCCCGGGGCGCAAACCTTCCCAGGGAACGTGGGAGTCCAACTCACGGAATCCCGGCTTGTTCTGCTTGTGAGGGCTCCTGATCCACGCCAAGAAGCCAATACTCCAAGAAGCCAAGACGCCGGGCGATCTGACAGTCGGCTTGGTTTCTGGTATGTGGGGCTTTCGGTGGTGGAGCATAGCTTCGGCTGGGCATGGGACTTTTGCACTCGTGGTGCTGTGAGGGGTGCGGAAGGGTGTGGGTTCTCAG
>Ga0265292_1002709_pt1 | contig 11852 bp, 8 predicted proteins | sample Munlanlewell296A_FD_189080 | JGI IMG/M metagenome (GOLD analysis project Ga0265292, IMG submission 189080) | Leachate microbial communities from a municipal landfill in Southern Ontario, Canada - Leachate well 296A | ecosystem: Engineered > Solid waste > Landfill > Unclassified | place: Canada...
CATCTTGAATAATTGGATTGAGATAATCTTGTATTAACCTTTTTCAACGCTTCAAAAGAGTTGAACTGTTCCATTTCATGCAACAGTGGTATGGCTTCCCATGCTTTCAGGCTTTCGAGGTAAAGAGCTTCGTTCTCGGGGGAATCCTTTCTCCATTCATAGACCATTGACCGGTCTTTATCGGACAAGTCGCCTGACAAATATCCTGGCAATAACTTTTCAATTTCACTAAAACTTAACTTCATCTTTTTTTAAAACTAAATTTACTAAATTAGTTCGAAGCTGGAAGTCTGAAGTCCGGAGCATAAATAATCCATTTCCGGAATCCCGGTACACTTTCACTCTATTTCCTGTATATTCAATTTCATACCCGGAACTTCATTCTTCCTTCTTCTTCCCCTAACCTAACCCAAATTACTGATAACTAACCCAACGAAAATAACCATCTTCTTTTCGCTGTCTGGTACTAAGACGACTAAAGTCAATGTCACACATATACTAAAGGTGTTTTTTTTGATTTTTGTTGCACTTTCCCCGGGACGAATCCTTTGCAGGTTCTTCCCGCGATGGAACGCCAGCTAAAAGTCCCGGCTACCCTATCAGCCAGGCAACCATCCAAATCGGAAGATATTCAATAAGTCCCCTTCTGAGGACTTTCAATGAGTTACTGATCTGTAACTCGACAGTTCGTTTAGAGATCCCCAGTTGTTGGGATATCTCCTGGTTTGACAAGCCGTTGAGACGGCTCAATTCAAAAATCTCACGACAGCGGGGCGAAAGTTTTTCCAGGCATTTCTGAATGGCCTGGCGAAGTTCAGATTCGGCGAAATATTGTTCAGTGGTGTTATCGCCGCTCTCTGCCGAAAAGAGAATATATTCCCGGTATTTTTCAGTGACCTTTTGATGCTTCTGGTAGTCGAGGCATCGGTTTTTGACACCCGCAAAGAGATATGACTTTAGTGATGACCGTATCTGCAAATTGGGAGCCTCTATCCATAGAGAGACAAAAAAGTCCTGTACAAGATCTTCAACTGCATTACGGTCTTTGAGATACTGCATGGAAAAAGCACAAAGAGATGAGTAGTAATAGTTGAAAATATAATCGAATACTGCTTTATCCCTCCGTCCGAGTCCTTCTATAAACAAAAGATCTTTCAAAGTTGGTTGGTTAGTTTTACAAAAATAAGATTAGTTTCTTTATGGCAACAATTTGTGATCTTAAATTGTAACTAATCAGTCGGAAGTCAGAAGTCGGAAGATTGACTTCCTTAAATGGCCTTGAACAGTCTTCGTAGTTTTTTCCTGAACAGCAATGCTTTTTGAAAAAAACAGATTAATTTTGTGCCCCACAGGCGTGAAGGTTTCAAATTTGAATAGTTAATTTTTAACACGGATTATCAATTAAAATATCAGAATAATGAACGTAGATAAAATCATGAATAACCTCGAAAAGAAGCATCCGGGAGAGGTTGAGTATTTACAGGCAGTAAGAGAAGTACTGGAATCGATCGAAGAGGTTTATAACGAAAACCCACAGTTTGAATCTGCAAACATTATTGAGCGCATCATTGAACCTGATCGCGTTTTAACTTTTAAAATTCCATGGGTTGATGATGAAGGAAATGTAAAGGTAAATCTTGGTTACCGCATTCAGTTCAATAATGCAATTGGTCCCTATAAAGGAGGACTTCGCTTCCACCCCAGTGTTAACCTTTCAATTCTTAAGTTCCTTGGATTTGAACAGATATTCAAGAACGCACTTACCACTCTTCCGATGGGTGGAGGTAAGGGTGGTTCTGATTTTGATCCAAAAGGAAAATCAAATGCAGAGGTTATGCGCTTCTGTCAATCATTTATGCTTGAACTGTGGAAATACATCGGACCGGAAACTGATGTTCCTGCCGGTGATATCGGTGTTGGAGGCCGTGAAATTGGATTCCTGTACGGGATGTACAAAAGACTGAAGGGAGATCATACGGGCGTTCTTACAGGCAAAGGCAGCAACTGGGGTGGTTCGCTTATACGTCCTGAAGCTACCGGTTTTGGCGGGATCTATTTTGCCAAGGAAATGCTGGCTACTAAAAATGAAACTCTTAAGGGTAAAACAATTTCAATATCCGGATTTGGCAATGTAGCCTGGGGTGCTGCTCTTAAAGCTACCGAACTGGGAGGGAAAGTTGTTACTATCTCAGGTCCTGATGGTTATATTTATGATCCAGAAGGAATTTCCGGAAAGAAAATTGATTTTATGCTTGAACTTCGCGCATCAAATGAAGATATAGTTAAACCATATTCCTATGCATTTGAAGGAGTCGAATTTCATGAAGGTAAACGTCCATGGGAAGTTAAAGTTGATATTGCACTCCCATGTGCAACCCAAAATGAACTTACCGGTGAAGATGCAAAAAAACTGATCAATAACGGGGCTATCCTTATAGCTGAAGTATCAAATATGGGTTGCACTCCCGAAGCTGTTGAGGAATTTCATAAACATAAGATATTATTTGCTCCCGGTAAAGCAGTCAATGCCGGTGGAGTTGCTACATCGGGACTGGAAATGACCCAGAACTCAATGAAGCTTCGCTGGAACTGTCAGGAGGTTGATGGCCGTCTGCATGATATCATGTGCAATATCCATAGCCAGTGCGTTAAACATGGTAAGAGGGAAGACGGCTATGTTGATTATGTGAAGGGTGCAAACATTGCCGGATTCCTTAAAGTAGCAAGTTCAATGCTTGATATGGGTGTGATATAGAATTACACTCCAAAACTTAAAGTAGAGACGTTGCATGCAACGTCTCTACTTTTTTTTATATTTGTATGTCTCAATTTCTTGTGCTATGCCAGAAGTATCACTTAAGCATAAAATTGCTTTAGGTCTGATTCCACGTATCGGCGACATTAATGCGCGAAAGCTTGTATCACATTTCGGAAGCGTGGAAGCGATTTTTCATGAACCTTACAGAAATCTTATCAAAATACCGGGAATCGGATCAGGTATTGCAAAATATATCAGCGACAGATCGTATCTCGATACTGCGGAACAGGAGGCCGAATATATCAGTAAGAACAACATCAGAACCTATTTCTATCTTGATAATGATTATCCTTTCAGACTCAGACAATGTGATGATTCTCCCGTGGTATTTTTCTTCATGGGTGACTGCGATCTGAATGCTGCAAAGATATTAAGTGTAGTTGGCACACGTAATGCCACAACACGTGGAAGAGAAATATGTGACAAGATTATCGGAGGGCTGGCAGCGGGTCATCCCGATCTTATTATTGTAAGCGGCCTTGCATACGGCATTGATATTGCATCACACAAAGCAGCCCTTGCAAATAATCTGCAGACCATAGGAGTTCTGGGACATGGTTTTAAGACCACCTATCCTGCTGTCCACACCTCAACAGCAAGGACGATAGTTAAAAAAGGAGGACTGCTGACTGATTTCCTTTCAGACGCACTTCCTGAGCGCAATAACTTCCTGAAAAGAAACCGCATTATTGCCGGACTATCCGATGCTACCCTGCTTGTCGAATCAGGAATAAAGGGAGGTGCTCTTATTACAGCCGACATAGCCAATTCATATAATCGCGATGTTTTTGCTGTACCCGGACGACCAGATGATCAATGGTCGGCCGGCTGCAACAGCCTTATCAGGAGCAATAAAGCAGCACTTACCGAATGTTCTGATGATATCGAATACTTTCTTAACTGGAAACCTGAAAAATCAAAACCTCCTGTACAGAGAACATTGTTCTCCGATCTGGATGAGACTGAAAAGCTGATCTTTGAATTACTCATGAAAGAAGGGGAACTTACCATAGACAGTATTTGCCGGACCCTCGAAATACCGGTTTATAAATTATCATCCCTGCTTCTTCAGATGGAGTTTAAAGGACTAGTAAAGTGTTCCCCGGGAAATATATATCGGACAGTATAAGTTGCCATATCATTTATTCCCTGGAAAATGAAATGATAATTGCCATTGTTTTTATACTTTTAACTTACCAATTAACCTTTTAACTAAAACTTGTCAATTATGGATCCGAGAGTACAACAATTCATGGCAATGATCAAGGCAAAAAATCCTGGTGAGAACGAGTTCCATCAGGCAGTTCAGGAGGTAGCAGAATCCCTGATTCCCTTTATCGAAGAAAATCCTAAGTATAAACATGCAAAAATCCTTGAAAGAATCGCAGAACCTGAACGGACAATTATTTTCAGGGTTCCATGGTTAGATGACAAAGGAGAAGTTCAGATCAACCGTGGCTACAGAATTGAGATGAACAGTGCCATAGGCCCGTATAAAGGAGGACTCCGACTTCATCCCACAGTTAACCTGGGCATTTTAAAATTCCTTGCCTTTGAACAGGTGTTTAAAAACAGTCTCACCACACTACCTATGGGTGGTGGAAAAGGTGGTTCCGATTTTGATCCGAAAGGTAAGTCGGATAATGAAGTAATGAGATTCTGTCAGAGTTTTATGTCGGAGCTATATCGTCATATTGGTGCTGACACCGATGTTCCGGCAGGTGATATCGGAGTTGGTGGCCGTGAAATTGGTTATCTGTTCGGTCAGTATAAGAGACTTAAAAATGAGTTTACCGGTGTGCTTACCGGCAAAGGCATTGAATGGGGCGGTTCTCTTATCCGTCCGGAGGCAACAGGTTACGGAGCCACATATTTTGCCCAGGAAATGCTATCCACCCGTGGTGAGAGTTTAAAAGGAAAAATCGTATGTATTTCAGGATCAGGTAATGTAGCCCAGTATGCAACAGAAAAAGTTACAGAATTTGGAGGGAAAGTGGTTACATCATCAGACTCAAACGGATTTATTTATGATCCTAAAGGGATTGATGCCGAAAAACTCAGATTCATAATGGAGCTTAAAAATGTCAAAAGGGGAAGGATAAGAGAATATGCGGAAAAATATGGTGTTGAATATTTTGAAGGGAAAAGACCATGGATCATTAAGTGCGATATAGCAATGCCTAATGCAACACAGAATGAAATAAACGAAGAAGAGGCTAAATTACTTGTTAAGAATGGTTGCATTTGTGTATCTGAAGGTGCGAATATGCCTTCCACACCTGAAGCCGTAGAGGTATTTCTGAATGCAAAGATACTTTATGGCCCCGGCAAAGCTGCCAACGCAGGAGGTGTTGCAACCTCGGGACTTGAGATGACACAGAACTCCATGAGACTGCCATGGTCGCGTGAAGAGGTAGATGCAAAACTACAGACAATCATGATAAATATTCATAAAACTTGTGTGAAGTATGGCACTAAAGAAGATGGGTTTATCAATTATGTTGATGGTGCCAATATCGGAGGATTTGTGAAGGTTGCAAATGCCATGATTGCTCAGGGGGTTGTTTAATGCAGCTTATTGATACTCATACACATCTTTATCTTCCTGAATTCGATACCGACAGGGATGAGGTGGTGAACAGAGCTGTTGACAACGGCATTGTGAAGATGCTGATGCCGAATATTGATTTTAAGTCTGTTGATCTGATGCTTTCTGCTGAGAGCAGATATCCCGGGATATGTCATTCGATGATAGGTCTTCATCCCACATCTGTCAAGGATGATTATCTTTCGCAACTCGATAAGCTTGAAAACCTGTTCACAAAACATAAATTTATTGCGCTCGGTGAGATAGGGATCGATCTTTATTGGGATAAGACGTTCCATAAAGAACAGTTAATTGCTTTAAGAAGGCAGATTACATTTGCTTTAGTAAATGGATTGCCTGTTGTAGTTCATTCAAGGGAATCTTTTCCTGAAGTTTTTTCTGTCCTGGATGAATTTGAAGGGAAAGGTTTAAAAGGTGTTTTACATGCCTTTACGGGGAATATCAAAGATGCTGAGAAAGCAATAGGTATGGGATTTAAACTTGGGATTGGAGGTATTGTAACCTTTAAGAACTCCGGGCTCGACAAAATAGTTAAAGAGACTGGCCCGGAGAACCTTATTCTTGAAACTGACTCTCCATATCTTGCGCCAGTACCACATAGAGGAAAAAGGAACGAGAGTTTGTATATTTGTATTATTAATAAAAAACTCGCAGAAATTTTCGGAATGAGTGAAGAAGAAGTTGCTTCAATAACGTATACTAACTCAACCCGACTTTTCAATCTTTGAAAGGAAATAATGAAAAATAAAAAGGATATCTCTATACTGATCATTTATACAGGGGGAACCATCGGGATGGTTCACGATCCTGTAACCGGATCGCTGATACCAATCGACTTCCGGCATATTTCAGATCACGTACCCGAACTCCGGAAGTTCGGTTATGACCTTCAGTCGGTCTCCTTCAATCCGGTAAAGGATTCATCCAATATCGATCCCGGAGTCTGGGTTAAAATGTCTGAGATCATTGAAAAAAATTACAATAAATTTGATGGCTTTGTGGTATTACACGGTACTGATACGATGGCATATACTGCATCAGCGCTAAGCTTTATGCTGGAAAACCTGAGAAAACCGGTTATTCTTACCGGTTCGCAATTGCCGATAGGTCTGCTTCGTACTGATGGAAAAGAGAATCTCATCACCGCAATAGAAATCGCTGCAGCAAAGGAAAACGGGGGTCCGGCAGTACCTGAGGTTTGTATATATTTCGACAATAAACTGACCCGTGGAAATCGTACAACCAAGATGAGCGCAGAGCATTTCGACGCCTTCTATTCTCCCAACTATCCTCCTCTTGCAGAAGTGGGGTTACATCTGAAATATTTTAACAACCTGATCAACTATCCTGAAAAAGATCAGAAACTTATAATTCACAAAACATTCGACACCAACGTAGCTATTCTGAAACTCTTCCCCGGTATTAACAGGAAACTTGTACAGGCTGTTACTAAAACTGAGGGATTAAGAGGGCTCATTATTGAGACGTTCGGGTCGGGGAATGCACCCACATACCAATGGTTTTTAGATGATCTTAAACACTATATTGATAATGGAGGAATAATCCTCAATGTCACCCAGTGTCATGGAGGTAGTGTTGAGATGGGTTTGTATGATACAAGCCGTCAGATGCTGGCAGCCGGTGTGGTAAGCGGTAAAGACATTACATCAGAAGCTTCTGTTACCAAACTTATGCATCTGCTTGGCAGATACTCATCGAGGGAAAAAGTAGTACAATCATTGAATAAGTCCCTGGCAGGAGAAATCTCCTGCCAGGGCGTTTTATAAAAATATTTTTGTAATTTGCGCCCCTGTTTTTTGACACTGTATGCTTTATTAAGGAGAGATGCAGGAGTGGTTTAACTGGCACGCCTGGAAAGCGTGTGTACCTCAAAAGGGTACCGGGGGTTCGAATCCCCCTCTCTCCGCAAAGCCTTAATAAACCCCGTGCAAGCGGGGTTGTTTATTTTACTGAAGATTCGAAGAAAGCTTGCTTTCTGAAGGAGCTGAAGAAAAATAAACAAAACCCGTCAGGGTTTATTAAGGCGTTGCAGGGGACCTCCAAAAGGGATCACCGAAGGTAATCCTCACTGTTGATAATTGCCTCTCCCCAACCCCTCCCCCAGGAGGGAGGGGCTTAACACACAAATCATTAATAAAATATCTGCTATTAAATCAAATGATCGCGATTTATTGAGGCAATTAAACTTTGCAAGGTTCCCCCCCGGAGGATCACGACAGAACGAAGTGAGGTCGTAATCCTCTTGAAATCCTTCTCAGCTTACTTAATTTCCTTCTCCACAGGATTCACATTCCACCCGTCAACTTTCAAAAGTGGTTTTTCACCAGCCAGGTTTTTCATGTCAAATTCAACCTGCAGAGTTCTTTTTTCCTTTGGCAGCAGAGAAATATAATTATCCTCCCAGAACACAGGTAAAACCGGATCTTTGGAAGTCAGTTTAAGTATCTTCGGATTCACTGCAAAAGCAAGTACAGTACCAGGATTCTCTATGGTGACCAATAAGCGGCATTTATCTCCTGCCTTATTTATCGGAGATGCAGTTACTCTTACATTTGCAGGTGGCAGCTTCATGAGATCTGTAAAATCTGCTTTCTCGTCTCCATTGGAGCTTAGCCAGTAAAAATTTGATGACAATTGTTTTCCTGAAGCATCTTCTAATTCCAGTTTCAGGAAATAAACTTTTGTGATGTCTTTCGGGATTTCAATGGTAAATATTTTCTGGCTGGCATCAGCAGCAACATTGGCATCCATCATGTTCGAAAAGACTTCCTTCATATTAAAGTCGAAGATTCGCACTTTTGCTATCAACCCGTTAAAATCCTTGTAAAAACAATTCACTATTTTTATTGAATTATCATCATAGCAATACTGGATATGCAACGGTTCGCAGGCATTCTTTGCACCGTAGAAAGCACCGTTGGGCATAAAATAATAGTCGTATAATTGCCAGTACATCTTGGGCCAGGCAGAGTTATACATCCAGTAAATAATGCCGCTGGAACGGTATTTATTGCCTGCAAAAGCCTCGAACATTGCCTTTACAGCTTCATTCTGAAATACCTGCGATTTCATGCTATACTCTTCCACGCCGGTCGGTTTCCCATAGCGCGATTCAAAAGCAGCTCTTGCAATCGGATAAAATGCTTTATGCAGACGCAGATCCCATGAACCACTCATTGGCCACAAGTCTTCTTTGGGCATCATCCATTTCATTGTCTCTATCGGAGGTATTTGTTCGCCAGTGGGCCCGGCTTCCGTATTGAACTCTAATTTCGTGTACCAGTAGGAAGGAGGAAAATAAGCATATACCTTAGGATAAGGACCCATAAATACACCAGTTGAGCCGGCAATGGTACTTGGAGCCTGAGTGGCTGACGATTCATAAGGCCGGGTATTGTCATATTCATCCAACACCTTTATGTATCTCTTTTCGACTTCAGCGGGTGGAAAATTATCACTCCCATATAGCCAGGTAAAAACTGAAGGGTGATTGCGCAGATGGAGGATCTGGTCTTTCCAGCTAAGCTCTGCAACATCACCTGTGTGCGGGGTCCAGTTTTTCCATCGTTCCCAGGAACTGCAGCAGCACCAGCCCACCATGAGCAAAATGCCCTCTTCATCGCATCTTTCGAATAAATAGTCAGATCCGCGCGGTGCTTCCATTCTCAGGGCATTCAGGTTCATGTGCTTTGCATACAACAGGTCAGCATCTGTCCGTTCGTTGGATGGCCGAAGCATCAGGTCCTGAACATAACCACCGCCTCTTATCACGATGTTCTTCCCATTCACCTGAAAAACCTTTGTGACAGATTTATCGAACTTGTTCATCCATGCTGTTATCTCGCGAATGCCAAAACGGACTTTCCTGGTGTCACTTACATTGCCTGATGATTCAAAGCTAAGGTTCAGGTCATAAAGGTTTTGTGGACCTACAGTATGGGGCCACCACAGACGCGGATTGCTCATCACCAGTTGGGAAAATTTCTCAGGTAGGAAACTTACCTGCTTTGTTTCCCCGGCTCCCAGAGTTACCTCCTGTGAAAAAGCAATATTTTCAATAGTTCCTTTCAGGATTCCTGTTACCGGTTTCTGCTCTGCATTCTTCAGCTCTGCCGTAACGGTTAGTTTGGCCTGGTCGGTTGCCGGCAGGTTCAGTTTGGTTACCACATGCGGGTTTTCTATTGCAACTGCACCGGTAGCGTGAATAGACACATCATACCATATTCCCATACCTCTGTCGGGTGTCGTGGGATTCCAGTCAACCCATGTGATAGTTAGATCCATTCCCTTTGGCGGGAAAATTTCCAGAGCCAGACAATTTTTTTCGCCAGGCAAAGCCTCTTTTGAAATGTCGAGGTTAAAAAGACGATACGCTCCTTCAATTGTGGTTGTATCGGCAATAAGTTTGCCATTTACCCAAATATTAGCCTTATAGTTTATACTGTGAAAATCAAGCCAGGTATGCATACCCTTATAGTTTGCAGAGAGGTTGAATTCGGTGCGATACCACCATGCTACTTTAAAGGGACTACCTTCCGGAATCTCCCGAACCCTATTGGTGATTGCACCCGGAAGGTTATTGATATTAGTTCCGTAATATGGATCGGGATACACCTTGTTGGCAACCAGTGCTGCAAGAACAGTAGTAGGGACAGATGCAGGATACCATCTCTCAGTCCGGAAGCCTGATGCTGAAATGGTTTTCCCATCTGATTTTATTTCTGCAGAAGATTGTATTGCCCAGTTATCCTTAAGCAGGAGTTTCCCTTCAACAGATGTCTGTGAAAGACAGCTTAAAGAAAAGAAGATAAGGACGATGGAAGCGAAAATAATACGTGTTTTCATATCGCAGATTTTAATTAAGAGTAATAAATTCATTTTCAACAAATAAAGTTAGTAAATAAAATTGACTGGTATTACAATGATTCATTTTTCAAAAAAATCTCTACATTGCCTAAAATCCGAATTAAATATTTCAGATTAGATTTTAAAGTAAAACCTTTATTACAACTGAGAAATATGAGTGGCATTCAAACATCATCTGCTTCAGGACCTGGATTAAAACGTGTTCTGGGACTTTCCTCTCTGGTGCTATACGGGATTATCCTGATTCAGCCTACGGCACCAATGCCATTGTTTGGCGCTGCTGCAGGCTTAGCTAAGGGTCATGTGGTTACAACAATACTGATAGGTATGGTGGCAATGCTGTTCACTGCTATCAGTTACGGGCGAATGGCCAATGCTTATCCCAGTGCCGGTTCAGCATATACCTATGTCAGCAGGGAAATTCATCCTGCACTGGGATACTTCGTAGGCTGGGGTATGATTTTCGACTATGTCATGAACCCTATAATCAGTGTGATCTGGATCAGCAAGGCTTCCATGAATCTGATACCGGAAATACCTTTTGCAGTTTATGCAGTTGCTTTTACCTGTTTGTTTACAGCAATGAACCTGAGGGGCATTGAAGCCAGTTCTCGTACCAACTCACTCATTGCTACTGCTCTTGGTGTGGTTATTATACTTTTCCTGGGAGCAGCAGCCAGATATCTCTTTTTACATCCTCCTGCCAATGCAGCAGAATGGACCAGACCATTTTATGATCCAAAAACTTTTTCATTTTCAGCGGTTTCGGCAGGTGCTTCGCTGGCAGTGTTAACCTACATTGGGTTTGATGGGATTTCAACTTTGTCTGAAGAGGTACATAATCCGAGACGTAATATCCTTCTGGCAACTGTTCTTGTCTGCATAATTACAGGTGTACTTGCATCAATCCAGGTATATACGGCTCAGTTGGTGTGGCCAGGGACAAATTTTCCTGATCAGGATACAGCTTTCTGTTATGTTGCGGGCAAAGCAGGCGGGCAATGGCTCTTCCACGTAGTCAACCTGGCCCTTCTTGTGGCTACAATAGGTTCAGGATCAGGAGCTCACCTCGGAGCCGGTCGGCTCTTGTATGGCATGGGTCGTGACAATGCTATACCATCTAAGTTCTTTGCTAAAGTTAATCCGCGAACACAGATACCATCAAACAATATAATCCTGGTTGGTGTATTAGTACTTGTCGGTGTATTTCTGCTTACATATCCCTTAGGCGCTCAATTACTGAATTTTGGCGCCCTGATTGCATTCATGGGTGTAAATGCCGCTTCATTTGTACGCTATTTTTTACGGAATGAACACAAGACTTTCACCCATCTAATAGTTCCGGTTCTGGGATTCAGTATCTGTCTCTATCTCTGGTTAAGTCTGGGTTATAAAGCCAAGATCGCAGGATTATGCTGGCTGTCAGCAGGTGTTCTGTACGGAGCATACCGGACATCATGGTTTCGTAAATCTCTGCAGTTTGTGAAGTTTGAAAACAACGACGATACAGATGGAAATTCTTCTGGAACAGAAAATTAA